>Ga0326721_10000562_pt1 | contig 11304 bp, 10 predicted proteins | sample SGPome_FD_203951 | JGI IMG/M metagenome (GOLD analysis project Ga0326721, IMG submission 203951) | Soil microbial communities from Southern Great Plains, Lamont, Oklahoma, United States - SGP_1_2016 | ecosystem: Engineered > Artificial ecosystem > Soil microcosm > Unclassified | place: USA...
GAATTGCACAACTTCTGCTCAGCAAAACTGCCTGATGAATAAGGCCTTGCAAACCAAGCGCGTAAACGAGTCGACCGTATGGATAATGATGCGCCTGACATGAGGCCAATACATTCAGAACAATCGGGTTCTTCAACTGAAGAAAACTTCGAGCAGATGCAGCTGGCACTGGACTCGGGCGCCGTCGTGGGCACCTGGATCTGGGACGTGCCCGGCGATCTGCTGGTGGCTGACGAGCGCTTTGCCCGCACCTTCGGATTACCCAGACAAACTTGCCGTGAAGGCCTGCCGCTCGAGTGCGTGATGACCTCCATCCACCCTGACGACGTTATCAGGGTCGGGGACGCCATCAAGGACATCCTGAACAGCGGCGACATCTTCCGTTGCGAGTACCGGGTCAAGCACAAGGATGGCGGTTATCGCTGGGTGGAAGCCAACAGTCGTATAGAACGCGACCCAGAGGGCCAGGCGATACGCTGCCCCGGCGTACTGCTGGATATCGAAGCACGCCGCGCCGCCGAACAGGAGCGGGATCGTCTGACCTCGCTGCTGCGTATCTTCACCGCAGCGGTTCCCGGCGTTGTCTACGCCAAGGATCTGGAAGGCCGGATGCTGGTCGCCAATCGCGGCACGGAAACGCTGATCGGCAAGCCGCCGGAATTCTTCATCGGCAAGACCGACATGGACTTTCTGGAGGACAAGGATCAGGCGCGGATCATCATGCAGACCGACCGCCGGATCATGGACGGCAACACCAGCGAGCAGATCGAGGAGCAGGTCAACCTGCCCGATGGCTCGGCCGCCACGTTCCTGTCCACCAAGGCCCCGCTGCTCAACGACGACGGGGAAGTCATCGGCCTGATTGGCTCGTCCATCGATGTGACGGCCAGAAAGCAGGCCGAAGTGGCCGTCAAGGAACTCAATCAGACGCTGGAACAACGCATCGAGCAGGCCATTCACGAACGTGAACAGGTCGAAGATGCCTTGCGGCACGCCCAGAAGATGGATGCCGTGGGACAACTCACCGGCGGCATCGCCCACGACTTCAATAACCTGCTGGCCGGCATCTCGGGCAGTCTGGAAATGATCCAGACCCGCATGGCCCAGGGACGTCTGGCCGATGTGGACAAGTACATCAACGTGGCTCAGGGTGCCGTTCGACGAGCCGCATCATTGACGCATCGTCTGCTGGCCTTTTCCCGACGCCAGACGCTGTCCCCTGAAGTCACCAACGTGAACACCCTCATTCACGGCATGGAAGAACTCATTGGCCGTACAGTCGGCCCGTCCATCGAGCTTCAAGTCGTTGCAGGAGACAACGTCTGGCCGGCGCTGATCGACCATGCGCAGCTGGAAAATTCCCTGCTCAACCTGTGCCTGAACGCACGGGATGCCATGCCCAACGGCGGCCGAATCATCATCGAGACTTCCAACGCTTCGCTGGATGAATGCATCGACCCGGACCACGGCATCACGGCTGGCGATCATCTGAGTATTCGCGTGACGGACACCGGCACCGGCATGAGCCCGGAGACCGTGGCCAAGGCGTTCGAGCCGTTCTTCACCACCAAGCCGATTGGTGCGGGAACAGGTCTGGGCCTGTCGATGGTGTATGGCTTCGTCAGGCAATCGGGCGGCCAGATCAAGGTCGAGTCGGTCGAAGGCCAGGGCACGACCATCGTTATGCACCTGCCTCGTCATACCCCCGATGCGCAGCAGGAAACCACTGACAAGAGCAGTGACCAAAAGCCCCTGCCCCACCACGGTGAGACGGTGCTGGTGGTCGACGACGAACCGTCGGTGCGAATGCTGGTCGTCGAGGTGCTTTCAACAGAAGGCTATCACGCGCTGGAAGCTGCAGATGCGCAGGCGGGCCTGGAGATCCTGCAGTCGGACATACACATCGACCTGCTGATCAGTGACGTCGGCCTGCCCGGTGGCATGAACGGCCGGGAAATGGCCGACGCCGCGCGCACGAAACGCCCTGCCCTGCCCACGCTGTTCATCACCGGTTACGCCGAGACCTCGGCACTGGACGGCTGCCACCTGCAACCGAAGACGCAGATACTGACCAAGCCGTTCGGGCTGGAAGTGCTGGCATCCAGAATCAAGGAACTGATCAGCGAACGCAGCCAGGAGCAGGATCAGCCACGCGCCTTCAAGTGAAGCATGGGGTAGTGCTCATAGTGGCCTACACCCTGCTTGACGACAGGATCCTGTGACGTGAAGTCGCCGATCTCCTGATCATCGTTGATCTGGTACAGCGAGACGCCGTAACCACCCTGCGCGTCCATGACTGGACCGTGCGCGACAATCACATCCTTATCGAGCAGTTCGTTCAGATAAGCCCCGTGTTGCGCCATCAAAGCGCGTTCGATATCGGTCATCGTGGCGAGAAAGTCCGCGCGAGGCGGAAGGTATTTGCACAAATAGAACTTCATGAGCGATCACCTGCAAGATAGAAGGAATAGCATCCGTGGCGTCCAGGCTATCGAGCCGAGGCCACACTTTTCAGGATCGAGCTTTCGAACATTTTAGGAGCATGATGCTGTAGAAACACGATCATTCCTGACATCTTGCCGACCGGATTGCGGAATGGCGACCTGCGTGTACCCATCAGCCCGATAATTTTCTCCACCACTGCGTCAGGTGCTTCTGCCTCGTTCAAACCCTTTTGGGTAGCGGCATCTACTCGGCCTCTGTACTGATCGTATGCCGCGATCCGCTGGCCTTTCGAAGCCACGGCATTGAGCCCAAGCTTTGTCTTGAACCAGACAGGCTCGACCATGCTCACCCTGATATTGAACGGGTCCAGCTCGAAGCGCAGCGACTTGAAGTAGCCTTCGACCGCGTGCTTGGACGCCGAGTAGTAGGACAGGTTGGGCGGCCCTATCAGGCCGACAATCGAGCTGACCGTGATGATCTGCCCGCCCTTCTTCTCGCGCATGAACGGCAGCAACGCATTCGTCACCTTGACCGTGCCCCAGAAGTTGGTTTCGAACTGCTCCCGCGCGGCCTCGACAGGTGTTTCCTCGGCGATGCCGGTGAGCATGTAACCGGCATTATTGATCAGCACATCGACGCGCGGGATGTGCGTGAACAACTGCTCCAAAAAGAATTTGATGGACGCGTCATCGGTGACATCAAGACGCAGCAGTTTGAAGGGGAAACGACCCGCGTGGTTCTGGGGATGACGGCTGGTGCCGATCACCTCGAAGCCTTGATCGTGAAGCCGGGTAGCGAGCAGCAGACCGAAGCCTGAAGATGCGCCGGTAATCAACACTGTCTTTTTCATCTGAATGCCCTGAAGAGTCGAATAGGTGCCCGTTGTAAGGCTGCTCGGCGGGCTGTGACATCGAAGCGGTCCTGATGAGTCATCAAGTGCCCGACACATTTGCCCGTGACACCAGATTGCTCGTGCACCGGCCTTTTGACACTCGCGCAACGCGCCAGAATGACTGCCCAACGCGCCAATCTTCAGCGCGGTGCCTTGGCGTCATCGGCTATTGTGATGGCACGATCGGCTACCTAGACTGCCCTGCAACGTGCAGACATTTGAGTGAAAAGCCCATGAACGGCAAACGCAGCTCGGCGCTGGAATATTCGGTATGGCCAGGATGGCGACTTCTGATGCAAGACGCTGGCGTGACCGCGCCTCCGGTGCTGCGACGCGCGCAGTTGCCGGGTGACCTGTTCGCACGTCGCAGCGTGCGCCTGAATTCGGCCGATTTCTTTCGACTGTGGGAGGCCATCGAGGCAGAAGCCCAATCATTGCAACCCACGGTTCCAACGCCCCTGCAGATCGCACGGGTCATGTCCGCGGACTGGTTCGATCCCGAATTGTTTGCCGCGCTGTGCAGTGCCCACATGAAAGGGGCCATGGAGCGCCTCGCCACCTATGTACGGCTGATCGCGCCGATGGCCATCCGCATGGTGCGCAACGACGAACACACCACCATTACGCTGGACTTCCTTACCGATTCGCAGCCGCCACCGGCCGTATTTCTGATCTTCAAGATGGTGCTGTTTGTGCAACTGGCACGGTTGGCCACTCGCACCCAGGTCAACCCACTGCAGATAAGCTGGCCATTGCCGGACGATTTCGAGAAAGATTCAGACCTCTATGCAGCGTTTTTTGGCATCCCGGTCACGCACAGCGCCGTCACGACGCTGGTACTGGACAACGCCGACATGGATCGCCCGTTTCTGACCGAAAATCACAGAATGTGGCTGTTCTTCGAGCCCGACCTGCGCCAGCGCCTATCGGATCTGGACAGAACCTGCGGCATGCTGGAACGGGTACGCAGCGCATTGCTGGAGAGCCTGCCGGCCGGGGAGGTCTCGATGCAGGCTGTCGGTCGCAAACTGGGCGTGAGCACCCGCACCCTGCAACGCAGACTGCAAAGTGAAGGCACCTCGTTTCAACAGATACTCGACACGCTGCGTGAGTCGCTGGCCCGGCATTACCTGCGCAACACGGCCATGTCGAGTGCGGAAATTTCGTTCCTGCTGGGGTTTGAGGACCCCAACTCGTTTGCAAGGGCCTTTCAGGCCTGGACAGGAAAAACGCCGGGCGCGGCGCGCAACGAGAAGGCTGCAGACGAGATCGATTACGAAGCGGGTTTGACGGTCTCAAAGCCCAGCCGACGATGAATCAACGGACGTCTTCGACATAGCGCTGGCAAACCTTCCCGAGTCGATAGCGGAGCCTGGCCTTATCGTTTAAGTCCGTTTTAGAACGCGGGACACGGGTATTGCAGCCCACCGGTAACCCTCAGCAAACCCTTAGCAAACCCTCAGAAACCCCTACTAGAGTCCGTTTTAAATCCTAAAAACAGAATGATCACTCTGTTTTGAAAAACGGTTATTTATTGCAGTAAAATCTTTTTGATAGATATTTTATTGATATTTAGTAAATATTTAAGCAAATAAATCTCAATAAAATTATCTTTCAAACAATATAACTATTGAAATTTTTTAATATTCAACACAAAAACAGCGTCTTTTCTTTGCCGCCCGAGAACTTTATCCCCACACTGCGGCCTTAATGCTCGCCGTCGGCCCCCTACCCCCGTCCGACACACACTTATAGCCAACACACTCTATCTGGAGATTTCCCGATGGCCAGACGCTTGCTGCCTGTCGCCGCCGCTTTACTGACGTGCCTGATCAACTTCCCCGCTTCGGCTGCGGACCATCAGCCGCCCTCGCCCGCAACATCCGATGCGCTCCGTGCGCAGGTCGATGCCAAGCGCCAGCACCTTACCGGTGCTGACGCCGTGACCCAAAAACAACCGACTGGCGAACAAGCCGTGCTGGACGCTCCTGTCGATACCGCAGATGCCCCCGTCGTGGATGAAAAAAAGCCGTGAGCGTTGCGTTGACTCAACCATCACTCAAGCCATTATCCGAGGAGTAGTAACGTGTCCATGATCAAACAAGGCCTGAGCCTGAGCGTTCTTGCGCTGAGCGTTGCCCAGGCAAGTGCGCTGTTTGCCGCCACCCCCATGACCGGCAACGAAGTCGAAGCCCGCGTCGGCGCGATGCTGGACAACATGACGCAATCGGAGAAGATCAATTTCTCTCGCGTCGACGACGGACGAATGATTCCCAAGCTGGACAAGTTCGGCCTGCAAGGCACTGTGGCCTACGACTCGTCGATGGGCGTTCTGGTCGGCGGCAAGACGTTCGGCGCGCAGTACCCGTCGCCGTCGGCTCTGGCTGCGACCTGGAGCATCAACCGGGCCAAGGAATTCGGTCTGGCGATCGGCTACGAAACCCGTATCGCAGGCGGCCAGCAGATGCTGTCTCCGGCCATCAACCTGTACCGCACGCCGTTCAACGGGCGCTCCGCCGAGTACATGAGTGGCGAGGATCCCTTCCTTGGCGCGGTGCTGGCGCCTGCGGTTACCAACGGTATCCAGGTGCAGGGCGTGCAGGCCGCCGCCAAGCATTACCTGATGAACGAACAGGAAGCCAACCGGCATTATCTGGACGTAAAGATCGACGAGCGCGCCATGCAGGAGCTGTATCTGCCGGGCTTCGAGTCGCTGGTCAAGAACGCCAACATCGCCTCGGTCATGTGCGGCTACAACAAGATCAACGGCGAGTACGCCTGTGAAAACCACCACCTGATCACCGACATTCTGAAGGGCCAGTGGGGCTTTCAGGGCAATGTCATGAGCGACTTCAACTCGGTTCAGGACGCTTTCAAAGGCGCCTGGGCAGGCACTGACATCGACATGCCGAGTGGCCTGCAATTTACCGAAGCCAAACTGCTGCCTTACGTCTGGAATGGCCAGCTGCACCAGAGCGTGATCGACGACAAGGTCCGCCGCAACCTCAGGGCGCTGGTGAGCTACGGCTTCGACAAGGGCATCAACAAGGCACAGCCATTGGTGCATCGCGAATACGGTCAGGTCGCTGCGCTGAACGTGGCCCGGGAATCCATCGTGCTGCTGCGCAACGAACCGGTGGATGGACAAAAGCCGCTGCTGCCGCTGGCGAAGAATGCGAAAATTGCCGTCATCGGCGATCTGGCCATTCAACCACCGACGTCGCCATTCGGGACTGCCTACTCCGTTCCGAGCAGCTACGTCACCGAGCTCAGTGGCCTGAAGCAACTGGCGTCGAACACGACCAATGTCGACTACATCAGCCAGATGAGCCTGAACCCGAAGTCCTCGGTCTGGTATCAGCCGGGCAGTGACAAACAGGCCATCAGCAACACAGGCGTCAAGGCCGAGTACTATGGCAACACGAACCTGTCCGGCGATCCGGTGGCCACGCGCATCGAGCCGGGCGTCAACCTGGACTGGATCACCAGCAGCAACGTGACCGATAACGGCACCAGCGCCGTCAGCGGTTTCAACCCGGCGGCAGGCGCGTTCTCCGCCCGATTCACCGGCAAGATCAAACCGACCATCACCGGCCCGCATGTGTTCAAGGTCCGGGCCGACGGCGCGTACAAGCTGTGGATCAACGATGAGTTGGTGGCCGAAGACGAAGGCGGACAGGTCTCGTTCGACCTGATCCCGGTCGTGCCTCGCACCGTCAAGACCGCCAGCCTGAAAGCCGGCAGCGAGTACAACGTGCGTCTGGAATATCGCCGACTCAAAGGCAACTTCACGCCAGTCCTGGGTGGCATGAATGGCGTTCAGATGAGCTGGGCGTCGCTGCGTCCGCCGAAGAACCTGGCGGACTACGACGCCGTGGTCGTCGCAGCAGGCAGCAACTTCGAATACGAAGGCGAGTCCCTCGACCATCCGTTCGAGCTGCCGCAGTTCCAGTCTGAGCTGATCAGCTTCGTGCAGAAAGCCAACCCTAAGACCATTGTGGTGATGCATGGCGGTGGCGGCATGGATATGCAGCCTTGGGCCAACAAGGTTGCGGCCTCGTTGCATGCCTGGTTCCCCGGCCAGCAAGGCGGTCAGGCACTGGCTGAAATCCTGTTCGGCAAGGTCAACCCGTCCGGCAAGCTGCCGATCACCTTGGACAAGAAGGCCGAGGACAACCCGAGCTACGCGTCGTACAAGGATCCTGTGCCGTACTATTTCAGCAGTGCCAACCCGCCCACTGAAATGACCTACAGCGAGGGCTTGTATCTGGGCTATCGCGGTTACGACAAGAAGCACACCAAGCCGCTGTATCCGTTTGGTTTCGGTCTGTCTTACACGACGTATGAGTACAGCGACCTGAAACTGTCGAGCAACGTGCTGGCACCCGGCTCGACCATCAACGCGACGTTCACGATCACCAATACTGGCGACAAGGCCGGGTTCGAAGTCGCTCAGTTGTACGTGCAACCGTCGAAGCCGCAGGTTGATCGTCCGGAGAAGGAACTCAAAGGCTTCTCCAAGGTTTACCTGAAGCCGGGCGAAAGCAAGACCGTCACCATTGCGCTGGACTCGCGTTCGTTCGCTTACTACTCGCCGGATTCGGTGAGCTGGAACGTCGATCCGGGCAAGTTCAAGGTGCTGGTCGGCAAGGACTCGGAAAACCTGGCTCTGAATCGCACCGTCGTCGCGCTCTACCCGGAGCAACTGACCACGCGTGATTCCAACCCTCTCCCCGTTCCGCTGCGCAAGGCCGTACAGGTCAAGCCGGAACAGGCTTACTGACAGGCAGCAATCGGTGGTCTTCGCGACCACCGATTGCCAACCTGCTGCACAGCATCTTCTCTACTGGCGTACCCGCAGGTCCGACACCATTCGGTCGAGGAACCGGTTGAATGCGCCTTCGATGTCCACGTCGGCACGTGAACGAAGCCATTGGATCTGCATCCCGTCCATCATCGACGCCAGCTCGATGCTGACCTGTTTCACGTCGATGTCCTCACGCACTTCGCCCGCCTGCAACAGCAGCTTCAACTGCGCCTGCAGATGGCTGTGGACGATATGAAAACGCTCGCAGAACCATCGATGCGCCGGATGAGTAACTGACAGGCTTTCGGTGTTGATGATCATCAGCGCCTGACTGACAGACGCATCTTCAATGCTGAATCGCATGATGAACCGCAGAAACGCGACAAAGCCTTCCAGCGTTGCCACCTGTTCGGCGTCCTGCAACCGTGTCGAGATGTACTGATCCCGATGGTCGAGCACCGCTTGCAGCAACGCCAGTTTGTTGGGGAAATGGTGAAGCAATCCGACCTGGGAAATACCCGCCACCTTGGCGATGTTCGACAGCGACGCACCGGCAAAGCCATCGCGGGCAAAGATCACCAGCGCTGCCTTGATGATATCGACCTTACGCAAATCCCCTTTCGGGATGCGACGACGTTTGGCGGCTGGCGCTGCGGCGGGATCGGGCACGTTTTCGGACATGATGAATTCGTTTACTTCACGTTTGAGTCGGCAGAAGCATACAGGCACAGCAACCCGTGCGCATGTGCACGAGAGTGTCCGGTTTACGGCTCGCCATCCCAATAGTCCACATTCAGATCGACACGCTGCCTGGCCACGAAAGCAGCGCCTTCACCGCACGCCATGGCCTGGTACTTGCCAGAGTCTGGGTACTCGCAGATCTCGGGTTTTTCACGGGTGCTGATCGACAGGTATTTTAGAGGTGCTGACGAGGTATTGATGATCTGGTGGGGGTACTGCGGCCCCGGTGGGATGAAGATCACATCGCCAGTCTTGATCGGCAACATCTGGTCCGCGACCCGCAGGCTGCCTTCGCCTTCGATGACGATGAACATTTCCTCCTGCGCATGATGGAAATGATAAGGGCATGAGCGCTTGCCCGGCGCAACGATATCGATCGAAGCGCCCAACTTGCTGGCGGCCGTTCCCGTTGCCAACTGCCCTGCCAGACTTTCATACAACGGGTCGCGAACCTGCTTTTCAAGCGAGACCTCATTGAAGTTACGGATCAACAGAGAAGCCAGCTCAAGCGGGGCGTTTTGGGTCATGACTGGAGCATCCTGCAACGGGGGATCAAACGTAAAGCCTAGACTATTGATCTATGGATTATCAGTGAGCCAGTTCAGTCGGCCATGCGAGGCTTCATGGACACCTCCTCGAACAACCAGTCACGAAAGGCCTTCAGTCGCGGCAGCCCTGCACTCTCTGGGCGATAGACCACGTAATACGCCAATGGCGAGGCAATCTGAATCGCCGGAAACAAGCGAATCAACCTGCCGGCCGCCAGATCATCGCCAGCCATGACACTGCGCGCCAGCGCGATTCCCTGTCCTTCAATGGCGGCTTGAAGCACCGCCGCGGAATTGTTGATCTTCATTCCCCGCTGCGTGGACACACCCTTTATGCCGGCTGCTTCCAGCCAGGTTGCCCAAGTGGTGAACCCTGCGTGCCCGTCCATCGACAGGTCGTGAATCAAGGTTTCATCTGAAAGCGCCTCATGGGTTTGCAAGCCGCCCGGCGTTTTGCTCAGTTGCGGCGAGCACACAGGATAGATTTCCTCGCCCATCAGCTTTTCTGCGATTAATCCCGGCCAGTGACCCGCACCGTATCGCACGCCTATATCGATTCTTTGAGTGAGAAAATCCACCGCCTTAAGCTGGGTGTCCATCCGCACATCAGTCTCCGGCCATGCAGCGTGGAAACGCTCGATTCGGGGCAACAACCACTTGGCGGCAAACGCGGGACTGACTGTGACCGTCAACGCCTCACTGAATGAGCTTTCCCGCATCCGCTCCAGTCCCAGCGCGAGCCGTTCGAAACCGATCTGAATGTCGGGAAGTGCACGCTCTGCCGCTTCAGTCAGGACCAATCGTGACTTGCCGCTGGAACCGCGATGGAACAGGGACGCACCTAACCATTGCTCCAGCGTGCGCACCAATTGTCCGACAGCCGCTGGAGTGACATTCAGCTCGTCGGCAGCAGAGGAAAAACTTTGATGGCGTGCGCTGGCTTCAAACGCTCGCAGTGCATTGAGATGAACAGGCGCAGCCATAGCACTAAACCTTTTCTTTATCGGACTGACACTTTATCTCGTTTGCCGCCCAGCCAGCAGCTTCCAATAATCGGCACATCAACTCATCCATTGTCTGGAGCAGCAAATGAGCACTCAGTTTGTCGGAAAGAAATTATTGGTCGTCGGTGGTACAAGCGGCATGGGCCTTGAAACCGCGCGGCACGTGCTACAGGAAGGTGGCAGCGTCGTTATCGTGGGCAGTCGTGCCGACAAAACCGAGCAGGCGCGCCAAGCGCTCACATCATACGGTCAGGTAAGCGCGATGACTGCTGACGTGACTGATGCTCAAGGCCTGAAGACACTGATTGAAAAAATTGAGCGGCATCACGCTGACGTCGACCTGCTGGTAAACGCCGCAGGCGTATTTTTCCCTAAGCCTTTTCTGGAGCATCAGGAAGCTGACTACGATCAGTACATGCAGTTGAACAAGGCCGCCTTTTTCATCACACAAAAAATAGCTGCCAACCTCGTCGCCAAAGGTCGTCCCGGGGCAATCGTCAATATCGGCTCCATGTGGGGCAAACAGGCGATCGCAGCCACTCCGTCTTCCGCTTATTCGATGGCCAAGGCCGGGTTACACTCTTTGACCCAGCACTTGGCGATGGAACTTGCCGCCAGCGGTATACGCGTCAATGCCGTATCGCCTGCGGTGGTGCAGACACCCATCTACGAAGGGTTCATCCCCAAGGCTGAAGTGCATGCCGCAGTCCAGGGCTTTAACGGTTTTCACCCGATTGGAAGGGTCGGGACGCCAGAAGAAGTGGCCGAGGTGATTGTTTTCCTGCTATCTGAAAAAGCCAGCTGGGTTACAGGAGCTGTCTGGGACGTTGACGGCGGAGTCATGGCCGGACGTAACTGACGTTATCC
>Ga0326721_10000563_pt1 | contig 11303 bp, 12 predicted proteins | sample SGPome_FD_203951 | JGI IMG/M metagenome (GOLD analysis project Ga0326721, IMG submission 203951) | Soil microbial communities from Southern Great Plains, Lamont, Oklahoma, United States - SGP_1_2016 | ecosystem: Engineered > Artificial ecosystem > Soil microcosm > Unclassified | place: USA...
ACTACACCCACGCTCGTCTAGTGATCGCCGCGATCGCGCACACCGCCGGCTTCACCGAGCCCGGAACGACAATCGAGGACGTCGATGGCATGCCCACCCTCACCCCTCACGACGCACTAGCCACCTGGCCCGCCCAGTAGCGTTGACCCCGACGCAGCGCCCCCTCGCTGACGTCAGAAAGCCCCCGCTCGAGCCTTCGCTCGCGGGGGCTTCTCCGTTCCCACTGACGCAGCCGCCGCCCCGTCAGTACCGATGTCGCGCCTCTGCATCGACCGCACGGAACCTCGGCCAATCGCGATTCCGGTAAGGCTCGGACTGGGTCATTCACAGACGCCCCCTGACCACCTGTGCACAGCCCAGCTCTCGCTGGGGCTGGCCTGCACACAGGTGGACAGCGGGACCCCGACCGGATCGTAGATCAGAAGCAGACCCGGGCTTCAACGCGAGCCGCCTCGTGCTGGAGACACCACTGCCGCGTCCGAGCCGGCAGTGCAATCGCAGATGCAGTAGACCGACACTCAACCGAGTTACGAGCGCGAAGTCGCGCGAAAGCGACACCCGCTGGCCACACTCGGTAGAGGTTGAATTGACCTCTGAGATCGGGGCCGGGTTAGTGTGCCGCGTCGTACGCAGCCTGCACGTCGGCGGGCACACGACCAGACCGCGGAACCTCGTATCCGTGACGTCGCGCCCAGTGCCGAATCGCCGCCAGCATCTCAGGGCTCTTACGCCCCGCGCTCGCAGCAACAGCTGTCACTCGAGGTCGAACTCGTGCCGGCGACAGTGGCCGTGCAGCGTCGACGAAACGGGCGAGGGCGAGGTGCAGGTAGCCGATGTTCGCCGCTGCCAGATCGATCTCGTAGGCGTCGTCATCAACGGAGAAACCCACTGTTCGACCGCGTCCGGGCGGGATCAACGCGCCAGTCAGATCATCAACAAGATCCACCCGAGAAGCCACGCGATCGATCACCCTTCCTCCGCCGGCACCGTAAACGCAGACGCCTCTTCTAGAGTAACGATCGTCACGGCGCGGCCCGGGAACATCAGAGTGATGCCTCTCCGGAGCGGAAGCAGCAGCTGCTATGCCGATAGTCACACCTTCGCTCGACGAAAACCTCCACGACGTCGACATCACGAGGGCGCGCACACCGCTGCCCCATCAACGACCGGCTTCACCGCGCGCCGCGACCTCATTACCGTCTGAGCATGAACCCCTCCGCACTGACGCTCGTCGAAGTTCTCCCGCACAAGAAGCGCACCTACTGGTACGTGTTCGAATCGTCCGACCGATTCGTGAAGCCTTGGTGGGATCGCGAGTTTGCGGTCAGCGCGTCAGATCATTGGCTGTCGGCTCGGAGCGACGACACCGAGGTCGCCCGATGCAAATTCGTTCTCTACCCCGGCCCGCTGTCGCATCAAGTCCTGGGAGAAATGCCTCACGGTCAGCTCGACATCCTCGCGCTCGAAGTTGCGGTGCCAGAGCGCGGCCGCGGGGTGGGTCGCGAAACCCTCCAGGCGATCCGACGGCAGTACCCGCTGACCAGACTGACGGCGCTGAACGACGACAACCAGTCACGGGGATTTTGGGACCGGATGGGATGGATTCGGCACGAGCCAATAGGCATCCTCCGCGGCTCCGAACGAGTCACCTACTCCGAAACCGGGAACATGCCGTCGGTTCCAACCCACTGATCGCATCGGCGGATGTTCTGCCCACTCAGAGCGCAGCGCGCGGTGCGCCTATCTGAGGTACACCCCAACGCAACACGTCCGCGATGGCGCGGCTCGCGTTGCAATAGGGCCGATTCGTCCGCTGCGCAACGCATCTGCGCAGAGGTCCAGACACGACGCAACACCTTCGCACCGCTCGACTGACGTCTACAGCTGATCGTGCTCAGCGCCGGAGTTGGAGGATCCGCTCGCGGAGTTGTGCCGAGATGCTCCGGTCGCCGCGTAGGAATCGACTGAGTAGCGCGGAGGCGTGCTCGTCGTTGAGGCACTGCTCGAGCAGCCGGCGCACCTCGGGTGAGGTATCGCCGTGGCCGCCGATGTCGTAACTGGTGAGCATCCAACGCATCGCCTGGGCATCGCTGACCCGCCCACCCTCGGGCACGCACCCGTGAGGGCAGGGCATCGCCGCGGACGACCCCCACAGTCTGCAGATGGTGGGCCGAATCGCATGCACGCTGCAGCGCCCTCTGCCGAAGGTTCTCGTCAGCGCTGGGCAGGCGCCATCAGCAGTCGGTGCGTCGAGGTCGACGTCTTGTTCAAGCAGTCGGCGCCGCTCGACTCCAGAGGCGTCGATGTGCTGGTGGCAAGACTGCTCACAGAGCCCGAGACACGACAGCGCGGGCATCTCGGCGTACAGCTGCTCCAGGCGCGCCAGAGCTCTCTCGTCCGCGATCCGGCGAGCGTCCGAGCTCACAGAGACTCGTCCGCTGCCGGGAGGGCCAGCGTGACCTCCACGGTGCGCGCATCCTTTAACTGCGCACGCTGCACCGCCCGATACACGGTCGATCGAGCGACCTTGAACTCGGTCGCAAGCTCCGCGACGGTGTAGTTACCGGCGTGATGCTCAGCGACGAGATGCGCTTCGATCTTCGGCGAGAGCTTCGGCGCCCGCCCGCGCAGCCGACCCTTCGCCTTCGCGATCTTCATGCCCTCCTTCGTGCGAGAGCGAATGAGGTCGCCCTCGAACTCGGCGACCATCGCGAGGACGTTGAACAGCAGCCGGCCAATCGGGTCCTCCGGGTCATGGACCGATCCCCCGATGCTGAGCTTCACCCCTCGGCGCGTCAGCTCGTCGACGATGTCGCGCGCGTCGGTGATCGAGCGCGCGAGCCGGTCGAGTTTCGTCACGAGCAACGTCGATCCCGTGTCGCACGCTGCCAGCGCTTCGCGCAGCGCAGGACGATCACGATTGCGACCCGTGAGGCCGGAATCGACATAGATCCGGTCGGACGGAACGCCGGCCGCCTCGAGCGCGTCGCGCTGCGCGGTCGCGTCCTGCTTGTCGGTCGAGACGCGGGCGTATCCCACGAGAGCTGCCATCCGAACAGTGTGTCATTTGACGCCCCGTCATCGGGCATTTCATCGGGCGGGTCTAACGGGACAATCAGGGCCGCGAGTTCTCGGCATGTGAATTACGGCGTTCTCTGGCGGTGTTTTGACGTCGTTCTGTGTCGCTCTGGATGAGATGAAACAGTTCCGCTGCGCGATCGCGCGGATCTCGAGCTACTGGGCGTCAGGAGCGCACGAGGCGCGCGATGGCGTCGGATGCTTCTTGCAGTTTGATCTTCGCGTCGTCGCCGCCGGCTGCGGCGGCTTCGAGGACGCAGTGGTTGAGGTGGTCGTTGAGGAGACCGAGTGCGACGGATTCGAGGGCGCTGGTCGTGGCGGAGATCTGGGTGAGGATCTTGATGCAGTACTGCTCGTCTTCGACCATGTTCTGGAGCCCGCGGACTTGTCCCTCGATGCGGCGCAGTCGGCGGAGGTACTGGTCCTTGTCGGAGATGTAGCCGTGGGGGCCGGCGGTGTCGTCGTGCTCGGTCATCTGTTCGGTCACGGTGTCCTCGTCCCCCGGGGTGCTGGTGCAGCTCGTCCGCTGCTGGTGTGGGTCGGACGGGTACGGAGAGGGTTTTCAGCCGCTCCGGCTGCTTTCTGCATACTCTAGGGGGGTATGCCCGGGCGTCCTCATCGATGCTCGGGGTGGAGTGACGTGCGGTTTCGGAGGTGTGGATCATGAGCGACAGCGCCGTTTCTAAGCTGTCCGCGCCGCTGACGCGCGCGGTGGTCGTGGTGCTGACGTTGGCGGCTCTGCTGCTGGGCGTATTCGCGATGCACTCCATGATGGGCAGCCATTCCGACGCCTCCCTGTCCGCAGGACACACGCATGCGCAGACCGATGCTCACGCCGATCCGGTGGCCTCGATGGCCGGCGGGATGGCTTTCGCGGCCGGCGCCGATCAGGGCGCGGTCGTGCCGATGGTGCCGTGTGATGACAGTTGCGCGATGGGGTGCGCGCTGATGGCGGCGACGTGCGTCATCGTGTTCTTCCTCGCGTCCCTGATCCTCCTGGCCCGGGTGCCGGCGATGTTCGCGCGCGTGTTGGACGCGGGTCCGCGTCTGGTGCGGCTGGTGCCGCGCGCGAGGTTCCACGTGTATTTGCCGTCGTTGACGGTGTTGTCGATCAGTCGCACCTGATTCGCCTGTGATCGCAGCGTCCGCTGCGACCTCTCTACCGTGCCCGCGGGGCGCGGTCCGGCGATTTCTGCAACCGACTGAACGGATACGACGACTCATGAACACCAAGCGCACTCTTCTCGCCTCGACTCTCGCTCTGGCGACCGCGATCACTCTCACCGCCTGCTCGGACAGCTCCTCCGGATCGGGCGGCATGGAGGGCATGGACCACGGCGGCTCCTCCTCGTCCTCGGCCCCGTCCTCGTCTTCGACTGCTGCGGCGGAGGCGGACTTCAACGATCAGGACGTGATGTTCGCGCAGATGATGAAGCCCCACCACGAGCAGGCGGTGGAGATGTCCGACATGATCCTCGCGAAGGACGGCATCAGCACCGACGTCACCGACCTCGCGACCCAGATCAAGGAAGCTCAGGGGCCGGAGATTTCTCAGCTCGAGGAGTGGCTCACCGCGTGGGGGGCTGAGGACTCGATGTCGGGCATGGATCACAGCATGGACGGGATGATGTCCGACGAGGACATGTCCGCGCTGGAGAGCGCGACCGGCGCCGAGGCGGAGAAGCTGTTCCTCGAGCAGATGATGATGCACCACGAGGGTGCCGTGGAGATGGCGCAGACCGAGGTCGATGAGGGCCAGAACGCGGACGCGGTCGAGATGGCGGAGATGATCGTGCAGACGCAGACGGAGGAGATCGCGACCATGCAGGACCTCCTCGCGTCCCGCTGACCCGCCTTCTCTGACGCCCCTTCCCCCTCCTCCTGGGCAGGCGCAGCGCTGCTGCGTCGCGCCCGGGCGCGCGCGAGACCGCCGCGCCCCGGTGGGGGTCGCCGTACCTGGCGATCCCCACCCCTCTCTTCTTTGCGCTCATCGAGGGCGCTCGAACCAGAAACGTTCCCCATGCACCACACCCCTCTTCGTTCACGTCCCCGTCGCGCGGGAGTTGCCCGGTGAGCGGCGCGTCGACGCCGACGAACGATCCGCGCCGCCGTGACGTGCACCGCACCCGGACCCGCGCCCGCGAGACGTCCCCCCGGCAGGCGGTACTCACGCTTGGCCGCCGGACGACGTACACGGCGCCCTCGCGCGCAGACGCTCACGCGTTGCAGCAGGCCGCCCGCGCCGCGGCCCGCCCGCGACCGACCCCGCCGGGCACGGCCACGATGCGGCCGCGCCTGGCCGGGATGTCCGCGATGACTCTCGTCACGATGATCGCGGTGACCTCCTCCATGCCCGCGTTCGCCGTGGAAGGCACCCCGACCACGACCGCGACCCTGGCCGTCAGCGAGGTGCAGCCGCAGACGTTCGTCGCCGCCGGCGCCGTGCAGCTCACCGTCACCCGTGACGCGTTCGGCGCGGAAGCCAAACCCGAGGTGCTGGTGACCGCCGCCGTCGCCACGGCCCTCGTGGACGACGCCTCAGAAGACTCCGCCGCGTCCCTCGAGGACAGCGGCATCGCGGGTGCCGCCTGGCGGGTGCCGGTCGCGGGCCGCATCTCGAGCACCTTCGGTCCGCGCCCGAATGCTCCGGTCTCGGGAGTGAGCCCGTTCCACAAGGGCACCGACCTCGCCGCCCCCTGCGGAACACCCGTGGTCGCCGCAACCGGTGGGACCGTCGAGGAAGCCGACTACGCCGGCAGCTACGGCAACTGGATCCTGGTGGAGAGCAGCGACGGCATCGAGACGGGCTACGCGCACAACAGCGACCTGCTCGTGAACGTGGGCGACACGGTCGCCGCCGGCGACCTCATCGCACTCGTGGGCTCCACCGGAGCGTCCTCCGGCTGCCACCTGCACTTCGAGACCCGCGTGGACGGGAGCCCCGTGGACCCGGAGGTTTTCATGAGCGATCTGGGTGTCGGTCTTGGCTGACCCGCGCACGACACCCGCCCGCCGGGCGGGCGCCGCGGCGGTCCTCGTGTTCGCCGTCACCGCATCCCTGTTCCTCAGCGCGCCGGCCTCGCAGGCGGCGGAGTATCCGAGTTGGGAGCAGGTGCAGAGCGCTCGCGCGAGCGAGGCGAGCACCCAAACGCAGATCACCGAGCTGACCGGCCTGCTGGAAAGGTTGGAGGCGGACGTCGCCGCCGCGCAGCGCGAGCAGCAGCAGCGCGGCGAAGCGTACGAACGAGCTCAGGGCGCCTACGACCGGGCGAATCACCGTGCGGCGACGTTGCAGGAGCAAGCGGACGCCGCCTCCGCCCGCGCCGACACGTCGCAGGTGCAGGCGGGCCGTCTCGCAGCATCCCTGTCCCGCACCGCCGGCTCGAACCTCACCCTGTCGCTGCTGACAGGGAAGGACAGCAGCAGCCTCCTGAACCAGCTCGCGACGATGAGCAAACTGGCCGAGAAGACGGACACGATCTACGCCACCGCGACCGCGGACGCGAACACCGCCCAGGCGCTCACCGAGCAGGCGGACATCGCGAAAGCGGAGCTGGGCGAGCTGGCGAGCGCGTCGCAGAACGCGCTGGCCGACGCGATCGCGGCCAGCGACGCTGTGCAGCAGCGCCGCGACGAGCAGGCGGTGAACGCGGCCACGTTGCAGGCGCAGCTCAGCGTCCTCACCGAGGACCGCGAAGCGACCGAGGCCGACTATCAGCGCGGCGAAGACGCGCGGCGTGCCGCCGAAACGGCCGCCGCCGCGCAGGCCGCGCAAGCCGCCGCCGCCCGCGCCGCGCAAGCCGCCGCCACCGCCGTCCGCACCGCGCCCGCACCCGTGTCCGGCGGGAACGCCCCCGTCTCCCGCCCGGCCGCCCCGGCCGCCCGCAGTGCGGCGCCGGTGCCGTCGGGGTCGGGGTGGGTGAGGCCGGTGTCGGGGTGGATCAGTTCCGCGTTCGGGCCGCGCCCGAACCGGCCGGTCGCCGGAGTCGGGTCCTTCCACTACGGCACCGACCTCGCGGCCGGCTGCGGAGTGCCCGTCGCCGCCGCGTCCGCCGGGACCGTCGCCTACTCCGGGCCGCTGGGCTCCTACGGCAACTGGGTGCTCCTGGATCACGGGAACGGCATCCAGACCGGCTACGCCCACAACAGCACCAACCTCGTCTCCGTCGGGCAGAGCGTCACCGCGGGGCAGAGCATCGCCCTCGTCGGCTCCACCGGTGCATCCTCCGGCTGCCACCTCCACTACGAGACCCGCGTCAACGGCGCCCGCGTCGACCCCGAACCGTTCATGAGCGCCCGAGGAGTGACCCTTGGCTGAGCACCCGCACCGCCCGCGCCGTCTCGTCGTGGCGATCGGCGCCGCGGTGACGGTGGCGCTGCTCGCCGGCTGCACCATGTCGGACCGTGCAGAAACCGGCGCGCTCGTAGCCGCCCCGGAAGGGTTGGAGCATGTGCACGGGCTGGGTTGGGATCCGGCGACCGGACTCACCTACGCGGCCGCGCACTCGGGAGTGTGGGTGATCCCGACCGACACCCTCCCCGACACCTACCCCACCACCAGCGCCGGTGCGCCTTCGGGTGAGGGGCCGATCGGTGGGCGGGCGCAGGACACGATGGGGTTCACGATCACCCCGGAAGGCGTGTTCTACGCCTCCGGGCATCCCGACCCCGCCGAGACGTCAGCGCCGGGTCCGAATCTGGGCCTGATCCGCAGCACCGACGCGGCCGCGACCTGGGAGCCGCTGTCCCTCAGCGGAGAGACGGACTTCCACGACCTCGCGACCGTCGCCCTCACCGGCACTACCACCCGCGTCTACGGATACGACGCGACCGGCGGCGCCATCCTCCGAAGCGACGACTCCGGCGCCACCTGGACCCCGGCCGCACGCCTGCCGCTACGGGATCTGACCGCGGACCCGGAGCGCCCCGACCGGGTGTTCGCGACCACCGAGACCGGCTTGCAGATCAGCGACGACGCGGCGGTCACGTTCCGGCCCGTCCCCGGCGCGCCCGCCCTGTTCCTCGTGGACAGCAGTGCCGGCGGGGAGCTGGTGGGCGTCGACGTCGACGGAGTGCTGTGGACGGGGACCCTCGAGGGGTCCTGGCAGAGCCACGGGGCAGTTGAGGGGACGCCGGAGGCGTTCGCGCTCGTCGACGGCGAAGAACAGTGGGTCCTTGCCGCCGACGAGCGCGGAGTGGTCGCCAGCGGCGACTACGGGCGCACCTGGACGGTGCTGCGGCCCTCCTCGTGAGAGACCGGGCTGGTGCCGCGCTCGCGCGCGGCGCGAGTGCTCGCCTCGGGGGACAGGTCCAGGCGGCGCAGCAGTTGCGCGTTCACGGCGACGACGACCGTGGACGCCGACATCAGCAGCGCCCCGACCGACATGGGCAGTACGAACCCGATCGGGGCGAGCACTCCTGCGGCCAGCGGGACGGAGAGCAGGTTGTAGCCGGCCGCCCACCACAGGTTCTGCTTCATCTTGCGGTAGCTCGCCCGGGACAGTTCGATCACCGACAGCACCGACCGGGGATCATCCGACGCGAGGATCACACCGGCGGACGCGATCGCAACGTCGGTCCCGGCGCCGATCGCGATCCCCACATCAGCCTGCGCGAGCGCGGGAGCGTCGTTCACGCCGTCCCCGACCATCGCGACGCGGCGGCCCTCGTTCTGCAGCTCGATCACCTTCGCGGCCTTGTCCTCCGGCTTCACCCCGGCGAACACCCGATCGATGCCGAGCTCCTCGCCCACGCTGCGGGCGACGGCTTCGGCGTCGCCGGTGATCATGACCACCTGCACGCCGATCGCGTGCAGCGCGTCCACGGCCTGCCGGGATTCCTCCCGCACCTCATCCGCGAGCCCCAACGCCCCGATGACTCGGCCGTCGCGGAGCACGTGCAGGATGATCATCCCTTCCGCCTCCCACGCCCGCGTCTGCTCGAGCGCGGCCGCGTCGTGCGCGCGGAGCATCGACGGACCGCCCACACTGACCGACCGCCCTTCCACGTGCGCGGTGACGCCGACCGCGGTCGACGCCTCGAACCCGGTCGCCGCCGGCACCCGCACGCCGCGGCTGTCCGCCGCGGCGACGATCGCCCGCGCCAGCGGATGCTCGCTGTCCGCCTCCACCGCCGCGGCGACCGCGAGCAGCTCCTCTTCGCGCACACCCTCGACGGTGTGCACGGCGGCGAGCGTCGGCTCACCCTTGGTCAGGGTGCCGGTCTTATCGAACAGGACCGTGGTCACCGTCCGCATGCTCTCCAACGCGAGACGGTCCTTCACGAGAACGCCGCCCTTCGCGGCGCGCTCGGTCGCGATGGACACCACCAGCGGGATCGCGAGCCCCAGCGCGTGCGGGCACGCGATCACCAGGACCGTGATCGTGCGGATGACCGCCTCATCGGGGCTGCCCAGCAGCGACCACACGATCGCGGTGATCACCCCGGACCCCAACGCGAACCAGAACAGCCACGCCGCCGCGACATCCGCGATGCGCTGCGCCCGGGAGGACGAGTTCTGCGCCTCTGTGACCAGGCGCTGGATGCCGGCGAGAGCGGTGTCATCCCCGACCGCCGTCACCTCCACCCGCAGGGCCGTGTCCGTGGCGACCGTGCCGGCGACGACCGTCGAACCCGGTCCGCGGCTGACCGCCCGCGACTCCCCGGTGATCATCGACTCGTCCACATCAGCGGTGCCCTCGATCACTCGGCCATCCGCCGGGACCCGGCCTCCGGGCCGCACGATCACGACGTCGCCCTGCACCAGGTCCGCAGGAGACACCTTCTCCACGCCGTTCTCCCGCACCCGCTCCGCCTCATCCGGCAGCAGCGCCGCGAGCGAGTCCAGAGCCGAGGACGTCTGCGCGAGGGAGCGCATCTCGATCCAGTGCCCGAGCAGCATGATCACGATGAGCAGCGCGAGCTCCCACCAGAAATCGAGTTCGTGATCCAGCACACCCAGGCTGGCACCCCACGACGCGAGGAACGCAACCGTGATCGCCAACGCGATCAGCAGCATCATCCCCGGCGTCCTCGAGCGCAGCTCCGACACTCCACCTTGCAGGAACGGCCGCCCGCCCCACACATACATCACCGTGCCCAGCACGGGCGAGATCCACGCGACCCACGACGCCTCCGGCAGCGGATAGCCCAGGATCATCGCGAACATGCCACTGAAACCCACCACCGGCACCGCGAAGACCAACATGATCCAGAACAAACGCCGGAACTGGCCCACGTGATCACCATGACCGCCGTGACCCCCGTGACCTCCGTGGTCGTGGTGCTCTGCATGGCTGTCGTGCTCGCCGTGGCCCGGGTGACCGGCAGGGTCACCGTGCTCGCTGCTGACCGGATGCCCGGCGTGACCATCCGGAGCCGTGCTCACGGCCTGACCGTGCGAGGACCCGTGATCCCCCGGCATCGCGTGGCCGCTGTGCTCGGACGACGCCGGCACCGACTCCGCACCGTGATGCTCACCGTGCCCGCTCGAATGCCCCTCGTGCTTGACCATCGTGACTCCTTCCTGCCTGAACCGTCCTCACCGAACCGTATACCCCCCGGGGGTATCTGGACAACGGGTGTGACGGCTCATTCATTCCCAGAGCAGCGCACCTCTCAACACTCCCGCCCCGTGGATATCCACCGTCCGCGCACGGTCCCGCCGCCCCAGAACACGCCCCCGGAAACACTCGCCGCGACGCTGCACCTCGCGGATCCGGCCTGACCGACGACCTGCTCACCCACCGAACGGACCACGCTGATGCTCTTGGAACTCCTCACTCAACTCGCCACCACGCCGCCGTCCCCGGCGACCCCCACCCCCGCGCCGTTCAACGAGGACACCGTGACCCCGGGCCTCTTCGGCTTCCTGCTGACCTTCCTTGTCGCAGCCGCCGCCGTCCTGCTGTCCGTCGACATGATCCGGCGCGTCCGACGAACCACCTACCGGGAGATCGTGTCCCGGCAGCTCGACCTCGAAGAAGCGCAAGCGCAGCAGAAGAATGCCGACGAGCAGTAGCGGCACCCGTCCCGCCAGCCGCGGCATAGCGCGACGCTCTGGGCCGGTGCTTAGGCTGTGAGCATGACCGATTCCGACCCCACCGGCACGCCACCACCGCCGCGTCCTGTGTGGGTGAAGGTCTTCTCGCTCGTCGTCGCCGTACTGGGGATCATCTTCATCGCCGTACACCTGCTCACTGGTGGCGGAGCTCAGATGATGAACC
>Ga0326721_10000564_pt1 | contig 11292 bp, 8 predicted proteins | sample SGPome_FD_203951 | JGI IMG/M metagenome (GOLD analysis project Ga0326721, IMG submission 203951) | Soil microbial communities from Southern Great Plains, Lamont, Oklahoma, United States - SGP_1_2016 | ecosystem: Engineered > Artificial ecosystem > Soil microcosm > Unclassified | place: USA...
GGCCACCTCCCCGGCCAGCCGCGCGTCCATCGTCGTCATCATCATCCATCCCCCATTCGTTGAGATCAGTGGACCGCGCTCCTCCGCGCGCGGACCAGGAAGTCGTTTGCCCACGCGTAGTCCGGACGCTCCGGCAGGACGGTGGATGCATACGCCGCATCGAACTCGCGGTGCAGCGCCAGCCGCCACGCGTTCACCTCGGCCCACGCGGCGTCGCCGTGCTTGATGCGCAGCAGCCGCTCGCGGTGCTCCTCCACCCGCACGGGGACGTGCCCCTCGCGCAGGGCCGTGATGCCGCTCACCAGCAGCCGCACCAGGTGCATGGCGTGCTTCCACCGCGGCGCACCGGTCGCGCGAAAGTCCGCCTCCAGCCGCTTGAACTGCGACAGCACGTAGCCGTTGAAGGTCTGGTAGACCATGCGCGACAGCACGCGGTGCCGCTCCGCCAGCAGCTCCCGCATCACCGGCGCGGCGTGCTGCACCAGGGGCGTGTACAGGCACTCCAGGATGTTGGGGTTGGCCTTGAGGGCCAGCCCCAGGAACTTCTGCAATTCCCAGTAGCACTCCTCGGCCGCCGCGTTCTCCAGCTGCTCGGGGACGCCGTACAGCGACCAGTGCAGTTCCGCCGGGGGCAGGTACACGCCGCGCAGGTCGGTGTCGGACGCGTCGTGCTCCAGCCCGTACGCGCGCGAGCCGACCACGCAGCGGTAGATGACGTGCGCGTACAGGTCGTGGTCGCGCAGCACCTCGCCCGCGTCGCCCAGCAGGCCGGCCTGCTCCTGCTTGCGGATGCTCAGCTCGTCGCGGCGCAGCGAGACCTCGGCGCCGTCGGGAAGGCGCACGCGGTAGGCGTGATGGTAGTCCACCGGCGCGGCGACCACCTCGCCCACGGCGCCGGCCGCGCACAGGGGCACGCCCGCGCCCGTGGCCACCGCGCGCCGCGTGACCACCTGCGTGCCCACGGGCAGCACCAGGTGCAGGTTCTTCATCGTCGATCCTCCGTTTCTACTGCCGGCGGAGCGACGATGCGCACCCGTCAGCCGTTCATGTCTGCCCCTCCATCGGGTGAGGAGGGAGATTCCGATTCCGTCTCATGCGCCGATCCCCGTCGCGAAGCGCAGCCACTTCGCCGTCTCCCGGTCAATGGCGTTCCCCGCCCCGACCAGCGCTTCGCGGATGCGTTCCTGCTGCACGGGCGTGGGCTGCCAGAAGCTGCGGTTGAAGCGCTGCCGCCAGCGGGTCAGCTGCTCCCGCCCCGCGGCCTGGACGAGCGGATCCGCGTCCCCGCAGGACTGGATGATCCATGGGATGCCGTCCCACTTGCTCCGCGCGGCCAGCAGCGACAGCGCGTTGCGGCGGACGTGCGCGGGGTGGATCGCGTCCATCCAGGCAACCAGCCCGCCCGCGTCCGCCCGGGCCACGCGCGGGCGCAGCACGTCCGTCGCCGTGCGCGACACGGCGGAGCTCGCGTCGCCCACGGCCGCCAGGAGCGCGGGCACGGCCGCGTCGCCCGCCAGCCGGGGGAGCGCGCGGAGGGCGCCGGCGCGCACACGGGGACGCGGGTGATCCAGCAACGCTGACACGAGATCCGCGTCCGCCGCCGTCCCCGTCTCCCCCAGCCCGGCGACCGCCTCCGCCAGGCGCGGCGCATCCGGCGCCACGCGCGCGCGGTAGAACGCGGCGAAGTCCATCGGCTCCAGGCGCTCGATGGCCGCGCGCGCATCCGCCCGGATGCCGGCGCCGCGGTCCAGCAGCGCGTCCCGCAGCGCCGGGACGGCCGCGATCCCCATCCGCCGCGCGGCCAATCCCAGCGCCGCCCGGCGAACGGCGGGAAAGCGGTCCGCCAGCATCCGCGGCAGCAGCGCATCCAGCGCGTCGTCCTCCAGCGATGCGGCCGCGCGCGCCGCTTCGTGCCGGATCTGCTCGTCCGAGCCCAGGAGCGCATCGCCGACCAGGTCGCGCAGCCCCGGCCCGCCGGCATCGAGCAGGATGCGGAAGCAGGCGCGGCGCAGGGCCGGCTCCAGCGCGTGCATCCCCTTCCGCACCGCGTCGCGCGCGTCCGGCGCCCGCAGCAGGGCCAGCACGGCCTCCACCAGCGGCCGGGCCTCGGTGCGCCCGGTGCCGCGCAGCCGCAGCACGAGGGGCAGCGCGCGGACCCAGTGCGCGGCATAGTCCGGAACGACGCGCGCACGCAGGGCATCCAGCGCACGGGAGCGGACCGGGTGCACCCAGTCGTTGGCGCGCACGAGCAGCGGCGGCAGCTCGCCCCCGTCGCCCAGCAGGGCCAGGCGCTGCACGGCCGCCTCGCGCACGTACCCGCTGGGCGCGCAGGCCAGCAGCCCGAGGACCGCGGCCTCCGTCCCCGGCGGCAGGTACAGGCGGCGCACGTCGTCCGCGTTGCGCAGCCAGTGCGGATGCTCCCAGCCGTAGTGCGCGATCAGCACGCGGCGCAGCCCCTCGTCCATGCGCACCCACGCGGCCATGGGCAGATCCGCCACGACGCCGCGGAGCTGCTCGGCCGCCTGCGCGCGCAACGGGCCGCCCAGCGCCTCGAGCAGCACCATCAGCCGCTCGTCGCGCTCCATCGGCACGTCCGCGTGCAGCCACGCCGGGTCCGGCGCGGGCCCCGGCTCCGGCCCCCTGCCGGAGAAGATCCGGCCCACCCACGTCCACGTCATTGCATCCCGATCCCCTTCGTTCAACCGGCGCCGGCGGATGCCGCGCCGCGTGCATTCTCGTTCAGGCTCCCCGCGCCAGCAGCTCCCGCAGCAGAGCGGGATCGGACGTCACCTCGCCCGTGGTGATGAAGCGCTCCACCTCCACGTGCCCGTCGGCGAAAAACTCCACTTCCCGCCGTTCGCCGGGCACGGCGGCCTCCACCATCAGCGCCTCGGCGCGGACGCGGGACAGGTTGTAGAAGATCTTCGCGTCGTCCAGCGCGAGGATAAAATCCAGCAGGCTCTGCAGCGGATTGCCCGTTGTTCCGCCATGCTCGTACAGCTCGGCCAGCTGCGTTCTCCTGGGTCAATCGGCGCCGGCGGATGCGGCACCACGCGGATGCTCGCGCGCACCCGGCGGATCGCGCTCGAAGAGGTAGGGCAGCACCACGTCGCGCCTCCATTCCCGGGCCCGGGCGCGGGCGTACGCCTCGGCGTGCTCGCCGGGGTTGGCGCGCCAGCGGCCCCGGGCCACGCGATGCACCGTGTCGTGGTGGCGCGCCGCCTGGTGCACCAGCGTGGTGAGCGCCTCCACGCGCATCCCCCACAGCCAGGCCTCCACGTCCACCTCGTCCGGCCCCGCGACCACGAACGCGTAGACCTCGATGACGGACCGCCGCGGCCGGTACCGGCCCCGCACGCGCGCGTCCCAGATCCCCCGCACCGTCTCCGTGCTCCAGCGGCCGGTGTAGGGGTCGGGCCGCTCGGGGCCGGGCCAGCGCCGCATGCTGGCCAGCTGCTCGTGCAGGCCCAGCTTGAGGTGCACCGCCGCCAGCCCGTCGGTGATGCCGGGCGGAAGCCGCCGCAGCACCTCGCGCACGTCGTCCGGCGACGCGGCGTGCAGGACGTGCGGGCCCTGGTCGTACACGCGCACGGGGACGGCGTCCGGCGCGGTGGGCGGGGGGGCCGCATCACGCAGCCGCCGCTCCTGGCCGATCCCGCGCTTGATGTAGTGCTTGTCGCGCAGCACGCGGGCGGCCTCGCGCAGCTCCTCCGGCGGCGCGCCCGACCGGACCAGGCGCTCGAACTCGCGGCTCGTCGCGTGGATGCTGCGCGACATCAGGCCTCACTGGGTTGCACAGGTGGAGAAAAGCGATCGAGATCGCGATTGCCCCGTCACAAGAAAGCGATTGAAATCGCGGCTACAACATCACACTGTCGGCCTGCGCCGACACCCACGACGCACGGCCTGCGCTCCCGCCGCGGAGCCCATGGCGAATCCATCGCCCGGACAGGCCTGCGCCCATCGGAAAAACGAATCGCCGGGCCCTGCGGCCCGGCGATCGACGTTCGCGGGACGGGGTGCAGCCTGCCTTCAGCACGTCATCTGGCCGCTCGCCAGCGTGCAGGTGATGCCGGTGCCCGCGCCGGCGACGGGCGTCAGCGTGGCCGTCCAGCCGCCGCCGGACGCCTGCAGCACCGTGTAGCCGAACGCCGAGCTGGTCCACAGTCCTTCCGCCGCCACCCCGTCGATGCGCGTGCCGGGAGCCACCGGCGGAATGCCCGACACCTCCGACGTGCCGCCGTCGCCCAGCACCAGGATAGGCGTTCGCGGCGCCGCGAAGTCCATGGCCTCCCACAGGTGGATGTGCCCGAACAGCGACAGGCTCACCGACGGCGGCAGCCCGCCCGCGGGCGAGAGCCGCCGCAGGGCCGCCTGCAGGATGTACGAGCCCACCGAGTCGGCGTTCACGGTCATGGTGTCGTCGCGCGCCCAGATGGGCGTGTGCGTCACCAGCCACGCGGGCTCCTGCCCCTGGGCCAGCTGCGCGAGCCCGCGCAGCTGCTCCGTGAACGCGGGGATGGCCTGCGCGGAGTCGTTCACCGTGTTCTTGCCGCTGCCGGTGGACCAGCAGCCCGTGGAGTACCACGGCGCGCACGCCGAATCCAGGATCAGCAGCTTGCCCACGCCGGGCACCTGCACCGCGTACGGATCCGTCGTGGGATCGCACCCGTCCGCCGGCACGTCCCGCGGATCGAAGAAGATGAACCAGCCGCGGCCGCCGCGCGTGCAGTCTTCGTGGTTGCCGCGGGCAAAGACCCAGGGCGCGGCGGACAGCAGCTCGCCGGCCGGCTGGAACCAGTCCGCCACCCACGTGGCCCACTTGTCTCCGCAGGGCCCCGGTTTGCCGGTGATGCAGCGCTCGCGGTAGATGTAGTCGCCCACGTGCACCGCGAGGTCGCCCCTGGCGCTCGCGGCGCCGTAGGCCACCGGCGCAAAGGGCCACGAAGCCGCGCTGTAGCAGTCCTGGTCCTTGGCGCGGCACCCCGTGTCGCCGATTACCACCACGCGCTCCACCCGGGACGGCGCCGCCACCGGCCGCGGCATTCCCGGCAGCTGAACGGGCTGCGTGCCCAGCGTCTGCTGGCAGACGGTCACGGGAAAGTCGGCGCTGGCGGACGATCGCACCGCCGCCGGCGCGGGACACGCGACGCTGCCCGGGTACACCGAGCGGAACTGCCACTCGCCCTGCGCGCCGGCCTGCACCCAGTAATACAGCGGCGCTGCCTGCGCCTCCGCCCTTGCCGCGCCCGCCAGCAAAAGCACCGCACCCATCCATGGAACCATCCGCATCATTCGATCATCTCGCCGCACAAAGTGGGTAGATCAGACTCCGGGTGCGCCGAAGCTAATCCGCCCCCGCAGCTCTTACAAGAACCGGCGCAATCGGTATCTTTCGCCAATCCCGTGGCGGAGCAGGATCTGAACGACCCTTCCGCACATGGACGGTCTCCGCCCGCGCAAACGGAAGCAGCCGGCGGCCGGCTGAAACGGCGCGCTCATGGGGGCCGGAGTACATGAGCGCGGCGTCGATCCGCATCCGCCACTCCCGCACTTCCGCACTTCCGCACTTCCGCACTTCCGCACTTCCGCACTTCCGCACTTCCGTCCTACAGCCGCGGATCGACGGGCTCGCTCTCCAGCGCCAGCACCCCGAACACGCATTCGTGCACGCGGCGCAGCGGCTCGCCGCGGACGAAGCGCTCCAGCCCCTCCACGCCCAGCGCGAACTCGCGCAGCGCCAGCGACCGCTTGGCCCCCAGCCCACGCTGCCGCAGCCGCTCCAGGTTCTCCGGCAGCGTGTACTCCGGCCCGTAGATCAGCCGCAGGTACTCGCGGCCGCGGCACTTCACCGCCGGCTGCACGATCCCCCGCCGCCCGCGGGCCACGAACTCCAGCGGCTTGACCACCATCCCCTCGCCGCCCGCGGCCGTCATCGCCTCCCACCACGCGATGGCGTCCGCCTGGCTTTGCGGATCGGCCACGTCCACCACGCGGTGCTCCGTGGGATACAGCAGCCGGTCCCCGGCGGCCCGGATGCGCGCGATCACGTCCAGGTGCCACGGATGCGGGCGGTCCGCGTGGACTGCACCGTCCGTCGCCAGGACGTGGAAGGGCGCCAGGCGCAGGTCGTCCACCGATTCCACGGGCCAGCAGTATCGTCCGTACGCGTCCGTGTACGCCGACGCCAGCGCCCGCCGCTCGCCGAAGCGCGCGCGCAGCCCGTCCACCGGCGCGCCGCGCTCCGCCGCCGTCCGCAGCACGCCATCCACCGCCGCCAGGGCACCCCGCGCCGCCGCGCCCACGGCGGCGTACTGGCCGCGGATGAGCTCCTGCGCCTTGGCGGACCACGGCATGAGCTCGCAGTCCAGCACGGCCCAGTCCGTCGCCAGCTCGTCCCAGAAGCCGGACGCCGTCATGGCCTCGCGCAGGATGCCGATGGCCTGCGCCTCCAGCGCCGCGTCATCCCAGAAGCGGCGGCCCGTGCGGGTGTAGACGATCCCGGCGCCGTCGTCCTCCACCCCGAAGCGCCGCCGCGCCGCCTCCTCGTCGCGGCAGACGACCACCACGGCACGCGAGCCCATGTGCTTTTCCTCGCAGATCACCGCGGGCACGCCCTCGTGCCGGTAGTAGGCGAACGCTTCCGCCGGGTGCTCCAGCAGCCCCGGCTCGGCGCTCGTGGCGCTGGGCGACATGGTGGGCGGCAGGTACACCAGCCAGCGCGGGTTGGCGGCGAACCGGCTCATCACCTCCAGCGCGGCGGCGGCGTTCTCCTCGCGGATGGTCACGCCGCGCATCAGCCCCGTCTGCACGATGCGCTTGCCCGTGACGTCCTCCAGGTCCAGCAGCTCGTCGGTCCGCTGCTGGGCCGTGAGCGCCGGCGCCTCCAGTTGCGCCGGCAGAAACGGGCGCGCGGGCTCGGCGTAGGTGGCCGCGGCGGGCACGGACACCAGCTCGCGCTCCGGCCAGCGCAGCGCCGTCAGCCGCCCGCCGAACACGCACCCCGTATCGACGTTGATGGTGCGGTTCAGCCACTCCGGCTCCGGCACGGGCGTGTGCCCGTAGACCACCGTGGCCGGCCCGCGGTACTCCGCCGCCCAGTTGTGGCGCACGGGGAGCCCGAACTCGTCCGTCTCGCCCGTGGTCTCGCCGTACAGCGCGAACGCGCGCACGGCGCCGCTGCCGCGCCCTTGCAGCGGCTGCGTGAGGCCGGCGTGCGCCACCACCAGCGCGCCGCCGTCCAGCAGGTAATGGCTCACCAGCCCGTCCAGGAACTCCGCCACCCGCGCGCGGAAGTCCGGCGTCTCCGCCTCCAGCTCCGCCAGCGAACGGTCCAGGCCGTGGGTCACCTGCACGCTCTTGCCCCGCAGCGCGCGGACGAGCTTTACGTCGTGGTTGCCCGGCACGGCCAGGGCGCTCCCCGCATCCACCATGGCCATGACGGTGCGCAGCACGTGGACGATGCGAGGCCCGCGATCGACGAGGTCGCCCACGAACACCGCCTTGCGACCCTCCGGGTGCCGCCTGACGCCATCGTCGTCCATCGCGTAGCCCAGCCGGTCCAGCAGCGCGTCCAGCTCGTCGCCGCAGCCGTGCACGTCGCCGATGACGTCGAACGGGCCGGTCTCGCCGCGCCGGTCGTTCCACAGCGGCTGGCGGACGATGGCTTCCACCGCGTCGGCCTGCGCATCGTCCAGCACGAAGACGTGGCGGAACCCCTCACGCCGCAGCTCGCGCAGCGACCTGCGCAGCTGCTGTGACTGGTGCGCGATGGCGTGCCGCGGCACCTGCCGGTCCGTGCGCCCCTCGTTGCGCGCCTGGCACACGCGCTCGGGAACGTTCAGGACGATGGCCACCGGGATGACGTGCGTCTCGCGCGCGATGGCCACCAGCGGCTTGCGGCTGGCGGACTGCGTGTTGGTGGCGTCCACGACGGTCAGCCGCCCCGCGCGCAGCCGCGTGCGCAGGACGAAGTGCAGCGCGGCGAACGCGTCCGTGGTGGCCGACTGGTCCATCTCGTCGTCCGCCACCATCGCGCGGAACGCGTCGGACGACAGCACCTCGGTGGGGAGAAAGTGCCGGCGCGCGAACGTGCTCTTTCCGCACCCCGACGCCCCCACCAGCACCACCATCGACAGGGTGGGGATGCGGATGGATGCCGCCGGAGCGGTGCGCGTGCCGGGGCCGGAATCGGCTGGCGGCACGGAGGCGGAGTGCTGGATGTCGGTCATGCGGTGTCGCGTGCGTCGGGATGAACTGTCGTCGGGAACGTCGCCTGGATGTGCCGCGGCACCATACCAGATCCTGAAAAGAATGCGCGTATCCCCAGGGGTTCTTTCGGATTCGGGATCAGTCCTCCGCCCCGGCAGCCGCCGCATCCAGCCGCGTGAAGACGGCCATCTGCGTGGGGGCGCCGGCCTGCGCGTCCTCCGGGCCCACGGGGCCGAAGCGGACGGTGTATCCCCACCGCTCCGCCACGCCGTCCGCCCACCCCTGGAACTCCGCGCGCGTCCACTCGAAGCGGTGGTCGCGGTGGCGAAAGTTGCCCGCGGGGAGCGTGGGCCACATCCGGTTGTACTCGGCGTTGGGCGTGGTGAGGACGACCGTCCCCGGCCGCGCGTGCTGCCACAGCACCCGCTCGAACGCCGCCAGCCGCGGCGGGTCCAGGTGCTCCACCACCTCCACCACGGCCGCCGCGTCGAAGCCTTCCAGCCGCCGGTCGCGGTACATCAGCGAGCCGTGGATCAGGCGGATGCGCTCGCGCCGCCGCTCCGGCAGCCGCTCCAGCTTCAGCCGCTCCGCCGCGATCTCCAGCGCGCGGTGGCTCACGTCCATCCCCACGATCTCGCCGAACGCGGGCTCGTCCATCAGCATCCGCAGCAGCCGCCCCTCGCCGCAGCCCAGGTCCAGCACCCGGCGCGCGCCCGTGGCGCGGAGGGCCGCCAGCACCGTGGCCAGGCGCTGCTGGTTCAGGCTCACCCGCTCCTCCAGGGCCGCCTCCTCGGCGTCCGGCGCCTCGTCCGCGTCGTCCTCCCCCGGCGGCGCCGGCTCCAGCCGCGCGATGGCGTCGCGCACCAGGCTGCGGCGGTGCTTGAGGTAGCGTGCGGCGATCAGGTCGCGCTCGGGATGATTCGCCAGCCATCCCTCCCCGTGGCGCAGCAGCTTCTCCACCTCCTCGTCGCCCACCCAGTAGTGCTTGGCGCCGTCCAGGACGGGGATGAGCACGTACAGGTGCGTCAGCAGGTCGCGCAGCCGCGTGACGGCGGAGAGCGTGACGGTGAAGTAGCGGCTGTCGCCCCACGACGGGTGCGCGGGATCCAGCGGATGCGCATCCACCGAAACCGCGTAGCCCAGCGGCTCGAACAGGCGCCGCAGCACGTCCTCGCCCCCGCGCGCCGGCACGACGGCGATGCGCGCCTCCAGCGGCAGCGGCGTCTGCGCCAGCTCCGGCCGCTCGCGGCTGGTGCCGCCCATGGCGCTGCGCAGCACGCGGGAGAGCGCCACGGACAGGAACGACGACGCGACGTACGGCCGGTCGTTGACGTACTGGTCCAGCGCGCCCTCGCCGTCGCCGCGCCCGCGCACCAGGCCCACGGGATCGACGTCCAGCAGCAGCGCCGCGGTGCACGCCCGCTCGTCCACCTCGGGATAGAACACGTGCGCGTTGCCGAACCCCAGCTCGAAGGTCTGCGCGCGCGCCGGGTTCTTGCCCAGCAGGTAGCCCAGGTCCGTCGCCGGCTGGTGCGTGGTGCGGATGGTCAGGAGCATATCACATACGTTGAGCAGTGTAGCTAAGCGGAAAACCCGTGACGGATCCGCTCTGCCAGTTCTGTCGGACTCATTCCGGAGAACGCGAGTCCGGCCCTGATGCATTGAACTTCGACAGCACCCAACTGGGCGAGCTGCTTACCTTTCCGGAGAACCCATCCGTCGCCGTCCGGATCGATTTGCATCACGATCCCAAACTCGCGTAGCGCGTTCTCCCAAACTGCGGGATCATAGATGCACTGGAAGTACATACGTCCGGAGAGTAGGGCTACACGAGTTTCCGGACGCAGATCCCAAAGCGCGATTGGAGCTACATAGGCTGACGTGGCATCATTTTCCCGCATTTCCTCAGTAGAGATCGCGTGCCAGGGATTGTTGTCTGGCGCGTATCCAGCGGTTCTCAATTCAGTTCGTATATGCTCGGCAAAAGTCTTGGGATCTTCAGCACGTTCAGTATCGACCCCCAGATACACAACTCCGGACTCAACCTCACGAAATGCGAAGCCGCGCTCGCCCGCCTCGTCCAACACTTCTTGGAGAGACTGCCACAACGCTCGTGTTGGCTGCCCCAGTTGAGTCGCTCTTGTTGTTGTCAGCGCAAGCATCAACTCCGAACGTGTCAGTAATTCTTTGCTCTGACGTATGGCATTCCGGGGAATTTGAGTACCTTCGCGTACTTCCATGTTCAGGATTCGGACGAAGTCACCAAGGAGCATTTCGTCGACCGGTGAATCAGAACTCGCCGTCACTAAATGCACGCCGAGCATGGCCCCTTCTCGAAACTCTCCTGTCGACTTGACCTCCAGAGTCAGAGGACGGAGCCATCGCCCGTTGGTGCGGACAACCGTAATATCCCCTGTTCCAAGGCACCGAGTAAGGTCGTTCTCGATTACATAGAACTCACCTGACCGGTGGGCCCGCTGCGCTAGTTCGAGCGGTCCAGCGAGTCCAATCCCTTCGGCCAGATGGTGCTGTTTAGTCTCATCGAACAATACCGAGATGATACGGGCATTCTCTCGGAGCACTACCCAGGCGCAGGCATCGCCGATCTGACGCAAGATGTTCCGATGTGTGATCAAGGCACGATCACGCCTCCTCGCATGGTCGTTGTGCTCGCCAATGCGACGCCTTGTTGCTGCATCTGCTTCACGGCATTCAGCTTGATACCGCTTCTTCCGGGGGGTTCTGCGCCGAAGATCTCTAATCCGCCGCTCTACATTCAGCAAGCCGGACCTGACAAAATCCTGAACAGCTGCAAGATGCTCAGGCGACAAAGACTTACGGAATTGGTCAATTACCCACACCCCCATTTCGCTGACCTGAACACTGAGGCCGTCAATCAGCCTCTCCTGCTCCTGAGCAGCGCGCATCGTTTGGATCCTCTCACTCCCTGAAAGTAGTCGTGGCGGTTGGAGCCGTCGTGGGCGCCGTCGCGCATGCAGCACTTCTTGAAACCGCCGTCCGCTGCCGCACGGGCACAGGTCGTTGCGGCCCAGCTTCTCCAGCAGCTCCCTGCCGTTCACC
>Ga0326721_10000565_pt1 | contig 11291 bp, 3 predicted proteins | sample SGPome_FD_203951 | JGI IMG/M metagenome (GOLD analysis project Ga0326721, IMG submission 203951) | Soil microbial communities from Southern Great Plains, Lamont, Oklahoma, United States - SGP_1_2016 | ecosystem: Engineered > Artificial ecosystem > Soil microcosm > Unclassified | place: USA...
CCGGTCGGCCCCCTTCTACCTTGAGGCCGATACTTCCCCCCGATTGTCACAAGGTGTAATTCGCTGCCCAAAGTCAAAGTGAGCTCCGGCAGAGCCTGCTCATTTGAAGCCGCGATTCATCCAAGATCCTGGAGCGCCCATGAGACCCTTGCCCCGCACACTGTCTGCCCTCACCAGCCTGGCCATCGGCGCCAGCGCAATCGTCGGCGTCACGATTGCCGCCGCGTCGCCGGCTGCGGCTTTGCCCAACTGCCCGATCATCTACGCGCACGGTGGTTACCCAGCGGACAATGACTGGACCAAGGACAGGGTTCGCCAGCCTAATAACCCGCAGGTCATTGACAAGGTCAACAGCTGGGGTGCGCAGGGTGTCGAAGGCGACCTGCAGTTGACCAAGGACGGCTACAAGGCAGTCATGTGGCACAACGGCAAGACAACTCACATGAGCGGTGCGGCGAAGCCGATCACCGACTTCTACTGGGCCTCGGGCACCGACCCGCTGAATGCGCGCACGATCGACAATTACGCGGATTTCCCGGGCCGGGGCTCGCGGATATACACCTTCCGGGAATGGCTCGTTCATCTCAAGGCGAAGAATATGAAAGCCGTCGTCGAGGTGAAGGATTCCACCTACGACGCCCTGTTCAGTGGTGATGCCACCATCAAGAACCGTGCCTGGAACGAAATTTTCGCTCCCCTCGACGACGCCGACACGACTCGCGAGATCAAGTTCACCTCGCAGAACGACACCATCAAGGCCGAGTTGTTCAATCGGCTCTACGCCGCGAACCTCGGATACATGGCGGACAACGTAAACCGGCCGGTATGGCCGGATAAGGCGGCCTGGAACGAAGGTGCGGCGGGCACCATCTTGAGCAGCGACGGCTGGACGCCGGATCCGTCGGGTAACTACGCCAACTGGCAGACCGTGCTGAACCAGAATCCCGTGGCCATCGCCACGTCCTGGCCGAAGCAGTATGCGGCGTGGCTGCAAGGAAAGTGTGGCGGCGGTGGCGGCGGAAAAATCAAGCTGGTGAACCCCGCGAGCGGGAAGTGCCTCGACGTGGCGGGCGCCGAAACCGCAGACGGCACTCAGATGCAGATCTACGACTGCAACGGGACCGGTGCTCAGGAGTGGTCCAAGCAGGACCGCGGCGGCAACAACTTCAACCTGATCAACAGTGGCAGCGGCAAGTGCCTGGACGTGGCGTCCAGTTCCCAGGAGCCCGGGGCCAAGGTGCAGATCTGGAACTGCAACGGCTCCGCCGCGCAAGGCTGGTACTTCGAGGCCCTCCAGGACTGGCCCAACCACTACGTCCTGAGATCCAACAACAGCAACCAGTGCCTGGATATCGCGTCATCTGGAACGGCCAACGGCACTCGGGTTCAGCAGTACACCTGCAACTACTCCGGAGCCCAGTTCTGGGAGGAAGTTCCCGCCTAGGAGCCACTTTCGACCGCTCCCCAGTCGACGGCGAGTTGTCGCCGTAGGCCAGCTCCAGACCAAGCCAGAGGCCGGTTTCCGATGAGGAGACCGGCCTCTGGCAGCACCCCCTTCACGTCTGTCCGCTCCCCCCGGCCCTCTCGCACTGTGAACCCGGTGCTATCGATGAGGTCAGCATTGGGTCGGATCGCTAGCACTGTGTGCGATGCGAGGACCGGCGATCTCGACAAGATTTTCCCAAATCGCTATAGCTTCGCGCTATCCGACTGTATAAGGTCTCGATGTCCGCTTGAGGTGGATTGAGGCCGTGCCGTCGGTTCGGTTGCTGTGAGAAGGCACGACCGGCGATGGGTGGCCCTCTGGTGATGACGCATGTCTCGTGGCGGAACTCGAGTCCGCGAACGTGGCGACGGTTCGCGTTCGTCGCTTTGCCGACGTCGGTGGTCGCTCTGGTTGCCAGTACTGCTGCGGTTGCCGCACCAGCCTCGGCCGGGCGGAGTGCGACCACGGTGCAGGCGTCGACCCCGATTGCGGCCGCCGAGACACCGTTCCGGCAGGCGCAGCGCACCGGCAAGAAGGTCGAAATCACCACTGCACGAACCGAATACAACACGTCGTACGCCGATCCAGCGGGGACGACCACGTTGCAGATGAGCAGCGAACCGGTGCGGGTGCGCCGGGGTGCCGGATGGGTGCCGGTCGATCCGACGCTGGCTGCTCGGGCGGACGGGATGGTCGCACCGAAGGCCTCGACGATTGATGTGGCGTTCTCCAGTGGCGGGCAGGCCCCGTTGGCGACGCTGCGGCACGGTAGCGAGACCTTGCAGATCGCGGCACCGATGGCTTTGCCGGCACCGGTTCTGGTGGGGGCCTCGGCGACGTACCCGAACGTGCTGCCTGACGTCGACCTGGTGATGACTGTCACGGGCGAGAGCTTCTCCGAGGTCTTCGTCGTGAAAACAGCTGCGGCGGCAGCAAATCCGGCGCTGGAATCATTGCGTTTCGGGCTCGCCGATACCGGGCTGAACGTGCTCCGGACCGCCAGCGGCGGCATCGACGTCAAGGATTCGTCAGGAAACCGGGTGCTGGGCGCGGCGCAGCCGATGATGTGGGATTCCACGTCCAGCACGCAGTCCGGCGCGTCAGCGGGTGGTCAGGAAACGTCCGTGGCGGGGCCGGCGGAGGGGGACCAGCAGGCGCCGATCGCGGTGAACGCGAGCGAGTCGGCATTGACGTTGACTCCGCAGCGTTCGTTGCTGACGTCGGCGGACACCACATTCCCGGTGTACATCGACCCGGAGATCCACCCGACCGCAACGAAGTGGACGATGGTCGCGAAGGCGTTTCCCACGACGTCCTACTACAAGTGGACCGACAGCAACGGTGAGGGGGTGGGCTACTACAACGTGTCCGGTGACGGGCCGTACACGAAGCGGCTGTTCTACGGATTCAATACCGGATCGTTGCGGGTCACCGGGCGGACCATCGTCTCTTCCACCTTCCAGACTCACGAGACGTGGGCGTACACCTGCACCACGACGGGAATCGAGGCCTGGCTAACCGGGAACATCAGCAGCACCACGGATTGGAACAGCCAGCCGACCTGGAGTGGGCCGAGCACGGTACGGAACGTGGCTACCTCGGGTCGCCCGGACTGTAACCCGGCCGGGACGGAGATCGACTTCAACACCAAGAATCAGGTGATCAAGTCGGTTCTGGACAACCGGGTGTGGACCACGCTTGGGCTGAAGGCAACCAGCGAGACCTCGAACAGTGGGTGGCGGCGGTTCACGAGCGCCGCCAAGCTCGTGGTGGTCTACAACAGCTATCCGAACACTCCGTCATCAGTGCAGATGACCTCACCGCCGACCAAGTGCGGCGGTGCCGTGCCGGCGGGTGACATGCCGATCATGCAGGTCAAGGGCACAGACCCGGATGATGATCCGCAAGACGAGACTCAAGTGCGGGCTCATTTTCAGATCTTCAAGAGTGGTGTCGCGACGCCGCTGACGCCGGAGTACACGACGGCGTACAAACCTTCGGGTAGTTCCTTTACCCAGCAGGTGCCGAAGTTGGCCGAAGGTTTCTACACCTGGCGGGCGTATTTGCAGGACGACGGGAGCCCGGCTTTGACCGGTGCGTGGACCGGGTTGTGCAACTTCACCGTGGATGGCACCTTGCCGACCCCGCCGACGATTGCCCTGGTCGGTACCGCCACGTGGGCCGTTGGTCAGAACGTGACTTTCCATTTCAGCGGTGGTGGTTCCGATGTGACGTCGTACAAGTGGGCGGTCAACACCGATGCGCCAACCTCTGCTGCGGTGCTCCCGGCGGCGAACGCGACCGTTCGCTTGACCACTTTCGGCCCGTTCACCCTTCGTGCCTGGGCTTTCGACGCGGCGGGGCACCAAAGCGCGGAAGCGACGTATGGCGGTGATGAGTTCCTGGTCGCCGGTGCTGACGCGCGGGACTGGTGGCGGATGGACGAGGGCAGTGGGAGTGCTTCGGTCAATCAGCGAAGTCCCGGGAATGGGCTCCTGACCACAGGGACCGTGGGTTGGGTGCCTGGCTGGCCGACGACCAGCGCGATGTCGTTCGACGGCACAAATTACGGTGCCGGACTCGGGCAGGGTGGTCCGGTCACGGGGGAGAATTTCTCGGTCAGCGCCTGGGGGAACCCGACGACGACAGCTGGGCGGCAGGTGCTGTTCAGCCAGGACGCCGCGGCCAACTCGGCTTTCACGGTGGCGATCGAGACGATCGCTGGGCCGCCGGGCCCGGACGGTGTGGCCGGTCCGGTGCTGCCCCGGTTCGTCGCGAGGTTGCATACCCTCACCGGGGCAACAGCGTTGAAGGCGGTCAGTTCGCGGCCGTTGTCGGAGGACGAGTGGGCTCACATGTCCGTCACGGTGCAGACGCTGGAGAGCGGGTCGGTCGAGTTGTCGCTGTACACGACCGTCGCTGGGGATGCGCAGATCACGGAAGACACCGCGACCTCGACGACTTCTACCCCGGACTACGCGACGTCTACCGCTGCGAGCGCCTATGTGCGGGTGGGTGTGGAGCTGAGCGGGTACGCCGGGGCCGGTTACTGGACCGGTGCTATCGATGATGTGGTCACCGCCAAGGGAATTTTCGATGAATTGCAGCGCAACCAGTGGCGCTATCCGCTCTAAAGGCACGAGGGCACTCGGTTCGCTCTATCAGTCGACAGCTCACGGAATGAGACGCATGAACCGGACGCGGTTGGCCACCAGGGTTGCGGGGGTACTGGCGGGCGGTGTCTGCCTGGTGCTGGTGGGTGCGCTACAGCAGCCGGTGGAGGCGGCGGTGAAGCCCTTCAAGGGGCCGACGGCGCAGCGGACGACGAAGACCCCGGTCCGGGCGGTGCGCTCGAAGGTCACTGGCAAGCAGCGCCCGGTGGTGAAGCCGACCAGGATCAAGGCGGTTGCGTGGCCGACGCCGGCTGAGGCAACCGTGGCGGGCGGCACCACTGGGTGGCGTGCGGCCGGGAAGCTCCCGGTGCGGGTCAAGGCTGGTCAGGGCGGTGCGGTGGACTCGGTTCGGGTCCGGATGCGGGGGGTGGAGGCGGCCGCTCGACTCGGGTTGACCGGGGTAGTGGTCGAGCTGGATCGCGCGGACGGCGTCGCGACCACGGGTGCCGTGGACGTGGCCATCGATTCCAGCACGTTTGCTGCTGCGATCGGTGGGGGGTGGGCAGACCGGCTGCATTTGGTGACGTTGCCGAACTGTGCCTTGACGACTCCAGAGCTTGCTGAATGCCGTCGCACAACAGTGGTTTCCGGTTCCCAGGTCGGCGCCGACCTGGTGGCCAAGGGCAGTGTGAGGCTGGCGTCGGCTCCGGACGCGGATCCCCCGACGCTGAAGCGTGCGACGGTGCCGAAGAGTTCAGCCACTGCGGGCAGCACTGTCGCCCCGACCAGTCCGGTTACCCTGAGCGGAGCAGCGAAATCGGCGGGCACGGCGGTTGCGAGTACGGCCACGGGTGCGGTGGTGGCTCTGGTTGCGGGGTCATCGGGGTCGTCGGGGTCGTATGCGGCGACGTCGTTGAGCCAGTCGTCGAGTTGGGATATCGGCCAGCAGTCGGGCAGTTTCAGCTGGAGTTATCCGCTGCGGGTGCCACCAGCCAGTAATGGTCCGACCCCGCAGTTGGGGATCTCGTACGATTCTGGGTCGGTTGATGGGCGGACGGCGGCCACGAACAACCAACCATCGTGGATGGGTGAGGGTTTCGACCTCGGGGCCGGGTATGTAGAGCGCCGGTACGTGTCCTGCCTTGACGACATGGGTGGCACCAACATCAACACGGTGAAAACCGGTGACTTGTGCTGGGAGACCGATAACGCGGTGCTTTCTCTCGCCGGGCATTCCAGTGAACTGGTGAAGGACGATGCCACGGGGGCGTGGAAGCTCCTGAACGATGACGGTTCGCGGATGGAGCACCTGACTGGTGCGACGAACAGCCCGGACAACGATGGTGAGTATTGGAAACTGACGACATCGGACGGCACGCAGTATTTCTTTGGTAAGACGCTGCGGTACACGGGCGATCCGGTGACAGATTCCGGGGCGACGTGGACGGTTCCGGTGGCGGGTAACCAGAGTGGTGAGCCGTGCCGGGCATCGACGTTCAAGGCGTCGTTCTGTGCTCAGGCGTGGCGCTGGAACGTCGACTATGTCGTTGACCCGTATGGCAACACGATGAGTTACTCGTATGCGCGGGAGACGAACCGGTATCAGCAGTTGGCTCCGGTCAGTGCGGATGCCGCGTCGGTCGCCTATACGTCGGGCGGGTATCTGAAGAAGATCGATTATGGGCAGCGGGCGGGGTCGGAGGTCGCGACCGCCCCGGCCAAGGTGGTTTTCACCACCGCCGAGCGGTGCACGGTGACGGCGTCGTTCGATTGTGCTGCCGCGAACCTGACGTCGGCGAATGCGGCGAACTGGCCCGACGTCCCGTTCGATCAGATCTGCACCTCGACCAGTTCGTGTGGGACGAATGGGTCCCCGACGTTTTTCACCCGCAAGAAGCTGACGGGTGTGAGTACGCAGGTGCTGGGGGCGGATAACACGTTCTCGACGGTGGATCAGTGGGATTTCGCGCAGGATTTCTACTCTCCGGTGGATTCGTCGTCGGGGGGTTTGGAGTTGATGGGGATTACGCATACCGGGAAGTCCGGTGGGACGGCGACGATGCCGGCGGTCACGTTCAGGTATGAGATGTTCCGTAACCGGGTGACGGGTTTGCTGGATGGTCCGACGATGTTCAAGCCGCGGTTGACGGCGGTGGTGAACGAGACGGGTGGGCAGATCGCGGTGCATTACGACACGTCGTCGGCGGCGATGTGTACGAGTAGCAGTTTGCCGTCGTCGGTGGCGGTGAATACCACTCGGTGTTTCCCGAGTTACTGGTCGCCGGAAGGGGCGACGGATCCGACGTTGACGTATTTCTACAAGTACGTCGTCGACCAGGTCGCGGAGGGTGATGAGGTCGGTGGGGCGGTTGATACGGTCTCGTCGATCACGTATGTGGGTGGTGCGGCGTGGAAGTACGACGATAACGAGTTGACTCCGGCGAAGCTGCGGACCTGGTCCGACTGGCGCGGGTACGGCACGGTCGAGAAACGGATGGGTGACGGTTCGACCCCGAAAACGTTGACTCGTACGGTGTTTCTGCGGGGGATGAGCGGGAACCGGGCTGCGGACGGGTCGAGTGTGAGTGTGTCGGTCGCTGATTCCAAGGGCGGCAGTACCGTGGATGCGCAGCGGCTGAACGGGACACCGTTGGATACCACGGTGTGGAACGGGTCGGCGCTGGTGTCGACGTCGATCACGAAACCGTGGGTGAGTGCGGCGACCGCGACGTCCGGGTCGAAGAAAGCCACCATCCTCGGGCCGGGCACCAGCACCGAGTACACCGTCCTCAGCGGCGGTGGGGAACAGCAGACCCGGACCACCACCACCACCGATGGCACGTACGCCACCACCACGCAGGTCGATGACGAAGGTGACGTGTCGACGTCCGCGGATGATCATTGCACTCGGTACACGTACGTGCGGAACACCAGCGCCTGGATTACGGGGGCGGCCAGCCGGCAACTGGATGCGTCGCTGAAGTGCGCCAGTACCCCGGGCACCGCGGACATCCGCAGTGACACCCGGACCCTGTACGACGGGGCGGTGTTCGGTACGGCCCCGACCAAGGGTCTGGTGACCGAGACGCAGGCGTTGAAGACCGCCGGTGGCAGTGATTACACGATGCGTTCGAAAGCGACGTATGACGCGCGGGGTCGGGTGCTGACCTCCAGTGATGCGATGGGGAACACCACGAGCACCGCGTACACCCAGTTGGCGGTCACCGGGCAGACCTACACCGGTGGGGTTACGAAGGTCACCACGACTGACCCGAAGGGGTTCGTGGCCTCCAGCGACGTCAATCCGGCGTGGGGGACCCCGGTGACCGAGACCGATATCAACGGGCGGGTCACGTCGCTGGGGTATGACGGGCTGGGACGCCTGACCGGGGTGTGGTTACCGACCCGGGCCAAGGCCACCTACCCCACCTACCCGAGCATGCGGTTCGCGTACTCGATCACGAAGACCGCGCCGTCGGTGGTCACGTCGCAGGAGATCCTCGACGCGGCCACGGATGTCCCCTCGTATATCAGCCGGTACGAGATCTTCGACGGGCTCCTGCGGCTGCGGCAGACGCAGAACCCGGAGGCCTCCACCGACGGGGGGCGGGTGATCTCCGATACCGAGTACGACTCGCGTGGTCTGGCGATCCGGCAGAACGGCCCCTACTACAACACCAGCGCACCGTCCGGGACGCTGGTCGCGATCACCGATGTGCAGAAGGCGGTCTCGCATGAGCTGACCTACGACCAGGCCGCCCGGGTGGTCAAGGACCGGTTCATGTCCCTCGGGGTGGAGAAAGGCACGACCCTCACCACCTACGGCGGGAACTTCGTCACCATCGACCCCCCCGACGGTGCGCAACCGACGACGACGTTCTCGGATGCGGGCGGGCGGACCACGATCGTGCGTCGCTACCACGCGAACACCCCCGATCCGGGTGCCGGGTATGACGACACCACGTACGCGTACTACCCGAGCGGTGAGATGAAGCAGGTCACCGGGCCGTCCGGGGCGAGGTGGGATTACAGCTACGACCTGCGCGGGCGGTTGATCGGGGCGAATGACCCGGACAAGGGCGCCAGCACCCTGACGTACAACGAGAACGACCAGGTGATCACCAGCCAGGACTCGCGGGGCAAGACGATCTGGACCGGGTACGACGTCCTCGGGCGGGTGACGGCGACCCGACAGAATAATTCGACCGGAACCCAGTTGACCGCGCGCACCTATGACACGGTCGCCGGTGGCAAGGGCAAAGCGGCGACCTCGGTGCGGTACGTGAACGGCAACGCGTTCACCAGCGCGGTCACCGGGTACGACGCGGCCTACCGCCCGACCGCGGGGTCGGTGACGATCCCCGCCTCGGAAGGGGCCCTGGCCGGGACGTATCCGACGAGTAACACCTACTCCGGGAACGGGTCGCTGACCTTGTCGACCCTGCCCGCGGTCCCCGGGATGGCCGCCGAAACACTGGTGTCGACCTACGACAGTCGGGTCGGTGCACCGGCCGCCATCTCGAGCAACGTGGTCGGCTCGATCGTCGGTGGAGTGATCCGCTCCCCCTACGGGGAAGGCCTGATCTACGGGATGGGCCAGGCCAGCGCACCCGCGATCTGGTTGGGGCAGGCCTTCGAAGAAGGCACCCGCCGACTGGTCGCCCAAACCGCGCAACGACAGAACCAGAACGGCGCCTATGACGTCAACCTGAACTACACCTACGACAAGGGCGGGAACCTGACGTCCGGCATCGACAACCCCGGAGTGGCGAATGTTCCGGCCGAAACGCAGTGTTACAAGTATGATTACGCCGCCCAGCTGACCGACGGATGGACACCCGCGAACAACAGCTGCGCCGCGAACCCGACCCCCGACACCATCGGGGGGCCGGCCGGGTACTGGCACTCCTACACCTACGACACGGCAGGGAACCGGAAACAGGAGACCTACCACTCCTCCTGGGGCGACACCTCCCGCACCTACACCTACCCCACGGTGACCGCAGCGGGGAAAGGCCAACCACACACCCTGACCAAGATGGTGTCCACCCCCCTGGTCGGCTCAGCCACCACCCGGGACTACGGGTACGACACCACCGGAAACCTGCAGTCGGTAGCGAAGTCCGGGGCCACGGTGGGTTCGCAGACGATGGCGTGGGATGACGAGGGTCATCTGGCGTCGGCGGTGTCCGACGGGGTGAATAGCTCGAACGTGTATGACGCGGACGGGGAACGCCTGATCCGTCGGGAGGGCACGAAGAACACCCTGTATCTGGACAACACCGAGGTCCAGGTCGACACCACGACCGGGGTAGTGAATTCGACCCGGTACTACGCCTTCGACGGGCAAACCGTCGCGATGCGTCAAAGCAGCGGTGGTGGGGTCCGGGTCCTGCTCTCCGATCAGAGTGGCAGCGCGATCTGGAGTGTGGATACCGCGACCGCCAATGACACGCAGCGGCGCCGATTCTCCCCGTTCGGGGCAGACCGGGTCGGCTTCACCTCGGTGGTGTGGGCGGGTGAGCGAGGGTTCGTCGATGGGACGAAGGACATCGCGACCGGGTTCACGCATTTAGGTGCCCGCGAATACGACCCGTCGACCGGGCGGTTCCTGTCGGTGGACCCGGTGATGGATGCGGGGGATCCGGGGAGCCTGAACCCGTACGCGTACGCCCGGAACAGCCCCGTGACCTTGTCCGACCCCTCCGGGTTGTGCCCGATCGAAATCAACACCTGCTTCGACGGCGGCACACCAGCAGAGAACAAAAAGAACCGGGCCGAGTACGGCAGCAAACTGAACAAAAACCGCGAAGACCGCGACCGCGCCTCAGGCTCCTCGAACGCGGTGAACAACCCCGCCGTCCAGCAAGCCACCGCCCGGCTGAACGCCGCCCGCAGCAACAGCCTCGAAATCAAAAAGCGACTCGTCGAAGCCGCGAAAATGCTCGGCAAGATCGCCATGGATGAGTTGGGGATCACCGCCGGCCTGGACTGCTTCACCAAAGGCGACATCGGCGCCTGCGCAGAAACCGCCCTCACCGCACTGTCAGCGGTGGTCGGCGGCCTCGCCGGGAAGATCATCACAAAGTACGCGTGGCGCTGGGGCAAAGCCGCGAAACTCGCCAAAACCCTCTACAAACTCGGCTCCGACCTCGTCGCAGGTGTCCAAGGCATGTTCAAAGCCAGACGCGAGGCAGAGGCGGCCGGGCGAGCCCTGTCGGTGGCGAGGGCACGCGCCTTCACCTTCGGTGATCTTCCTCAAGACGTGCTGGGGTCAACGGATGAGTTCGGGAACATCACGATCCAGCGAGGCCTCTCGGGTCAAGCATTTGAGGAAACGCTTAGGCACGAGACCGTGCACTCGGTCCTGACTCCAAAGGCTCCCTTCAACAAAGTAACGGTTGGTCTCTACTTGAAGTCCGGTCTATACCGATACGCTGAAGAGGCAGCGGCGGAAGGATATGCGACACGTAGCATCAGGAAGGGAGCAGCCTTCCCGATTAGCAACGGTTACGTGTCTGTTCCGCGGTTGGCGAGCGAGGTTATTGCCGTTGGTGGCGCTGGCGTCGGAGTATACGAGTGGGCGAAGTGAGTCGACTGTTGCGGTGGTTGACATTCGGTTTCGGTGGCCGCGTAAGTCGTGATCAGGCGGCTGAACTGGCCCGACTGGAATGCCTGCGGAGGGATTTGCC
>Ga0326721_10000566_pt1 | contig 11285 bp, 11 predicted proteins | sample SGPome_FD_203951 | JGI IMG/M metagenome (GOLD analysis project Ga0326721, IMG submission 203951) | Soil microbial communities from Southern Great Plains, Lamont, Oklahoma, United States - SGP_1_2016 | ecosystem: Engineered > Artificial ecosystem > Soil microcosm > Unclassified | place: USA...
CCAACAATCGCGGCGGCCACCGCGGCGGGCAACATCACCTGCCACCCGCGCCGGCCTTCGGCACCGTTGTAGCACCCGGCGGCGAACGCTGGAATCAGCCAGTAGATGTAGATGGAGGCCGACCATGCGGACGGGCTGTTCACCTGATGGCCAACCGCGCTCGCCACGGTGACCGCGACCCCCAACCAGATCGGCGAGATCCGGATCGCTGCCAGGAGGGCACAGGTGGCCAGGTAGAAGGGATAGTCGCCGCCGACCCCCGGTCCGCGGCCCAAGGCGTCGGCGGCGGCCGGCACCAAGGCCGCGAGCATGGCCGGGACTGCGGGCGCGCGGGTCAGCTTCCGGAGAATCGCGAACCACCTGCGGGCACTCATCACGGCCCCTCCACCGAGTCTCTCCCAGATTAGGCCACAACCGTCAGGGCACCGGCCACGATCAGGAAGCGAGCGATGCGTCCGAACAGGCAGCAGGCGGCGAAGTCGAGTCGCCGCGTCCCGGCCATCCCGGCGGCAACACTGACGAGGGCGAGCGGCGGCAGCCCGAGACCTGCGGAAGCAAGTACGGTGCCCCCTGCGGCCCACCGACCGGACAGCCGGTCCATCAGCCTTTGCTGCCAGGGGCGTAGCGCGCGCGATGGGCGACCGCTGCGCTCTTTCAGTCGCCGGCCTCGGCGGGCCGCCTCGAAAAGCAGGATCTTGCCGATGGTCTGACCGACGGCCAGAGCGACGGCCGTGATGAGCGCCGCCCGCAGCGGCAGCCCCGCTCCTGCTGCGGCGACCATCGCCTCGGCATTCACCACCGGCACCACTGCCGAAGCCATCCCCATCCCGATCGCTGAGGCGATCAGCAGCAGCCAGCTCACCGCGGCGACCCCGCCGGGAGCGGCGTCACCACAGGCTGCGCAACGGTGACCGGGACGGACTGCAGGAAGGTCATGCCGCCAGCCTGGTGCACCCGTAACCCGACCCGCATCGGCCACCGGTACCGGCCAAACCGGTACCGGAGTACTGGTTGCCACCGCTCGCGAATCGCGGAGCCAAAGCACCGTTGCTCAGATGCGCGAACTCTCGGCCTCTCACGCTTTCTTGACCTTGATGGATACCTTCGCTTCAGGGTGTTGGATGCTGGCGCAGACGTACCGGCCCGGCTGATCGATGGCGAGCAGCTGCGTCTCGCCCTTGTCCAAGCGGGAGTTGTCTCTGTTGCCGCCCGGGTCGGGCGCGCAACGCACGGTCTGCGCCGTCCCAGACCTGTTTACCACTGCGAAATTCGCCGTCGCCGCCACGATGAATTTGGCGGGTGAAAAGGCATTTTCGCCGGTGATAGTCAGTTTCGGCGCGATCGCGCCGCACCCGCTCTCGCCGGAGACGATCACTCGGAGAACGGCGCGGTGGGCAGCCGACGCACTCCTTACCGTGAACCTGCCTTTCTTCGGGAATTGGATGACCTGGCGCTCCTGCAGGTCGAGGACGCTGGTGACGATTCCAGCGTCCGGCGTTGACACCAGGGCGTGCACTTGATCGGACGTGTTGGTGATAGCCAGGAAGGCGCCGCGCTGGATGGTGAGTCTGCGCCGGCTGAACGAGTACGTGGTGCCGGTGTCAGACGCCGTATCGACGATCTTCGTCTTGGTGGCCTTGGTGCACTCCGGGTCGGTGTCGCCGGTGCTCGCCGCACCATTCTTTCGCCGACTCGATGCTCCCGCAGCTGCTGTGGCCTGCGATTGTGTCGCCGGTGATTGCGCTGCGGCCCGGTCCGGTGACCCTGGGGTACCCGAGGTTGGCGCACAGGCCGCCACAGCCATCAGCGACACCGCCACCACGCACAGCCGGGTCGCCTGGGCGAGCCTCAGCCGGTGATTGCCACCTGAACGGAAGAGGTCGGGCATTCGACGGCCACCTTCACAACAGCGTAGTAGGAAGGTTGCCCACGGCCGTGAGCCACATCTGCGGCGGCGACCGGGAGGACCTTGATCGAGAGGTAGTACGCGACCCGGGAGGGGAAGGTTCGACTCAGCCCGCGTCGGCGCGGTGCCGGTTGGCGTAGTGCAGCCGCAGGAGGTCAGCGCCGAAGTCGTGCCGCAGGTGCCGCCAGACCGAATGTGCGTGGTTGCCGCCGTTCTGGGTGTTGTCGTATTCGATCAAGAAGTCAGGCGCGGTGATGCAGTAGTAATGTCGGGCGCCGCGGTGGGCCCCGCCGGCCCAGGCGAAGCCGATCCGGTCCAGGCCCGCTTCGGCGGCTTCCGCCCAGCACTGTTCGGCGTAGTCGGCTGGTGCCCGGTCGAGGTACCGGCGCACCAAGCGCTCCAGCAGGCCTTGCTGGTGTGCCGTCAGGTCGCCGTACCGCAGGCCCTCCGGCAGCCGGTCTGGGTCTGCGATCGGGTCGGCTCGGGTCAGAATGTCGTCAGGCGGGGTGGCCGAGAACACCGCGGCGCCACGTTGGTCAGGGTTAAGGCCGGAGAGGAGTTCCCGGGCAAGGTCCTCCTCCGGGCCGAGCAGGCGACGGCCGGCGAGAGGGCCGGAGGGAATCTCTGCCGGCTCAGAGCCGATGAAATGCGGAGTGACGCTCGTTCGACCATCGGCGACCACGACGTGCACAGCGAGATGATGGCCATTGACCCGCCAGCCCCACGGCTCGTCGCTACCCGGCTCACCCATGATGCGAAACCAGTAGCGATCATTGTCAATTGGCTCACCGGTCGTGATCTCCCGGCGAATCCGCTCGACTTGCATGGCGCCCAGCGCGAGCTCCGCCCCGATCGGTCCGTGCCCGGACTCGATCAGGGCCAGTGCGCTTTCTCGCTGGTCGTGCGACATGTTCGTCAGCGACAGGCCGGGCCGATCGCCGGGCAGGTAGGTCCATTCACGTAACCGCGGGTCGGTCAGTGGTTCACCCAGCATTCGGGCCTGGTCTGGATCCGCGCTCGCGACCAGAGCACGTGCCGCATCAAGCATCTGGCTCATGTTCGGGTGCCCTTCGACGCTCACTCCTGCATCGCCGACTCGAGTCTGCCACCGTTCGGCCGGGGTGCCTGTGGTCGTGACAAGTCCGGGCCGCCGAGTCGACGACCGCCTCGGCGGAAGTGGCGTTTGCCGTTATTCCGAGCGGCGTTCTGATTAAAATGGTCGCGATCTCGAGGCAACCTTTCCGGCGTGAGACGAATCGAGAATTTGTCGCAGGCTCGCGTGTTACGGATTGAATACGCCAGGTAGCAGTTAGTTGCAACTTCAAAAAAAATAGCAATTTGTAGTTACCGCCTAATATTAGCGTCACATTTAGCGGCCGGCATCAATCGTCCTGACCACTGGTGTTGACCACGGCCGGAAGCTGCATCTACCTTGGGGCCGCCACCAGCCGGAAAATTGTGTCCGAGGCGATCCACTCCTGAGGCGTAACCCGCGATCAGACCGTATAGATCGCATTCATGGCGAGGTTTGGGGAAATCCCAGATCTATTCATTTGTCATGGGTGGAAACCGAACGGCGGACCTTCTAGCCGGCCCTTGGAGGCAGAACTGCACCCGGAGCCCATAAAGATGGAGTGAGCCCGTGACCGAAAGTTCGATGAAACCGGCGCCAGTGCACGGTGTACGTTCCAGGCCGCACCGCAGAATGCTGCGCGTCGCGACGTACGCGTCAGCGATCGGGTTGGTCTTTGCAGGTGCCCCTGCGGCCCACGCCGCCGACGATGAATGGTACGACCCGTCCGCGCTGGAGACCTCGTGCACCGAATCGGTGGACGGGCTGGGTCGGGCCGACGATTGCTGGTTCGAGCCGTCGTCGAAGGAGAACTTCACCGGGAATATCGCTCGGGTCAGCGGTGACACCTACAACTGCACCGATATCAATGCCTCGAAGTCCATCAGCTGGTCGCAGTCCACCAGCGAGACGAACAGTATTTCGGTGAGCGTCGGGGTCGAAGCGAAGCTGTCGCTGATTTACAGCGTGTCCATCAACCTCGAGTACGGGCATTCCTGGACCACGACGAATACGGTGACGGCAACCGATACAGCGCCGGTTCCGGCTAAATCGGTGGGTTGGATCGAGCGCGGCGAAGCGATGCAAAGAGTGACCGGCCGGATGGTTCACACTTATCCCAAGCGCCGGCATGGCCACTACATTTGGTACACGTATCCGACTCTCACGAACGCCGATCCCCAGGCGTATGACTACGACACCATCATCTTCAGGTCCCGCCCGATGACCTCGGACGAAGCCTCGACACTGTGCGGCACGACCGCGGCCGCGCTGGACTCGGTGGAACCCAGCAAGCCGACGACGAAGGTTCTCCAGCAGGCAAAGCAGACCAGCACCTTCAATACCCTGTCCAGTGCTGTGGCCGGCCAAGGGCTTCGCCGCAACCCACCGGAGGACAGGCACCAACTGATCGGGTCGTAATTTCGCCGACGTGAATTGACCAGGCGGAGATTCCCCGGGTGGAGGCTGATTCCACCCGGGGGCAGGCAATGGCTCTTGGTACCGTTCGATCATGCGGCGAATCATCTGGCTCAGCGGGATTTGTCTGGCGGTAGGCATCGTGGGGGTAAGCGTCGTGGTGGCCGCGTCCGGATTGGGCCAGGATTCCGAGGTCGGGACGGGCTTCCTGGATGTTGGGGACCTGGGTCTTCCAGGTGAAGGCCAGTTGGTCGAAAAGGCCGTGCCGATGCAGGCGCGGCTCGTACTGCACCCGAACGGCTGCGTCACGGTCGTCGTGGACGGTGTGGAGCGGATGCCGCTGTGGCCAGAAGGAACCGAGGTCCACCAAAAGCCGGGGAATTTAACTCAGTACGAGGTCGACCTCCCCGGCGACGTCATGCTCAACGTCAGTGATTCTTCGGCAGACACGTTCTCGACTGTTGGAGTCATCGACGTGGACGACGCGACAGTTGATTCTGAAGCCGGCGAACCGCAGGGAAAGGTCGCGTCTTTCCTTGCGTACTGCGAGATCGAAACCGCGCCGGTGGTCTTTCCCGATGCTGCAACGTTCGCCGTCCGAGGAACCTGATGAGTGGCCGTTCCTAGCAGTTGCCAAGGGTCAGGCGACCGGCGAATCGGTCGGTGAACCAGGTGACCGTGTCGCTGATCGCCTGGCTGTCGGTGGTCAGATGGTCACCGGGGTAGGTGTTCCACTGCGTGGTGACGCCGGCCCGGCAGTAGGCGGCGCGGGTGGCATCCTCGGTCGCCGTCGGGATGACCTCTTCGAACAGGCCCCGGTACTGCAGCACGGGAAAGCCGATCCTGTACTTCGCGGTTGGTGACCACGACGGGCCGACGTCCACTCCGAGCTTCTGCGCGTCGAGCGCCTGACCCCAGGTCATGCCGTCAGTACCGGATACCCGGTACAGCTTGTCCAGGGTCAGCCGATCGGTGGTGTAGTCCTCGATCTTCGCGCCGACCAGACCGCCCACCGTGCCGAGCAGGCACAGCGTCTTGGCCTGCGCGACGGCCTTCCGGCCGGTGTCGTTGAGCAGTGAAGCGAAGGGCAGGCTCGGGTACGCCGTCGTGACGCCGATGGCCGCGTCGGCGAGGAACCCGGCGAAAGCACCTCCGTTCAGCCCGGCAGCGGTCACCTTCAGATCTCCCGGGACGCCGCCGGCGGCGTCACCAGCCACCTGAAGTTCCGGTGCGTACGTGGAGGCGAGTTGTGCCGCCCAGAGCGACGCGGCACCGCCCTCGGAGTAGCCCCAGAGGCCGACCTTGGCAGAGCTGCTCAGTCCACCACCCGGCACCGTGAAGGACGTCCGCGCGATATCCAGCAGCGCGTGCCCCGCGTTCGCACCGACCACGTAGGTGTGCGTCTGCCCGGTGAGGTAGCCGACGCCGTCCGTGGCCGCCACCGCCCACCCGGCTTTGAGAATGGCCGCCAACTGGTCGCCCTCGTACTCGTCCTGGAATTTGCCCGCGATCTGCTTGGAGAACGCGCACTGCGGGCCCAGACCCAGCGTGCCAGGGTGGAACGCGATAACCGGCCGCGCTCCGCGCCCGATCCACGCCGCTGTCGGCACGGCAATCGTGCCGGACACCGCGATCTTCTGGCCCCTGACGTCCGTCGAAACGTACTGCACCTTCCACGCCCGCATCGAGATGTTCCCGGGGACCTCGGTGAGCGTGACGGAGCGGCATGCCAGCAGCGTGCCCGGCGCGGCGGTGACCGACTCAGGCGCGGTGTAGATGGCCCGGTCCGACACGTCGCAGGTGATACCGGCGGCGGAGGCCGGTGGCGACAGGGCGACAACGCAGACCAGCCCCACGACCAGTCCGGTCAGCACGACTACCGTAACCACAGCAGCCTTGGCTCGTTTCATCGGTTGATCCCTCCACGGCCGGATAGATTGCTGATGAACAGAAGACTGCGGAGCCGTCGCCGGCCGGGCAATGCGTTCGGATGACAACATCTCTTCGTTCCGTGCGCATCGCAGGTAGATGTCGGTGAGCATCGCGGTCACTACCGTCCTGGTTGTGTCGCTTACCCGTGCCACATCGCAGTCGGGCCGCTCATCGGGGGCCGACCGATTGCCGGCACTCACCGGTCTGCGGTTCGTTGCGGCCATCGCGGTCTTCGCCAACCACGCCGGCCTGGAAAGTGTTTTCCGCAGCGACACGGCAAACTTCGTGCTGGCTGGCGCGACCGCCAGCCTGGCCCAGGCCGCCGTTGCGTTCTTCTTCATGCTCAGCGGGTTCGTCCTCACCTGGTCCGCGCGGCCCGACGACACACCTGGTCGCTTCTGGCGCCGTCGGGCCGCGAAGGTCCTGCCCAATCACCTCGTCACCTGGACGGCCGGTCTCCTGCTGATGCTCGCCGTGAGCGAGCCGGTGCCCCTCGGCCACGTCCTGCCGAGCCTCGGGCTCGTCCAGGCGTGGATTCCGGTGATTCCGATCATCGAAGGGACGGATGGGCCGAGCTGGTCCCTTGCCTGTGAGGCGTTGTTCTATCTGTCGTTTCCGTTCCTGGCGCCACTGGTCGCCCGGATCCGACCGGAGCGGCTCTGGCTGGCCAGCGGCGGGCTGTGCCTCGGCATCATCACGGTACCGTTCATCTCTCTGCTGCTCCCTTACGAGCCAACGTTATTCGGCTTACCTGCTCCCTTCTGGCGGGTGTGGTTCACGGTCTTCCTACCGCCCGTCCGGCTCCTGGATTTTGCTCTGGGCATCGTGATCGCGCGGATCGTGCTGGCCGGTCGCTGGCCTCGGGTCCGACCAGTCGTAGCCGTTCTGGCTGGGGTCTTGGCCTGGGGTGTGTCGCTGGCACTACCGGTGCCATTCGGTCTCATCGCTCCCTTCGTCGTCCCGCTGATGTTGCTGCTCGGATCGTGCTGCCAGCTGCGCACCGCCCTGGGCGGACCGACGATGGTTCGCCTGGGTGAACTTTCCTTCGCCTTCTACCTCGTGCACTGGCTGGTGCTCCACTACGCGCACGTCGCCCTCGGCGGCGGGCAGTACGGCGCTCCGGCCGCAATCGGCTTCCTGCTAGCCGCTTTCGCCGTCACGCTCGCGCTGAGCTCATTGCTCAATCACGTGGTTGAGCAACCCGCGATGCGGCGCCTGAGCCGACCAAAATCACCAACGCTTCAGGAGGAGCGATGAACAGAGTCACCGTCCTGCGCGCCACCGTCGTCACTTGCCTGCTGGCCGCCTCTACCGTCTCAGGCGCCGCCGCAGCCGACTCGGCGCGCGTCGGATCACTGCGTACCGAAACACCAGTCAACTCCAGCGGCCCGGCGGACGGCGTGACCGAGACCGTGGTCAGCGTCCGCCTGCCGCTCCCTGCCTCCGTCGGCGTTCATCCGGCCGCCTGCGATTGGCTGTCTTATCTGCGGTTTCGCGACAGTGCCGGGCCGGCCGACGCGACCGCAGCCGACCGGATCCTCGTCGCCCAACCGGGTGTTCTGGAGGGTGCTGGTGCATTCGACAGCGTCGCCCGGAACACCGTCGCGGCGGCCGCCAAGCAGGGCCAGCACATTGAGTTCTGGGCACTCGACCGGCGCTCCAACTGCCTGGAGGACCACGCCGGAATCCGCGCCGCCCTCGCTGCCGGTGACCCAACCATCGCGGTCGACTACTACTACCGGGGTAAGGTCTTTGACGGGCATACCTTCGGCGGCTACCTGACCAACGGCCAAGTCGGCTGGCTGGCCAAGATCGGCCTGGAGCAGACCGTCCGCGATGAGTACAAGCTGCTGGTGCACGAGTTGCCCAGCCAGCAACTGCGCAAACAGCGGGTGCTGTGCGGCGGCCACTCGCTCGGCGGTGTGATCACCGGCTTCTTCGCCGAGTGGGACTTCGACGGCGACCACAGCACCACCGCCGACGCCGGCTTCAACCAGTGCGCCGGTTACTTCGCGCTGGACACCACGATCTCCACAGGGCTCTCCGACCTCAGCGGCGCCACTCCGACCGGCGATCTTCCCGACCCGGGTCTCGGGTATGCCGCCGTCCAGGCCGGGCTGCAAACCGGCCTGCTTACCCGGACGCTGTCCGGTCCGGCCGTCATCAACGCCGAGACGATGAACTTCCTGGGTATCGCCGGCGTCTTCGCGAAGCTCAAGCCTCAGCAGACAGCCAGCCTCCTGCAGTCGCTGCCGCAGCCAAATCTCAATATTGAGACCACTTCTCGCGTCCTCTTCTCCAAGGACCTGGCCACGTTCATCCTCGGAAAGCCGTCGGTGAAGGACTTCCGGTTCACCAACGAGACGGTGCTCGGCGCGCTGATGGACGACAACTCTCAGCCACTGTCAATACTGCAGACGAGCGTCGGGTTCTTCGATGGCGGCAGGGTCGCAGACAAGGATTTCCCGCTGTCCTCGGACGCTCTCACCGATCCGGCGCTTGCCTCGCTGCGCGGTCTCTTCGGCACCCGGCCATTGGCGATCCCGGATCAGCCGAACGGTCCGCTGTACACCTGGCGCAACTACAACCGGGTCGGCGCGCCGGACGATCCGGGGTACCGGAACAGCGACGGGCAGCCCTACACGAGCGCCGATCAGGAAGTCACCGACATCCAGGAACTCGCCCGGAGCATGTCTGAGCAGCCGCTCGACTTCACCGAGCATTACTTCCCGACCAAGTTGATCACCGACATTCAGCAGGCCGGTGCGCCCGAGGTGAGCCGCGACGTGATCTATCGGGACGGCCTGACCGCGAACCCGACGATCACCTTGCTGGCCGGCGACGGAATCATCGCTGGTGACGGCAGCGTCCCGGCGGAGTTGCACGCGGTCGTTGCACCCGGATACCAGCACCTCGACGTCCTTACCGCCGCTGCGACGCAGAACAACGGCCGACCGGAGGTCGTCTCAACCAACCTGGCAGCCTTCGCCCGCAGGCCGCTTTGACCCGGTCTGTCCCATCGCCTGCCCGGTTCGCGCCGTCCACCCCTCGCGCCGTCCGGAAAGTGGTCTCAGGGTTTGACCCAGTCGAGGGGGCGGAACCCGAGACCACTTCCGCCCGGTCTTTGATGGGGCCGGTCAGAGATGCGGGTCCGGAAGGGCGCCCTTCGGCGGGTCGGCGGTCGCGGCCGTCGGGGTGATCTGGTCGTCAGCTGGCTGGAGGCGCCAGGGGCGCTCGGGGTGGGTTGGGACGGCGCTGGCGGCGACCTGGATCGCGTAGGTGGCCGCCGCCTCGCCGGTGTCGTCGGGAACGATCCCGAGCCAGCGGTGCCCGGTCATGTGGCACCAGGCCGGTAGGTCGATTCCGGCGATCGGATCGTGCGTGCGTACATGCACCAGCGTGCCCGGAGCCAGGCTCCGGACGTGCCGTTGCAGCAGAATCAGGAGCCGAGCGCACTGCAGCGGGCCACCGTCGACGAGGTACGCAGTCACGGTAAACCTCCCTGATCCCATGCCGCAGGGATTAATATATCCGGCGCAGATAAATCGGACGTGGCGCCGGCCGCCGTCCGGCATTGGACCGTGGCCAACCGGTGGGCTCGATGAATCGGAGTTCATGGGATAATCTGCCGTCGCGTCAGGGTTGACGGTGCCAAGATGTCCTATAGCCCGAATCGGGCTTGTCACTCCACGGTAAGGGCTGCATGTTCAGCAGGAATACTCCGCAAGGGCTCCCGCTTATGGCATGGCCATGCTCGCCGACCTTCCACAGCGACCGGGCGGGCGAATATCGCCGCGCAGATCGAGAGTTCTGATGAGCCTGACCCGCACGGTGGCCAAAGCGCTTCCGGCACCGGTATTGAACGTCGCAGTGCACCGCGAGCTGTACCTGCCGCCGCGGCTTCGCCGCGACCATCGGCCGGTTGCCCTGGTGTATGGCAACTGTCAGGCCGAAGCCCTGCGCCGGATCCTGGCCACTCATCCGGGGTTCGCCGATCGGTATCTGCTGCTGCGAGTGCCGGCCGTGCACGAGATCACCCCACGCGAGTTGGCGCTGATCGAGGGTCGGCTGCCCGAGGTAGAGGTGCTGATCAGTCAGGAGATCAAGCCCGGCTACCGGGGGATGGGCCTGGGCACCGAGCAACTCATCGACCGGCTGCCGGCCAGCGCCACGGTGATGCGCTATCCAGTCGCGTACTTCGAGGGACCGTTCCCGTTCCACGTCTACGTGAACCGCGGCAACAACCCGCTCGCCGCCTCCGCACCGATCACCGACTACCACGACCTGCGCACGATCTACGCGGCCAGTCAAGGCTGGGGTGTCGACACCACGTTGCGCAGGCTGGACGAACTGCACCTCGACCCGAACTGGGTTCGAGACAATGCGGAACGCTCGCTGAAGGAGCTCGGCAGCCGAGAAGCTGCGTTCACGGCGCAGTTGTCAGGCGTGATCCGGCAGCACCCGACCTCCAGCTTCCGAACCATCAATCACCCGGTGAACGGGCTCATCACCGAGGTCGCTCGGCAGTTGTTGGCTCATCTTGGTTACCTGGATGCCGATCTCGTTCTCAATTCTCGGCAGTTCTATCTCGACCACATGTCGGCGCCGCTGGAGCCGCAAATCGTTCGGGCGCTGGGTGGTGAGCCGAGCGCCGACAACCACGGCGAATGGGTCACTTCGGCCGGCACGTTCAGCCGTACCGACGTTGTCGCCGCGCATCTGGCCGCTTACGCCGCAGACCCCGGTCTACTGGCCGACGGCCTGAGTAAACATGCCGAGCGACTGCATCAGCTCGAGATGATGTGGCAGTAGCGGGACCGGCCCTCCGCCCCCTGTCACACTGAACGGCGCATTCCGGCATAACCACCTGAATGCGAGAAACATTGCCAAATCCGGCAATCGGGAATTCGTCGCGCGTGCCGGGTTGAATTCGGAGTGTCATCTGTTGAGCATTGTCAA
>Ga0326721_10000567_pt1 | contig 11267 bp, 10 predicted proteins | sample SGPome_FD_203951 | JGI IMG/M metagenome (GOLD analysis project Ga0326721, IMG submission 203951) | Soil microbial communities from Southern Great Plains, Lamont, Oklahoma, United States - SGP_1_2016 | ecosystem: Engineered > Artificial ecosystem > Soil microcosm > Unclassified | place: USA...
CGCGCATGACAACCCCCTCCTCGATCATCCGCAGCACCAGGTCGCAGCTGGCCACCTTGAGCATCGTGGTGGTCTCGCTCATGTTGGAGTCGCCGACGATGACGTGGAGCCGGCGGTACTTCTCGGCGTCGGCGTGCGGCTCGTCGCGGGTGTTGATGATGGGCCGGGACCGGGTGGTGGCCGAGGACACCCCCTCCCAGATGTGCTCGGCCCGCTGGCTGAGGCAGTAGACCGCGCCGCGCGGGGTCTGCAGCACCTTGCCGGCGCCGCAGATCAGCTGCCGGGTGACCAGGAACGGGATCAGCACGTCGGCCATCCGGCTGAACTCGCCGTGCCGGGCCACCAGGTAGTTCTCGTGGCAGCCGTAGGAGTTGCCGGCCGAGTCGGTGTTGTTCTTGAACAGGTAGATGTCGCCTGCGATGCCCTCGTCGTTGAGCCGCTTCTCCGCGTCGATCAGCAGCCCCTCCAGGATCCGCTCGCCGGCCTTGTCATGGGTGACCAGGGACAGCAGCGAGTCGCACTCCGGGGTGGCGTACTCGGGATGGCTGCCGACGTCGAGGTAGAGCCGGGCGCCGTTGCGCAGGAAGACGTTGGACGACCGCCCCCAGCTGACCACCCGCCGGAACAGGTACCGGGCCACCTCGTCGGGGCTGAGCCGGCGCTGACCCTCGAAGGTGCAGGTCACACCGTATTCGTTCTCGATGCCGAAGATACGTCGCTGCACCAGACCAGCCTAGCCAGCGGCGCGGCGAGATGCGCGCCTTGTGATTGCGACAAGCGAATACATTTTCCCCGCCGTTACAGGCGCAACCGCAGCACCGTGTTGCCCTGGTCGTCGGCTACTTCGATCTTGCTGATGTTCTGCCGGGGCCAGGGGCTGGCCCGGGTGATCTGGACGTCCTCGCCGGGTTGCGGGGTCCAGCTGCCCAGATTCACCGTCTCGCCGCGCCGGTTGTAGATCACCATCCGGTACGACGGGGTCCAGCCGTGGGGGTAACCGCCGTCGGAGTGGTACCCGCAAGCCAGCTTCACCCGGGTGTCCGAGCCGGACCCGATCAGCTGGATGGTGGCATACACGCCCTCGGGATCCGGCCCGACCGGCTGCATGGTCAGGGTCTGCGGCTGGTGCGCGTGCTGCCAGCCCAGCACCCCGGCGGTGGCCAGCACGGCCACCAGGCAGGCGGCCGCGGCCGCCAGCACCCCGAGCCGCCAGGTACGCCGGCGCCGGCTGGCGGCCGCCTCGCGGAGCAACCGGGGCAGCAGCGTGTCCGGCGGCAGTTCCGGTTCCCAGGCCGAGACGTCGGCCCGGGCCAGCACCGCCGGCAGGTCGCCGAACCGGGCGGTCCGCTCCTGGCAGAGCGGGCAGCGCGCCAGGTGCTGTTCGAAGGCGGCCTGCTGCCCGGGCTCCAGGGCACCCAGCAGGTAGGCGGCGTCGTCGAACTCGTACCGGGCGTGCTCGGCGGCAAGCTCCGGGGCGAGCCGGTCGCTCTCGTCCGGGCCGGTCACGGCAGTGCTCCCATCTCGTTGAGCGCGAGTTTGAGGGCTCGCAGGGCGTAGTGCGAGCGCGACTTCACGGTTCCCTCCGCGATCTGCAGGCGTTCGGCGGCCTCGCGCACGCTCGAGCGCCGGTAGAACAGCTCCACCAGCACGGCCCGGTGCTCGGGGCTGAGCCGCAGCAGCGCGTCGGCGATCAGCCGGGACTCCACCAGGGCGTCGGTGGGGTCGACGGCCGAGGATTCTGGAACGGCCGCGACCAGCTTCTCCGGACGCACGCTGCGGGCCCGCCACTCGTCGATGACGATCCGGCGGGCCACCGTGTACAGCCAGCCCCGGGCGGCGCCGGACTGCTCGGCGGTGAAGGCCGGGTTGTTGGGGTTGCGCCAGGCGCGCAGCAGGGTCTCCTGGACCACGTCCTCGGCGGCCTGCCGGTCCCCGCCGGTCAGCCGGACGGCGAAGGCCCACAGCGCGGCGGCGTGCTCGTCATGCAGGGCCTGCAGGACGTTCCGCTCGTCGACCGCGCCGCGATCGACTGGCATCGGAGCTCCTCGGGTGTCGGCTGGTCCGGGCGGTGGCGCTTTCCGGCAAGGAATACGGCGCGGGGCGCCGGCTGGTTCACCGGGAGGTGTGACGGAGTCCATCCTGCTCCCGGATGAACCGATCCGCCGGTAACTGCGTTGGCACTACAGAAGGGGTGGTATCGCAACGGCGGTGCCCGCACGCCGCACCGACCGGAGGCGATGGATGAGCTCAGCACACGACGACGGCCTGATGACCGGACGGGGCATCAGCCGCCGCTGCCTGCTGGCCGTCGGCGCCGTCGGCATCCCCGGCATGGCCCTGGCCGCCTGCTCACAGGCGTCGCCGGAGGAGCCGGCCGGCGGTTCCGGCACCTCGGCAGGAGCCGGGTCGTCGGCGGGTGCCGGATCGTCCGCAGGTGGCGGCAAGCCGCTGGCGAAGCTGTCCGACATCAAGGTGGGTGAGGCGATCTCCGCTACCGGCCCGGACGGCGGCGACATCATTATCGTCCGGCCCACCGAGACCACCGTCACCGCCTTCTCGGCGATCTGCACCCACGAGGGCTGCACGGTGCAGCCGGCCGGCCAGGAACTGGACTGCCCGTGCCACGGCTCGGTCTTCGACCTCAAGGGCGCCGTGCTCAACGGGCCGGCGACGCGGCCGCTGCGGACGGTAGCGGTGAAGGTCTCGGGCGAGAACGTGGTGGCCGGCTGACTCCCGGCTGACTAGCCGTTCTGGCCGTCGGCGCCGTTCTGGTCCGGTCCGGCGGGCGGCTCGGGCTGTGCCGGCGCCGCGCCGTCCGGCCCGGTGCCGGTGGCCGGAGTGACTGGGGTGTCGGGGCCGGGCGGGCTCTGGTCCTCAGCGCCTGCGGCACCCTCAGCGCTCGCAGTGCCCTCAGTGCCTGCGGTGCCTGCCACGCCTTCGGCGCCCGCTGTGCCCTGGGTGCCCGTACCGGCCGGCAGCAGGCTGCTCAGCGCCGGGCCGACGATCCGGCGGAACTTGCGGTGCCCGCGGTTGCGGTCCAGCACCGCCACCTCCAGGCTGTCGGCGACCAGCACCCGGTTCGCGCCGCCCTCGCCGCCGACCGAGCCGAGCGCCTGCACGGCGACCGCCACCGCCTCGGCCAACGGCAGGTTCACCCGGAAGGACTGCCGCAGCGCGCCGGCCACCGTGTCGGCCTGGCCGCCCATCACCAGGAAGTCCGGCTCGTCGACGATGGTGCCGTCGTAGGAGAGCCGGTAGAGCTGGTCCTGGCCGGCCGCCGGGCCCACCTCGGCCACGCACAGCTCGACCTCGTACGGCTTCTGCTGCTCGGTGAAGATCGAGCCCAGGGTCTGGGCGTAGGCGTTGGCCAGCGCCCGGGCGGTGACGTCGCGGCGGTCGTAGGAGTAGCCGCGCAGGTCGGCCAGCCGGATGCCGGCCACCCGCAGGTTCTCGAACTCGTTGTACTTGCCGACCGCGGCGAAGGCGATCCGGTCGTAGATCTCCGACACCTTGTGCAGCGCCGAGCTGGTGTTCTCGGCGACGAACAGCACCCCGTCGGCGTAGGTCAGCACGACCACGCTTCGGCCGCGAGCGATTCCCTTGCGGGCGTACTCGGACCGGTCGCGCATGATCTGCTCGGCCGAGGCGTAGAACGGCATCGACATGGAATGGTCTCCGGAAGTAGGGGCGGCTGCTGGCGGCGGGCGTGCGGGACGGGCCGGGGGTCAGGCACCCGGGGTGGCGGCGCGGCGCTCCAGCAGGGCCCGGATCATGGTGTCCAGGGTGCTGTCGGCGATCCGGCGGGTGCCGTCGGCGGTGGCGGAGAAGACGACCGGGTAGATGCGCCGGGTCAGGTCCGGGCCACCGGTGGCCGAGTCGTCGTCGGCGGCGTCGTAGAGGGCCTCCACCACGACCGACACCGCCTCCTCCTCGGTCAGCTGCGGGCGCCAGAGCTTCTTCAGCGCGCTCTTGGCGAACACCGAGCCCGACCCCACCGAGTGGTAGTACTGCTCCGGGTACCGGCCGCCGGTGACGTCGTAGCTGTAGATCCGGCCCGCGGAGGCCGAGCCCTGGACGGCGGCGCTGTCGATGTCGTAGCCGGCGAACAGCGGGACCACGGCCAGGCCCTGCATGGCCGCGCCCAGGTTGCCCCGGATCATGGTGGCCAGCCGGTTGGCCTTGCCGTCCAGGGTCAGCGCGGTGCCCTCGATCTTCTCGTAGTGCTCCAGCTCCACCTGGAAGAGCCGGACCAGCTCGACCGCGATGCCGGCGGTGCCGGCGATGCCGACCAGGGAGTACTCGTCGGCGGCGAACACCTTCTCGATGTCGCGCTGGGCGATCAGGTTGCCCATGGTGGCCCGCCGGTCGCCGGCCATCACGACGCCGCCGGAGAAGGTGGCGGCCACGATGGTCGTCGCGTGGACGGACCCGGCGGCGGACGGCATGGCAGCTCCCCCCGAGCCGGTCAGCTGCGGCCGGTGGCCGGGCAGCAGCTCCGCCGCCGCCGCCGAGAGGAACTCGACGAACGACGACGAGCCGGGGGCGGTCGCGTAGCGCAGGAGTCCGAGGTTGTCGCCGGCCGGTCCGCTCACTGGCCACCCTTCTGCACGAAGCTGCGGACGAAGTCCTCAGGGTTGGTCTCCAACACCTCGTCGATGTCGTCGAGCAGCGCGTCTACGTCGTCGCTGAGCTTCTCGTGCCGCTCGGCGACGTCGGTGTTGGTCTCCTCGGCCACCTCGTCGACCTCGGAGCGCTGCTTGGTGGGACGGGTCTGCCCACCCTCGTGACTGGCCATGATTACCTCCGCACATACCCGCCCGGCGGCGAGTACCTCTCGACACTAGTAGTTCGTGCCGCCAGGTCGCGCCATGCACCAGGTAATTGCCGGTTGAAGACAGCATGCCCGAAGACAGCCGCTCGGAGGTCGGCACCGGCCGGACGCGCCGACCCGGGGTCAGCGGCCGAGCAGCTCCTGCACCAGTGACTGCGCGGTCGGGCACCGGTCCAGCAGCTCCTGCACGTGTGCCTTGGAGCCGCGCAACGGTTCCAGGGTCGGCACCCGCACCAGCGACTGCTGCCCCACGTCGAAGATCACCGAGTCCCAGGACGCCGCCGCCACCGCGTCCGGGTAGCGGCGCAGGCACTCGCCGCGGAAGAAGGCCCGGGTGTCCGACGGCGGGGTGTTCATCGCCTCGACGGCCTGCTCCGGCTCGATCAGGGTGCGCATCGAGCCGCGCTGGACGAGCCGGTGGTAGAGGCCCTTGTCCGGCCGGAGGTCGGCGTACTGCAGGTCGATGGCGTGCAGCCGGGGCGAGGACCAGGCCAGGCCGTCGCGCTCGGCGAAGCCGGTGAGCAACCGCAGCTTGGCCACCCAGTCCAGCTCGCCGGCCAGCAGCATCGGGTCTTCGGCGAGCCGGGTGAGCACCGACTCCCACTCGGCGAGGACCTGCGCGGTCTGCGGGTCGACGTCGCTGCCGTAGCGGTCGTCGACGAACTTGCGGGCCCGGTCCAGGTACTCGCCCTGCAGCTGCACCGCGGTCACCGTCCGGCCGTCGGTCAGCCGCATCAGGTGCCCCAGCGACGGGTCGTGGCTGACGGCGCGCAGCTCGCGGACCGGCTCGGCGATCCGCAGGTCCTCGCCCAGCCAGCGGCTCTCGATCATCGCCAGCACCAGCGAGGTGGTGCCCACCTTGAGGAAGGTGGACAGCTCGGCGAGGTTGGCGTCGCCCAGGATCACGTGCAGCCGCCGGTACTTCTCGGCGTCGGCGTGCGGCTCGTCGCGGGTGTTGATGATCGGCCGCTTCAGGGTGGTCTCCAGGCCCACCTCGACCTCGAAGAAGTCGGCGCGCTGGCTGATCTGGAAGTCGTGCTGGTGGCCGTCCTGCCCGATGCCGACCCGGCCGGCGCCGCAGATCACCTGGCGGGTCACGAAGAACGGGGTGAGCTGGCTGACGATGGCGGCGAACGGGGTCTGCCGGCTCATCAGGTAGTTCTCGTGCGCGCCGTAGGAGACGCCCTTGTTGTCGGTGTTGTTCTTGTAGAGGGTGATGGTGGTGCCGGACAGCCGCTCGACCTGCCGGGCGGCGGCGGCCATCACCAGCTCGCCGGCCTTGTCGAAGCGCACCACGTCCAGCGGCGAGGTGACCTCAGGCGTGGAGTACTCCGGGTGGGCGTGGTCGACGTAGAGCCGGGCGCCGTTGGGCAGCACCACGTTGGCCAGGCCCGCGTCCTCCTCGTCGTCGAGGAACTGCTCGGCGACGTTGTTCGGGCCGGACAGGTCGAAGCCGCGGGCGTCGCGCAGCGGCGACTCCTCCTCGAAGTCCCAGCCCGGACGGCGCCGCCGGCCGCCCGGCAGCAGCGAGGCGTAGCCGTTGACCACCTGGGCTGAGAGCAGCATCGCGTTGGCGTTGGGGTTGCCGGGCAGGCTGATGCCGTACTCGACCTCGGTGCCCATCACCCGGATCACGCTCATGCGATCCCCTTGCCACGGGGGCCGCTGTGATGCTCGCTCATACCGTCATCGCTCTTCGCGCGAGCGCTCATCGCCCCACTCGCTGCGCTCCTCGCTTCGCTGCGATGCTCGCTCAGGCCGTCATCGCTCTTCGCGCGAGCGCTCATCGCCCCACTCGCTGCGCTCCTCGCGCCTCCGGCACTGCGATGCTCGCTCATGTTCACCAGGCTACGTGCTCGCACCCTCTGACGGGGTGCGGCTGCCTGCTGCGTGCTCCCCGCGCCGGACCCGCTCGGCCTGGGCGAAGGCGTCGGTGCGGGCGTCGTAGGACCGGAAACCGGGCAGCGCGGCGGCCGCCACCCCGACCCCGAGCACGCACAGCGCCCCGCCGCTGGCGATGGAGAACCGCACCCCGCCGACGGCCATCACCCCGGCCCGGGCGTTGCCCAGGGTCGGCCCGATCGAGTACGACAGCAGCTCGATGCCGGCCAGCCGGCCGCGCAGCTCGTCGGGAATGGTCTGGTCCCAGATAATTCCGCGGAAGGTGCCCGACACCATGTCGGCGGCTCCGGCGCAGGCCAGCATCACCAGCACCAGGGGCAGGTTCGGCATCAGCCCGGCCAGTCCCATGGCCAGCCCCCAGCCGAGTGCGGCCAGGATGATCGCCAGCCCGTGCCGGTGCACCCGGCGCACCCAGCCGGACACCGCGCCGGCCAGCAGCCCGCCGACCGAGTCGGCGGCGTAGAGCAGCCCGACCGCGTGCGAGGCGTGCAGCTCGGCGGCCAGGAACGGGAACAGCGCCGTCGGCATCGCGGTGGTCATGGCGATGGTGTCGATCAGGTAGGTGCCCAGCAGGTCCTTGCGTCCCGCGGCGTACCGGACGCCCTCCGCCACGCTGGCCAGCGTCGCCCGCACCCCGGGCACCACCTCCGCCAGCGTCTGGGGCAGCGGGGTGAGCCGCAGGAACACCAGCAGCGACACCACGAAGCTGGCCAGGTCCACCGCGTATGCCAGCCGGATGTCGACGCTGGCCAGCACCCCGCCGAGCACGGTGCCGGCGATGTTGGCCAGTCCCCAGGCCTGGTTGTTCACCATGCTGGCCGCCGGGATCTCGGCGTGCGGCACGTACCGGGGCAGCATCGCGTCCAGGCTGGGCCGCTGCAGGGCGTCGGCCGACACCGCCCCGGCCGCCACCAGGTAGATCAGCCACAGCTGCGGCCGGGCCAGCAGCGCGTTGCCCAGCAGCGCCGCGGTGCAGGCCAGCGCCGCGAGCTCGGAGACCAGCACCACGGTGCGCCGGTCGAACCGGTCGGCGACCGCCCCGCCGAGCAGGCCCACCACCACGATCGGTACGAACTCGGCGGCACCCACCAGGCCGACCGCCACCGTGGAGTCGGTGAGCTGCTTGATTTGGATCGGCACCGCGATCATGGTGAAGAACGCGCCGAAGCTGGACACGCTGGCGGCGATGGTGCGCAGCCGGAAGTCCCGGTGCCGCCGCAGCGGGCTGAGGTCGAGGGTCATCGACCTCAGCCGGGCCCGCCAGTCACTCACCCGGACATCATCGCGGGCCGGGAAAGCGGAATACCGCTACAGGTACTGGCCGGTGTTGGAGATGGTGTCGATGGCCCGTCCGGACTCGCTGCCCTTGCCGCCGGAGATCAGGGTGCGGATGTAGACGATCCGCTCGCCCTTCTTGCCCGAGATCCGGGCCCAGTCGTCCGGGTTGGTGGTGTTGGGAAGGTCCTCGTTCTCCCGGAACTCGTCGATGCAGGCCGCCAGCAGGTGCTGCATCCGCAGGCCGCGCTGGCCGGTGGTGAGCAGGTCCTTGATCGCCATCTTCTTGCCCCGGTCCACGATGTTCTGGATCATCGCGCCGGAGTTGAAGTCCTTGAAGTACAGCGTCTCCTTGTCGCCGTTGGCGTAGGTGACCTCCAGGAAGCGGTTGTCCTCACTCTCGGTGTACATCCGCTCCACGGTGTGCTGGATCATCGCGTTGACGGTGGCCTCGGCCGAGCCGCCGTGCTCGGCGAGGTCGTCGGCGTGGATCGGCAGCGACGGCAGGATGTACTTGGCGAAGATGTCGCGGGCCGCCTCGGCGTCCGGCCGCTCGATCTTGATCTTGACGTCCAGCCGGCCGGGCCGCAGGATCGCCGGGTCGATCATGTCCTCACGGTTGGACGCGCCGATCACGATCACGTTCTCCAGGCCCTCGACGCCGTCGATCTCCGACAGCAGCTGCGGGACGATGGTGTTCTCCACGTCCGAGGACACCCCGGAGCCGCGGGTCCGGAAGATCGAGTCCATCTCGTCGAAGAACACGATCACCGGGGTGCCCTCGCTGGCCTTCTCCCGGGCCCGCTGGAACACCAGCCGGATGTGCCGCTCGGTCTCGCCGACGTACTTGTTCAGCAGCTCCGGGCCCTTGATGTTGAGGAAGAACGAGCGGCCCTTCTCCGAGTCGCCGCGCACCCGGGCGACCTGCTTGGCCAGGGAGTTGGCGACCGCCTTGGCGATCAGGGTCTTCCCGCAGCCGGGCGGGCCGTAGAGCAGGATGCCCTTCGGTGGGCGCAGCTGGTGCTCGCGGAACAGGTCGGCGTGCAGGAACGGCAGCTCCACCGCGTCGCGGATCTGCTCGATCTGCTTGCTGAGCCCGCCGATGTCGGTGTAGTCGATGTCGGGGACCTCTTCGAGGACCAGCTCCTCGACCTCGCTCTTGGGAATCCGCTCGTAGACGTAGGACGAGCGCGGCTCCAGCAGCAGCGAGTCGCCGACCCGCAGCTGCGAGCCGCGCAGGATGTCGGCGATGTGGACGATCCGCTCCTCGTCGGTGTGCCCGATCACCAGGGCCCGGTCGCCGCCCTCGAGCACCTCCTTGAGCATGACCACCTCGCCGGCCCGCTCGTGGCCGCGTGCCTGGACGACGTTCATGGCCTCGTTGAGCATGACCTCCTGGCCGTGCTCGAGGTTGTCGATGCCGACCTCGGGCGAGACCGCGACCCGGAGCTTGCGGCCGCCGGTGAAGATGTCGACCGAGTGCTCGTCCACCTTCTCCAGGAACACGCCGTACCCCGACGGCGGCTGAGCCAGCCGGTCGATCTCCTCCTTGAGGGCCACCAGCTGGTCGCGGGCGTCACGCAGCGTGTCCGCCAGTCGCTCGTTCCGGTCGGTCAGCGACGCGACCCGGGCCTGGGTCTCGACCAGCCGGTCCTCCAGCGCGCGGATCTGGCGAGGGGATTCGGCGATCCGGGCGCGCAGGATCTGCAGCTCGTAGGCGAGTTCCGCCGCATCCGGCTTGCTTGACCCTCGGTCGTTGCCGAACTCTTCCGCCATCTGGCCACCCTTTCCACCTCTGTTGCCGAGCAGTAGGGGCGCTGCTCGATTTTTACCCTACACACGCGGTGTGAAAACGCGAGGCAACTACTCTGATGAGGGGTCACACATCCATTACGTACGTCCAACAGGGCACGATGGCGATGATGGCCGGCAGCGACGGAGCGAGGGGCGAGGCAGTGACAGAGCAGGCGGCGACAGCGGGCGGCAGTCCGTCCGAGGCGCTAGAGGTGTGGATCGACCAGCAACTGTGCACCGGTGACGGTCTGTGCGTGCAGTACGCCCCCGAGGTGTTCGAGTTCGACGTCGACGGCCTGGCCTACGTCAAGGACGCCGACGGCGAGCTCAAGCAGAGCGACGGCGCCCGGGTTTCGGTGCCGGCCAACCTCAGGCTGGACGTGATCGACTCGGCCAAGGACTGCCCGGGCAACTGCATCCACGTGGCCCGGGCGGCCGACGGGGTGCTGGTGGCCGGTCCGGACGCCTGAGAGGCCACCGCCGGCGCGGTTCTGTTTGTTTGGGGTTCTGACGGGGCCGTGGCCCCTTTGGGCCGCGGCCCCTTTCGACCGTCATAAGGATTGGTCGCTATGGCGGGCGATCTTTATGACAGTCGCGCTGCGGGCTCCGGCCTCGGTTCCGGGCTCCCGGGCGGTGGCCTTCGGCCACCTGGGCTATGGCCTTCGGCCACCCGGACTATGGCCTTGGTCACCCGGCTCTACGGCAGCGGCGGCCGGAACGGCTTGCCAGCGCCGTCCGGGTCGGCCTCCGGTGCTGCCTCGGTTCCCAGGCCGAAGGCCTCCTCCAGCTCGGCGGCCTTGGCTGGCCGGCGTTGCCGGGTCGGCGCCACCACCCCCGGTGCCAGCCGGCGGGCGGTGACCAGGAACGCGGTGTGCCCCTGCATCCGGTGGTCAGGGCGGACCGCCAGGCCCAGCACGTGCCAGCTGCGCAGCAGGCACTCCCAGGCGTGCGGCTCGGTCCAGCCGCCGGAGTCCCGCAGCGCCTCGACCAGCCGGGACAGCTGGGTGGTGGTGGCCACGTAGCCCACCAGCACGCCGCCCGGGCGCAGCGCCCGGCCCACCGCGGCCAGCGCATCCCAGGGCGCCAGCATGTCCAGGATGACCCGGTCGACCACCTCGGTATCCGGGTGGGAGTTCACGTCGGCCAGCCGCAGCTGCCAGTTGTCGGGGGCGGCGCCGAAGAACGCGTCGACGTTGCGGCGGGCGTGTTCGAGGTGGTCGGCGCGGCGCTCGTAGGAGATCACCGAGCCCGCCGGGCCGACCGCCCGCAGCAGCCAGCAGGTCAGTGCCCCGGATCCCGCGCCGGCCTCCAGCACCCGGGCGCCGGGATGGATGTCGCCCTGGGTCACGATCTGGGCGGCGTCCTTGGGGTAGATCACCGCCGCGCCGCGCGGCATCGACAGGACGTAGTCGGTCAGCAGCGGGCGCAGCGCCAGGTAGGAGGTGCCGGAGCTGGAGACCACCAC
>Ga0326721_10000568_pt1 | contig 11262 bp, 9 predicted proteins | sample SGPome_FD_203951 | JGI IMG/M metagenome (GOLD analysis project Ga0326721, IMG submission 203951) | Soil microbial communities from Southern Great Plains, Lamont, Oklahoma, United States - SGP_1_2016 | ecosystem: Engineered > Artificial ecosystem > Soil microcosm > Unclassified | place: USA...
GATCGTCTCGGTGGAGAGCTTCGACGCCCCGGCCGGCCCGGACCAGCCCACCGAGGTGGTTCTCGCCGAGGACTGCGTGCTGCTGCCCGGGCTGGTGGATTCGCACGTGCACATCAACGAGCCCGGCCGGACCGAGTGGGAGGGCTTCGACTCCGCGACCGCGGCCGCTGCGGCCGGCGGCATCACCACGGTGGTCGACATGCCGCTCAACAGCATCCCGCCGACGGTCGATCTGGCGGCGTTGCGGGTGAAGCAGCAGGCCGCCGAGGGCCGGGTGCACGTCGACGTGGCCTTCTGGGGCGGCGCCGTCCCGTCAAATAGCGAGCCGGCGAACGGCAGCGACAAGGACGACCTGCGCGATCTTCACAATGCCGGGGTCACCGGTTTCAAGTGCTTCCTGCTGGACTCCGGAGTTCCGGAGTTCCCGCCGCTGGACCGGGCCGGGCTGACGGCGGCGATGCGCCGGATCGCCGCCTTCGACGGCCTGCTGATCGCCCACGCCGAGGACCCGGCGGTGATCGCGGCGGCGCCGGAACCGGCCGGACGCGGGTACCGGGCATTCCTGGCGTCCCGCCCCGACCGTGCCGAGACCGAGGCCATCGGCTGGTTCCTCGACGCCGCGCGGCACACCGGGTGCCGGGCGCACCTGGTGCACCTGTCCAGCGCCGCCGCGCTGCCGCTGATCGCCGCCGCTCGCGGCGACGGAGTGCCGGTCACCGTCGAGACCTGCCCGCACTACCTCACCCTGGACGCCGACCGGGTGCCGGACGGAGCGACCCAGTACAAGTGCTGCCCGCCGATCCGGGACCAGGCCAATCGAGAGCGGTTGTGGCAGGCGCTCTCGGACGGCCTGATCGACTGCGTGGTGTCCGACCACTCGCCGTGCACCGCCGAGCTCAAGCGGCTGGATACCGGCGACTTCGGCGCGGCCTGGGGCGGCATCGCCTCCGTCCAGCTGTCGCTGCCGGTGACCTGGACTCAAGCCCGCAGCCGGGGCCACACCCTCACCGAACTGGCCGGCTGGATGGCGGCCGGCCCGGCGCGGCTGGCGGGCCTGGCCGGCAAGGGCGCCATCGCCGCGGGCTACGACGCCGACTTCGCGGTCTTCGCGCCGGAGCAGAGCTTCGTGGTGGATCCTTCGAGGTTGCGGCATCGACACGCCGTCACGCCCTACGCCGGGGCTAGGCTGCGCGGCGTGGTACGCGAAACCTGGCTGGCCGGCGCGCGGGTGGATGGGCACACCCCGCGCGGCAGGCTGCTGCGCCGGGCAGCGGCCCGGTGACGGCGCACCCCGAGTTCCGGGCCCTCGCCGACCTGGCCAGCCGGGCGCTCGGCGGCTGCGTGGTCTGGTGCAACGACGACTTCTTCGCCAGCGCGCACAACCTGATCGCGGCAGGCCCGGCCCAGCACGACCCGGTGGCCTTCGACGCCCGGGGCAAGGTCTACGACGGCTGGGAGACCCGGCGCCGGCGCCCGGTCGAGACCGGCTCGCCGGCCACGGACTCCTCGGCGACCGATCGGCCTGTCACCGACTGGTCTGCCGAGAACCTGGCTGCCAGCGACGAGGTGATCGTGCGGCTGGCGACACCGGGCATCGTCCGGGGTGTGCTGATCGACACCAGCCACTTCACCGGCAACTTCCCGCCGTACGCCTCGGTCGAGGGCGCCACCCTGCTCGACTACCCGTCCGCCGAGCAGCTGCGCGCGGCCAGCTGGACGCCGTTGCTGGCCAAGTCGAAGCTGGCCGGCGGCGCCGAGAATGCCTTTCCGATCTTCGTCGCCGACCACCTCAGCAGCCACGTCCGGCTGCGGATCTACCCCGACGGCGGGGTGGCCCGGTTGCGGGTGTTCGGCGAGCCGCTCGGCGATCCACGGTTCCTGGGCGGCCGGGTGGACCTGGCCGCCACCCTGCACGGCGGCCGGATCCTCAGCTGCAGCAACTGGTTCTACTCCGCGCCGTCGAACACCCTGGCCCCGGGCCGGTCGAGCGTGATGTCCGACGGCTGGGAGAACGCCCGACGCCGCGACGGCGGCAACGACTGGATCGAGGTCGAGCTGGCCGGTGCCGGCACGCTGCACTCCGTCGTGATCGACACCTCCCGCTTCGTCGGCAACGCCCCCGGCGCGGCGATGCTCAGCGATGCCGAGACCGGCGAGCAGCTGCTGCCACGCCGCCGGCTGACACCCGATACCGAGCACGTGTTCAAGATCGCTTCCTCCGCGCCGGTGCGCCGGGTCCGGCTGGACGTCTATCCAGACGGCGGCATTGCCCGGCTGCGGGTCTTCGGTGAGCTGACCGGGCAGGCGCGTGCCGAGCTCGGCCGTCGCTGGCTGGCCCTGCTGCCGGACGAGGTCGCGGCCGGCATCGGCGCCGACGAGCTGTTCGACTGAGCCGGCTGATGCATCCGCCTGGCGCACCCGGTCCGGAGCTCGCCGCCGAGCTGTCCGGCCGGATCGAGGCGCTGCTGGCCGAAGACGACGCCGAGCGAGCCTGCCGCTACCCCGGGCCGTCGTCGGAGCGGCAGCCGGTGCACACCGCCTACGTCCCCGCCGACCGGTTCTCAGCCGGCACGCCTGAGCAGTGGGGCCAGGCCGCGCTGCGGGCCCTGGACGAGCACGGCCCGCTGCCTGGCTTCGACGAGGCCGAGCAGCTCCGGGTCCGGGCGAAGCTCGCCCGGGAGCCGGTCGAGGACCTGCGGATCGACTTCGAGGACGGCTACGGGCTCCGTCCGGACGAGATCGAGGACGCCGCGGCGCGAGCGGCGGCCACCGCGCTGGCGGAACTCATCAGCGCAGGCGCAGGCGCGGGAGCCGCGCCGCCGTTCAGCGGGCTGCGGATGAAATCGCTGGAGCCGGCGGTCCGCCACCGCGGCGTGCGCACCCTGACGCTGTTCCTCCAGACGCTGCTGGAGCAGGCGGCGCTGCCGGCCGGCTTCCGGATCACCTTGCCCAAGGTCAGCTCGGTGCGGCAGGTGCAGGCGATGGTGGAGTGCTGCCAGGTGCTGGAGTCCCGCTTCGGCCTGGCCGCCGGGCAGCTGCGGTTCGAGATCCAGATCGAGACGCCGCAGGCGATCCTCGGCCCGGACGGCACCGCGCTGGTGGCGCCGATGATCACCGCCACGGCCGGCCGGTGCGCGGGGCTGCACTACGGAACCTACGACTACAGCGCCTCGCTGGGGATCGCCGCCGCGTTCCAGTCGATGGCGCATCCGGCGGCCGACCATGCCAAGGCGGTGCTGCAGGTGGCAGCGGCCGAGACCGGCATCGCGGTGTCGGACGGCTCGACCAACGTCCTGCCGGTGGGGGATACCGCCGCGGTCCGGGCGGCCTGGCAGCTGCACGCGGGCCTGGTCCGGCGCTCGCTGGAACGGGGCTTCTACCAGGGCTGGGACCTGCACCCGGCCCAGCTGGCCAGCCGGTACGCGGCCACCTTCCGGTTCTTCACCGACGGCCTGGCCGAGGCGCGGGCTCGGCTGGCGGCCTACCAGGCCAGGCTGCAGACCGGCCTCGAAACCAACATCGCCGACGAGCCGGCCACTGCCCGGGCGCTGGCGGACTACCTGGCGCGCGGAGTGGCCTGCGGCGCGATAGCGGAGGAGCCGGTGGTCGAGCCGTTGCCGCCTTCGGCCGGCGCCGGCTGACGGTAGGGTTGCCCGGTGGCATTGGCGCTCTATCGCAAGTACCGTTCCGCCGACTTCTCCGAGGTGATCGGCCAGGAGCATGTGACCGCTCCGCTGATCCAGGCGCTGTCGGCCGGCCGGATCAATCACGCGTACCTGTTCTCCGGCCCCCGCGGCTGTGGCAAGACCTCCAGCGCCCGCATCCTGGCGCGGTCGCTCAACTGCGAGCAGGGCCCGACGCCGACGCCGTGCGGGGTGTGCTCGTCCTGCCGGGAGCTGGCGCCGAACGGCCCTGGCTCGATCGACGTCATCGAGATCGACGCGGCCAGCCACGGTGGCGTGGAGGACGCCCGGGACCTGCGGGAGCGGGCCTACTACGCCCCGGTGCGCGACCGATACAAGGTCTACATCATCGACGAAGCGCACATGGTCACCAACCAGGGCTTCAACGCGCTGCTGAAGCTGGTCGAGGAGCCGCCGGAGTTCCTGGTCTTCATCTTCGCCACCACCGAGCCGGACAAGGTGCTGCAGACGATCCGGTCGCGCACCCACCACTACCCGTTCCGGCTCATCCCGCCGTCGGTGCTGCGGGCGCACCTGGAACGGATCTGCGAGGCCGAGGACGTCACGGTCGAGGCGACCGTGTTCCCGCTGGTGGTGCGGGCGGGCGCCGGCTCGGCCCGGGACTCGCTGTCGGTGCTGGACCAGCTGCTGTCCGGGGCCGGCGCCGAGGGTGTCACCTACGCCCGGGCGGTCGGGCTGCTCGGCGTCACGGACTCGGCGCTGCTCGATGACATGACCGATTCGCTGGCCGTCGGCGACGCGGCCGGGGTGTACGCCACCATCGACCGGGTGGTGGAGGCCGGTCACGACCCGCGCCGGTTTGCCGCGGACCTGCTGGACCGCTTCCGGGACCTGATCGTGCTCGACGCCGTGCCGGATGCGGTGGAGAAGGGCCTGATCGACTACGCCGGTGACCAGGCGCTGCGGATGGCTGACCAGTCACGCCGGATCGGGGTCGCGAGCCTGGTCCGGTTCGCCGACATCACCCACACCACGCTGACCGACATGCGGGGCACCACCTCGCCCCGGCTGATGCTGGAGCTGCTGTCGGCCCGGATGCTGCTGCCCGACGCCGCGTCGGACTCGGCTGCGCTGCTGCAGCGATTGGAGCGGTTGGAGCGGCGGCAGGGACTGGCGGCATCGGCGTCGACGGCCGACCCGTCGCCGGTGCGCGCTGGGCGGCTGGCAGCCAAGGCGGAGCCGGCAGCCAAGGCCGAGCCGGCCGCCGCAGCTCAGCCAGCGGCCAAGGCTGAGCCGGCGACGAAAGCTGAGCCGGCAGCCAAGGCAGAGCCGGCAGCCAAGGCCGAGCCGGCCGCGAGGCCGGACCAGCCGGTGGCCCAGGCGGAACAGCAGCCCACCCAGGCGGAACGGCCCACCCCGCCGAAGCAGCCGGAACCGGCGGGTGAGGACCTCCCCAAGCCCGCCCCACCCGTCGAGCCCGCACCGACACAGCCGGCCGCGCCGGACTCCAACGCCCTGCGGCAGCTGTGGCCCGAGGTGATGGCCGCGCTGAAGGACCGCAGCCGGGTCAAGTGGGCGATGATGAACGAGGTGGTGATCGCCTCCGTCGAGGGTGAGGTGGTCAACCTGCTGGCGCCGGCGGGGCTGGTCCGGCGGATCGCCGACGAGAGCAACCTGTCCGTGCTCCGCGAGGTGCTGCAGTCGGTGGTCTTCGGGCACTGGCAACTGGCGATCAGCTCGGCCACCCCCGCGAGCGGCGGGACAGCCGCGACCCCTGACGAGCCGCCGGCCGATGCCGACTCCGAGCCCGCGCCGGGCGCCGCCCGGCCAGCCCGCCAGGCCCGGCCGGCTCCGGCCCCGCCGGTCGAGCAGCCGGCCCCGGTCATCAACGACGACGGCGTGGACGAGGAGTCCGACGAGGTGCACGGCTCGCGGCGCGCGGGCGGCGACGCCGAGGCTGCCGCGATGGAGCTGTTGCAGACAAGCCTGGGTGCGCGGCCGATCGATGCGTCCTGATCGCGAGCGGGACGGCGGCCCGGTCCGGATCTGCTTTGTGTGTACCGGCAATATCTGTCGTTCGCCCACCGCTGAGGTAGTGCTGCGAGCGAAGCTGGCCGCGGCTGGCTTGACCGACCAGGTGGTCATCGACAGCGCCGGCACCGGCCCGTGGCACGCCGGCAAGGACATGGATCCGCGGGCCCGCCAGACCCTGTCCCGGCACGGTTACCACCCCGATCCGCACGTCGCGCGGCAGTTCCTGGCCGCGGACTTCGCCAGCAGGGACCTGGTGATCGCCCTCGACGGCGGCCACCTGGCCCGGCTCGGGCAGCTGGCACGGCTGGCCGAGGACCCGGCCGATGCGGTGGCCTCGATCAGCCTGCTGCGCAGCCACGACCCGCTCGCGGCCGCAGCCGGCGACCTGGACGTGCCGGATCCGTACTACGACGGCGAGGCGGAGTTCGCCGCCGCGCTGGCTCAGATCGAGGCCGCCTGTGACGGTCTTGCGCAGTCGTTGTTCCACCAGGCCCGGCGGGAGTCCTGAAGGTATGTTTCACTCGCACCACCACCCAGCTGGTGCGCTCGCACTGCCCTAGCCGGAGCCGCCGTGACCGAGTCCGCCGAGAAGGTTGCCGCACGCCCGGTCGAGCTGACCAATCCGGACGAAGAACTCGCGCTGAGCGTGGCCTACCGCCATCTGCGCATCGCCATCGGGCTGCTCGCGCTGAGCCTGCCCTTCGCCGTCGTCCTGGGCAAGGGCCTGCTGGACCGCAGTTGGGTGCTGCAGGGCTCGATAAGCGGCTACTACTACACCTCGTCACGCAACTACTTCGTCGGCGCCCTGTGCGCGCTCGCGGTATTCTTCCTGTCCTACGAATACCGTTCCGGACGCGAGTTCCGGGCTGACAATTACCTGAGCAATCTGGCAAGCATCACCGCGCTGGGCGTGGCCTTCCTGCCCACCAGCGAGGGCCGGGTCGCGCCGACGGGCTCGGAGCAGGTGGTCGGGGTTCTTCACTACCTCTGCGCCACAGCGCTGTTTCTGATCCTTGCGGCCTTCTGCCTGGTTCTGTTCACGCGTTCACGCGGTGGCGCGACTCCGCAGAAGGTGCTGCGCAACCGGATCTACCGCACCTGCGGCGGGGTCATCCTCGGCTGCCTCGCCCTCTGCGCGATCGCGCTGTGGAGGGCGCCGGAGAGCTGGCGGGCGTTGTTCTGGCTGGAGTCGATCATGGTGTGGGCGTTCGCGATCTCCTGGCTGGTCAAGGGTGAATTCCGGGGCATCCTGGCCGACCAACCGCCCGCGACCACTCACGCCTAGCGGCGGAACGGCCCGCGTGCGCCGGCCGAACCGCTGCCTGGCCGCTCGGCGAACCGCGGCAAGGGTCGCGGTCGGCGAAACTGACGGCGCCCGGCGTTAGGCTTGCCCCGGATCGGCGGGACCAGCCGGTGTTCTGCCCAGCACTCCCAGAGAAGAGATCGACGTGCGACCAGGTGGCCAGCCCAACATGCAGCAGCTGATGAAGCAGGCGCAGAAGATGCAGCAGCAGCTTGCCGACGCCCAGGCCGAGCTGGCCGAGACCGAGGTGGACGGCTCTGCCGGGGGCGGCCTGGTCAGCGCGAGGGTGACCGGCGGCGGGGAGCTGCTGGCGATCACCATCGACCCCAAGGTGATCGATCCGGACGACGTCGAGACCTTGCAGGACCTAGTGGTCGCGGCGGTGCGCGATGCCACCCGGCGCGCCGGTGAGCTGGCGGCGGACAAGCTGGGCCCGCTGACCGGTGGCATGGGCGGCCTCGGCGGGCTGGGCATCCCCGGCCTGTGATGTATGAGGGCGCGGTCCAGGATCTGATCGACGAGCTCGGCCGGTTGCCCGGCATCGGCCCGAAGAGCGCGCAGCGGATCGCTTTCCACCTGCTGGCCGCGGAGTCGGTCGATGTCGACCGGCTGGCCGCGGTGCTGCGCCGGGTCAAGGCTGAGGTCAAGTTCTGCCGGATCTGCGGGAACGTCACCGACTCCGACGAGTGCCGGATCTGCCGTGATCCACGCCGGGACGGCACGGTGATCTGCGTGGTCGAGGAGCCCAAGGACGTCATCGCGGTGGAACGCACCCGGGAGTTCCGCGGCCGCTACCACGTCCTGGGCGGCGCGATCAGCCCGATCGACGGCATCGGCCCAGACGACCTGCGGGTGCGTGAGCTGCTGCACCGGCTCAGCGACGGCACGGTGACCGAGCTGATCCTGGCCACCGACCCGAACCTCGAAGGCGAGGCGACCGCCACCTATCTCGCCCGGCTGATCAAGCCGATGGGCGTCACCGTGAGCCGGCTGGCCAGTGGCCTTCCGGTCGGTGGCGACCTGGAGTACGCCGATGAGGTCACTCTGGGCCGGGCTTTCTCCGGCCGGCGGGCCATCGACTAGCCGATGACCTCAGAGCTCGGCGGCGCCGGAGCCGGTGGGCCGCCACAGTGGCAAGTGCCGGAGCCGCCGGCCGGGCTGCCGCCGGTCCCCCCGCCGCCAGGATGGCCGGCCCGGCAGCAGCATCCGGTGCCCTTTCCGCCGGAGGCCCCGGCGCCACCGGCTGCTCCATACCCGGATCGGCGACGCGGCCGGGGCCGGTGGCTGCTGGCCGCGCTGCTGTCGGCCGTGCTGGCGGCTGGGCTGGGCCTGGCCGCCAACGATCGGTACGCCGCACGGTCCAACCCGGAATCGGTGGCCCGTGCCTTCTTCCTCGCGCTGGCCGACGGGAATGCGCCGGCCGCGCTGGCCGTCGCCGATGCGCCGCCGCGCGGACAGTTCCTGACCAGCGTGGTGCTGCGGCAGCAGCTGCAGGTGGCCCGGTTCGCCGACATCTCGGTGCTGCGCGCCACCCGGCTCGGCGCGAGGGCCACCGTCGAGGTCCGGTACCAGTTGCTGTTCGGCTCCGGCGCCCGGTCGGTGTCCGACACGGCCAGCCTGGTCCGGCGCGGCTCGTCCTGGCGGATGAGCCAGGTCGCCGGCACGGTGCGCTTCTCGGCCGGTTCGCCCGCTGCCGGCCGGGTGCGGCTGGCCGGCCGGGCGCTGCCGGCAGCGGCAGTGACGCTGTTTCCAGGCGCGCTGCCCCTGGCCGCCGGCCCAGCGGCGTTGCAGGTGCTCGTCCGGACCTCGGCCGGCGGCGCGGAGAACCAGCCGGTGATCCGGCTGGCCGACACCCGGCTGACAGCGCAGGCCCGGGTAGCCCTGACACCGCGGTTGCGCGAGCAGGCCGAGCGGGCGACCCAGACGTTGCTGGCCGGTTGCCTGGCGCCGGCCTCGAAGGACCCGCTCTGCCCGGTTCCCGTCTCGGTCCGGCCGGTGCCCGGCTCGTTGCACGGCACGGTGCCGGTGATTGCGGCCGTCAGCCCTCGAATCGAGCTGGAGCAGGTCGGCTCCGGGCTGATCAGCGTCCGCGCCCAGGTGTCGGTGCAGGGCAGCTGGCAGGCCTGGGACTTCGAGAACCAGGTCGTTCCGCGGCGCGGGACGGTGACGGTCGTGCTCGACGCCGGGGTCTTCGTGGACCAGCCCACCCGAGCATTCTGGAGACCGTCATGAGAAGGCGGCTCGCAGCGGTGCTGGCGGCGGCCGTGCTCTCGCTGGCCGTGCTGCCGCCGGCGGCGGCCGCGGCCGCGCCCGGGCCGGGCAGCGCGCCCGAATGGTGGTTCGACAGCTGGCGCGTCCACCAGTTGTGGGCCGCCGGCGCCGACGGCCGGGGCATCACCGTCGCGGTGCTCGACTCCGGGGTGCAGGCCGACATCCCGGAGCTGCGCGGCAGGGTGCTGCCGGGCGCGGACTTCATCGGCAACGGCAGCGACGGGCGCACCGACTATGACAGCGAGGAGTTCTCGCACGGCACCGCGATGGCCTCGCTGATCGTCGGTGCCCGGGGCTTCGCCGGCATCGAGGGAGTGGCGCCCGCGGCGAAGATCCTGCCGGTCGCGGTTCCGCTGGCCGGCGTGGTCCGCCGGGGCGAGCCGCCCAAGAACGCCACTGCCCGGGCGATCCGCTACGCCGCCGACCACGGCGCGCGGATCATCAGCATGAGCCTGGGTGGGCCCCGCGACGAGCGCGAGGACCCGGTGCCGTGCCCGGAGCCGATCCAGGACGCGGTGCTGCACGCGCTCGACAAGGGCGCTCTGGTGGTGGCTGCCTCGGGCAATTCCGCGGGCTCCGGCAACCCGGTCGAAGAGCCCGGGGTCTGCCTCGGGGTCGTGTCGGTCGGCGCGGTGAATGCGCGGCTGGAGGTCACCGAGTTCTCCTCCCGGCACCGCTACCTGACCGTGACCGCACCCGGAAGCGACATCGCCACGCTCACCCGCGAGCCGGGCTCGGCGTACGTCGGGGATGGCACGTCCCATGCCACCGCGCTCGCCTCGGGCGCGCTCGCCCTGATCTGGTCGAAGTACCCGCGGGAGAACGCCCGCCAGATCCTGAACCGGCTGCTCGCCACGGCGACCGACCGTGGGCCGAAGGGCCGCGATTCCGCCTACGGCATCGGCGTCATCAACCCGGCCGCCGCCATCGCGGCCACGCCAGCCGTCACCGCCGGCCCCAACCCGGTGCTGGATGGCGCCGCGCCGCTGCTGGCGCTGGCCCGGGCCCGGGTGCCCACCCCGCCGGCCGCCGTCGCACGGCCGGACGCCCCGCTCGGCGAGTACCGAATAGGCAGGCCGCCGGGCCGCTTGGATTCCCGGTTCTACCTGCTGGCCGGCGGCGCCGCTGGCTTCGCGGCGGTGGCATTGATCCTGGCAGCCGCCGGCCTCCGGCGGGGCCGCGTCCGGTAACAGCCCGGTCAGCGGCGGCGGGCGATCCGGTTCACCGCGCTCATCACCCCGCGCAGCGAGGCGGCCACGATGGACTCGCTGATCCCGACCCCCCACAGCACCTGGTCGCCCACTTCGATCTCGAGGTAGGCCGCCGCCTCGGCATCGCCGCCGGTGCTCAGCGCGTGCTCGGAGTAGTCCAGCACCCGCAGGCCGACACCGCCCAGGCCCATGTCCGGCTCCGACACCGCCTGGCAGAACGCGTTGATCGGCCCGTTTCCCACTCCGGTGACGTCGTAGTCCTTGCCGAAGGCGCGGACCCGGGCGTTCACCCGGGTGACGCCGTCCTCATCGGCCGAGGAGAACGAGGTGAGCGAGAAGGCCGCGTCGGCGTCGAACAGGTACTCGGAGGAGAAGATCGACCACATGGTCGCCGCGTCCACCTCGCCGCCCTCGCCGTCGGCAACCCCTTGGATGACCTGGCTGAACTCGATCTGCAGCCGGCGCGGCAGGTCGAGGGAGTGCTCGGTCTTCATGATGTAGGCGACGCCGCCCTTGCCGGACTGGCTGTTGACCCGGATCACTGCCTCGTAGGAGCGCCCGACATCCTTGGGGTCGATCGGCAGGTACGGAATGGACCAGGGCATCGCTGAGATGGGCGCACCGGCTTCCTTCGCAGCGCGCTCCAGGGCGTCGAAGCCCTTCTTGATCGCGTCCTGGTGCGAGCCCGAGAACGAGGTGTAGACCAGGTCGCCGGCGTACGGGTGCCGCTCGTGCACGCCGATCCGGTTGCAGTACTCGGCCGTCCGGCGGATCTCGTCGATGTCGGAGAAGTCGATCT
>Ga0326721_10000569_pt1 | contig 11262 bp, 10 predicted proteins | sample SGPome_FD_203951 | JGI IMG/M metagenome (GOLD analysis project Ga0326721, IMG submission 203951) | Soil microbial communities from Southern Great Plains, Lamont, Oklahoma, United States - SGP_1_2016 | ecosystem: Engineered > Artificial ecosystem > Soil microcosm > Unclassified | place: USA...
CGGAGCCCTGCCTCAGCCGGCGGTGCGGCTGCGCGCCTCCTGCGCCAGCCGGACCAGCACCGGGCGCAGCTCCGCGCCGCTCCTGAGCGGCTCCGGAAAGGTCAGGCGCAGGATCTCGTCGCCGAGCGCGAGGAGAAGCCCTTCCGGGTCGATGCCGGTCAGCCGCCACGCGCCCTCGCGGGCGCCGCCGATCTTCGTGGCATAGAGCGCCACTGCGTCCGCGTGGTCGGCGTTCATGTGCGCGACCGCTCCCGCCTCCAGGTCGGCGAGGTCGTCGAGTCCTTCGAGGGAGGTCAGCACGTCGGCTTTCGCCATGCGGTAGGCGCGGCCGAAGCCGCCGTTGAGGCTCGCCGACGTCACGTCGAGACGCCAGAACGAGAAATCCGGGAAATCCACGTAGAGGCTGGCCTTCGGCTGATGGGCGAGATACCGGCGCCGCACCCGCTCGCCGTCCTCGGAGTTGCGATCCAGCCGTCGCGCCTCGGCGAGCAGCGTGACCCGTGCGTGCGCGAGCGGATCGCCCTTTCCCTGCGAGGACAAGAGCAGGGAGCAGCGGCGGTCGGCTTCGAGAAGCTTCGTGTGGACGGAGAGCTGCGACGTCAGGATCAGCGGGGAGCCGTCGAGGTCGGTCGCGACCGCCACGAGGCTCGCGAAGGGAAAGCCGCCCTCGGGGTCGTTGGTGGCAAGCGCGCCGGAGCGCGCCGTGCGCATCAGATGCCGGGCCGTCTGGCGGGCCTCGTCGTCGACCGGCAGAACCGGGTCCTTCATGCCGTCCCTCGCTCCTGTGGGTTGAATTGCGCTACCTTATAGGCCCATAGCCAGCCTGCTCCGTAAAGCCTCGAAGCGTGCGAGCTGTTCCGCCCTGACACTGCGGTCCTCGCGCCTCACTCCGCGGCCTTCGGCACACGGCCGACGGTCTGGAACACCTCGAACCCTTCGAATTCCGGGTGGCCGATGGTGAGCGGCTTGTTGGAGCCGGTGCTGGACCGCGTGTGGGAGGCGCGAAACTGCTCCGAGCGCGTCCAGGCTTCGAAATGTGCCTTCGAGGCCCAGACCGTATGGGAGGAATAGAGCACATGATCCTCGCGCTCCGGCCCGCGCAGCATGTGAAACGCGATGAAGCCGTCGAGTTCGTGCAGATGGCTGTCCCGCGAGAGCCAGCGCTGCTCGAATTCCTGCGTTGCGTCCTTGAGGACCTTGAAGCGGTTCATGGCGATGAACATCGACGATGCACTCCTTGCTGAATGACGGATGCGGCTCTACCGGTTGGCGAACTTCACCGTGAGGCCGAACTTGGCCGTGAGGCCGGGGCTGGCATTGCTGTTCAGATACTGGGTGTACTGCCGGTCGAACAGGTTCTGGATGGCGACGTCGCCGCTGATGTTGTCGTCATAGCGGTAGGACGCGAACAGATCGACGAGGCCATAGCCCTTTGTCGGATTCGTGACGTCCCAGTGTGAATCGTCGACGAAGGTCAGGCGCGTTCCGACTGTGAGCCTGTCGTCGAACAGCCGAAAGCCGACCGTGGTGCTGATCCGGTTCGGCAGGACCGAGTTGAGCGGCCCGCCGGTGACCTCGTTCTCGCCGTCGACGACGGTGCCCGCGAGGGTGACGAACCCGCCGCCCCAGTCATAGGCGGCCTCGAGCTCCGCCCCCTGCAGCTGCGCCCTGGCGACATTCCGGTATTGCTGATCCTGGACGCCGATGAGGCAGAGCGTCGGCATGAAGGCACACAGGCTGGCCGGCATGCCGGGGACGACCGGCACGTTGTACACCGGCCCGACCGCGACGGTGTCGATATAGTCGTCGATCTCGTTGCGGAACACCGATGCCTTGAGGCGGACGCTGTCGCCGGCCCTCAGCACGTCGTCGTACTGCACGTTGACGCCGCCTTCGAGGTTGTGCGCCACTTCCGGGCGCAAGGAAGGGTTCGGCAGGATGTTGAAGATCGGGAACGGATGCACGCCTTGGATCAGGGTTTCGGTGATCGACGGCGCACGGTAGCCTTCCGCATAGGTGCCGTAGAACTCGATCCCCTTCAGGGGCTCGACTCCCACGGTGAACTTGGGCGAGACGCGCGATCCGTCGGAGCCGACCCCGCCGCCGTCGAGCTCGTAGCTGTCGAAGCGCAGGGCCCCGATGGTGCGCAGCCAGGGTGCGATGCGCACCTCGTCCTGGACGAAGCCGCCGAACAGCCGGCGCTCGCCCGACGGCGTGAAGGCGGCCCCGTAGCCGCCGGCGCGGTCGCGGGTATCGCCCAGATCCTGGGCGCCGTCGATGCCGACCGTCAGAGCATGGCCGAGCCCGAAGGTCTCGAACCGGGACGTGTTGCTGATGTCGAACCCGGCCGTCTCCATGCTGTAGGTCAGGGGATCGCCCGGCCTCACGCCGAGGCCGCCATAGGTCCGGCTCGGCGTCACGACCCGCTTCCGGTCCTCGGTCGTGGTGTAGTAGCCCTTCACGCTCAGGTCGAACCACTGGACGTCGGGCCGGCTGAAGCGGTAGCCCAGCGTATAGGTGTTGGCCGCGACGTCGTTCCTGAACCGCGTTCCGGTTCCGGTATCGCCGTTGTTCGTGAAGTCGTAGTTCTGCAGCAGGGCCGATCCGCTCAACCTGTGGCCGTCCGCCGGATAGAGGTTGAATTTGAACAGGCCCGAGGTCAGCTCGGAATCGGAATCGCGGATCGTGTTGCCGTCGCCGTCGCGATAGTTGCCGGTGTTGCGGTAGAGGAACTGGCCGAACACGTCGGCGGCGGTGCCGATTCGCGCCCCGACCATGCTGTTGGTCAGGAAGCCGGCGCCGTTCGTGCCGAGGCCGAGCTTCTGCAGGGCGCCATAGCGCTCGTCCGGGGCCAGGATGTCGTCGATCGTCCGGGTCCGGAACGACACGACGCCGCCGATGGCACCCGACCCGTAGACCGTTGAGACCGGCCCGCGCACCACGTCCACCTGACCGATCAGCTCCGGGTCGAGATAGAAGGTGCCGTTCGCCCCGTGGCCGCTCACCTGGTAATCCTGCCGGGCCCCGTCGACGAGCACGTTGACCCGGCCGAAATCCTGCAGGCCGCGGATGTTGACGGCCTGTCCGGGATCGGTTCCGGTCTCCTGCACGGCGACGCCCGGCACGCCCCGAAGCACGTCGGAGATCCGTGACGACTGGAAGAGGTCGATCTGCCGCCGGGTGACGACGCTCGTTCCCGCGAGGTCGTTGATCGCCCTGTCCTCGGTCTTGCCCGACGTCACCGTGATGGTGTCGAGCTCCAGGGCGGCGTCCTCCGTCGAAGCCGAAGGTGCCGCCGGGGCGCCTTGCGCCCGGGCCGCCGATACGAGGAGCCCCCCGGCCAGGGGGGCGAGCACGAGAAGGGCAAGGGGTGAGGCGGACGCGCGAAGCCCCTCGCGCAGGAAGGTCATCATCCCGACGGTTCCAGTCTTTCAAGAGTTGATGGTCGACGACTGGCTGGCTCGCGGAGAATTCCGGCTCACGCTGGCTGGCTGATGCCCGTCTTCATCCGAAGAGGGTTTGCATCCGTTATCGAAATCGAGTAACCGCGTCAATATCGGCATGTGAAGACGCAGTTTTACATAATTCTAAACTGCGAATACATACGATTGGCAGTAAGGATAGAGTTTAGAATAAATAAAAACTGGAGATCGTTGTGCAGAATTCGCCTCCGCCGGCCGAAGGGGCAGCGGCCAAGCCCGCAGCCGTCAGGGAGATCGATGTGATGAGCCTGATCGGGAGCGGCCGCGAGGTCGTGCTGCTGCACCGCGGCGAGCGGTACCGGCTGCGGGTCACGGCGAACGGCAAGCTGATCCTCACGAAGTAGGAGCCTCATCATGACATTCCTGACCCGGCGCCGGCTGATCCTTGCCACGGCCGTGCTCCTTGCCCCGCTTCCTTCACGCGCCGCGGTGCCGCGCCGGATCGTCAGCATCGGCGGCGCCGTGACCGAGATCCTCTACCGCCTCGGCCACGAGAGCGAGATCGTCGGGGTCGACACGACGAGCCAATATCCCGCCGAGGCTCTCACGACGAAGCCGAATGTCGGCTATGTGCGCGCCCTCGGGGCGGAAGGGATCCTGTCGCTCGATCCGACGCTCGTGATCGCGACCGAGGGGGCCGGGCCTCCCGATGCGCTGCGCCTCGTCGAGCAGGCGGGCGTTCCGGTCATACGCGTCGGCGACGAGCCGAACCAGGCCGGAATCCTGCGGCGGATCCGCGAGGTCGCACGCGCCGTCGAGGAGGGCGAGCGCGGGGAAGCCCTGGCGCGGGAGGTCGAAGGCGGCTTTGCCCGGCTCGCGGAGAACCGCGCCCGGGTGGCGCAGCCGGTCAGGGCCCTGTTCGTCCTGTCGCTGCAGAACGGACGCCCGCTCGTCGGCGGCCGGGGCACCACCGCCGACGCGATGCTGGCGCTCGCCGGCGCCGTCAACGCGGCTTCCACTTTGGAGGGGTGGAAGCCGCTCTCGGACGAGGGCGTGATCGCTGCCGCCCCGGAGGCGATCGTCATGATGAACCGCGGGCCGGGCGGCGACGCGCAGGACCCGTTCGCGCTGCCGGCATTCTCGGCAACGCCGGCTGGCGGAGCGCACCGGCTCGTCGTGATGGACGGGCTCTACCTCCTGGGTTTCGGCCCGCGGGCTCCGCTCGCGGCGCAGGACCTGATGGTCGCGCTCCATCCGGACCTTCCCGCCACCCGGTGGAGCGCGCAGCCGTGACGGCCGCTGCCGGGAGCGCCGTTGCCAGGAACGTCCTTCCCATGAGCACCGGCACGCCCGGTCGGCTCCTCCGCACCCGGCGCGGGCCGCTCCTCGCGGGACTTGCCGGCGGGCTCCTCCTGGCGGGCTTCCTGGCCATGAGCCTCGGGCCCACGGGCATTCCGCCGGGACGGGTGGTGGACGTGCTCGCGCACGGTATGGTCGGCGCCGGTCAGGAACGGGCCGGCGATGCCCTGATCGTTCTCCAGGTCCGGCTGCCCCGCCTGGTTCTCGGCATCCTGGTCGGCGCGGCGCTTGCCACCTCCGGGGCGCTGATGCAGGGGCTGTTCCGCAATCCGCTGGCGGATCCGGGCCTCGTCGGCGTGTCGGCAGGCGCGGCGCTTGCCGCGGCCACGACGATCGTGCTCGGCGATGCCCTGCTGGCGCCCTGGATCGGTCCGCTCCCGTTCGCGGCGCTGCCCATCGGGGCCTTCGTGGGCGGCCTTCTCACGACGCTGGGTCTCTATGCCGTGGCGACCCGGAGCGGGCGAACCTCCATCGCGACCATGCTTCTGGCCGGTGTCGCATTCGGGGCGCTTGCGGGTGCGCTCATGGGATTCCTGTCGTACCTCAGCGACGATCGCCAGCTGCGCGACCTGTCGTTCTGGTCCCTGGGTTCCTTGAGCGGCGCCACCTGGGTCAAGGTGGCGGCCGTCGCGCCCCTCGTCCTGCCCGTGCTGCTCGCCTCGCCGTTCCTGGCGCGGGGCCTCAATGCCCTGTCGCTCGGGGAAGCGGAGGCCTTCCACCTCGGCGTTCCGGTGCAGCGGGTGAAGGCCCTGGCGATCCTGCTGGTGGCGGTGGCCGTCGGCGCCTCCGTCGCCGCCGCCGGGATGATCGGCTTCGTCGGGATCGTCGTGCCCCACGTGCTGCGGCTCGCAGCCGGACCCGACCATCGCGTGCTGCTGCCGGCATCGGCGCTTCTCGGCGGCACCCTGCTGATCGGCGCCGACACGGTCGCGCGCACGCTCGCGGCGCCGGCCGAGCTGCCGATCGGCATCCTCACCGCCGCGATCGGGGCGCCGTTCTTCCTCTGGCTCCTGCTGCGCCGCCCGGGCGGCTTCTCCCTGTGAGTCCGATCATCGAAGCGAAGGGGGTCTCGTACCGGCGCGGCGGACGGCATCTGGTGCAGGCCGTCGACCTCGCCGTCACGGCCGGCAGTCTCACCACCGTGGTCGGTCCCAACGGAGCCGGAAAGTCGACGCTGCTCAGGCTCCTGTGCGGCGAGCTCGCGCCGACGGACGGCGGGATCGTCGTGAATGGCCGTCCGATCCGGTCGATTGCCCCGTGGCAGCTTGCCCATCTTCGGGCGGTGATGCCGCAGGCTTCCGATCTCGGCGTCCCGTTCACGGCGTTCGAGGTGGCGGGCCTCGGCGTCGAGGGGATCGGCCGCGGCTTGTCGGAGCGCGACCGCCTGCACATCGTCGGGGAGGCGCTGGACGGGGCGGACGTGGCGCACCTGGCGCACCGCACCTACCAGACGCTGTCCGGCGGCGAACGCCAGCGGGTCCACTTCGCCCGCGTGCTGGCGCAGTTGCGGGCGGGCCGGAGCGTCGAGGCGCGTCAGGTGCTGTTCCTGGACGAGCCAATCGCGAGCCTGGACCTGAAGCACCAGCTGGCGCTGTTGCGGCACGTGCGCCGTCTGGCCGATGACGGGCTGGCGGTCGTGGTGGTCCTGCACGACCTGCAGCTGGCCGCCGGCATGGACGGCGATCTGGTCCTGATGCAGGACGGCCGCCTGATCGACAGAGGGCCGGCCGAACAGGTGCTGACGGCGGAACGGATGGCCGAGGTCTTCGGCGTGCGCCTCGTCGCGAAGACGCTGCCGCCGCACCCGTGGATGCTGGCGGACGAACGTGGCTCCACTTTTGCGCAGGATGCTCTAACCTGCTCCGACGAACCGAGACGGCAGGCTTCCTCATGACGCGTGTCAGAGACAGGCTCGAAGGCATCCTGGCGCGGCTGAACGAACGCGCGGCGGTCGAGCGCGTGTTCCTGCGCGTCTACGACGATGGCGCGCGCATCGCGGCCGATGCCGCCGACGCACGAAAGAAGGCCGGGCTTTCCCTCGGGCCGCTCGACGGCGTGATCGTCTCGATCAAGGACCTGTTCGACGTGGCCGGGGAGACCACCGCCGCCGGATCCGTCGCCCTGCGGGACCTGCCTCCCGCGGCGCGAGACGCGACCGTCGTCCGCCGGCTGCGGCAGGCCGGCGCCGTGATCATCGGCCGGACCAACATGGTCGAGTTCGCGTTCTCCGGCCTCGGGCTCAATCCGCATCACGGCACCCCCGGCAACGCGGCCGATCCGGAACGCATCCCGGGCGGCTCGTCCTCGGGAGCCGGGGTGTCCGTCGCGGAGGGCACCAGCGACATCGCCATCGGCAGCGACACCGGCGGCTCCGTGCGCATCCCGGCGGCGTTCAACGGCATCGTGGGCTTCAAGCCGACGGCCCGCCGGGTGCCGCTCGACGGGGTCTTCCCGCTGGCGCCGAGCCTCGACTCGGTCGGTCCCCTGGCCCACAGCGTCCAGGACTGCGCCGATGCCGATGCGGTGATGGCCGGGGAGGAGCCCCGGCCCCTCGATGCCTTCCCGCTCGCCGGGCTGCGCATCGGCGTGCCGCGGGGCCGGCTGTTCGACGAGCAGGAGCCACTGGTCGGCGACGCCTTCGAGGCGGGCCTGCAGCGCCTGACGCAGGCGGGCGCGAGCATCGTCGATCACGACATCGAGGATCTGCTCGCCGCCATGGCGGAGATAACGGCTCATGCGTCGATCGCCTCGATCGAGGCGGCCGAGGTCCATGCCGACTGGCTCGACGCGAAGGCCGACCTGATCGACCCGCGCGTGCGCTGGTGGATCGCCCGCAGCGGGACCGTCCCGGCGCCGCTCTACATCCGGACGGTGCGGCGGCGCCGGACGCTCACGGCCGCCATGGACGAACGGCTCGCGCCGCTCGACGTCCTCGCCCTGCCGACGACCGCGATCTCGGCCCCCCTGACGGCTCCGCTCCTGACGGACGACAAGCTCTACAACCGGATGGACTGGCTGATCCTCCGCAATACCATGTTCGTCAACCAGTTCGACCTCACGGGGATCTCTCTGCCGGTCCCGGGCTGCCTGCAGCCGGTCGGGTTCATGCTGGTCGCCCGGAACGGCCGGGACCGACGGCTGCTGGACATCGCCGCGAGCGTCGAGCACGAGCTCGACCGCTGACGCTCCACCGCCGTTTCTCCTCAGGCGGAGAGGTGAAGCCGTCGCGCCTCCGCCTGCCGCATGGTAATCTCCCTGTTCCCACAATTCGTTAGCTGGGGAACCATTGACTTCCCAAAACGTTTCGGATGCAGTGCCTTCCAGGAGGCTCCGGCAGTGTCGAAGCTGAAGCAACTGGCACAGACTCTGGGTCTGTCGACCACGACCGTCTCGCGGGCGCTCGACGGCTATTCGGACGTGGCGCCCGCAACCCGCGAGCGCGTCCGCGCCGCCGCGCAGGCCATCAATTACCGGCCGAATTCCGCGGCGCGCAGCCTGCGCCGGCGCCGGGCCGAGGCCATCGCCGTGACCCTGCCGCTGGAGCCGGGTCGGTTCGGGCCGCCGGTCTTCCTGAACATGCTGGCGGCGTGCAGCCAGCGGCTCGCGGAGGAGGGCCTCGACCTGATGCTGCTGCCGACCGCGAGTCCGGCCGCCGAGATGGAGACCTACCGCCGGCTCATCGACGGCGGGCGGGCGGATGCGGTCATCGTCGTGCGCACCCGGCGCGAGGACGAGCGCGTGGCCTTCCTGCAGGAGCGGGGGATTCCCTTCGTGACCCATGGGCGAACGGCGCGATCCGACGAGCACGCCTTCATCGACGGGGACGGCGAGAGCGGCTTCAAGGAGGCCACGCGCCTGCTCGCATCGCTCGGGCACCGTCGCATCGCGCATATCGCGGCGCCGCAGACCCTGACCTTCGCCCATCTGCGCCGCAGCGGCTGGCTGGCCGGCCTCGCCGCCGAGAACCTTGCCGACCCGCTCGAATGCACGGTTCAGCCGAACGAGGCCGGCGGATACGAGGCCGCCCAGTGGCTCCTCGACCGGCCCTCGCCGCCGACCAGCCTCCTCTGCGCCACCGACAGCATCGCGATCGGCGCCTTGAGCGCCCTGCGGGAGCGCGGGCTGGTCGCCGGGCGCGATATCGCCGTGATCGGGCACGACAATCTGCCGGCGGCGGCCTTCACGGACCCGCCGCTCTCGACCATGGAGATCGCCGCCCCGGATGTGGGGCGCCAGCTCGCCGAAATGCTGATCGCCCGCCTGGGCGGACGCGATCCGCGCGCGCTGCAGACGATTCTGCCGGTTCGGCAGGTTCCGCGGGCCACCCACGGGCCGTCGGGCTGACCCGAAAGCCGCTCGGCCTCCCGGGCCCGGGTCGTGCGGCACCGCAAAAGGGACCGACGGAGGAAACACATGACGCATCCGGTGTCATTTCGCGCCATGGCCGTCGCGGCCGCCTTTCTCGGAGGGCTCGGCGCCGCGCAGGCCCAGGAAACGATCTTCTACTCGACGCAGCTTCGTCCCATCGAGGAGGCGAGCAAGGTTCGCGACGTGCTCCTGAAGGGCCTGCCCGGCAAGGTGACGTACGTGGTGGACGAGCCGCCCGCCTTCGCGGTGCGCATGAAGGCGGAGACGCAGGCCGGCAAGCGCACCGCCAGCGTGGTCGGCGCCCTGCACGGCGAGTTGCAGCCGCACGTGCCGGCCGACCTTCAGCCGGTCGACGACGTGGCCGCGAAGCTGACCGACCGCGGCATTCCGGCGAACCTCATGGAGCTCGGCAAGCTCGGTACGGGCCAGCAGCAATACATCCCGTGGATGCAGGCGACCTACGTGATGGTGGCCAACAAGCAGGCCCTGCAATACCTGCCCGCAGGCGCGGACGTGAACACGCTGACCTATGCGCAACTGCAGCAATGGGCGAAGGCCATCGCCGACAAGACCGGCCAGCGCCGGCTCGGCTTCCCGGCCGGTCCGACGGGCCTCATGCCGCGCTTCTTCCAGGGCTATTTCTATCCCTCCTTCACGGGCGGCGTCGTCACGACCTTCAAGTCCGCGGAAGCGGAGGCCGGCTGGAACGCCATGAAGGAGCTCTGGGCGGTGTCGAGCCCGAACTCCACCAACTACAACTTCATGCAGGAGCCCCTGATGGCCGGCGAGGTGTGGATCGCCTGGGACCACATCGCCCGCGTGAAGGAGGCCCTCACCCTGCAGCCCGACCAGTTCGTCGCCTTCCCGGCCCCGGCCGGCCCGAAGGGGCGCGGCTACATGCCGGTGATCGCCGGCCTCGGGATCCCGAAGGATGCGCCGAACCGGGCCGGCGCCGTCGCGGTGATCGAGCACATGACCAAACCCGAGACCCAGCTGATGACCGCGGCGGAGGTCGGCTTCTTCCCGGTGGTGAAGGCGCAGCTGCCGCCGAACCTCGCGCCGGGCATCAAGCTCCTCGCCGGAGCCGTGGACGCGACCCAGAACGCGAAGGACGCCCTCGTGTCGCTCCTGCCCGTCGGGCTCGGGGCCAAGGGCGGCGAGTTCAACAAGGTCTATACCGACACCTTCCAGCGCATCGTGCTGCGCAACGAGCCGGTCAAGGACGTGCTCGCAAGCCAGGCCAAGGTGCTCGAGGGACTGATGAAGGAAACCGGCGCGCCGTGCTGGGCGCCGGACAAGCCGAGCCAGGGCGCCTGCCCGGTGCAGTGATCGGTCCCGAGGCCCGGCGGATCAAGCGCCGGGCCTCCACCTCGTGATCGGAGCGGTCCCATGCCGTCGCGCAGTTCATGGATTCCCTACGCGCTCATCGCGCCGTCCGTCGTCTTCCTGGCGGCGTTCTTCCTCGTGCCGCTCGTGCAGACCATCTGGCTCTCGTTCGCCGGCGACGAGGGCCTGTCGCTCGCCAACTACCGGCGCATGGCAGGCGATCTCAACTTCTCGCTGGCGATCCGCAACACCTTCCTGCTGACCCTCGTGGTCGTGCCGGTCCAGGTGGTGCTCGCCCTCGCCATGGCCACCATGGTGTCGAAGCTGGAGAAGGGACGCGATCTGGCGCTGTGGATCCTCACCGTCCCGCTCGGCATCTCCGATCTCGCGGCGGGCCTCGCCTGGCTGTCGCTCCTGCAGAACACCGGCTATCTCAACTCGGCGCTCTTCGCGCTCGGGCTCATTCCCGGTCCTGTCGGATGGCTGTCGCAGGAGACCCCCTGGACGCTGTTCGCCGCCATCGCCCTGGCGGAGGTGTGGCGCGCCACCGCCATCGTGCTGGTGATCCTGATCGCCGGTCTCCAGCTCATCCCGAAGGAGTTCTCCGAGGCCGCCGAGATCTTCGGCGCGAAGCCCTGGACGCGCTTTCGCAAGATCACCCTGCCGCTCCTCAGGCCGAGCCTGCAATCGGCGCTGATCCTGCGCACCGTGCTGGCCTTCGAGGTCTTCGCCGTGGTCTATGCACTGGGCGGACGCAACTTCCCGGTCCTCGCCGGCGAGGCCTATA
>Ga0326721_10000570_pt1 | contig 11247 bp, 6 predicted proteins | sample SGPome_FD_203951 | JGI IMG/M metagenome (GOLD analysis project Ga0326721, IMG submission 203951) | Soil microbial communities from Southern Great Plains, Lamont, Oklahoma, United States - SGP_1_2016 | ecosystem: Engineered > Artificial ecosystem > Soil microcosm > Unclassified | place: USA...
GTTGATCGTCACCGACTGGATCGGGATCTTGCCGCTGTAATCCACCGAGTGCGACGAGATGATCGGCGCGCCGATGCTGACCGAGGTCGAGCTGGTGCCGTTCGGCGCGTCGGGGGCGCTGTCGGCCTTCGAGATGTGGCCGTCCACCGAGACCTTGAAGCGGTCGTTGACGTCCCACACGCCGTTCAGGCCGAACGACTTCAGGGTGTCCTCGTTGGCCCGGTACTGCTGCTCGAAGCCGGTGTCCTTCACGCCGCTGAGGTTTTCCTGCAGGAAGACCGCCGTGGCGACCACGGGATTGTCGTCGAAGGTCACCCGGTCGAACGGCCGGTTGAACCAGTTGGTCTGGTCGTTGCGCCGCTCGTAGGTCTTGTTGCGGGCGTAGAGCGCGTCGGCCGTGATGGTCACGCTCTCGACCGGCCGCCACTGCAGGGTGGCCTGGCCGTTCAGGCGTTCGCGCTGGCCTTGCGAGAAGTGGTAGCGGCTGTCGTTGGGGATCGCCACCAGGGTGTTGGGATTGGACGGCGCGTTGGTGATCTGGGTCGCGCCGCCGTTGCGGACGAAGCCGTTGGCCGGATTGATGAAGTCGGCGTAGGTGCGGATGTTCCAGTCGTTGGAGGTGACGCTGCGGCTGGTGAAGTTGCGCTTCTGATAGCTGCCGAACAGGCTGACGCCGAATTTCTCGTCCGCGTCGGTCCAGTTCAGCAGGCCCGAGACTTCCGGCGTGTACTTGGACGTATCCTCCAGCTTCTCGTCCATGCTGGTGTCGTAGACGCCCTTGACGCCGATGCTGCCGCTGAGGCCGCTCTCGCGGGCGTCGAACGGGTGGCGGGTCTTGACGTTGATCGTGGCGCCGATGCCGCCCGACGGGATCGCCGCCCGGCCGGTCTTGTAGACCTCCAGGGTCGAGACGCCTTCCGAGGCCAGGTTCGAGAAGTCGAACGAACGGCTCGTGCCCGCGGCGAAGTCGACCGACTGGTCGCCGCCGACGGTGGAGACGTTGGCCGTGGGCATGGTGCGGCCGTTGACGGTCACCAGGTTGAAGCCGCCACCGAAGCCGCGGACCGTGACCTGCGAGCCTTCGCCATTGCTGCGGTCGATCGACACGCCGGTGATGCGCTGCAGCGATTCCGCCAGGTTGGTGTCGGGGAACTTGCCGATGTCCTCGGCCGAGATCGCATCGACGACGCCGCTGTTGGTGCGCTTGATCTCGATCGATCGCTCCAGCGACGCCCGGATGCCGGTCACGACGATCTCGTCGACCGTGCTGTTTTCGTTGTTGGTCTGAGCCTGGGCCTGCCCGCCTGCGAGCACCGCCATGGACAGCGCCAGCAAGGAGGCAGAGGTGTTCAGGCGACGGTGTCGCTTCATGGCCGTTTCCCCGCGCAAGGCCCCCACACGGAGGGCTCGGTTCTTTTTGTTTCAGCGCCGATAACTTCGCCCGGCGATTTTTTGACGATCCTCGTCAAAAACAACCGGACGTCGACAACTCCGTTAGCGGTAACATCAGTATCTGAACTCGGTCAAGCAGCCGAAAATGAATTCTGACAGCGCTGTTTCGGCTTATAATTCATACAAATGCCTCGAAAGCCAGGCAGCGCAGGCGAATTATGCCTTTTTGACGACGAAGCTTTTTTCACGCAGGCCAACCCATTGTTGCAGACCAGACACAGAGGATCGCTGCAACCGTTAGGCCTGAAAGGGATTTGAAGCTCTACCACGGAGGTCGCGCGCGGCTCTCCTCCACGCCGAGTCGCGAAGGTGCGCGAGACAAACCCCGTTGACGCAACCGGGGAGACTGTTACCGCTATCTTCGGCTTTGAGAGCCGGCGCTCTTGAACGCTTGCTCGATCCGCCCGTGGACCACTTCAGGGGCCGCCATCCCAGATGTCGGCCCCGCCTTTTCGATCACAGCCCGGCAAAGCTCACGCCGCCGGATCCACCTTCGCCCAGGCCCGTCGCTCGGCGCCGAACCGGTCTGGAACCACCGTGCAAGCCACGTCCAGAACCATGGTCGAGCGGGTCTTCGGGTCGTAGGGAGGCCAGGCCGGCTGTCCCGGCGCGCTCGGCCGGCCCGTCCGCGCGAAATTGGCCCACATGGCGCTGACATTGCGCGCCGCGGCGAAGCGGTCGGCCCGGCTGCCGGCCAAGGTGTCGGGCGAGGCGACGGTGTTGAACACCAGGGGGATGTCGCTGGCGTGCATGGCCCCCAGCTCGATGTCGGTCCCGTCCATCCTGCGGTTCGAGCGATAGGCGATGTTGTAGACATAGGCTGGCGCCCGGCCTTGGGCCGCCTTGCGTTCGGCGGCGAGCACCGAACCCGCGCCCATGGCGTAGTAGCTGGCCGCCGCCAGGTAGATATCGCTGGGCGTCGCGCCCGGACGGTCTGAGCGGTAGGCGTCGATCAGGGCCGGGGCCTTGTCGCCGAACCTGCCCGACAGCCGCGCTTTCAGCCCCGCCTCGTCCAGCCGGAACGCCTCGACGTCCTTGCCCGTCCAGGCGAAGAAGGCCGCTTCGTTGTCCAGCCAGCCGATCATCAGCGGCTTGTCGGCGGCGCTGGCGGGGGCGGTGGGATCGAACGGATGATGCGGCAGCAAGTCGCCGTCGAGGATCGGGCCATAGGTTCCCGGCGTCAGCGACTGGATCCCGCGCCAGCCGCCGCTGTCGCTCTTGACCTTGGCGTTCAGCGCCTTCTGGGCGGCCAGGATCTGGGGCGCGGGAACGTCGAGCACCTTGCGCCAGTCGGCCGGGGCGATCTCCAACTGCTCCAGGAACATCCGCGTCGTCTGGGCCGCGACGTCGGGGGTGGTTATCCGCACCACCGGCCCGCTCTGGATAATCGCCTTGGAGAATAGCGGCGCGACCGACGGCATCGCGTAGAGGCACGAGGTCTTGGCCCCGCCGCCGCTTTCGCCGAAGATCGTCACATTGGCCGGATCACCGCCAAAGGCCTCAATGTTCCGCTGTACCCACTTCAGGGCCAGCACGATGTCGGACAAACCCTGGTTGCCCGAGCCGGCGTAGTCGGCCCCGCCCAGCTCGCCCAGGTACAGATAGCCCAGCACGCCCAGCCGGTGGTTGGTGGCCACCACCACCACGTCGTGCTCACGGGCCAGCATGGAACCGTCCTGGGCGGTGCTGCCGCCGGAGCCGGTCGTGTAGCCGCCGCCATGGCTGTAGACCATCACCGGCCTGCCCTTGCCGACGCCGGCCGGAGTCCAGACGTTCAGCACCAGGCAGTCCTCGCCGGGCGGGGGCTCGTTCTTGCCATAGACCGTGGTCGGGTCCTGCAGCGACGGCGTCCCGAGCCTGGTGGCGTCGAACACGCCGGTCCAGGGCGCGACCGGACTGGCCGGCTTGAAGCGGTTCATGCCCGAGACGCTGGCCCCATAGGGCACGCCCTTGTAGGCGTCGACGCCGCCGGTCCGCGCGCCGCGCAGCCGCCCCTCGGCGATCTGGACTTCCACGGCCTCGGACGGCGCGTCGGCGGCGCAGGCGGCCATCGGCATGGCCAGGACGCCAGCCGCCGCCCCCGTGGCCAGGAGCCGGCGGCGATTGATGTCGGCGTTGCGGATCAAGGACGTCACGGGCAACTCCTGTTTCGATGGACCGCCAAGGCGGAACTAGGATCCATCCCGAAGGCGCCTGGACTTCCTAGCCCGACCTTGGTCGGCGACGCGGGGCAACGGCCTATCGGCACATCCTGTCGAGCTCCGCGAAGGGCAAGTCCAGCTTGGGGACCGGCAGGCCCTTGGCCTTCATGGCGTTCTCCAGCGTGGTCGGCGCCTCGGTCGCCTGCGTCTTGAAGTCGGCCGCGTAGAACTTGTCACGCTCGGCCTCCTCCAGGCTGACGAACTTGGCGCCGTTGTCCTGGTACATCTTCAGCAATCGCGGCATGACCCGGGCGTCGAAGGCTCCGGCGTGCATCAGCAGCACATAGGCAATGTCGCGGCCGTACAGCGTGGCCGACAGGCTTCGCGAATAATCCAGGCTGTCCTTGGCGGCCTTCAGGTAGCTGGCCTCCAGCGACGCCACCGCCGCCGCGTCGCCCTTGACCATGCAGCGAGCATAGGGCTCGTTCCAGGCGTAGTCGCCGAAACTCATGGTCACGCTGGCGATGCGGTAGCCATGGGCCTTGAGCAGCTTGCGCGCCGCGACGTGCTTTTCCGGCGTCTCGCCCTCGCTGAGGAATGGATAGCGCAGCCAGCGCCAATCCTGGCCGGCCATGTGCCTTTGCAGCAGCGCCTCGTTGCGGACGAGGTCGGCCTCCCAGTCGGCCAGGCCGTGGGTGTTCAGGTCCAGATGCGACCAGGTGTGGTTGGCCAGCGGGTGACCGGCCGCGCGCCACAGCGACAGCACGCCCACCGAGTCCGGCTCGCGCTCCTCGTGCACACCGTTGACGAAGCCGTAGACCGGCCCCGTCCTCGCATCGTGGAAGGCGGCCAGCAGCCGGCCGGCCACGTCGATGCGGCTGACGCCCGGCGGCAGGGCGCTGTGGGCGGGCAGGTCGTCGAAGGTCAGGGCGATCTTCACTGGAGTGGCGGCTTGCGCGGCGCCCATCGTCGTCGCGGCGACCAGAGGCGCGATGCAGCGCGTCAACACCCGCACCCACGCGCGCTCGATACCCATGCGTCCTCCCGCTTCATTCCTTGGCGAATGATAACGCTACCATTTATGCCACCCTTCGCCTTCGCCGCAAGGCCGATCGCACGACGCCGACGCCCCGCGCGAAAACTTGCGGGACACGGTGGGGGTTTTGGCGCGACGTGCGTCATACATCCTGGGAAAATCGTCAAACCCTCCAGCAGGCGGAACCGTGCGGCCAGCGACCGAGCCAGACCTGAACAGACTCGACCGGCGCTATCGGCCCGCGCTGATGGCGTTCTTCATGCGCCGCGCCGCCAGCCACGGCGACGCCGAGGACATGACCCAGGAGCTGTTCGCCAAGCTGGCGACCGCTGAAGCCAGTTCAATCGACAACGCCGACGCCTACATCTTCCAGATGGCCGCCAACCTGCTGCGCGACCGGGGCCGGCGCGAGAAGGTTCGGGCCAACTATCGCGCCAGCCTCGACACCGGCGCCCTCGACCTGGAGCCCCTGGACCCCGCCCGGGTGCTGCTGGGCCGCGAGAGCCTGGGCGAGGTCTCGGACGCCCTGCGCGAACTGCCCGAGCGCACTCGCGCCATCTTTCTCCTGTTCCGTCTGGAAGGCATGAAACAAGCCGAACTCGCCGCCCTGTACGGCGTCTCCGTCAGCGCGGTGCAAAAGCATATCCTCAAGGCCATGACCCACCTGACCCGACGCGTGAGGGCAGGCGAATGACCATGATCTCGCCCGACGACCGGCTGGACACCGCCCGCGAACAGGCCGCCCTGTGGTGCATGCGGCTGGCCGACGACGACCTTTCCCCGGCCGAACAGGCCGACCTGCAGGCCTGGTTCGAGGCCGACGCGGCCCATCGCGGCCTGCTGGACGACGCCGTCACCGCCTGGCGCGCCATCGAGGCGCAGGCCGCCAGCCCCGGCCTGATCGCGCTTCGGCGCGAGGCGCTCGAGGACCTGCGCCGCGCCCAGCACGGTCGCTGGGCCCGTCCCGGCCGCCGCCCGGCGCTGTGGGCCGGCCTGGCCGCCGGCCTGGTCGTCGCCGTAGGGGCCGGGCTCGCCTGGCGGGCCAGCCTGCCCGACGTCTACCGCACCACCGAGGGCGAGCGGCGGATCGTCGAGCTGGCCGACGGCTCGCGGGCCTCGCTCGACAGCGCCACGGTGCTGAAGGTGAAGTACGAAAGCGGCCGCCGCCGCCTGTGGCTGGACAGCGGCCGAGCCAAGTTCTCGGTCGCCAAGGACCCGCTGCGGCCGTTCTCGGTGGCGGCCGGCGACAAGCTGGTGGTGGCCACCGGCACGGTGTTCAGCGTCGAGCGCCTGACCGGCCAGATGCGGGTGGTGCTGTACGAAGGCCACGTGGCGGTGCTGGACGACAAGACGGGCCGGGCCGACAAGGCCGCGCCCATCCAGATCGACGGCGCGCCCGCCGATCGCCTGCTGACCCCCGACCACGAGCTGGTGACCTCGACCCGGACCAGCGCCACCGTGGTCAGCCAGCTGGACCCGATCCGGGCCCGGGCCTGGGAGAACGGCCAGCTGGTGTTCCAGGACGAGCCCATGGACCTGGCCGTCGAGCGCGTGAACCGCTACGCCCGCGACAAGCTGCGGATCGGCGACCCGGGCGTGGCCAAGCTGCGGATCAGCGGGGTGTTCACCTCGGGCGACACCGGGGCCTTCGTCGACGGGGTGACAGCCGTCCTGCCGGTCCACGCGGTTGCGGCCAATGGCGTGACCGTGCTGAAAATCGACCACGGCCAAAAAAATTCCACGCCGGCCGGTGTGCCTTCGACGAGTTGAGGCGTCTCACCTTCCAAAGCGCCGCAATCAACGTCGGCGCGCTTGGGAGGGAAGACACATGCGCAGATCCTTCGACCGCCGCCCGCATCGCCATTGGGCCCTGGGCTCCACCGCCGCCGCGGCCCTGATGCTGCTGGCCGCCCCGGTGGCCGGCCACGCCCAGCAGGTCCCTCAGCAGACACGGGGAGCCACCTACAGCTTCGACATTCCCGCCCAGGACCTGAGCGGCGCCCTGCGAGCCTTCGGCCAGGCGTCTGGCCAGCAGCTGGCCTATGACGAGGCCAGCGTGCGCGGCAAGCGCGCCCCGGCCCTGACCGGCGCCTACACCGCCGAGGCCGGCCTCAAGCGCCTGCTGAACGGCACGGGCCTGAGCGCCCAGGCCACCGCCAGCGGCGTCTACGCCATCCGCGCCAAGACCCTGCTGGTGGCCACCAGCGCCCAGACCGAGGCCCAGCCCGCCACCGCCGTCGAGCCCACGCCCGACACGCCCGCCCAGGTCGACGAGTTGATCGTGGTCGGCACCCCGGGCGGCAAGGGCATCGACAAGCTGGCCGCCAGCTTCGCGGTCACCACCGTCAACGCCGACGACATCACCAAGGCCTCGCCCAAGAGCACGGCCGAGCTGCTGACCCTGGTGCCCGGCGTCTGGGTCGAGACCTCCGGCGGGGTGGCCGGCGCCAACGTTTTCGTGCGCGGCTTCCCCGCCACCGGCGACGCCGAGTTCCTGACCATCCAGTTGCAGGGTTCGCCGATCTATCCGCCTTCGACCCTGTCGTTCCTGGAGAACAGCTCGATCTTCCGGGTCGACGAGACCATCTCGCGGATGGAGGCCCTGCGCGGCGGCCCCAACCCGATCTTCTCCAACGGCCAGCCGGGCCTGACCACCAACTTCCAGCTCAAGGAAGGCGGCGAGGAGACCCACGGCCTGGTCAAGCTGACCACCTCCGACTACGATCTGCGCCGCGTCGACGGCCTGTTGAGCGGCAAGCTGGCCGACGACCTCTATTTCATGGTCGGCGGCTATGCGACCACCTCGCCCGGCGTGCGCGACACCCAATTCGACAGCGAGGTCGGCCAGCAATTCACCGTCAACATCACCAAGCGGATGGAGCGGGGGAAGCTGAACCTCTACGCCCGCTATACCGACGACCACGGCGCCTGGTACCTGCCGTTCGCGATCAACGTGCCGGGCGTGGACAAGGGCGAATACACCCAGCTGGGCGAGGCCAGCCGCTTCCACACCCTGCAGGTCAACGGCGCCGGCGCGACCCGCAATTTCGACCTGGCCGACGGTCGAGGCTTCAAGGGCTATGTGGCCGGCGGCAGCTTCGAGCACGAGTTCGGTGACGGCTGGCAGGTGCGCGACCGCTTCAGCCTGACCGACGGTGACGCCAACACCTACGGCCTGGTGCCGGACGGAGCGGCGATCACCGTGGCCGCGCTGAACACCGTGGTTCCCGGCGCGATCACCACCCGCGGCGGGACCGCCCTGGGCGCCAATGACTACGTCCAGAACTGGGGCGCCTGGATCGTCGAGAAGAAGATCAAGGCGGTGACCAACGACCTGTCGATCGCCAAGACGATCGGGACCCACCAGCTGTCGGCCGGCTATTACGCCTCCAGCTTCAAGTCCGACGACTTCTGGACCATCGGCAATGTCGAGCCGATGCAGGTCAAGGCCAATGGCGACTACCTGGCCGCCCCGGTCACCTGCGCCAATCTGGCGACAGCCGGCAGCACCTCCAGCTGCTTCAAGTTCGGCCTGACCTCGGCCGGCGACGGGCGCGTGGACGCCCTGTACCTGGCCGATTCCTGGCAGGTGATCGATCCGCTGCGCATCGACCTGGGCGTGCGCCGCGAGCGGTTCCAGACCGACTACGTGGTCGACGACGGCCCCGGCTTCCCGGATGGCCTTGCCCTGCGCACCACCGACTACAGCAACAGCAAGACCAGCTACACGGTCGGGGTGAACTACGACATCAACGCCGTCTCCGGCGTGTTCGGCCGCTATTCGCGCGGCTACAAGTTCCCCAGCTTCGACAACTTCCGCGAGGGCCTGACCGACACCCTGTCGGTCGACCAATACGAGCTGGGCTACAAGCTGCGCAGCGGGCCGTTCGAGCTCTACGCCACCGGCTTCGCCAACAAGTTCGAGGGCGCCAAGTTCGCCGACGTCGGCGGCATCCAGGAAAGCAACAGCAACAAGGCCCACGGCGTCGAGCTGGACGGCCGCTGGCGCTCGGACTTCGGCCTGTCCCTGGCCCTGAACGGCACCTTCCAGAAGACCGAGATCGTCAAGTCGTCGATCCCGGGCAACAAGGGCAACAGCGCCCAGCGCCAGCCCGACTGGATGATCCGCTTCACCCCCAGCTACGACGTGACCCTGGGCTCGGTGGAGTCGACCTTCTACGGCACGGTCAGCGCCGTGGACGACCGCTTCGCCGACAACGCCAACACCCAGGTGCTGAAGGGCTACACCAAGGTCGACCTGGGCGCGATCTTCGACGTCAACGCCTTCACCGTCCAGGTCTCGGCCGACAACCTGACCGACAGCCACGGCCTGACCGAGGGCGACCCGCGCTCGACCAGCGGCGCCAACGCCCGCCCGATCCTGGGCCGGTCGTTCAAGGTCAGCGTCGGCTACAACTTCTGACCGGTTTCCCGATCAGGACCCGCCGCGGCCGTCCCCAGCGGCCCGGCGGCAACGGAGCCGCTCCCCCCAGCGGCGCCGCTCGCGGGTCGGGTTCGTCACGGACCCGATCCGCGCTTTTATCGTTTTGAGTTGACCGATTTAATTTCCACTCATCCCGGCGAAAGCCGGGACCCAAGCCGAGCTTGAAGGTCGGCTTTGAGCCAGGAACGTCCACCTCCGCTTGGGTCCCGGCTTTCGCCGGGATGAGTGGAGGAGAAAGAGGAATTTCGTGAAGCATCGTCGCGTCCTCGCAGCCTCCACCCTCTGGCTCGCCCTGTCCGCCCCGGCTACGGCCCTGGCCCAGGCGCCGAAGGCCAGCGAGGTCCCCTCCCCCGCCGACACCTATGGCGAGCTGTTCCACCAGGTGCAGATGCGCAAGCTGTTCCCGGACGGCAAGACCTTCGTCGACGCCACGCCCAGGCGTTCGCCCGCCCAGATCCTGGCCGCCTACCGCGCCCACGCCGCCTTCACCGACGCCGAGCTGAAGCGCTTCGTGCACGCCAATTTCGTCGTGCCGCTAAGTGCGCCGCTTCCGCCCCCGTCCAAGGACCGCACCACCCTGAAGGCCCACATCGCCGCCCTGTGGCCGGTGCTGACCCGCCCGCCGGTCGAAGCGGTGGACGGCGGCAGCGCCCTGCCCCTGGACAAGCCGTTCGTGGTGCCCGGCGGGCGCTTCCGCGAGATGTACTACTGGGACAGCTACTTCACGATGCTGGGCCTGGCCGCCGACGGCCGCCAGGACGCGGTGGAGAGCATGGTCGACGACTTCGGCGGGCTGATCGACCGCTACGGCCACATCCCCAACGGCACGCGCAGCTACTATCTCAGCCGCTCGCAGCCGCCGTTCTACTTCGCCATGGTCGGGTTGACAGACAAGAGCGACAAGGCGCGGTTCAAGCAGCGCCTGGACCTGATGCGCCGCGAGCACGCCTTCTGGATGGACGGCGAGAAGACCCTGGCGCCCGGCCAGGCGTATCGCCGGGTCGTCGCCCTGCCCGACGGCGCGATCCTCAACCGCTACGCCGACGACCGGACCACGCCGCGCGACGAGTCCTACCGCGAGGACGTACTGACCGCCCGTGCGGTGACCAACCGCCCGGCCGGCGAGGTCTTCCGCGACCTGCGTTCGGGGGCCGAGAGCGGCTGGGACTTCAGTTCGCGGTGGATGGCCGACGGCAAGAGCCTGAAGACCATCCAGACGACCGCGATCCTCCCGGTCGACCTGAACGCCCTGCTGTTCGGCCTGGAGACGGCCATTGCCCAGGGCTGCGCCGACCTGGCGGACGCGCCCTGCGTCGCTGAGTTCAGCGGCCGCGCCAAGGCCCGCCGGACGGCGATGGACGCCTACCTTTGGGACGCTCCGCGCGGCCTCTATCTCGACTACCAGTGGCGCGAGCGGACGCGGCTGGACCATCCCAGCGCCGCGACGCTGTATCCGCTGTTCGTCGGGGCGGCCAGCCCGGACCAGGCCAAGGCGGTGGCGGCGACTACCCGCGCCCTGCTGCTCGCGCCGGGCGGCCTGCGCACCACCACCGTCGCCACGGGCCAACAATGGGACACCCCCAACGGCTGGGCCCCGCTGCAGTGGGTGGCCGTGGCGGGCCTGCGCCGCTACGGCGAGGAGGACCTGGCCAAGAACATCGGCCAGCGCTGGCTGGCCACGGTGGCCCGCGAGTACAAGGCCAGCGGCAAGATGCTGGAGAAGTACGACGTCGAGGAGGCCAAGGCCGGCGGCGGCGGCGAATACCCGCTGCAGGACGGCTTCGGCTGGACCAACGGCGTCACCCGCGCCCTGCTCGACCTCTATCCGGCGCCGAGCTGACCGCCTCCACGAAGCCCTCGGACGCTCACCTTCCTGTCGCCAGGCCCGCCCTTCGCCTTTCCCGCGACGCGGTCGGGGCGACGCCTTGTCCAGCCTCGTGGCCCGTCGCCGGCGTCCGACCGGCCCGCGTCACCGCCCCGACGAGGGCGGCCATGTCGACGGGCTTGACCACGAAGTCGTCCATGCCGGCTTCCCGGCAGGCCCGGACCTGATCGTCCATCACGTCGGCGGTCAAGGCGATGACGGGCAGCGCGGCCCATTCGGGCCGGGCGCGGATGCGGCGCGTCGCCTCCAGTCCGTCCATCACCGGCATGTTGACGTCCATCAACACCAC
>Ga0326721_10000571_pt1 | contig 11243 bp, 11 predicted proteins | sample SGPome_FD_203951 | JGI IMG/M metagenome (GOLD analysis project Ga0326721, IMG submission 203951) | Soil microbial communities from Southern Great Plains, Lamont, Oklahoma, United States - SGP_1_2016 | ecosystem: Engineered > Artificial ecosystem > Soil microcosm > Unclassified | place: USA...
GCCATCGCGCTCTACCTCGGCCTCGAACGCCGCCTGGCGAAGCGGTCCGACCCCGGCGGCCCACGCACCGGCGCCACGGCGCAGACAGGCGACCGGACCGCCTGAGCGTCCGATGGAGCGGCCTGGGCGGGCGCCTCGCCGCCCCGCGCGGACGCCGTGGCGGCTCAGGGCCGCAGCTGGCCTTCGATCGAGTCGTCCAGGGTCTTGCCGATGGCCGCGCCGACGACCATCTTGGTGGCGGCCACGAGGTCCCCGTGCTTGTTGTCCCAGTAGTAGCCGCCCGTCGGCGCCACCTTGATCACCGTGATGCGCGGGTCGTCCTTGCCCTCGGTGAACCACGTCTTCATGATCGGGCGCCACAGCTCGTCGATGCGCGCCGGGTCGCGGCTGACGGTGGCGTGCCCCTCCAGGGTCAGGAAGCCGGCGTGCTTGCTTCCCTGAAGGAAGATCCGCACCTTCGGGTCGGCCTCGATCTCGCGGTTCTTGTGGCTGTCCGAGGCGCTCAGGAACCACAGGTTGCCCGCGTCGTCGGCCTTCTCCACGCTCATCGGCCGGATGCCCTGCGTCGCGCCCATCGCGGCACTGGTGCAGAAGAAGCACGACTGCGCGTCCTCGCTCATGGCCTGGATGCGCCGGGCGGCCTCGTCCCCGGCGAGGTCGGCGTGATTGTCTTCGGGCTGATTGCGGTTGATGGAGTCCATGGTCGTTCCTGGGTTGGCGATCGCCGCATTAGGCGCACGCCCTCGACTCCCGCGATGTAGGAGGACGCAGGCGCCGCGCGGTCCACGCCGGAGGATTCCCGGCGTGGCGCGGCCTCGCGCCGGGCTCAGACCTTGACTTCGCGGTTGAAGCGGTCGATGTACTCGGCACGGCGCGGGTTGAGCCGGGCCCAGTCGACGCCGTTCATGGCCTCGATGTCGGCCATGGTCCTGGCATAGGCCTGCAGGCCCGGACTGAACACCGCCTTGGCGCTGACCGGGGCCACGAAATACGGCGCGGCCGCCATCTGCGTCTGCACCTCGGGGCTCAACGCGGCATTGATGTAGGCCGCGGCGAGGTCGGGCTGCTTCGTGTTCTTCACGATGTGCATCACGCTCTTGATGTGGATCCACCCGGTGTCGGGCCGGGCCAGCGCCACCGGCACGCCCTTGCCCTGCAGGTCGCCCACGTTGTTGTTGTAGTGCACCGAGATGTCGATCTGGCCCTGCTGGAACAGGGTGGCGAGCGAGCCCGGGTTGCTGGCCACCGCGCTCACGTTGGGCAGCAGCTTCTTCACGAACGCGAACGCCGGCTCCAGGTTCTCCTCGCTGCCGCCGTTGAGGCGGGCGATCTCCACCATCCAGGCCGACATCAGCGTCGAACCCATGCCGGCCAGGCCGACGCGGCCCTTGTATTCGGGCTTGAGGAGGTCGTTCCACGAGCGCGGCGGGTTCTTGATCTTCTCGGTGTTGTAGGCGATGCCGATGATCTGGCCGGAGACGAACACCCCCAGGCCGCGCGGGTCGACCAGCTTGCCCGGGACGTCCTTCAGGTTGGGCACCTTGTCGAGCGGGATCTTCTCGAAGATGTCCTGCGACAGGGCCGCGAGGTAGGGCCCCTCGTCCAGGATGATGACGTCGAACGGCGGATTGCCCTTGGACGCCACCACCTTCGACACGGTGTCCACCGCGAGCGAGGACACCAGCGTGGTGGAGGCCCCGGTGGCCTTGGCGAAGGCCGGCAGCAGGATCGAGCGGTGCGCGGATTCCCAGGCGCCCGGGTAGGTGGTGGCCGAGATCGACCGGGCCTGCGCGTGCGACAGGCCGGCGTGCAGCGCCCATGGCGCCGCACCGATGCCGGCGGCACCCTGCAGCAGTTGGCGACGGGACAGTGACGTGCTCATGGAGTTCCTTTGTTGCGACGAGAACCTGCGGACCAGGCGGGCCGGGTGTGCGCAATCTTCATGCCATGGAAACGGCTCGCCGAACGCGGTCCGGGGGCGTGCCACCCCTGCGAAGCCGTGCGTCCGGACGCGCCAAGATGGCACGCACCGCACCACTTGTGTACAAACCGCCCGAGGATTGTGCGCAATCCGAGGCCCGTTTGTGGCCAGCGCGGGGCGCCCGGGCCCGGGGCCGCGTGGCACGCTTCTTGTGTTGCAGGAGCCAGCGCGGCCCATACCGGCGCCGCGCCCCCGAGCCCCACACCATGCCAGCACCCGTCCGCGCCCCCAGCGTCGAGGTCGTCCTCGACCGGATCCACCACCGCTACGCCGGGGCCACGGCCGTCGAGTCGGTCTCGCTGGACGTGCCGGCCGGCGAGCTGGTCGCGCTGCTGGGCCCGAGCGGCTGCGGCAAGACCACCCTGCTGCGCATCGTGGCCGGCCTGCTGCGCCAGACCGGCGGCACCGTGCGCATGGGCGCCGAGGTGGTGGACGCCCTGCCGACCAACGAGCGCGGCGCGGGGATCGTGTTCCAGAACTACGCGCTGTTTCCCCACATGAGCGTCGCGGCCAACGTCGCCTACGGCCTGCGCGCGCGCGGCGTGGCGGCGCAGGAGGCGCGCCGCGCGGCCGCCGAGATGCTGGCCATGGTGCGCATGGAGGCCTTCGGCGCGCGCTATCCGCGCGAACTCTCCGGCGGCCAGCAGCAGCGCGTGGCGCTGGCCCGCACGCTGGCCGTGCGCCCGCGCGTGCTGCTGCTGGACGAGCCCTTCGCCGCGCTCGACAAGAACCTGCGGCTCGACATGCAGATCGAGATCAAGCGCATCCAGCGCGAGCTGGGCATCACCACGCTGCTGGTCACCCACGACCAGGACGAGGCGATGTCGATGGCCGACCGCATCGCGGTGATGAACGCCGGGCGGGTCGAGCAGTTCGACACGCCCGAGACCATCTACGACCGCCCGGCCACGCGCTTCGTCGCCACCTTCATCGGCACCGCCAACCTGCTCGCGGGCCGGCTCGCGCCCGGCGGACCGCGCGGCTTCACGGTCGAGTGCGACGGCGGCGGCTCGCTCGCCCTGGACCGCGCGGCGCCGTGCTCGCGCGCCGGCAGCGTGGTGGTCGCGGCGCGGCCGGAGCACCTGTCGCTCGCGGCGCCCGCCGACGGCGCCCTGCCGGCGACGGTCGGGATGGTGCTGCCGCTGGGCCCCTCCCTGGTGTACGAACTGCTGCTGGGCAACGGCCACACCCTCAAGGTCACGCAGCCCCGCAACGCCGAGGCGCACCGCTACGCCGCGGGCGACCGCGTGGGCGTCAGCCTGCGCCCGGGCTCGCCGGCCGGCGTGTTCGCGGGCTGACGCATGGCCGCCGCCGCATCGCCCTCCCGCACCGCCTCGGCGCTGCCGCTCTCGCTGCCGCTGGGGCTCTTCTTCGTCGCCTTCGTGCTCGCGCCGATGCTGCTGCTGGCCTGGGTGAGCCTGCACGACGACGCCGGAATGACGCGGGTCGGCTTCGGCCAGTACGCGAAATTCCTCACCGACGCCTTCAACCTGGCGGTGCTGGGCAACACGCTGTGGCTGGGCCTCGAGGTCACGGCGCTCACGCTCGTCATCGGCTTCCCGCTGGCCTGGCTCTACACGCAGGCACCGGGTCGCTGGCAGGGTCCGCTGATGCTGCTGATCATCCTGCCGCTGCTCACCAGTTCGGTGGTGCGCACCTTCGCGTGGGTGGTGATCCTCGGCCGCCAGGGCATCGTCAACACCGCCCTGCTGGACCTGGGGTGGATCGCCGAGCCGCTCAAGCTGCTCTACACGCCGGGCGCCGTCGCCGTCGCGCTGGCGCAGATCGAGCTGCCGCTGATGGTGCTGCCGCTCATCACCGCGCTGATGAACGTCGACCCCAACCTGCGCCAGGCGTCGCTCGCGCTCGGCGCCGGCCACTGGCGCACGTTCGCGCGGGTGACGCTGCCGCTGTCGATGCCCGGTCTGCTGGCGGGCGCGCTGCTGGTGTTCGCCTCGAGCGTGAGCGCCTTCGTCACCCAGACGCTGGTGGGCGGCGGCCAGCAGATGTTCATGCCCTACTACATGTACCAGCAGGCCATCCAGGCCAACAACTACCCCTTCGCCGCCGCGATCGCCATGCTGCTGCTGGTGTGCGTGCTGGCGGTGGTGGTCGCGATCAACGCGCTCGGCCGGCGCAGCAGGGGTTTCGTCCATGCCTGAGGAATTCGTCTCCGGCGCGCCGCGCCGCGCCGACACGCGCGCCCGTGCCACCGGGTCGCTGCGCGGCGCCCTCGAACGGCGCTCGTTCTGGACCGTGTTCGGCCTGCTCGGGGCGTTCGCCGGCCTGCTGCTGCTGGCACCCACGGTGGTGGTGATCGTCACGTCGTTCACCAGCGGCTATTCCCTGAAGTTCCCGCCGCCGGGCTATTCGACGCGCTGGTACGAGGCGCTGTGGACCCAGTCCCCGGAACTCGTCGACGCCTTCCTGCTGTCGCTGCGGCTCGCGGCGATCGCCACGGGCATCTCGGTGCTGCTGGCCGTGGCGGCGGCGCTCGCGCTGGCGCGGCGGCGCGAGGCCTGGGCGCGCGTGGCGGAGTCCATGCTGCTGTCGCCGCTGATGCTGCCGGCCCTGGCCATCGGCCTGTCGCTGCTGATGCTGTTCAACCTCGCCGGCCTGGGGCTGTCGTTCGGCACGCTGGTGATCGGCCACGTGGCGATCACCACGCCCTACATCCTGCGCACCACGTCGGCGAGCCTGCTGCAGATGGACCCCAGCCTGCTGGAGAGCGCGCGTTCGCTGGGCGCCCGGCCGCTCCACGTGTTCCGCACCGTCACGCTGCCCCTGATCGCGCGGGGCATCGCGGCGGGGGCCTTCATCGGCTTCATGTATTCCTTCGACAACGTGGCGGTGTCGCTGTTCCTGTCCGACGCGCGCAGCGAGGCGCTGCCGATCCGCATGTGGCACATCATCGAATCGAACCTCGACGTGCGCGCCGCGGCGGTGTCGGGGGTGCTCGTCACCGCGACGCTGATCCTGATGGTCGTGATGGAACGCGTCGCCGGCGTCTCGCGGCACTTCCGCTGAGGGTCCGGCCGATGGCACGCACGGTCTCAGGCGGGGTGGACCCGGTCGCCGCCCCAGCGCCGTCGCAGCGCGAGGCATTCCTCGCCCAGGACGCCCTCGCGCAGCGCCAGCTCGAAGCCGGTCAGGCGGCAGAAGGCCTCGATGCCGTAGTCGCCCAGGTCGCTGCGGCGCAGGCGCGCATGGCGCAGGCCCAGCACCAGGCGGCGCACGCCGCCGAGCGCGAGCGCGCCCGCGCACATGGGGCAGGGCTCCATCGTGCAGTAGAGCGTGGCGCCCCGCGCGGCGTCCGGCCCGTGCGCCGCGAAGGCGTCGCGCAGGGCCTCGGGCTCCGCGTGCGCGGTGACGTCGCCACGCGTGACCTGCCGGTTGGCGCCGCGTCCGAGCAGGCGCCCGTCCCTGACCAGCACGGCGCCGGTCGGCCAGTCGCCCCGGGCGTGCGCGGCATGCGCCTCGTCCAGCGCGAGCCGCATCCAGCGTTCGTCGTCGTCGGCGGCGTCGATCGGCGGCGTCGGGTCGTTCACGGTGATCGTCCATTCAAGCATCAAGGAGTCGCACGATGAGCAAGAAACGCACCCTCCTGCGCAACGCCCGGGCCCTGCTGGGCGATGCGCTGGCCTTCGACGGGCAACCGCGCGACGTGCTGATCGAGGGCGATCGCATCGCCGCCATCGCGGCCGCGGGCACCCTGGGCGACGCCGACGCGGTCGTCGACCTGACGGATCACCTGCTGGTGCCCGGCCTGGTCAACGGCCACCAGCACTCGCACGAGCACTTCCAGCGCGGGCGCACCGAGAACCTTCCGCTGGAACTGTGGATGCACCTGGTGCGCACGCGCACGCCGGTGACGCTGACGCCGCGCCAGGTCTACCTGCGCACGATGATCGGCGCCATCGAGTCGCTGCGCACCGGCTGCACCACGCTGGTGGACGACACCGCGCTCGGCGGCGCGATCGACCGGGAGCGCATCGACGCCGCGCTGCAGGCCTACGAGGACGCCGGCATCCGCGCGCTGGTGGGCTTCGCCATGATGGACAAGCCCATCGTGGACAACTTCCCCTTCGTCGAGAAGCACGTTCCGCCCGCGCTCGCGGCCGAGCTGCGCGCCGCGCCGCGCCCGGCGGCGGCGGACCAGCTGGGCCTGGTGCGCGAGCTCGCGCGCGATCGCCATCCCCACGCGCGGCGCGTCGGCGTACTGGTCTCGGCCTCCGCGCCGCAGCGCTGCACCGAGCCCTTCCTGAGGGCGGTGCGCGGCCTCGCCGACGAGCTGGCGTTGCCGGTCATCACGCACGTCCAGGAGACGCGGCTGCAGGTCGTCACCGGCCAGTGCTTCTTCGGCTGCCCGATGGTCGAGTACCTCGAACGCATCGGCTTCCTGGGGCCGGCCACCAGCCTGATCCACGCGGTGTGGCTCAACCCGCGCGAGATCGACGCGCTGGCGCGCAGCGGCGCCACCGCCCAGCACAACCCCTGGAGCAACCTGCTGCTGGGCTCGGGCGTGCAGCCGGTGCGCGCGTTGCTCGACGCCGGCGTCAACGTGAGCCTGGGCTCGGACGGCTCCTGCTCCACGGTCACGGTCAACATGCTCAACGTGCTGGGCAGCGCGGCGGCGGTGTCCAAGCTGCGCGGCGACGACCACGCGCGCTGGCTGTCGGCGCGCGAGGCGCTGCACGCGGGCACGCTGGCCGGCGGCCGCGCGCTGGGCTTCGGCGACGCCCTGGGCGCGCTGCGCGTCGGCGCCATCGCCGACCTGGTGGCCTACCGCACCGACACCGTGACCTTCACGCCCCTGAACGATCCCGTGCGCCAGCTGGTGTATGCCGAGCGCGGCGCCGGACTCGCCTTCTCGATGGTCGCGGGCGAGGTCGCGATCGACGGCGGGGCCCTCGTGCGCATCGACGAGGCCGCGCTGCTGCGCGAGATCGCGCGCGACTTCGCCGAGCTGGGCCCGCGCTACGCCATGGCCGAGGCCGAGATGGCCCCGGTGCTGACGGCGGTCGAGGCCATCCATCGCGAAGGGCTGGCCACCCCGGTGGCGCCCGACACCTTCGACGCGCGGCTGCGCTGACGCGCGCCGCCTGGCGCCCTTCCACCCTCGCGTCACCGATCACCCCGCTTCATCGAGGAACCGCCATGACCCCGCCTTCCCGCCGTCCTCCGACGTCCACCGGCCGCGAACGGTGCCGCGCCCCGGCCGCGCCACGGCGCCCGGCGAGGACCCCCGGATGACCGGCAACGCCCGCGACTTCTCCGGCTACCGCTGGAACCCTCCGGCCCTGCGCTGGCCCGGCGACACCGGGCTGGCCGTGTCCTTCGTGCTCAACGTCGAGGAGGGCGCCGAGTTCGCCCTGAGCGCCGGCGACGAACGCAACGAGGGCCGCCACGAGGTCAACCACGAGGTGGTGGGCGCGCCCGACCTGTGCATGGAAAGCCAGTTCGAGTACGGCGCGCGGGTCGGCTACTGGCGCATCACCCGCATGCTGATGGAAGCGGGCGTGCCGCTGACCCTCAACGCCTGCGCCCGCGCGCTGGAGGCCACGCCGTGGGTCGCCACCGACGCGGCGCAGCACGGCTTCGAGGTCTGCTGCCACGGCTGGCGATGGGAGTCGCACGCGGGCATGGCCGAGGCGCAGGAGCGCGCGCTGATCGCCCGCTGCGTGCAGACCATCCGCCGCCTGCACGGGCGCGCGCCGGTCGGCTGGCACACCAAGTCCTCGGCCTCGGTCAACACGCGGCGGCTGCTGGCCGAGCACGGCGGCTTTCTCTACGACAGCGACGCCTACAACGACGACCTGCCCTACTACGTCGACGTCGGCGGCGCCGCCCGGCTGGTCGTGCCCTACGCCTTCGACACCAACGACATGCGCTTCTTCGACAGCTTCGCCTACGTGCGCGGCAGGGACTTCGCCGACTACGCGATCGACGCCTTCGACTGCCTGCTGGCGGAGTCGCGGCAGGCGCCGCGCATGATGTCGATCGGGCTGCACACCCGCATCATCGGCCGGCCCGGGCGCATCAACGGCCTCGCCACGCTGCTCGCGCACATCGCGCAGCGTGGCGGCGCCTGGTGCGCCACGCGCGAGCACATCGCGCGCCACTGGCTCGCGAACGTGCCCTCACCCCACGGCGCGTGACGCGTCCGGCCCGGGCGCCGCCACCGGCGCGTGGTGCCGGCACAGGGTCTCGACGAAGGCCGATGCGTAGACGGGCAGCTTGTCGCGCTCGCGCATCAGGAGGTGGCGTTCGCGCACGCTCCACGGATCGCTCAGTTCGATCAGCGCGAGCTGCATGGCCTGCTGGTTGCGGCGCACCGCCGACTCGGGCACGACGCCGATGCCCACGCCGCGGCCGATCATCCGGCACATGGCGTCGAAACTGGCGAGCTGGATCCGCAGCTTCTGACGCCGGCCGAGGTGTTCGGTGATCTGCGAGAGGAAGGCGTGCAGGGTGCTGCCCTGCTGCATGCCGATGGCGTCCTCGTCCAGCGTCTCGGCGAAGGCGATGCGCCGGCGGCGCGCGAAGCGGTGGTCGTGGGCGGTGGCCAGCACCAGCCGGTCGGTGCTGAAATGGATCGATTCGAGGCCGAGCGTGTCGACGTCGCCGGCCACGATGCCGAGGTCGGCGCGGCCCTCGAGCACGCCGCGCGGGATCAGAGCGTTCGGTTTCTCCTGGAGGTCCATGTTGATGCGCGGGTGCGCCGCCAGGAAGGCGGGCAGCAGCTCGGGCAGGAAGTCCGTCACCGCCGTGGTGTTGGCGAACACGCGCAGGTGGCCGCGCAGCCCGCCGCCATAGGCCAGCAGCTCGTCGCGCAGGTGGTCGGTCTGGTGCAGCATCAGGCGCGCGTGGTGCAGGACGGCTTCCCCCGGCGGCAGCAGCTTCACGCCCCGCGCCTCGCGCGCGAGCAGCGGCAGGCCGCATTGCGCTTCCAGCGACTTGATCCGCGCGCTCGCCGCGGCGAGCGACAGGTGCTGCTGCTGCGCCGCGCGCGTGAGGTTGCCGAGTTCGGCGGTGGCCACGAACAGGCGCAGGTCGCGGAGGTCGAAATGCATGCGGCATCGTAGACCAGCGTTCGGAGTCCCCGAAGGCTCGGTCTCGAAATTGCGGATTGCGCGCCGCCGCTCCCGGCCGCACCATGCGGGCACAACAGGAGACGAAACATGCACTTGCGCGCACTCGCGTCGTGGCTGGCCGTCGTGGCCGGACTGGCCGCGGCCGCCCCGGCGGCGGCCCAGACGCCCTACCCCGCACGCCCGGTCACCCTGGTGGTCCCGCAGGCCGCCGGCGGCACCAACGACATCGTGGGCCGGCTGGTGGGCCAGGCGCTCGGCGAGGTCATGAACGCCAGCGTGGTGGTCGACAACCGCCCCGGCGCCGGCGGCAACATCGGCACGCAGCTGGTGGCCCGCTCGCCCAGGGACGGTCACACGCTGCTGATGACCATCAGCAGCAGCCAGGCCATCAACCCCGCGCTCTACCGCAATCCCGGTTTCGATCCGGTCAAGGACTTCCGCCCGGTCGGCCTGATCGGCACGGTGCCCAACGTGCTGCTGGTCAACCCGTCCTTCCCCGCCAACACCCTGGGCGAGTTCCTCGCGCTGGCCCGGCGCCCCGGGACGGACTACCAGTACGCCTCGGCCGGCAACGGCACGCTCAACCACCTGCTCGGCGAGATGCTCAACGACATGGCCGGCATCCGCCTGCAGCACGTGCCCTACAAGGGCGTCGCGCCGGCCATCAACGACGTGCTGGGCGGCCAGCTGCCGATCGTGTTCGCGAGCCTGCCGTCGGCGCTGCCGCACATCCGCGGCGGCAAGCTGCGCGCGCTGGCCGTCAGCGGCGCCAGGCGCTCGCCCACGCTGCCCGACGTGCCGGCCATCGCCGAGTCGGTGCCCGGCTACGACGGCACGCTGTGGATCGGGCTGTTCGCGCCCGCCGGCCTGCCGCCGGACGTGCAGACCACGCTGCAGGACGCCACGACCCGGGCGCTCGCCCGTCCCGACCTGCGCGACAGACTCGAACAGCAGGGCGTGGAGATCGCGCCTCCCACCACGCCGGCCCAGTTCGCCGCGCTGCTGCAGGCCGACCTCGCGAAGTGGGGCCGCATCGTCAAGTCGTCCGGCGCGGGGGTGGACTGATGGCCATGCTCTCACCCGACGACATCGCCGCGCTGCAGGCGTGGCAGGGCCGCAGCGAGACGCTCGCGGACGACATCGGCGCGGCGCCCGTGCGCGCGCTCGCCGCGACGCTCGACCGCGACGACGCGCCGCCCGTGGCCGGCACGCCGGTGCCGCCGCTGTGGCACTGGCTGTACTTCCTGCCGCATCACCGGCAGTCGGAGATCGGCCCGGACGGCCACGCCCGGCGGGGCGGCTTCCTGCCGCCGGTGCCGCTGCCGCGCCGCATGTGGGCCGGCGGCCGCCTGACCTGGGAGACCGGCAACCCGCTGCGCGTGGGGGACCACGCGACGCGCACTTCCACCATCGCCTCGGTCGCGCACAAGGCCGGGCGCACCGGCGAGCTGGTCTTCGTGCAGGTGCGCCACGACGTGCGCAACGCGCGCGGCCCGAGCCTGACCGAGGAACACGACATCGTCTACCGCGCGGCCGCCGCCCCGGGCGAGGCCGGGCCCGCCCCGGTCGCGGCGCCGGGCGACGCCGCCTTCGGCCGCGAGCTGGTGGCCGACGACGTGCTGCTGTTCCGCTATTCGGCGCTGACCTTCAACGGCCACCGCATCCACTACGACCGCCGCTACGTGACCGAGGTCGAGGGCTATCCGGGCCTGATCGTCCACGGCCCGCTGATCGCCACGCTGCTGGTCGACCTGCTGCGCCGCGAGCGGCCCGGGGCCGCGTTCGCGCGCTTCGAGTTCCGCGCGGTGCGGCCGACCTTCGACGTCGCGCCGTTCGCCGTGCGCGGCCGCCCCGGACCCGATGACCGCACCTTCCACCTGTGGGCCGAGGACGCCGACGGGTGGCTGACGATGCAGGCCACCGCCACCCTCGCCTGAAAGGCCCTTGCTCCATGAAGACCCAGATTCCCCCGCCCGACGACCACCAGGACATGCGCGACGCCCTGCGCGACGTCTGCGGCCAGTTCGACGCCGCCTACTGGCAGAAGGTGGACCACGAGCGCGGCTACCCCGAGGCCTTCGTCGACGCCCTGACGCGGGCCGGCTGGCTCGCCGCGCTCATCCCGGCGGCCTATGGCGGCTCTGGGCTCGGGCTGACCGAGGCGGCGG
>Ga0326721_10000572_pt1 | contig 11240 bp, 9 predicted proteins | sample SGPome_FD_203951 | JGI IMG/M metagenome (GOLD analysis project Ga0326721, IMG submission 203951) | Soil microbial communities from Southern Great Plains, Lamont, Oklahoma, United States - SGP_1_2016 | ecosystem: Engineered > Artificial ecosystem > Soil microcosm > Unclassified | place: USA...
GAGGCAGAAGCCTGCCACCGCGTCGGTCGGCACCTGGCCGAAGCGCCGGGACAGCACCGAATAGCCGCCCCAGACGAAGGCCGCCACGAGGGCGCAGGCATAGCCCGGCAGGTACTCCGCCCGCGCCTCGAGGGCGCCTCGCCCAGCGATGAGCACCACGACGCCGGCGAACCCAAGAAAGGCGCCGACGAGATGGGCAGGCTTGAGGCGCTCACCCGGAAGGAGCGATGAGAACAGGACGATGAGAAGTGGCCAGAGATAGTTGATGAGCCCCGATTCGGCCGGAGGCGCGAGGCGTAGGGCCGCGAAATACAGCGCGTGGTAGCCGAAGAGACCGCCGAGACCCAGGGCCCAGACGACGGGCTTCTGGCGCAGGGCCTTGATGCCCTGCGGCCGCGCGATCCAGCTCGCGGTGCCCACCAGCCCGCCGATCAGGAAGGTCATGGCCGCGAGCTGGAACGGCGGGATCGTGCCGGTCGCTGCGGTCAGCAGGGCAAGGAGGGACCAGAGGAGAACGGCCGTGAAGCCGATGGTGGTGGCGGTGCGCGTCGTCATGCGGCCCGCAATAAACGAAAGCCCTCCGCATGAGGAGGGCTTTCGGCGCGACCGGACCGAACTGTCCAGGGCTTCGTCGATCGGGCCAAGGATTGGGCCCAGGGTTCAGGCCATGTACTGGCCGCCGTTGACCGACAGGGTTGAGCCGGTGATGAAGCCGGCATCGTCGCCGGCGAGGAAGAGCACGCTGCGCGCGATCTCCTCGGCCTCGCCGAGGCGTCCCACCGGGATCAGCGGCAGGATCTTCGACTTGAGCACCTCCTCCGGCACGGCCCGCACCATCTCGGTGGCGATGTAGCCGGGCGCGATCACGTTGACGGTGACGCCCTTGCCGGCGTTCTCGAGCGCCAGCGCCTTGGCGAAGCCGATCACGCCGGCCTTGGCGGCCGAGTAGTTGGCCTGCCCCATCTGGCCCTTCTGGCCGTTGATCGACGAGATGATGATGATCCGGCCGAAACTGCGCGCGCGCATGCCGTCGATCACCGGCCGGGTGCAGGTGAACATCGAATCGAGGTTGGTGCGGATCACCGCCGACCACTGGTCGAAGGTCATCTTGTGGAACATGCCGTCCCGGGTGATGCCCGCGTTGTTGACCAGGATGTCGACCGGCCCGAGCTCCGCCTCGACCGACCGGATGCCCGCTTCGCAGGCCGCCGCGTCCGACACGTCGAACTTGAACACGGGAATGCCGGTTTCGCCCTTGAACCGGTTCGCGGCCTCGTCGTTGCCGCCGTAATTCGCGGCCACGGAGTAGCCTGCATTCTTGAGAGCAATCGCGATCGCCTCTCCGATGCCGCGAGTGCCGCCGGTGACCAATGCAACGCGCGCCATGTCTGTCTCCTTCTGACGTTTCGTCCCTGTGGGATCGCTCAGGATCCTGCTGTGAAAACAGCCCGGTTCAACCGGGCTGCCGGTGTGGTTCTCAGCGCTCGAGGCACATGGCGATGCCCATGCCGCCGCCGATGCACAGCGTCGCGAGGCCCTTCCGGGCGTTGCGGCGCCCCATCTCGTGCAGCAGGGTCACGAGCACGCGGCCGCCCGAGGCGCCGATCGGATGGCCGATGGCGATGGCGCCGCCGTTGACGTTCACGATCGACGGATCCCAGCCCATGTCCTTGTTGACCGCGAGCGCCTGCGCGGCGAAGGCCTCGTTCGCCTCGACGAGATCGAGGTCGCCGACCTTCCAGCCGGCCTTCTCCAGGGCCTTGCGCGAGGACGGGATCGGACCGGTGCCCATGATGGCCGGATCGACGCCCGCCGTCGCCCAGGAGGCGATCCGGGCCAGCGGCGTGAGGCCGCGCCGCTCGGCGTCCTGTTCGGTCATCAGCACGACGGCGGCGGCGCCGTCGTTGATGCCGGACGCATTGCCGGCCGTGACGGTGCCATCCTTCGAGAAGGCAGGCCTGAGCTTGGCGACCGCGTCGATGGTCGTGCCGGCGCGGATGTACTCGTCCTGGTCGACCACGATGTCGCCCTTGCGGGTGGAGATCGTGAACGGCACGATCTCGTCCTTGAAGCGGCCGGCCTTCTGGGCGGCCTCGGCCTTGTTCTGCGAAGCGACCGCGAACTGGTCCTGCTCCTCGCGGGTCAGCTGCCAGCGCTGCGCCACGTTCTCGGCGGTGTTGCCCATGTGGTAGCCCTGAAAGGCATCCATGAGGCCGTCCTTGAGCATCGTGTCCACGAGCTTGAAGTCGCCCATCTTGGTGCCGGAGCGCATGTAGGCCGCATGGGGCGCCTGCGACATGGATTCCTGGCCGCCCGCCACGATGATGCCGGCGTCCCCGTTGGCGATCTGCTGCATGCCGATGGCCACGGTGCGCAGGCCCGAGCCGCAGAGCTGGTTGAGCGCCCAGGCGGTCTTCTCGTGCGGAATGCCGGCCGCCATCGCAGCCTGGCGGGCCGGGTTCTGGCCCTGGCCGGCGGTCAGGATCTGGCCGAGGATCACCTCGTCCACCTCCGATCCGTCGACTTTGGCGCGCGACAGCGCCTCCTTGATGGCCACGGCACCCAGATCGTGAGCGGGGGTGTTGGCGAAGGCTCCGTTGAACGAGCCGACGGCGGTGCGCGCCGCTCCGACAATGACGATGCTGTCTTGGGCCATTCCTGTCTCCTATGCTGGCCTGCCGAACGTCGCGGCAGCCTGTTGATGGTTCGATCAAAGCCCCTGAAAACGGGAAGTCAAGCGCCCTCTGGTGGGTCATGGTCGAATGGCTGAGGGAGGCCTGCGGCCTTGCGCAGGTAGCCATGCAACTATTCTCTAGGCAAAAGGGCCGAAGTCCTAGACAATTAGGGCGTGCGGCCGCAGCCGTGCAGGTTTTTCGCGTTCGGAGAGGACCGCTGTGGGACACATGGCGACGGAAAAAGACCCGACTGTCATCAAGAAATATGCCAATCGCCGTCTCTATCACACCGGCACCTCGACCTATGTCACGCTGGAGGACCTCGCCGGCATGGTGCGCCAGGGCGAGGACTTCGTCGTCTACGACGCGAAGTCGGGCGACGACATCACCCGCTCGGTCCTGACCCAGATCATCTTCGAGCAGGAGAACAAGGAAGGGCAGAATCTCCTGCCCGTCACGGTCCTGCGCCAGCTGATCCGCTTCTATGGCGACAGCCTGCAGTCGCTGGTGCCGAGCTATCTCGAATTCTCGATGAACAACCTGTCCCACGAGCAGCAGAAGCTGCGGGAGCAGATGACCCAGGCCTTCGGCGCTGGAGCGTTCCAGGCCATGGAGGAGCAGGTGCGCAAGAACATGAGCTTCTTCAGCGAGGCCATGCGCATGTTCTCGCCCTTCGCGCAGCGGCCGGGTGGCGAGAACGACGCCAAGGCCGAGCCGAAGCCCGAGGCGTCCGGCGATCTCGAGGCCCTGAAGCGCCAGATGGCCGACATGCAGGCCAAGCTCGACAAGCTCGCCCGCAAGTAGTCTCTGTCCTCACGCCCGCCTGAGACGCTGCAACAGCGGCTCGGGCTGCGCCAGGAGTTCGGCGGCGCCGAACGCCTTGCCGTCCATGTAGTCGATGCCCCATGCGGACAGGAGCCGGGCGCAAGCCTCGTCGTCCACCCCTTCGGCCGCGACCGCGATGCCGAGATGGTGCCCCATCCCGATGATGGTCCGGACGAAGAGCCGGTCCTCGGTGGAGCGCTTGAGCGCCTGGACGAAGAGGCCGTCGATCACCGCGAGGTCGACCGGCAGGGATTGCAGCGCCGCCAGCGAGGCATGGCCGGTGCCGAAGCCGGTCAGGCCGATGCCGACGCCGAGGGCCTTCATGGCGGTGAGGGGCGCGATGGCGGATTCCGGATCGTCCAGGATCGCTTCGGGGACCTGGACGATCAGCCGCGAGGCGATGCCCGGGCGGGCCCCGAGATGGGCTGCCAGCGTCGGCAGCCATTCCCGGCCCATGAGCGTCGCGGGCGCGACCGGCAGCGCCAGGCGCGCATCCGCGTGCCGGGCCAGATGATCCGCCGCAAGCTCCAGCAGGCGCGCATCGACGAGCAGGGCGAGGTTCGCCTCCTTCAGGGCCGCAACGGGACCGAGGGGAGCGATCCGGCCGTCGGGCCCGGCGATCGCCGGGCCGGCCTGAACCAGGGTCGCCTGACCCGACGGGCCGTCCACCAGCGGCCGGCCGGCGAGAACGAGGCGGCGATCGTTCAAGGCCGCGACGATGTCGATCGACGCTTGGTCGGTCGCTTTCTGCCCGCCCTGGTGCAGCCGGTGCAGGACGGCGGGCTCCGATCGGCTCAGGGCCTTCCCCAGCGCCTGCTCGGAAAAGCGCAGCAGCTTCACGGCCTCGAAGGTGTGATCCGGCGCGCAGGCGGCGCCGAGATGCACCGACAGGTGCGGCGCCTGCGCGGTGATGAGGGCTGCCGCGCGCTTCATGGCCCCGCCGGCCTCCCTGGCCGGGCAGCAGGCCAGCGTCAGGGCGAAGCGGTCGGGGCCGAGCGCCTCGCAATGGTCGCCCCGGCGCAGCATCGGGCGCAGCGCGTGCCTCACGCCGTCGACCGTGGCCGCCTCGTCGCCGGACAACGTGCCGACCACCAGGGTGCAGGTATGGGAGAGTTGCGCCGCCTCGTCGATCCGGTCCTGGAGACGGCGGAAGAAGCCCGAACGCGCCCTGACGGCGGCCGGCAGGAGCTCCGGCGCGCTGGCACCCGGATCGACCCGCAGCAGCCCCCGCAGAACAACCGGGCGGCCGTCGCCGTCCGTCTGCCAGCGGCCGGCCTCCTGCACCATCAGGACCTGGGCCGGACCGAGGCGCAGGGCGTAACGGCCGTCGAAGGTCTGGTTGCCGCGCTCGTCCGACGCCATGGCCTCGCGTCGGTCGAGGCCGCTTCCCGGCTCGATCATCTGCGAGAAGGCCCGGCCCGTCCGGGGGAGCGCGCCCGGGGACAGACCGAGCACGTCGCCGGCGTTGGGCCCCCAGGCGAGGGCATCGGAGGCCAAGTCCCAGGAATAGACCACGCCCTTCAGGGCCGCGAGAGCGGCCTGCGGTCCCGTCGGGGCCGGGCGCCTGCGCGGTGTCCGGGATGCGCCTGAGAACAATCCCGCCCGACCCTGCCGCTTCGTCGCCATGACCTCACACCCTCGACCGACACGCTTCGGGGAGGAGGCCGCCGCGCGCGGCGCGATCCGGTCCGATCCCCTTCCAGAACAAGGGGGCAGGATCGGATGTCAGGCTTAAGGGAGCGTAAAAGGAACGCCGAATGCCAAGCGTGGCCGGTATTTCCGGGTACAAAAAAACCGGCGCTCCAGGCGCCGGTTCTTAATGCCGCAGGCTGAACCTCAGGCTTCCGACTTCACCTTCAGAACCTGACGGCCGCGGTACATGCCGGTCTTCAGGTCGATGTGGTGAGGACGGCGCAGCTCGCCGGAATCCTTGTCCTCGCTGTAGGTCGGGGCCTTCAAGGCATCGGCGGAGCGACGCATGCCGCGCCGCGAAGGCGACGTTTTTCTCTTTGGAACGGCCATATCTCGTCTCCGGTCAATAGCGGAGCGCCCGCTCGATCCGGGGAACGCTCACATTCAATCTGATGAGGTTGCGCCTCATACAAGGTCTTGGCGGAAAGATCTAGTCCCCTCGGCCCAGGACCTCAGCTTTTCAGGCATCCGCTGTAGGGAGCCTGTCCCTCCATACGCCCCATGAGCCGCGCCGCCAAGGCCCGGTGGCGGGCGCTGGGACGGGCGGGGTTGCGCACCAGCGGGTTCGGCAGGGCGGTGGCGAGCAGCGCCGCCTCCCGGCGGCTGAGGGCCTTCGCCGGCTTGCCGAAATAGCGCCGCGCCGCCGCCTCGGCCCCGAAGACGCCCTCACCCCATTCGGCGACGTTGAGGTAGATCTCCATCATGCGCGGCTTCGGCCAGATCAGGTCGAGATAGAGCGCCACCGGAAGCTCCAGGCCCTTTCGGATGTAGGAGCGGCTCGGCCAGAGGAACAGGTTCTTGGCCGTTTGCATCGGGATGGTCGAGGCGCCGCGCGCCGGCCCGTCCTCGTCGGCCGCCTCCACCACGTTCCGCAGCATGTCCCAGTCGACGCCGCCATGCTCGCAGAAGCGGCCGTCCTCGGACGTCATGACGGCAAGCTGCAGGTGAGGGGAGATCTCCTCGAGCGCCACGTAGGCGCGCTCCACGGGTTGCAAGGACAGCCACCGTCCAAGCATGAGGGTGGAGACCGGCGGCACGGCCCAGTACAAGACCCCTAGCCAAAAGACGGCGCCCACCCATAAGAGTACCAACCCGAGGCCGGCCTGGACGAGGCGGCGGAGAAGGCGTCCCGCCCCGAACGGCGACCGCGCCCGCCCCGCCAAGCCCGGCCCGAGGTCTCCATCAGCGATCTTTCCGGACGGGGCGACCGCACCGTCCGAATCAAGGCCCGTCATGACGCCATCCACCAGCACTTTCACGGAACGGCTCACCCAGGCCGCAGGATCTGTCGAAGCAAGTCTCCAGACCTTGCTATCAGACAAAACCGGCCCCGGCGAGATTGCCCGGCCGGCCCGGCTCGTGGCGGCCATGCGACATGCGGCCTTAGGGGGCGGCAAGCGCCTGCGGCCGTTCCTCGCCATCGAGACGGCCCGTCTGTTCGGGCGTGAGGGGGACGGCCCGCTGCGGGTCGGCTGCGCCATCGAGCTCCTGCACTGCTATTCCCTGGTCCACGACGATCTCCCCTCCATGGACGACGACGACCTGCGGCGCGGTCGGCCGACCGTGCACCGGGCCTTCGACGAGGCGACCGCGATCCTGGCGGGCGACGCCCTCCAGGCGCTCGCCTTCGAGGTCCTGGCCGAGGCCGTGACCGACCCGGATCCGACCGTCCGCTCCGAGCTCGTGCTCGGGCTCGCCCGCGCCTCCGGGCTCGGCGGCATGGTGGGCGGCCAGCTCCTCGATCTGTCGGCCGAAGGGCGCTACGGCCCCGCCGCCGCGACGGAGGCCGAGGTGCGCCGGCTACAGATGATGAAGACCGGCGCGATCCTGACCTTCTCGGTGGAGGCGGGCGCGATCCTCGGGCGGGCGGACGCGGTCGCCCGGAGCGGGGTCGCGGCCTACGGACGGGCGCTCGGCGCGGCCTTCCAGGTGGCGGACGACATCCTCGACCGGGAATCCTCGGCGGAGGCCCTGGGCAAGCGCACCGGCAAGGACCAGGAGAAGGGCAAGGCCACCCTGGTCGATCTCCTCGGGATGGACGGCGCCCGGCGCGAATGCCGCGACCTCGTCGAAACCGCGCAGGCTGCCCTCGACGGCTTCGGAGCCCGGGCGCAGGTGCTGCGCGACGCGGTCCGCTTCGTGGTCGAGCGGGAGGTCTGACGGGCGGCAGGACGTGGCCTCACGGGTCGGGCGTCGGCACCCAGAAGCTGAGCTTCGAATGTCCCGGGCGCCGGTCGTGGGGGATCGCCCCGGCCAGGATCCCGCCATTGGCCAGGATCACCTTGCGGGAGCCCTCGTTGTCGTCGTCGCAGGTGATCAGCACCCGCGAGAAGCCTTCGGCGCGGCAGACCGGCAGGATCTGCCGCAGCGCGTCGGTGGCGTAGCCGCGGCGCTGCTTCCATGGGACGATCGTGTAGCCGATATGGCCGTAGGCGCTTCTCGGCAGCTCCTCGGTCCCGGGCTGGAAGCGGAATCCGATCCGGCCGCAGAACTCACCGTCGCTGATCCAGAAATCGTGCGCCGGCAGGCGAGGGACCTCGCGCCCGTCGGGCAGCCGGACCAACCGGCTGTTATAGAGGTCGTGCAGGAAGCGCTCCGGATTGCGCCGCAGCTGCCGCAGCTGCTCGCGGCTCACATCCTGATCGGTGTTGGGCGACCAGCCCTGGGCGAGGGCGTCCTCGTAGGCGGGCAGCCATTCCAGGCTGGGGCGGAGGAGGGTGACGGGAGAAATTCGACAGTCGGTCATGGACCTTCAGAGTGGCACCGGACCGCCCGATCCACAACCGTCCCGGAGCAGCGCAGGATGGTGTGGGATCGTCCGCTGCGCCCGATGCTCATTCCCTGAAGCGGTGCATCGTGCGAAAACCGGGCCCCCGTTTTTCGAAACGTTCGCTAGACGGTGACCTGTGTTCCGACCTCGACCACGCGGCCGGTCGGGATCTGGAAGAAGTCGGTGGCGTCGCTCGCGGACTTCGCCAAGCCGATGAACAGCTTGTCCTGCCAGAGCGGCATGCCCGAATGGCTCGCCGGGCGGATCGAGCGCCGCGACAGGAAGAACGACGTCGCCATGATGTCGAACTTGAAGCCCTGCTTGCGCAGGATGGCGAGGCCGCGCGGGATGTTGGGCGTCTCCATGTAGCCGTAGCTCAGGCGGATGCGCCAGAACGAATCGCCGACGTTCTCGATCTCGACCCGATCGTCGTTCTCGACCCGCGGCACGTCCTCGCTCTTGACCGTGAGGATCACGTTCTTCTCGTGCAGCACCTTGTTGTGCTTGAGGTTGTGCAGGAGCGCGGCCGGGGCGGTGTCGGGGTCGCTCGTGAGGAACACGGCGGTGCCCTTCACCCGGTGCGGCGGGCTCTTCTCCAGCATCTTCACCAGTTCGAGGAAGGGCACGTCGATCTTGCGGGTCTTCTCGAACAGGATGTGCGTCCCCTTCACCCAGGTCCACATCAGGGTGATGAGCACCGACGCGAGGATGACCGGCACGTAGCCGCCGGTGAACAGCTTCAGGAGATTGGCCCCGAAGAAGGCGAGGTCGATGACCAGGAAGGGCAGCATCATCGCGAGCGTCAGGCCGAGCGACCAGCGCCAGCCCTTCCAGATCACCACGATGGCCAGGATCGCATCGACCGACATGGCGCCGAACACCGACACGCCGTAGGCATGGGACAGGTTGCTCGACGAGCCGAAGATCAGCACCAGCACGACGACGCCGAACAAAAGCATCATGTTCACCCGCGGCAGGTAGATCTGGCCCTGGTGGGTTTCCGAGGTGAAGCGGATCTCGAGCCGGGGCAGAAGTCCGAGCTGCACGGCCTGGCGGGTGAGCGAGAAGGCCCCTGTGATCACCGCCTGGCTGGCGATGATCGTGGCGAGCGTCGCCAGGACGATCATCGGCACCAGGGCCCAGTCCGGCACGAGGCGAAACAGGGGCGATTCCGCCGCTTCCGGGTGGGCGAGGACGAGGGCGCCCTGACCGAAATAGTTGATCACCAGGGCCGGGAACACGAGATAGAGCCAGGCGCAGCGGATGGGTTTGGCGCCGAAATGGCCGAGATCCGCATAGAGCGCCTCGGCGCCGGTCACCGCCAGACAGACCGCTCCGAGGACCGCGAGCGACACGCTGGGATGGTTGAAGAAGAACAGGATGCTGTGGAGCGGGTTGATCGCCGTCAGCACCGTGGGGTCGTCGGCGATGTGCAGGGCGCCGGCCAGTGCCAGGGCCGCGAACCAGACCAGCATGACCGGTCCGAAGAAGGCGGCGACCCGTCCGGTACCGCGGCTCTGGACGAGGAAGAGCGCGGTCAGGATCGCCAGGGTGATCGGCACCACGTAGGATTCGAGGGTCGGGGCGACGAGTTTGAGGCCCTCCACGGCCGACAGGACCGAGATCGCCGGCGTGAGCACCGCGTCGCCGTAGAACAGGCCTGCGCCGACGATGCCCAAGGCCAGGACGATGCCGCGCCTCTGGCCCATGGCGCGCTGGGCGAGCGCCACGAGGGTGAGCGTTCCGCCCTCTCCCTTGTTGTCGGCCCGCAGCAGGATGAACACGTACTTGGCCGTGACCACCAGCATCAGCGACCAGAGGATCAGCGACAGGACGCCGAGGATGATGTCGCGGGTCACCGGCCCGCCGGCCGCCGCCGCGGCGACGGATTCCTTGAAGGCATAGAGGGGGCTGGTGCCGATATCGCCGAAGACGACGCCCATGGCTCCGAGCACAAGCGTCCAGAAGCCTGAATGGGCGTGAGTCTCGGGTAAGGTGGCCTCCGGGGCCGCTGAATCGGCATGTCCGGGGGCGACAGCGTGCTGGTTCGCCATATGCTTTCTTCGCGGATGTGCCCGCAGACGGCCCTTGTTCAACAGCGATGCGACGAAGGGCGGCCCCCTTCTTTCGTGAGACGCGGCGGCCGTCAGTGCCGGCGCGGCGGGCTCTCTAGCACATCGCGCTCAAGCTTAAAACGGAATTTGCGTTCCGGTTCCATCAAGTCTGCCAAGGCTTTCAGCCCATTATTCCGCGGCGTCACGCCCGGCCTGCCCGTAGTTCTTGTCGATATAGTCGAGGACGAGCTTCTGGAAGTCGCGGGCCAGCGTCGGTCCGCGCAGGGTGACCGCCTTGCGGCCGTCGATGAAGACGGGGGCGGCCGGCTGCTCGCCGGTTCCGGGCAGGGAAATGCCGATATGGGCGTGCTTCGACTCGCCCGGCCCGTTCACGATGCAGCCCATGACGGCGACGTTCAGGTTCTCGACGCCCGGATATTGCCGGCGCCAGTCCGGCATGGAGGTGGTGATCCAGGACTGGATGTCCCGCGCCAGCTCCTGGAACACGGACGAGGTGGTGCGCCCGCAGCCCGGACAGGCGGCCACCAGGGGCACGAAGGTGCGGAAGCCCATGGTCTGGAGCAGCTCCTGGGCGGTCTTGACCTCCACCGTCCGGTCGCCGCCGGGCTCCGGCGTCAGGGAGAAGCGAATCGTATCGCCGATCCCCTGCTGCAGCAGGATGCCGATGGCGGCGGAGGAGGCCACGATGCCCTTCGAGCCCATGCCGGCCTCGGTCAGGCCGAGATGGATGGCGTAGTCGGAGCGGCGGGCCAGTTCCTGGTAGACGGCGATCAGGTCCTGCACGGCCGAGACCTTGGCCGACAGGATGATCCGGTCACGGGCCAGCCCGATCTCCTCGGCCCGCACCGCCGAGAGGAGCGCCGATCGGATCATGGCCTCGCGGGTGACCCAGCGCATGTCCCTCGGATGCTCCGACGCGGCGTTCTCGTTCATCAGGTGGGTCAGAAGCTCCTGGTCGAGGGAGCCCCAGTTGGCGCCGATGCGCACGGCCTTGCCGTGCCGGATCGCCTGCTCGACGATGGCTGCGAACTGCCGGTCCTTCTTGTCCTTGAAGCCGACATTGCCCGGATTGATGCGGTACTTGTCCAGCGCCTCGGCGCAGGCCGGATGGTCGGCGAGCAGCTGGTGGCCGATATAGTGGAAGTCGCCGACCAGCGGCGCGGTGACGCCGAGCCGGTCGAGCCGCTCCCGGATCCGCGGCAC
>Ga0326721_10000573_pt1 | contig 11229 bp, 10 predicted proteins | sample SGPome_FD_203951 | JGI IMG/M metagenome (GOLD analysis project Ga0326721, IMG submission 203951) | Soil microbial communities from Southern Great Plains, Lamont, Oklahoma, United States - SGP_1_2016 | ecosystem: Engineered > Artificial ecosystem > Soil microcosm > Unclassified | place: USA...
CGTCCTGAGCCAGGATCAAACTCTCCGTCAAAAAAACAGAAAACCAACCCGGACACCCCACCACAAAGCAGGACACCCGGACGATCCAGGCTGACACCGTCACCCACCCCACGGAGGCGGAACGAGCAACGGCCAATCAACCAAACAAAACATTTGGCATCAACAAACATGGCACACTATTGAGTTCTCAAACAACAGACCAAGAACCAGACCCCAGGGCCCAGAACTCGAAGAAAGGAAACCGCCCAGCACCACGATTCCTCGCGGCCCGGCTGAACCGGCTCATCTACTTTACCTCTCCCGCCAGTTCCTTGCAAGAGCCCGTCACCGCGCAGCGGTGGTCGGCTCGACGGAACGTCGGGAGGGGATCTGCCGGATTCGGCTGCTGTCCCGGGTGATCTCTCGACCCCCTGGACAACTTCTCGAGCTTATCCCATTTCCTGATCTCTGCCAAAGCGTGCCGGCCGCGCAGCGGTCGTCGACTCGACGGAACGTCAGGAGGGGATGTGCCGGATCCGGCTGCTGTCCCGGGCATCTCTCGACCCCCGAGGCAACTTCGTTAGCTTAGCCCATTCCCTGTTCCCCTGCCAAAGCGGGACAATCGCACCGCATGGTCGGACCAAACCGTCGCGTGGGACGGGGCCGGTCGGGTGACCGCAGGGGGTGGGTCGTCGGTGTCGGCGAGGAGAAGTGGTTCATCGCGGAGCGTGTCGACCGGCGCGGTGTCGGGCCCGCGGCCGGATAGGCCCCCCGGTTGTCCCCGGGTGCGCAGGCATGGTTGCTGAGCTGTCGCTGTCGGTCGTCGTTCCGGTCAAGGACGACGCGGTGGTGCTGGCGCGGTGCCTGCAGCTGATACGGCAGCAGACCCTGCCACCGGCGGAGACCGTGGTGGTGGACAACGACTCCCGGGACGGCAGCGCGCAGGTCGCCGCCCGATACGGTGCCACGGTCCTTGCCGTACAGGTGCCCGGCATCCCGGCGGCCGCCGCGGCCGGCTACGACGCCGCGGTGGGGACGGTCATCGCCCGGTGCGACGCCGATTCGGCTCCACCGCCCGACTGGCTTGAGCGCATCCAGCAGGCCTTCGCCACGGATCCGTCCCTGGGTGCTCTGGTGGGAACCGGGTATTTCTACGACCTTCCCCGTCTGTGGAGTGCCGTCCTCAGCCCCGTCTGGCGGCACTCCTACCTGTGGGGCATGCGCCTCGTGCTGGGACACCCACCGCTGTGGGGATCGAACATGGCGCTCCGCCGCTCGGCCTGGCAGGAGGTCCGCACTGTGGTGGAGCGCTCCGACCCCGAAGTGCACGACGATCTCGAGTTGAGCTTTTGGCTCGGTCCGCAGTGGAGCATCCGCTACGACGGGCGTCTGCGGGTCGGCGTGTCCCCTCGGTGTCTGTACGGCCTGGCCCAGATCAGGCGCCGGTGGGCTCGGACCTTTCACACCGTGGGAATCCACTGGGCCATCGAACGCCCCTGGGCCCGCCGGCGTCGGCGGAAGGCCTGACGCATCATCAGGTAGGTCCCGCCGGGCAACGGCTGACAGCAGTCGGCCGGTTGCGTGGCGGCGTTCGCTTCCGGTGCACGGCCTGCGGACCCTTTGGCGCTGTGGTTGCAGCTTAGAGCCCTTCGTGCGCCATGTTCGCGAAGCGGGAGTAGTGGCCTTGGAACGCCACCACGATCGTCTTGGTGGGACCGTTGCGGTGCTTCGCCACGATCACGTCGGCCTCGCCCGCGCGCGGCGACTCCTTGTCGTAGACGTCGTCGCGGTGCAGCAGGATGACCATGTCGGCGTCCTGCTCGATCGAGTTGTGGACGGTGATGCCGTTGGCGATGAAGTTGTGACTGCCGAGCACCGTGGCGTCGAACACTTCCTCTTCGCTCTCGTGCTCGATGGACGCCACGCTGTCCCACAGGAGGTCGTTGACCGCCATGAGTTCGAGCTCTGCCGATTCAAGGGTGGCCGCGATACGCGCCAGACGTTGGCGCGAGGGCGCCGCCTTGTAGTACGCACTTCCGCAGTACTCACTTCCCATGGACGCCTGGAAGTCGCGATGCGTGATGCCCTTGTCCTTCAGGATGCCCTTCACGTCTGTCCAGACGTCGGTAGGAACCGTGTCGACGTTGGGATTCCCGGTCTTCGTCTCCAGAATGCCCAGCAACTTGGCACAGTTGATCGCCCGGTCGCCGTGCACTCCGATCTCTCGAAGGAATCGAAGCTGGTCCTCCGCACCGGAGATGTCGAGCGTGTAGCCAGGGCGGTACTGCGCCTTGGGCGTCGTCGGGCGGATGCGCGCAGAAATGCCGAAACGAAGCAACAGCCGGCTGAGGTCGTCGAGCATACGGCGAGACGTCGAGGCGAAATAGATGCGTCCACCGTTCTGGTCCTTGTTGGTCGTGACCGATCCGTCAGTAGCCCAGATGTGGTGGAGGAAAAGGGCGATCTGCCTTTTCGACAGAGCGAACACCGACTGCGGTACGAACTTCTCGTGGCTTCGGCAGCCGAAGAGACCCTGGTCGTCCAACCACTCGGCGATGGGGTTCCGCTTGCCGTGCGTGAGGTGGAACGGCGCAGGCAGGCGCAAGGAAGTGCACCGCGCCACCGCGTACTCATCCCGCTCGGCCGTGATACCGAAGAACTTTGCGGCCTTGGTGACGGTCTTGAGGTTGTCCTCGTCCACGGATGCATAGCGCAATGGCTGACCCTTCACGAAGGATCCGTCCCCCAGGAGGTGCGCCAGCATGATGACCTGCGCATCGTCCCACTCCGTCCGTCGCGTCGGACCGTCGGTGTGCCGCGGAACGCCGAGCCGGTCTCCCACCGACAGCTCGCCCAGCGGCTTCCAGCCGCGGTAGGTGAAGAACGGGTGGTTCGCCGTCGCTCGGATCGTCTTCCCGGATGCCAGGGTGAGGCGGTAGACCGGCTTGACCCCGGTGGAAAAGACGTGGGTCAGCGTACGCTCGGCATAGCGCATGTCGTCGCCCAGTGACCACACCGGGACGTCCTTCGCTCCGGACTCGAACAGCTCGCCCATGGTGACCTCGGCGCCGGTGTCCGAGCGGAGGATCCGTGTGTCCGCGGTGAGACAGCCCGACTCGCGCAGGTCCGACACCATCGGCTTCTTGTCCTGGCGCTGCTCCGAGCCACGGTTCAGCTGCGACAGGGCGATGACGGGGACCTCGAGCTCCTTGGCCAGCAGCTTCAGGGCACGGGAGAACTCCGAGACCTCCTGCTGGCGGGACTCGACCTTCTTGCCGGAGCTCATCAGCTGCAGGTAGTCGAGGACCACGAGCTTGAGGTCGTGCTTCTGCTTGAGCCGGCGGCACTTCGCCCGGATCTCCATGAGGGACATGTTCGGGGAGTCGTCGATGAACAGCGGCGCGGAGTCCATCTTGCCCATCGTGGTCGCGATCTTGGCCCACTGCTCGTCCTGCAGGCGCCCCTTGCGCAGATCCTGCATGTTGAGGGTGGCCTCCGCGGAGAGCAGGCGCATGGCGATCTCGTTGCGGCTCATTTCCAGGGAGAAGATGACCGTGGTCATGTTGTGCTTGATCGCCGCGGACCGCGCCACGTCGAGGGCCAGGGTCGAGTTGTGCGTCGGGATGAACGTCGGACCTGCCAGGTACAGGTGTGACGGGTGGTCGACCTCGATGCATCGCACGGGCACCGACTCGATCGGGTCGATCGCGGTAACCCTGCGCCGCCCTGCTGGCTCGTAATCGGCGTCAGGGTGCTCAATGGCGGGGGCATTGGCGACGACGTGCTCCTCGCCCCCCAGCATGGATACCAGGATCTCCTCGGTCGTGCGCACGGCGGATGAGTCGGCGGTGGCGGTCAGCCATTGGTGCTGCTCATCCGCGACGATCTCGGAGCCGTCATCGAAGGTCACGCGATAGCACGGCCGCTCGGTCATGACCTCGGTCGCCGCCACCACACGGGACGGGGTGCCGTCCGCGGCGATGACCTCGTCGCCCACCTGGATCTCACCCATGGTGGTCCATCCCGTGGGCGTGGGGACAGCGGTGTCGAGCGCGAGCGCCTTGCCCATCGCCGGGCGCGCCGCGATGACGATCATCTGACCGCCCTGGAAGCCCTGGGTCAGTTCGTCGAGCTCGATGAACCCGGTGGGCACGCCGCGCATGCCCTCGCCCTGGGTGCCGGCGGCCTCGATCTCGTCGACCGTGGCCTCGACGACCTCCTTGAGCACCGTGTAGTCCTCGGAGGAGCGCCGCTCGGCCACCTGGTAGATCTCGGCCTGCGCCTCGTTGACGATGTCGTCGACCTCGCCGTCGGCGCTGTAGCCCAGCTGCACGATCTTGGTCCCGGCCTCCACGAGACGGCGAAGCACGCCGCGCTCGCGCACGATCTCCGCGTAGAACCCGGCGTTGGCCGCGGTGGGCACCGAGGATATCAGGGTGTGCAGGTAGGCCGGGCCGCCGACCCGCTCGATCTCGCCGCGCTTGGTCAGCTCGTCGGACACCGTGATGGCGTCGGCCGGCTCGCCCCGGCCGTAGAGGGAGATGATCGCCTCGTAGATGGACTCGTGCGCCGGCTTGTAGAAGTCCACGCCGCGCAGCACCTCGACCACGTCCGCGATCGCGTCCTTGGACAGCATCATCCCGCCGAGCACGGACTGCTCCGCCACGTTGTCCTGCGGCGGGGTCCGCCCGAACTCCCGGTCGTTCCCGGACGAGTGCTCCGACACGTGTACACCTCTCCCCCGCGCACCGTGCGGGGGCACGGGCACGCACAACTACGACGACGCCGCCCCACCGACCGGGCAGCCCCTCCATTCTCGCACCGGTCGCGGACACCGCTTGCCGCTCCCCGTCCTCCGTGGGCACGATGAGCCATGACTCTCGACACAGGCCTCAGCGGACCCTGCTCGTGGGACATCCGGACCACGCGGCGGGAGCTCGTGGCGGGGCGGATCAGCCACGTGGAGCACCTCGACGCCCTGCTGGAGCGGCTGCCGGTGGCCGAGCGGCTGGGCGCGGTGCTCAGCGCCGATCCCGAGCTCGCCCGGGCCTGCGCCCACGCCCTGGACCGGCACGAGACCGAGGGCCCGCTCACCGGGATCCCACTGGCGGTCACGGACGTCGTGGACGTCGCCGGCTTCCCCACCACGGGCGGCACCCGGGCGCTCGAGCACAACGTCGTGGACCGCGACGCCCCCGTGGTGGACCGTCTGCGGGAGGCCGGGGCCCTGTTTTCCGTGAAGACCACCCTGCACGAGCTGTCCCTCGGCAGCACCGCCGGGAACGGCTCCTCCGGCCCGGCCCGCCACCCGGCGAACCCCGCCCTGGGCGCCGGCAGCGGGTCGGCCGTGGCCGTGGCGGTGGGCTTGGCCCCGGCTGCGGTCGCCGCCGACACCGGGGGCGGCGCGCGCGTGCCCGCCGCGCTCTGCGGGATCGTGGGGTTCCGGCCCACGCTGGGCCGCTACCCGGCGTCGGGGCTGCTGCCGCTCGCCCACTCCCGGGACACGGCCGGGCCCATGGCGCGGACCGTGGACGACGTCGTCCTCCTCGACGCCCTGCTGGCCGGGGAGCATCCCCGCGGGTCTCCCCCCGCGCGGCGGATCGAGCTCGACGACGAGGGCGGTGGCGCGCTGCGCGGCGTCCGGCTGGGGGTCCCCGGGCTGTTCACGCGGGACCTCGAGCCGGGCGTCGACACGGTCCTCGGCGCGGCCCTGCGAGCGCTCGAGGCGGCGGGGGCGGAGCTCGTGGACGTGGACCTCCGGGGAGCCCACGAGCTCGCGGCGCCGGCCGGCATAGCCATCGCCCTGCACGAGCTCCTGCCGGACCTGGAGTCGTACCTGCACGACGCCGGCACCGGCCACACCCTCGCCGCGGTCCGGGACGGCCTCACCAGCCCGGCCGTGCGGCGCCTGTGGGGACTGGCCGAGGTCTTCCGCGCCGCCGTCGACGACTACCGGACCGCCCTGGAGGACCGCCGCTCCGCCCTGCGCCTGTACACCGGGGCGCTGGAGGCAGCGGGGGTCACGGCGCTGGTGCATCCTGCGTCCCCCCTGACGGCCCGGCCCGTGGGCGACGACGGGAGCGGGGAGCTCGCCGGCCGCCGCGCGCCCACGTCCGCGACCGTCACCGGCCACGCCGACCTGGCCGGGGTGCTCGGCACCCCGGGCATCAGCATCCCGGCGGGCCGCACCGCCGAGGGCCTGCCCGTGGGTCTGGAGCTCGCCGGGGTGCCGCGCTCCGACGCCGTGCTGCTGGACCTCGCGCGCACGGTGGAGGCGGTGCTGCGGGAGCGGTGAGCGGGCCGGACGGGGAGGATCAGGTCCCGGGAGCCGTCCCCGGCCACGCGGGCGGGAACTCGTCGGCGCGCTCCAGCGCCTCCTCGGCCCGCCGGCGGCCGAGCTCGACGAGCTCCGCGGCCCGGTGGAAGTCCAGGAGCCGTCCCGAGCGCTTGGGGATCGTGATGAGCAGGTCCGGCGGGTAGCCGGCCAACCGGTAGCGCAGGACCATGCTTTGCAGCACCTCGAGGGACAGCTGCATGACGTCGAGGGTGCGCAGCCCCGGCGGCAGCGTGCCGAAGGCCTCCTCGAGCAGCTCCTCGGGGGGCTCCTGGGCCGGGAGCTGCGGGAGCGGGGCGTCCGCCGCCGGCCGGGGTCCCCGGGTCCCGCCGCGGCCGCGGGTCTCGGCCACCCGGTCGAGGAAGCTGCGGGCCAGCTCCCGGTCCAGGACCACGTTGGCGCTGCGCCGGAACCGTTCCGCCCACTCCTCCGCGGGCCGCGGCGCCGCCGTCTCCTGGGTGGGCACCCGACCCTCGGTCAGGGGCTGCTCGCCGGAGAGCGAGACGGCGACGGTCACGTCCGTGTGGGTGGCGACGGTCGCGGCGATGGGCACGGGGTTCATGATCCCGCCGTCGGCGAGCAGCCGGCCGTTGATCATCACCGGGGTGATGATGCTCGGCAGGGCGATCGACGCCCGGATGGCGGCGTCCACCGGGCCCTCCTGGAACCACACCTCCTTGCGCGCGAGCAGGTCGGTGGCGACCGCGGTGAAGGGAACGGGCAGGTCCTCGATGAGGACGCCGTCGAGCAGCTCGCGGACCTTGGCCATGATCTTCTCCGCACGGATCACCCCGGGCGCCGAGGGCGAGGGGTCCAGCAGCCGGAACACGTCCCGCTGCGTCAGGGACAGCGCCCACGCGGTGTAGTCCTCGAGGCGCCCGGCGGCGTACACGCCCCCCACGAGGGCGCCCATCGAGCTGCCCGCGACCGTGCCGATCTCGTAGCCCCGCTCCTGCAGCACCTGGAGCACGCCGATGTGCGCGTAGCCGCGGGCGCCGCCGCTGCCCAGGGCCAGCGCCACGCGCGTCGGTCGAGCCATTCGCCGCTCCTTCCGGGCGCCGCCACCCGGGAGTGCGGCGCCGCACGGGGGCCGCACATCCACCGGGTCCTCCGAGCGTAGCGCGACGCTCCGGGGCCCGGCGCGCGTGACGCCCGGGGTCCCGTCCTGGTGCCCGGTGGTCTCGCAGAGCACCCCGTCCACACCGTCGGTCCCCGCCTGTGGACAACCGGTGGAAAACGCCGTGGACGACTGTGCACAGGCTGGGGGAAACTCTGTGGAAAGTTCTCCACAAGCCTTCATGATCTCGGCTCTGACAAGGGGTGATGTGGATGCACACCCTGTGCAGGAGCCCGCCGTGGCCCTCTTGTGTCATCCACAGCACAGGCGTGGGCGCAGAGCCTCCCGCGCGCGGGACAGGGCGGTCGGGCGGCGGGCTCAGGCCACCGACGCGAGCAGCGCCAGCCACAGCAGCGGGTTGCACAGGACCGCCAGGACGAGCAGCACCACGTTGCGCCCCCGGTGGGAGGGGAAGGCGATCATCCCGGCGATCGCCACCAGCGCCGTCACGGACGCGGCCACCGCGGACGCGACCAGGCCCACGACGAAGACGGTCATGGCCGTCTGCGCGCCGCCCGCGTTGCCGCCCACGAAGGCGACGACGAAAGCCAGTACCGTGAAGAGCAGGCAGGCCAGGCCTGCGAGGAGCAGGGCGGACGGGGTGACACGGGCGAGCGGGGACGGCATGAGCCCATTGTCCCCCCGGGGCTCTCGACGACGCCCCGGCGCTTCCTGACGGGGTCCTGAACGACCGGCCCAGGAGGACCCGTGGACGAGATGCAGGCGATGTGGGAGGACCGCTACGCCGCCGGGGCGAGTTCCCCGGACGGCACCCGGCCGCACCCGGAGGTCGCCGCCCTCCTGGACCGCCTCGCCGGTGAGCGCGCCGGACGGACCCCGGCGGCCCTGGACCTGGGCGCAGGCGCCGGCCGTCACACCCTGGCGCTCGCGCTCGCCGGCCACGGCCCCACGGCCGTGGACTTCTCCTCCACCGCCGTGCGGATCGTCACCGAGGCCTTGGCCGAGCGCGGACTGCCGGGCCGGGCCCTGGTGGCCGACCTGCGCACCTGGAGCCCGGCGCAGGAGCAGGCGGCAGGCCCGGCCGTCGTTCCCGAGCGCTTCGACCTGGTCGTGGCCGCGTACTTCCAGCACGATCTCTCGCTGCTGCGCCGGGCCGCCGAGTGGCTCGTGCCCGGCGGCCGGCTGCTGTGGATCACCCACGCCCCCGGCAGCGTCCAGGGCCCGCCCCCCACCGTGCCCCGTCCCACGCTCGCGCAGACGGTGGCCGTGCTGGAGGGCAAGGACCTGGACCTGCAGCGCGCCGAGGAGGTCCGCACCGGCGAGACCGTGCTCGACGTCGTCGTGGAGGCCCTCCGCCCCCGCTGACCCGCCCCCGCCGGCCCGTTCCCGGACACGGAAGAGGCCCCCGCGGCGCACCGCGGGGGCCTCGTCGTCTCGGCAGGGCCGATCAGGCGGGGACGACCTCGAACTCGACGTTCGCGTTGACGTCCTCGTGCAGGCGCACGGAGGCCTGGTACACACCGGTGGTCTTGATGTGCTGGGTCAGCTCGACCTTGCGCTTGTCCACCGAGCCGAGGCCGGCGGCCTCGACGGCGTGGGCGACGTCCTCGGCCTTGACGGTGCCGAAGAGACGGCCCTCGGCGCCGGCCTTGACCGGGATGGTCACCGTCGCGGAGGTCAGCTTCTGGGCCAGGGCCTGGGCGTCCTCGAGCGAGGCGACCTCGCGGGCCGCACGGGCGGCCTTGATGCTCTCGATCTGCTTCTCGCCGCCGCGGGTCCACGGGGTGGCGAAGCCGCGCGGGAAGAGGTAGTTGCGGGCGTACCCGTTCTTGACCTCGACCACGTCACCGGCTGCGCCGAGGCCGGTGACCTCGGTCGTCAGGATGATCTTTGCCATGAGTATCTGTCCTCTCTGATCAGCGGCCGGCGCCGGAGTAGGGCAGCAGCGCGACCTCGCGGGCGTTCTTGATCGCCAGGGCGATCTTGCGCTGCTCCTGCACGGTCACACCGGTGACACGGCGGGCACGGATCTTGCCGCGGTCAGAGATGAACTTGCGCAGCAGCGCAACGTCCTTGTAGTCGATCTCGGTGACTTTGGCCGCCTTGAGCGGGTTCTGCTTTGGTTTGGGCTTGCGAAGCTCAGCCTTGGCCATCGTGGTGCTCCTTGTTCTTCAAGTGGAGCCCGCGGCTTGTCACCGCGGGATGGGATGTTGTGGTGGAAGAGGGAAGGCCTAGAACGGCGGTTCGTCGTCCTGGCCGCCGCCCCAGTCGTAGTTCCCGCCGGAGGACTGGCTCCAGGGGTCGCTCTGGGGCGCTGCCTGCGGCGCCGCGGCCGGGCGGGCACCGCCGCGACCGCCCTGGCCGAAGCCGCCGCCCTGCTGGCCGCCGCCGAAGCCGGAGTCGCCCCCGAATCCGCCGCCGCCCTGCGGGGCACCGCCGCCGAAGCCGCCGCCCTGCCCGCCGCCGAAGCCGCCGCCCTGCCCGCCGGAGCGGGCGTTGCGGTTGACCTTGGCGGACGCGTAGCGCAGGGAGGGACCGACCTCGTCGACGTCGAGCTCCGTGACGGTGCGCCGCTCGCCTTCCTTGGTCTCGTACGAGCGCGACTTGAGCCGACCCTGGACGATGACGCGCATGCCCTTCTGCAGGGACTCCGCCACGTTCTCGGCCGCCTCGCGCCACACGGAGCAGCGCAGGAACAGGGTCTCCCCGTCCTTCCACTCGTTGGACTGGCGGTCGAAGGTGCGGGGCGTGGACGCAACGGTGAAGTTGGCCACGGCCGCACCCGACGGGGTGAAGCGCAGCTCGGGGTCAGCGGTCAGGTTGCCGATTACGGTGATGACGGTGTCACCAGCCATGTGGACCTCCCGGGTCAGAAAAGTTCGCGGTCGTACAGGACGTGCTGGGGATTCTCAGCATCTCACCGGCGCACCCGGACGGGTACCCGCGGCGTGCGCTGTGAAGTCCTTACTCGGCGGAGATCTTCTGCTCTTCCGGGCGGATGATCTTGGTGCGCATGATGGCCTCGTTGAGGTTCAGGACGCGGTCGAGCTCCTGGGCGGTCTGCGGGGTCGCGGTGAAGCGGACCACCGCGTAGATGCCCTCGGACTTCTTCTGGATCTCGTAGGCGAGGCGACGGCGGCCCCAGATGTCGACGGTGTCGACGGTGCCGTTGTCCTTGGTGACGACCTCGAGGAACTTCTTGAGAGTCGGCTCCACGGCGCGGTCCTCGACCTCGGGGTTGATGATCACCATCAGTTCGTATTCACGCATGTTCGAACCCACCTCCTTCGGGCTGAGCGGCTGCGGTCCTTCCGCAGCAGGAGGTTCTGTGCGTCGTCCGCGCGCCGGCACCGCACGTCGGGCGGCGGGCACACAGACTTTCCAACACTACTACATCTGGGGTGCCCGGCCCAACGGACCGGGCGGGGCGCTCAGTACCGGTAGGCGCTGCGGGCGATGGACGCGTTCACGAGCGCCGTGCGGAACGGCATGGTGATGACGTCCACGAGCATCAGCAGGGACCAGGGGACGAGGAAGAGGAAGCCCACGCCGATCCCGGCCAGGGACCACCCGAGGCCTCCCAGGACCAGGTAGACCAGGCCCCAGATCGGCTGGCGCAGGTAGAACTTGTGCGCCCCCAGCCAGCCCAGGAGGAACCACAGGACGTAGGCCAGCAGCACCGACTTCCCGCCCACCAGGTTCACCACGGGCTGCGGGGGCACCGGCGGGCCGTACCCGCCGCGCCCGGGCGGGAACCCGTAGGGCGCGCCGGAGTGCCCGGCGCGGGCGGGGTCGCCCTGGAGGGGGACGGGACGGTAGTACTCGGGCTCGGGGGCCA
>Ga0326721_10000574_pt1 | contig 11226 bp, 16 predicted proteins | sample SGPome_FD_203951 | JGI IMG/M metagenome (GOLD analysis project Ga0326721, IMG submission 203951) | Soil microbial communities from Southern Great Plains, Lamont, Oklahoma, United States - SGP_1_2016 | ecosystem: Engineered > Artificial ecosystem > Soil microcosm > Unclassified | place: USA...
CAACAGGTTGTGGCTCATGGTGGCGTCCCAGATGCTGTGCTCCTGGTTGGCGGGGTCCATCTTTTTCCTGCTAGGCCTGCACTGGGAATGGCCGCTTTTCCTTCTCGGCGCGGCCGTAGCGGTAGCCAGCTTCGGCGGCGCAAAATCTATCGAGTCCGTTGCGAACTGGCTCATCTCCAGCAAACTGCCTCAATCGGAGCGATGATGAGCGCGAAACTTCTGTTGCACACCGTGCTCTGCTTGGCGCTCGCCGGAGTGCTCGTCCTCCACATTCGCGCCGGTCGCCGACGACCTGCGATCATCGCGCTTTGTGCGGCCGCGGTGTGCCTGGCTCTCGCGCCTTTCCTCTACAAACTGTGGCCCGGTTGGGTTTTCCCACGCATGACCGTGCACTGGAGCCAGATTGTTTTTGTGGCCACTACGCTCGCCGTGTTTACGCCAGGTGCTGGCCGGGCCGTCGTGGCGATCGAGGACCGTTTTGAAGACCCGCGTACCGGCCCGGTTCCGCTCGAAGAGTGCGTGCCGCCACGTAACCGCCCATACCACTAGGAGCTGCCATGCCTACACCCGCCGAGATTCTCAAGCGCGCCTACTTCCCGGTGTTGCCCATCATCAAGGTGGCCGACTCACTGCAGGCCCAGGTCATCATGCTGGCCATCGGCCTCCAGGAAAGCCGCTTCATCCATCGTAAGCAGGTGGGTGGCCCAGCTGTGGGTTTCTGGCAGTTTGAGGAAGGCGGCGGCATCAAAGGCGTACTGCGCCACTCCACGAGCCGCGGTCGCGCCGACTTGCTGTGCGCGGCGCGCAGCGTCAGGGCCGAGAGCGGCGAAGTCTACAAGGCGCTGCAGCACGACGACGTGCTGGCGGCCGGCTTCGCGCGGCTACTGCTGTTGACCGACCCCAAACCCTTGCCGGAGGTGGGTGACGTGGACGGCGCCTGGAAAACCTACATCTGGAACTGGCGGCCCGGCAAGCCGCACCCTGAGACCTGGCCAGCACTCTACGGCCAAGCGATGGCGGCGGTGCTGCAATGACAGCCATCCTCCCCCTGCTAGCCCGCTACTGGTATGTGGCGGTCATCGCTGGCCTCGGCGTGCTGCTGGGCTTGTCGCAGTCGCGTCTCACCGCCGAAAAGATGCAGCACGCCAACACGCGCGCCGCGCACGCCGTGGTGCTCAAAGACCTGGCTGAGAAAACGGCTGAGGTCTACAAAGCCGTGCTGGCCGACGAGGCTCGGCGCAAGACGGAGCTGGCCGCCCTGGATCAAAAATACAGCAAGGAGCTGAGTGATGCGAAATTCAAAAATGATGAGCTTGCTGGTCGTATTAGTGCTGGTACTGTCGGGCTGCGCGTCAACGCCAAGTGCCCCGCAGGTAGCCCTGGTGTGCCCCAAACCGGCAGCCCCACCCGCGTGGATGATGCAGCCGGCCCCCGACTTACTGAAACCGCTCAACGGGATTATCTCGACCTACGACGTGGGATCGACACCAGCCGTACCCAAATAGCCGGGCTTCAGGAGTTCATTCGGACGCAGTGCTTGGCCGCCCAGTGAAGCTGCGGCGCTGCCGTGGAAGTGGAGGCCCGTCCTCACGATGGGTTGCACAAACTGTTCGTAGAGATCACGGGCCACTTGCTCGCGTGCTTGGCGCAAGGCTCGCGGGAATGCATCTATTTGATCCAGGGCCGCCTCGAAGGCCTCGCCCCAGGCTTTATTCTCCGCAGCCCACTCGTCGCTAGACACGATATCACGCAACAGAATATGGACGCGTCGGCGGGGTGTGAACCAGCGGCGTTTGGCGGCGACCCGGGCTTTCACAGGCGCTCCAAGTCGACGGTGACGTCTGAAACGTAGGTGGTGGCGCGCTCTTTGTTCAAAGGGTGCACGGAAACTATAGGCACCATGATGCTTCGCACATTTATGCCCGTTGCTTCACGGAACTTGTCTACGGCCGCCGAGATTTCCCGCGCTAGCTGGGCCTCCAGCTCGCGACGTGCCGTGCGGATTTCGTCGATAGTCATGCTCATGTCGTGCTCCTAAAATAATAGCTTCTTAGCCAAGCGTGTCAAGCGCGGCGCGTGACACGAGTTCGAGTTTGTAGACGCGCACGGCACGGCGCCAGGCGCCATGCGATGCCCGCGCGCTGTGGGCGTAGGCCAGCTGAAACGGCACGGCGTTGCCCCGGAAGGCGCAGTCCACGTGCCAGGCGCCCACCCAGTCGAGGTAGACGTCGGTGATGACGACGTGCTGGCCGGTGTGGCCGAGCACCCAGGTCTCCCCGACGCGCGGGTCAATGCTGGGCCTCCCGGCGACCCAGTCGAGCAGCGTGGCGATCATCGGGGCCTCCGACTTGGGATGGGCTGCCAACCGATCCAGAAGGTGTCGCCGTGGTACTCGGCATAAGAGGCGACGCCGCCGGCGCCCAGCAGCTGCACCTTGACGCCGTGCGGGCACGTTGCCATGTCCTCGTTCCAGAAAACGGTGTCGGCCACGGCCACCGTACGGGCGGTGTTGAGGTGGTAGGTGGGTTCGGCCTCGTTCTGCACTTGCTTGAATCTCTCGACCAGAAGTTCTCTTTGCTGCGGAGACAGCACTCCCTCTACGAACACCATTCGTTTGGTTTTGACATCGAATTCGTCGACTTGGTTGAGCAGCTGAGCGAATTGTTCTTCCGGCACGCCCGCGGGACGACCCGAGAGGTGAAGAGGGGGCGGGCAGTGCTCGCCTGGATGGGCTGTGGGTTGGTAGCCCCACAAGCCTCCCCTTTCACGCAGGGCGGCTTGGTGCTCAACCTCGGCGATTTCCTCGCGTCGACGCATCTCGTTGAGCGCGTGCTGCCCAGCCAAACTCTCGGCAGCGGCGCGCTTGCGGCAGGCCTCCAGAAACTCTTGCGGCGGAGGGGGTGCTGGCGGGGGCGGCGAGTTGCGCCCGTGCATGGGACGTGGAGATTCGGGCAGTTGGGGCATTAGTCGCCCAGGGGAGCCTGGCGCGCAGTCTTCAGGCTTCACGATAGGCGATGGGGTACGGTTGAACGGCCACATCATTCTCTCCCCAGCACGTCGCGGTTGGCGTCGATGAAGCGCGCCGTGGTTTTGCGGAATGCCGCGGGGACACGCTTCGGGCGCCCCAGGGGCACAGGTGCCGGCCGTGGCGAGCACTGGGGTGGCGACGGGTCGCTGACGTCCCAGGCAAGGCCGCAGCGGCCGCAGAGCATCTGGTCGGAATGTTGGCGGGCTTGGCAGGTCACGATAGGCCTCCCCAGGTGGTGGGTTCGTTGAAAGAGGGCGCCGGTGACGGCTCGACGGGCTGCAGGCGCGCCTGGATTTCGGCGACAGCGCGCTCGGCGTAGGCCAGCTCGGTCTCGTAAAACTTCTCGATCCAGCCGTGGTCGAGGTGGGTGCGGCCAGCGATTGGCGGCAGGCTTGCCGGGTGGATGTCGCGAGGCGGCACGCACCGCACCTCTACCGCAAGGCCGCGCCCCCGCGCGAGAGCGTTGAGGTGGCGCTGCTCGGGAATGCTGGCCACGATGACGCGATCGCCGTCGCGCAGGACATCAAGCAGGCGCGTCGTGCGGCCCGTGCGCCGCGCCGTCTGGCTGTAGGTGGCGAACATGGCCCGCAGGGCGGTGCCGATGCCGAAAAAGTCTGTTGGTGTGGTCATTTGAGAAAAGCCTCTATGAAGATTTGCGCTTGCTGCGCGTTGATGGCATTGCCGTAGGCGCGCAGGCGTCCCACTCGGGCGGGAGCCCCATGAGCCAGCGGGAATGCGCCGGGTTCAACTGGCCGCCACTTTCCATCCCGGCAGAAGAGCCAGTCAGCATCTGCCCAGTAGCCGTTAGTCGGGCCGGTTGGTCGTGTGACAGAGCCAGCTTCACTGCCGCAGATAAATCCATCGTCACTTTCGATCCGTCCGGCATGCGCCCCGTCATCGACACCCCCGGCCGGAACCCCTTTCCGCCCGACCCGTCGCTGGCGGCCGCAGTCGGCCAGCCCGCCAGCGTGAACGCCTGTTCGCTCAACGGCTTCCCCCTCGTTTGCTCCGCCCGCTCCGCTAGGAACTCCGGCGATCCGCTGGCCGAGCGCCAGTCCCGCGCGCTCGGTGTTGCCCAACTCGCAAGATGAAAGGCTTGATCCGCCAAGCTGATTTGTGGATCGGTGGGTTTGCGATTGCCCAGCACTGGGGGTCGTGACTTCGCCTGTGTCATGGTGGTGTCTGGCGTGTTCCAGCCTGCCAACGTCGCCGCTTGAGAGAGGATCGTGCAGGTGTTCCCGATGCCGAGGGCCTGTTTGCATGCAATGCTCACCTCTGGGTTGCCCCCAAACTCGTGGGCGCTGGGCGTCGGCCACCCAGTAGAGCCTGTCTCGGACGTGCGGCGCACCGACGCCCGCAGACGGGAACGCGACCGCCCCGAAGGCATAATCCACGCCTTCCAGGTCATCTTGTACAGCGTCGAGCCAAGGTGCTGCGTCCTTGCTTGCAACTTGCTCACCAAAGACGACTCCAGGGCGAAGCTGGGCGACGAGCTGGTAGAACGCTGGCCAGAGATGCCGCTCATCATCAAACCCATCTCCGCGGCCTGCCGCGCTGAAAGGTTGGCAGGGGCAAGAAGCTGTCCATACTGGGCAGGAGTCAGGCCAGCCAGCTCGACGCAGCGCGAGGGACCAGACGCCAACGCCGGCAAAGAAGTGGCACTGTGCGTAGCCTCGTAAGTCGCTGGGTTTGATGTCTCGGAGGTCTCGGTCATCTACGTGTCCTGGTGCGATATGCCCGGCGGCAATCAGGTTGCGGAGCCACTGGGCGGTGGGTTTGTCGAATTCGTTGTAATACGCGGGTTCTGTCATGGCGTGTAGTGTGCAGTTAATTGACGAGGCTGTCAATAGCTAGGCCTTCTGGTAGCGCTTGTGCCGCCAGCCGCCGCTGGCGCTGATGGGCCAGCCCTCAGCCCATGCCGGCATCGTGGACATGATGGTCTCCAGTTCCTCGACGCTGCCCCAGCCGATGGGCACCTCGCAGACGTCCTCGTCATACACGTGCAGCACCACGGGGTAGTCGCGCTTCTCCAGGTTGACGATGGCGTGGCGCTGGATGTCCCGGGCCACGGCCTGGACCACATTTTCGCAGAGCAAACCGCCGTATAAATCCATCGTTTGCCATCCGGGTGGCCCCTTTTTAGGGTTGGTGTTATAGCCCTCAAAACTGAGTCGCAGGCCCCTCCACGCCTTGTCGGCAGGGCTCAAGCGAGGACGGTGATATGAGAGGAAACGGCCGCTGGGCAACTCGCAATACAGCACGTCTTTCTCCACCCCATACTTGATGCCTGACAGTGAGCCGTCCAGACGCGGCACGGCGTACCAGGTTCCGGGGTTTTGTACTGCTAGCACAGCTGCGCCCTCCAAGCCAAACATGCCGGGCCTGCGGCCGAAGTCGCGCGACTGGCCACCCCAGAATTCAATGATGGCTGGACTCGCGGCGCGCCACGCCAGTAGCTGCTCTTTGAGTTCGTCATCGGTACCCTCGGCGCCGAACGCCCGCATGCCCCCAATCCACCCACCAAAACCGCAGTTATGGACTACCAGGTGCCCGCGCGCCGTGGCCACAGTGAATCGGTTCCTGGGCCCCGCATGTGCAATGTCGTAGACGGGCTTCAAGTTCCTCGACCCGTGCCTGAAGTTCCCGCACGGTGCGTCTGTTGTTGATGTTGTCGCGTTTGGTGATGAACCGCAGATTCCCGGGTTCGTAGCCGCGGTCGTTGTGCGTTCGGTCAAGCTCAAGCGCCGGGTTGTCCCACCCAGGCAAGGTGATGACGTAGGCGAGGAATTTCGCTTTGTCTTCAAGCCAAGGTCCGTAGACTCGAATGCCCCGGGCGCCGTAGTTGCGGTATCCGGCGTCCTTTGGGTTGTGGCAACGGTTTCGGCACGCCGCGAGCCTGTTGAGAAGCCTTCGCCGGTGCTCATCGTCGGGCAGGATGCTGGCGTATTTGAAAAACATCTTGCGAGTTTCGACGGTGCTCTTTCTTGCGCAGGCATTGCAGCGAGTCGTAGCGCCCGTCCGAAGGCTCGAAAACGCGACCACGTGCGGGTCAGCCCCGCAAGAACACCAGACCTGGATTTGCGTGTCGGATTTTCCGGGTGCGACGACGCGGCCGACCACGGTAAGTTCGCCGAACCGGTCTCCAAAGCGTGGGAGTGGATGCTTTCGTTGGAAGCGAGTAGCTTTGCCTCCATCCAGGAACCTTTCGAGAGCACCAGATGATCCGGGGTCATCTCGATACCACCCAGGTCGATAGTCTCGCGCAGGCCTCGCGTCACCACTCCCCGGTGATTCACCCACTGAATTCCGTCCCATAACAAATCCTCCAATTTAATCTCCACCAGTGGCACGTATCCGCGACTCGTGAGCACCAACGCGTCCCCGGTCAGGCAAGCGAGTTCCTGCACTTTGCCCTTCTGCCGGAGCGGATGGTGCATGCCCCGCTCGGCCTTGAATTGCTTCATCTCTTCGACCGAGACGCCCGTGCTGCGGCTGATGGATTCGAGGTAGATGTCGGTGCGCTTGCGGAACACCTCCAGACGCCAGTTCTCGCCGGCCAGCGCCGCCAGCACCACGGCCTCGATCGCCGTGAAGTCGCTGGACACAAGCTCTTTGCCGGGCCCGGCCTGGAACAATGAACGCAGGCATCCTGAGACCGCCAGCATGGCGTCGCCGAAGTGGTACTGCACGGTGGCCAGGTTCCGGGTGGCGATGACGGCCAGCGCATCCTCGGCGGCGGCCACGCCCCACTCCACGGAATCCACCTTGCCGCTCTTGCCGGGCGGGCGCGGCGCGTTGCACCACGTGCAGGTCGTGGCGTTGCTGGAGTGCCTGCCGCAACCGCAGCGGTAGACCTTGGGGCCTGCCTTGGGCAAGTTGGTGGGCTGCGGGCCATTTCCAGTCGGCCGGCCCGTGCGCGCGGCGTGGTAACTGAAGAGTTCGCGCAGGCGGTCGTCGCTGCACATCTGCAGGCGCATGGCGAAGACCTTTTTGACGCTGGCGCTGCCCACGGCCTGGCGGATTTCGAGGGCTCGGTACGGGGCCGCGATCTCGGAGGGATCGAGCGAGCCGTCCATCACGTCTTCACCCAAGCGTTTCAGCATCGCGTCGATGGCGTCTTCGTCCATGACGTCCATGTGCACACCCTGCTTGTGCAGCCACTCCTTCAGCTTGGCCAGCTCGCTGGCGCGCATCACTTCGCCACCGGTGAGCTCGGCCAGCTCGGCGTTGTAGAGCTTGTGCGCCTGCTCGATGATGGCAATGCAGTTCTCGACGCCCTCGCGGTCGACGGCCACGCCACGGGCGTTGATGGCCTGGTCTGCCAGCCAGAAGTCGAGCTCGTCGCCCTCCAGGTCCGGGCATTCCGCGCTGACCGCCGCCTCGGCGCGGATGTCGTCGATGTTGTAGCTGATGAGCTTGTCGGCGTCTTCGGGCAGGTCGGCCAGCACGTGCCGGCGCCGCGCGTCGACCTTGGTGGGGTTGCGGGGCATGCTGAAGACCTTGAGCAGCCGGCCGCCCTCCTTGTCCTTCTGCACGTCCAGCTTGAGCACCTCGCCGGCGATGCCCAGCTTCCCGGGCAGGCCGTGGGCCCGTGCCTTGGCCATCGCGCAGCGCCACTGCGTCAGCGGCACCTCGGGCCAGCCGTAGCGGCGACGGCACACGTTGGTCCATATGAGGCGCTCGAAGGCCACGTTCCAGGCCTCCAGCAGGCCGCCAGACGCCAGGTAGTCGAACAGGTCGAGGGGGTTGCGCATGCCCGGCACCCAGACGCGCGCGCCGAGGCCATCCTTGAGGTCGTATGCGAAGGTGAGGACGTCGGTGCTCGGATGCTCGCTGTAGGCTGCGGCGCCGACGACGCCCAGGCCTCGCGTCGTGCCCGGCGCACCAGGGGGGCTCGACCAGCGCTGCTTGAAATCGTCCCAGACGTAGCCGGCTTCGCTATAGGCTTCAAAATCACCGTCAGCGAGTACCGTGGAGATGCCCATGCCGGCGAGGCGCGTGTGGCCGCGGATGCGGTGTGGCGGGTGGGGGACTTGGATCATTTTGGCTGGCCCCATCGGGCAAAAAAGTGTTTGACATATTCGGCTTCCCGAGCCTCCATCTGCGCGTAGGCTTCCCACATCCGCAGGTTGGCCAGACGGGCGATGTCCACGACGTGTTCGGCGCGCAGACGGGTGGCGTCGCGATTGGCCACCGCCCGTCGCTCGACGGTCATAGCTAGGGGAGTGCTGGAGTTGCGTTGCTCACGGAATAGCAGGACGCCACTGGTGACACTTGGCAGGCACTCCAGCAGGTCGGGCTTCCATATCTCGGCGGGCATGGCGTAGTAGTGCTTCCAGACCTTCGGTGGGTACAGACGCGCCGTGGCCGGAGCCGGCCCGTGCTTGCGGACGCCATCGACGCGTTCGTAGTGTCCCCAACCGCGACGGTCCCACCACTTGTCTTTCTTGGCGTCGGCCTTCAGGTCGCTGCGGCTGATTTTGACCTCGACGTCGATGATGCGCAGGTCAGTGGTGACGCCCAAGACGTCGCATTCGTGACCCGTCCAATTGCAGTTGTCGACCAGCACCAGGCAGCGGCGGTTGAGGACCTGCAGGCTCACGGCTCGCGCCAGCATGTGCTCGCTCCATTTTGTGGTCATGCCGGCGGTCCGAAGAAAGCTGCGGTAAGAGGGTCGCGGCGGCATCGCACGGTCTCGACCAATTGCGGGGCCGGCACGGGCTTGGCTGAGGCGGCAGCGCGAGGCCCCCTGCGGCGCCCGGAGACGCCGCGCACACGCAGGACCGGCGGGGGCGGCACATCGGGGGCACTGCCAACCTCATAGACGGGGCTGGGTGAACCCTGCGTGTTGCGATACCAGTTGGCGACGCGGACGACGCCGGGCGCGGCGCGCAGGTCCTTGAGGTGTTGCGCCACCGTGCTGACGCTCAGCGGGATGGCAGCGGCCAGTTCGTCGCGAGAGTGGGGCGTGGCCAGCAGGTCGAGGATGCGCTGTCTATTGGGATTCATAGGGCCTTCCACAGCAGGGGCAGGGCGCTGGTGCGCGCACGGGCTCAGGCGGCGTATTGAAATACTCTTGGGCGGCGGCCCGGCCTTTGGCCCAGGTCTTGGCACGCCAGTCGGTGTACGGGCAAGGGGCTCCACTACGGAAAGCGCGTTGGCCTTCCTGATAGATGTTCATTCGCAGCAGTGCGTCGGGTTTCATGGCGTCGACAGGAACCTGGTTCCTTTTTCAGTCAATTCAAAATCGCCGCGGCAGCCGCACGTACAGCCTTCGATGAGGCCGCGCTTCTCCAGCATGCGCATCTTGGCCAGGACCAGTTTCGGTGGCGCACCTGCCGGCATGGCGAGGGCGACGTTGTTGGGGCGTTCACCGATCCACGTGCCGGCCATTCGCAGCGGACCCATCCAAGGGAAAACAACCTCGTCCTCTGGGTAGTAGGGGAGGTCCCGCAGGAACTCCAGCACGGGGCGATCCGGGATGTCTTTGCATTGCACGGTAGTCTCCAAAAAGACGAGCCCCGAAGGGCCCGCCTGATTTACTCAATGCCGGCGTCAGGCCAGGTAGCCGGCGTCACGCATCTGCTGGTCGCCCCAGCCGGCGGTCTTGAGCATGTCGTAGGTGTAGCCCGCCGCGGTGGCCGCAGCACTCATCACGGGGCCCGCCGGAGCCGCAGGTGGTGCTGGCGGTGCGGGAGGCGTAGGCGCTGTGCCAGGTGCAGGTGGCACGACACCGGTTGGCGTGTAGGCCGGGTTGGGGGCCACGGCCACCGGCACCGGTGCTGCCACTGGAGCGGGCGCCACAGCTGCAGGAGCTGCTGGCGGCGCGGCGGGCGTGGGCACGGGTGGCGTCGGGGCAGCGGGAGCACCTGGGATAGGCGCAGCCAGTGCGGGAGCCATGGCGGTTGCGCCGGGCGCCAGGCCGGCACCGAAGCCAGAGGGGTCCACCTGCGGGCCAACGGAGATGCGGCCCTTGGCGCTGCGGCCACGCCAGCAGACGCCGCCGTGGTTCAGGTACATGCCGGGCTTGAGGTCGGAGCCGTTGCCAGACACGCTGCCGAACACCTGCACCTCGTCGCCGGGCATGATGAGTTCGGGCGTGGCGTCGCGTACGACCTGCCCGCTGGTGCTGTTCCAGATTTCGGGCGGCGTCATACCGCTGAAGGCCAGCAGCCAGTGGCCACGATTGTGCTCCAGGTCGGCGGGGCGCTTGCCTTTGGTGTTAGGCACCGTGCTGTCGCCGTCCGTAACCTTCCACGAAAAATCGGGACGGCCTGTTTGGCCGCCGGGCCAGCTGGCGTGACCTTCGGCCCAAATCTTTTGGCCCCAGTCGGGCTCGTTGGCCCAATGCGCCTGCGTCTTGGGGATAGCAATGCCGAACTCGACCATGTGCAGGGGCTTGCCCATGTCGGCGCCGCTACGGATGAGCTTGGCGGCTCCGTTGGTCTCGGTTTTAGGCCGAGCGGTGTAGACGTCGCCCCACACGAGGCGGGCGACGGGGGTGGTGAAAGCTACTGCTTCGCGTTTTGCCATTTGGATTTTCTCCGGTTGAATGAATCTAGATTATGCACTTAATTGACGCAGTCGTCAATACTTTCCGAACAGGCGGCGACCCCGCGACTCTTCCACCTGCTTGAACTTTGACGACGGCTTGGGACGAGCCGACAGCTCGGCCACGACATCCTCCGGCATGCCCTTCTCCCGGGCCTGCCGCGGCGTGAGGAGTGTCTGCTCTTTCACGATGTCGATTTTCATGGTGCGGGCCAACTTGGCGGCCAGCACGGGATCGGTCCAGGCCTCACGACCCGGCGTGCGCTCGATCTCCCAGCCTGGCACCAGTTTGCCGGCACGGGCCATGGCGTCGCCTTGTGCCGTCAGCCCCGAGATGCGAGCCTTGAGACGTTGCGCGGCTTCGGTGAGCAGCGTCAGTTCCAGGCCCACGGCTTCGGGCGGCAGCACCACGGGCACAGCCTGCATGCTGATTTGCGCCGACCGATAGCTGTCGCGCTGCAGTGCCTGGCAGACGTGCCGGGCCTCGCAGTAGACGCAGTTCGCGTTGGGCGTGGCCTTGGCGAAGCCGCTCATGGCGTCCTCGGCAGCCATCGCCAGGCGGTTGATGTAGCCCCGCAGGTTTGCCGCTGACTCCACGCGCCAGCGACGAATCGGGCCGTCCGGGTGGAAGGCGCGCGGCTGCACGA
>Ga0326721_10000575_pt1 | contig 11220 bp, 11 predicted proteins | sample SGPome_FD_203951 | JGI IMG/M metagenome (GOLD analysis project Ga0326721, IMG submission 203951) | Soil microbial communities from Southern Great Plains, Lamont, Oklahoma, United States - SGP_1_2016 | ecosystem: Engineered > Artificial ecosystem > Soil microcosm > Unclassified | place: USA...
GCGGCGGCGGTGCTGCATGACCTGCCCGGTTCGATGATCGTCCTGGCCGGTGCCGGTGACGCTTCGACCTCGGCCGACCTGCCGGTCAGCGCCGACCCCCGGTTTCCGATCTCCGGCTTCCTGACCGCGCTGGCCGATCGGAGCGGGGACGACGACCAGCAGGTGGACGTCGCGGCCGGGTTGATGGTGATTGGCGACTTCCCAGATCCGATCACCGGGCGGGTGGCCCGGATCGCCGCCGCCCGCGCCGGCCTGGCCGCAGCACAGGCCGGTCAGGAAGCAGCGGAAGCAGCACTGGCGGTGACCGGGCGGCTGCTCGAACGGGCCCGGGAACGCGCCGAGGCAGCGGCCGCGGCCGAGCAGGTGACCGGGCTGCAGCAACAGGTCGAGGAACTGCGCCTGCAGAACGAGGAGCACGACCGGCTGCGCCTGGAACTGCAGCCGGAGCTGGCCGCGGCGGAGGCCGAGTACCTGAAAGCCCTCACCGAGCAGGCCACCCGGGATCAGACCATCAAGACCTTGACCGACGAAATCCGGCGACTGCGAACCACTTTGCAGGACCACGCCGAGCAGCGCGAGCGCCAGGCGGCCGAGCTGCAGGGCCTCGAGCTGGCGGCCCGGCAGACCGCGTGGGGAGAGACCGCCGACGCCGCCACCAGTTATCTGCTCAGCCTGGGCGAGCAGGAGCAGAACCGCAGCGTTGGTGACTGGAACGAGGAGGCCTGTCATCAGCTGAACGAAGTGGTTCGGCTGTGCTTCCCGGACGACACCCCGCGCGACCACCTGCCCCGGGAGATCGGCGAATTGCTGCACCAGCAGCGATGGTTCCGGGGTGGGCTGGAGATTCGTACGCCGTTGGTGCCGAGCATGCTCCGGGCCCTGAACACGCATCTGGCCAACACCGAACGGCAGGACCGGGACGACGAGCAGTCGATCGAGAAGCAGCGCGCGGAGCGAACCAAAGGCCTCGCCGCAGCCGAGCAGGGGTTGGCAGAGGCGGCGCATGCCGCGCTGGTGACCCGAGCGTCCCTGGCGAGCGGGATCAAGGACAAGCTGAAGAAGGTGGCCGCCGAGTTCGACCGGCTGGATCAGCAGTACGGCGGCTACGGTGCCGGGCTGGAGTACCCCGAGCCGGAACCGCCGAGCCAGCCGGACAAGCCCTGGCGCTGGACCGTCACGCCGAAGTGGCGCCGTGCGGAAGGTCAGCGGATGGCGTCGTACAGCCTGCGGGCGAACACCGCGCAGATCGATGAGAAGGCGGTGAAGCTGGTCTGTGCGGCAGCGTTGGCCGGTTCGGGCAACCGGCCGCTGCTCCTGGTGCTGGACGAGTTGGGCCGCAACCTCGGCAGCGAACACCGCCGGGAGGCGGTCGCGCTGTTCGAGCGGATCGGCGCCGACCGCAACATCACCGTCGTCGGTGCACTACAGGACGACATGGAGCGGTACGCGATCAGTGCCTCGGGCCTCTACATCAAGTTGCGGCGGAGCTCGGATGCGATGCCCTACAACGAGGCTCCCGTCGTCAACGGCAGCGAGCCCAACCAGGCCCGGGTCGAACTATTGCGGGACTGGTTGTCCTCTTACCGCCCGGACCTGACCGTGGGTGCCGGGCGCGGAACGACCCTGGTCGTCGAGGAGACGCTGGACTGAGTGACAACCCATCGTCGACCGCTCCCGGGGATATTTGCCTCAGCCAGGCTCGGATCCGCTGAGCCAGGCGGTAAGTAGCTTCTTCCAGGTCTTGGGTCCGACGATTCCGTCCACCGTCAGGTCGCCGACGTCAGCTCCTTGGAAGATCTTCACGGCTCGCTCGGTCGCCGGCCCGAAGACACCGTCGACCTCAATGAATCCGGTGGGTGCGCCCTCCTCAGCGGGACCCACGAAGACGTTGAGCATGGTCTGCAGACGCCGTACCGGGCCAAACTCGTCGCTGCCCTTACGGAGGATCGGCAGACTTAGGGTGACCTGCGCGTTCATCGTGACCTCATCTCGGGTTCGGAATCGAGCCGAATATGGTCATAATGCGCCGAATGTCGTCACATCGACGGGGATTTCGGGGGATTGCGACCGGCGTGATGCCGAAATGCTGCGTTACGGGCGACTCTGCCCTCCTCGGGGGGATCTGAACCGGGCTAGCATGATCCACCATGGTCAGACGTCCTCTTTTTGTCATAGCCGCCCTGGGCCTCGCCTTGTCCGGGTTCTGGGCTTCACCGGCCGCAGCGTCGACGCGGGGCGTCATCACCGGGACGGTTACTGACGCAACCGGCAGCCCGGTCGCGGGTGCCGTCATCCAGTATCACGCGCTGGGCGGCGAGTATGACCAGGCAAGTACGGACGTCAACGGGGTCTATCGGTTGCGGGTGCAGGCGCCGGTGCACGCCTATCTCGACGTGTACGACGATCTGCCTTACCCGATCTGGACCAGTGGGGATATCTCGTTCGACGCCAAGGCGACGGTGGTCCAGGATGTGACGCTGCCCGGAGTAGGCGTCCCCACCATGCTGTACGGGCAGGTGACCGATGCCAAGACCGGGAAACCGGTCTCGAGGCTGCGGATTTCGTCGCTGATCCATGAGGGAGACAACGACAGCGAGGCGTACACCGACCAGAACGGCTGGTACGCCTTCACCGAGTACGACGCCCAGGGCGAGGGCTACCACCCGCTCTCCGGAACGTTCACCTATGACTTGTTCACCGAGGTGACCAGCAAGCACGCAGCGGTGAGCTACAACGAGGAGGATCCGACCGCGGCCGGACCTGGTGTCGTCGTGAGCGAAGGCCAGAAGGTCCGCTTCGACTTCGCGGTGCCTCGCCTGTAGTCCTCGTGGCGCGGGAGACTTGAGCATGGACGTGCCTGAACCGAGCGCTTTCGCTCAGCAGTGGCTTGCCGCCTGGAACGCGCATGATCTTGACGCGCTGCTGGAGCACTTCGCCGATGACGTCGTCTTCACCTCACCGGTGGCCGCTCAGCTACTGCCCGACAGCGCCGGCGTCATCCGGGGCAAGGCGGCGTTGCGGGCCGCCTGGACCGAAGGACTGCGCCGGATCCCGGATTTACGCTTCGAGATAGTCGGGGTCTACGTCGGGGTGACCACTATCGTGATCAACTACCGCAACCAGAAACGCGGCCTGGTCAACGAGGTATTGCGGTTCGACGGCGGCCTGGTGATCGAAGGGCACGGCACCTATCTTGGCCGCGACGTGAATCCGGCCGGGGTCTCCGGATGAGCCCGGTGATCGACACCCTGCTCGCCGATCTGGCCGACGTCTCACCGGTGCGAGCGGACGATCTCGACCCGGTTCCGGCAACGTGCACCTGATCGCCCTCGGCATGGCCGTAGGGTTTCCTAGGCCAGCATTGTTCGGGCGGTGTCGAACGATCTGATTCGGCGGGAGTCTTGCACGTGGAGTTGTTGATCATTCGCAATCCCGAACCGGACTCCCGGCTGCCCTATCTGATCCGCCTGCCGCTGCCGGAACCGATCGTGCTGCGGACCGCTGGGACGTGGCCGCGAGCAAAGGCGCTCTACTGCTACCCGGTGTCTGCGCAGGATTGGCCGGATGATCCAGAGATCGTCGAGCGAGTGCCAGTCCGCTCCTGCGTCCGACGCGGGGCAGCTGTGGACCTGGTGCTCGACCGAGGTCGGGAGAACCGCTCGCAGATCGTTTTCACTACCGCACGCGGGCGGGACGCGGTCTTCTGGCAATCCCCGAAGACCCGCAAGCAAGCACGGCCGAACGTGCGCACCCCGACGGCTCGGGCCAGCGGCATGCCCGAGCTGGAGATCGTGATCGACTCCCGCGAGCGCTACGCCTGGAAGTTCTCCTCCCAGCAAGTCAGCACGGTCACCAGAGCGCTGCCCTCCGGCGATTACGGCGTCACGATCGAAGGTCGGATGGTCGCCGCCGTCGAACGCAAATCCCTGGCCGACCTGGTCTCCAGCCTGATCAATGGAACCCTTCGCTACGCGTTGGGCGAGTTGGCGACCCTTCCGAGGGCGGCTGTGGTGGTCGAGGACCGCTACTCCCAGGTGTTCACCCTGGACTACGTCCGCCCGGCCGTGGTGGCTGACGGTCTTGCCGAACTACAAGTGCGCTGGCCTGCGATCCCGATTGTGTTCTGTGAAAGCCGGAAGCTGGCCGAAGAATGGAGCTATCGGTACCTCGCGGCCGCCCACCAGTGGGCAGTCACCGAGACCGAGGTCAGCGCGCGTATGGTCGGAGCGATCAGCGAGGTGATCGACGCCGGGTCGGCTCCACAACCATCCACTGCGGAGGTTCGGACGTGGGCCCGGCAAGCCGGAGTCGCCGTTCCCGACCGTGGCCGGCTCCGGCCAGAGATCTGGACCGCCTTCCGCGAGGCTCACCTCTAGGACCCGAGACCGAGACCCGAAGTGAGTACCGATGACCATCGCTCGTCCGTACGTGCTGCTGTCTGTGGCAACCAGCATGGACGGCTGTCTTGACGACACCTCCGCGGAGCGACTGCTGCTGTCCAACGCCGAGGACTTCGATCGAGTCGATGAGGCCCGTGCGGGGGTTGATGCCATCTTGATCGGGGCGACGACGATGCGTCGCGACAACCCCCGGCTCCTGGTGAATTCGCCACAAAGGCGTGCAGAACGGGTCAGCCGGGGGTTGCCCGAGCATCCGCTGAAGGTGACCGTCACGGGCAGCGGCGACCTGGACGCCGACCTGAAGTTCTGGCATCACGGTGCGCAGAAGCTGGTCTTCACCGTCGACGATGCCGTGGAGAAGGTCCGTGCGAAGCTGGCTGGACTCGCCGACGTCGTCAGTACCGGCCCGGCCCTTGATTGGGGTGCCATGCTGGACGAGCTCGGTCAACGTGGTGTCCGACGCTTGATGGTCGAGGGCGGAGGCACCATTCACACTCAGTTGATGGCCCAGGATCTCGCCGACGAGCTTCAACTAGCCATCGCACCGCTCATCGTCGGCCAGGCCGACGCACCGAGGTTCCTGGGAACTGCGGACTATCCAGGTGGATCAACCGCTCGGATGCGCCTGCTGGAGGCCCGTTCCATCGGTGATGTCGTCTTGCTCCGCTACGCACCGAAGGAACGCACGTGAAGGTGAAGCAAGACAGCACAGCGACCGCAGCGGACCGGGTGTGGATGCAGCGGGCAATCGAGTTGTCCCGGCTCTGCCCGCCGGTAGAGAAGGCTTATTCCGTCGGTGCCGTCATCGTGGCCGCAGACGGTACCGAAATCTCTTACGGCTACAGCCGAGAGACCGATTCGCGGATCCACGCCGAGGAATCCGCGCTGGCAAAAATCGACCTCTCCGATCCACGGCTGAAGAACGCTACGACCTACAGCACGCTCGAGCCGTGCTCGGAACGGCTGTCGCAACGGCCGACCTGTGTCGAACTGATCATCGCCTCCGGAATACCCAGAGTGGTCATCGCCTGGCGCGAGCCGACTCTCTTTGTCGTCAACTGCGTCGGCGTCGAACTGCTCGCCGCCGCGGGCCGGACCGTCGTGGAGATTCCCGAACTCGCGGCGGAAGCCCGGGCAGTGAACTCGCACCTGCCGGTGCCGTGAAACAGCCATGGCAGCTTCGGTGATCGCCTGATCCGGCCAGAAAAATCGTTCCAGCTGCAACAGGCGTCGCTACTCGGGCGTCGTGCTAGGCATGGGCACAGACAGCACCAGTGGCGGGCCGTTCGACGGGGGCGATCCGATCGATCTGGATGCCGACCGGCTGGAATTCGGCCGGGCGGACGCCGCGCTGGCGGCGCGCTTCCGGGCCGGACTGGAACCGGACGAGGGCCAAGCCCGCCGGGTGATCTCCCGGTTGCCACTGATCCAGGCCAAGGCCCGGCGCAGTCACCGGCGGCGTCTGGCGCTCGCTTCCGGGGTCGCGGTACTCGCCGTCACGGCAGCAACAGCACTGGTGGCGACCCTGCCGATGACGACCGGAGCCCACGCGGTGACTCCGGCCGGCACATCCTCACCCGTGAGCCAGCCGTCACCGACGTATGCACTGCCGGTGACGGTCCTGTTGCCGGCCGCCGCCATCACCGCCTTCGGCGACGTCCGACTGATTCAGAGTGAGGGACCGGACGAGCTCGGCGGCCAGCCGCTGGTCGCCGGGGTCTGCGTGGACGCGGCCCTGCCGATCACGGACCCCGACCATGGCTGGTGGACTGGCTGGCGAGTGGCCGACCCGCCGGCGAAGGCAACCGTGCCGCCCGGCCTGGTCGAGAAGGTCTGGCGGTGGGCCGACTCCGATTCTGCCCCGGCTCTGTTCAAGCAGTTGGAGGAACAAGTTGCCGGATGCTCGTCCGGGCCCGGGTTGAGCGGGCGCGGTGTCACCCGCAGGCTTGATCCGCGTTGGGAACTCTCGGAGGCCGACAGCGTCCTGTTGACCACCGCGTCCGACGGCCAAGGAAACCAGGAAATCCAGATGGTGATGATGACCGAACATGTCGTCGTCCAAGTGGACGCCGTGCTTCCGGATGTGGGCAAGAATCAGCAGTCCATCACCGCCCACGCGGAGTGGCAGCTCAGTTCCACCGCAGAGGCGGCTCTGAGCCGGGCGCTCTACGTGACGGAGGCCGCAGCCCGATGAGAATGCCTTGGCCGGAACCGACGATCGAGCGCGCCCCCGGCTACACCGACTTCGTCCAGGCCCGGGCAGCGCCCCTGCTGGCACTGGCCCGCGGCCTGACCCGCACCTCCAGCGATGCGGAAGACCTGGTTCAGGAGGTGCTGGCCAAGACCCTGCTGAAATGGGACGTCGTCCGAAAAGCCGACGAGCCGGCGGCCTACGTCAATCGCATGCTGATCAACGCTGCGACCTCGATCTGGCGCTCCGGCAAGCACCGGGAGGTACCAACCGCCACCGAGGATCTGCCGGCCCATTCGGTCATGGACGGCAGCGGGCCGGTGGTCGAACGCGACGCCCTGCTCGGTGCGCTCCGGACGTTGCCCGCGCGACACCGCGCCGTCCTGGTGTTGCGCTACTACGAAGGACTGCCCGATCAGGAGATCGCCCAGATCCTCGGCGTCGCGCCGGCCACCGTCCGTAGCAGCGCCGCTCGTGGCCTCACCGCCCTACGCAAGGTCGGACTGTTCGCCGACGAACCGGTCTGACCAGGTAACGTGCCTGGATGAAAACGGCGCGCACGCCGTCCACCAGCGTGCTCTCGGCTGGCGATTCTGGTTCGGCGGCCCTTGGGTAGCCACCACGCTGACCACCGCCCAGAAGTCACCGCCGAAGGAATAATCGCGTCTCGGCTGCGGCCCGGCTGCCGCCGAACGCGCTCAACCGGAGCCGAGGGGAAGTGCCAAAGCAGCCCGGTTCAACAGCCTCGGGTCGTGGGTGGAGGTGACGATCAGGGCGCCGGTGTCGATCGCCGTCGTGATCGCGTCGATCACCCGCCCGGCATTCTCGTCGTCCTGATGCGCGGTCGGCTCGTCGAGAACGATCAAGGCTGCGCCCAACACCAGAGCCCGAGCCACCGAAATGCGCTGCTGCTCACCGATGGAGCCGTGCCCGACCAGCCGGTGGGCCAGCACACCGACCCCGAGGGAGTCCAGCAGGCCTTGCGCGGCGTCCGGATCCACCTCGCGCCCGGCGGAAAGTACCGGCAGTGCGAGGTTCTCCAACGCGGTCAGCTGCTCGAGCAGGCCCAGTCGTTGCGGCACGACGGAGATTCGCGACCAGTCGGTGACGTCCACGGTGGGCCGGCCGTCGATCGTGACGGTGCCGCTGGTGGGGCGCTCCAGCCCGGCCACCAGGTGACAGAGCGTGGACTTGCCGGATCCGGAGTGGCCGGTCAACGCGACCAGCGTGCCCGGCTCGGCCTCCAGGCTGATCTCCTGGAGGACGCCGTGGCTGACGGCGCGCACGGAGAGCAGGCTCATGAGTTGTCAACGGGCGGGTCGAGAATGACGCTGCCGCGCTCGATCCGGACGGCAACCCGGCGGCCCGGGAACAATCGGAGGGCTTCCGGCGGCAACTGCAGCCGCCCGGCCGAGTCGATCACCGCTTCCGCCGTCCGGACCTGCCCGGAGGCCGACTCCGCAGTCCCCGAGCGCTCAGCCGACAGCACGCCATGGCGCAGATGCAACACTCGCGGCAAGTGCCGCAGCGCTCGAGAATCGTGCGTGGAGACGACGCAGGTGGTGCCCTGCGCGGCGACCGCCATCAAGGCCGCGATCACCCGATCGGCGTTCGGGTCGTCCAGTTCCGCCGTGGGCTCGTCGGCCACCACCAGCTCCGGTGCGTGCATCAAGGCTGCCGCGACGGCCAGGCGCTGCTGCTCGCCTCCGGAGAGCCGACCGGGCCGGCCGCTCGCTCGCGCGGTCAGGCCCAGCAGTTCGAGTGCTTCGTCCGGGGTCCAGCCGGTGGCCCGACCGCGAATCCGGGCGATCTGCACCAGGTTGTCGCGGGCGGACAGCTGCGGCAGGAGCCCGTGGCTGGGGCGCTGCGGAACCCAGGCGATCGCGCTGCGCCGCAACGCTTTGAGGGTCGTGCCGCGAGCCCGGGTGACATCGTTGCCGAACAGCGTCACGGTGCCGGCGGTGACCCGGTCCCGCAGCGCCAGGATGGACAGCAGCGTGCTCTTGCCGCCGCCGGACGGGCCGGCGATGGCGGTCACGCTGCCGCGCGGGAAGTCGACGTCGACCCCGCGCAGCGCATGCACCTCACCGGAAGCGGCCTGATAGATCCGAACGACGTTGGCGAAACCCGCCGTCGATTCCCCGGTCGACGGCATTGATTCGGCGATCACCGTGTCCGGTGGCATCGCCCCAGTCGCCATCGCCCCAGTCGCCATCGCGTCAGGTGTCATCGCGCAGCACCTCACCCGGGTCGAGGGACGCCGAACGGCGGGCCGCCGCTATCGCCGCCACGATCATCACACCGATGGCAGCCCCCACGCTGAGCAACAGGGGTAGCGCCGTCACCCGCACCGGCATTTCCGGTGGCAGCGCGGTGTCCGGTTCGACCAGCCTCGGCAGCAGGACCACCATCAGCGCGAGCGGGATCGCCAACACGGCCAGTGCCCCGAGAGCGGTGAGGGCGAGTTCCCGGGCCCGAAGTCTGAGCAACCGGGCCGGCCGGACGCCGAAGCGCCGCAGGATCAGGTCGACCGGGGCCGCCCGGGCCACCCGGCGATCGACCGCGACGACCACCGCCAGCCCGGCGAGAATCGCCGCCGCCCAGCCGAGGGCGACCTGATAGCCGGCCGCCCATCGGCCCGAGGTCAGCACCGGGGTGGCCAGCGCTTGATCCAGGGTGAAGGTCTCCTGCGTCGGGATGCCGTGCGCTCCCATCAGCTGCAGCACCGATTTCAGGCTCTGCCGACTCCAGATCCAGGTGGTGTAGTCGCCCTGGATCTCCAAGACGCGGTCGATCTGGTGGGACGGGTCTTCCTCCTCGTCCAGCCGCGGGAAGTAGGACCGCGCGTCGAGCACCAGGGTGGGTCGGACCGCTCCAGGGAACGCGGTCAGATGCCGCCGGATCTCAATCGGTTGCTTCTGGAATGCCACCGCCAACTGCGCGGTCGAACCCACGCTCCGGTCGCTGGGGCCGACCAGCAGCGCCGGAATTGGCGGCAGAGCCGACTGATCGGCACTGGCGATTCGAGCCGGATTCGCCGGTGGCTGCCCGAACTCGCTCAGCGCGGCCTTCGCCTCGGCAAGCTCCGGCCCCGAACCCCAGCTGGCAGCGTCCCGCAACGAGGTCGGATTCACCACCAGGAGGTCGTAGACCCGGTTGTCGGGGGTCAGCACACCGGAACCGCGCCAGACGACGGAGGCGCCTGCGGCGAGCCGTGGAGAAGGGCCGTCACCGCCCTCAAGCAACCAGGAGTGTGCGATGCGAGCGCTGCTCGAGGCACCGGCCAGCACCGTGGCCTTCTCCATCACTGACCGGTTGACCTGCGCCGACGAGAGCAAACCGTAGGCGAGCACGCCCACTCCCACACCGAGCACGATGATCAGGTCGGCGACCGGCACTCCGGTGCGGCGCAGACCCCGCAGCACCAGCCGGTCTGCGCTGGGCCGGACGGAAAACACCGGGACGGCGAGTTGACCACGTCGGCGCCGGATCTCGGCAACGACCGCGCCCGCCATCCGAGCAACGATCGAGCACCCGCAGGCCAGAACGAGGATCGGGAGCAGCGCCGCCATCGGATCCTGGTAGGTCTGCTCACGGTCGCGGGTCAGCGTGGCGATCACGGCGAGGACGGTGGCGCCGGTCAGCAGCGGCAGCCACTGCGAACCCCACCGCGATTCCGGCCGCCCTTCCAGTGTTCGCGACACCGCTCGGGCCTGACCCAGGATCACGAACGCGTTGCAGAACAGCGTCACCCCGGCCACCAGCGCCGCGGCCAGCCCAGCAGCCTGCACCGCCGCCGCGTCGAGCTGTGGATTCGGGCCGAACCACCGAAAGATCAGGCAGGTCGCCGCCCATCCGGCGCCGGCGCCGAGCACGGTCGGCAACAACAGCTCGATCGTGCCGGCTGCCACCACGATCCAGGTCGGCGTGCCGAGACCGAGCAACAGCTCAGTCTCCCGGCGCCTGCGCTGAGCCAACGCCCGCAGCGCCACGACCACTGCAGCCAGACCGAGAGCACCACCCGCATAAGCGATTCCGCGCCCTTGCTGGCGGGCCGCGACGGCGTCGAGGTCAGCTTTCCGGTGAATCGCGGGCAACCCGCTGTCGATCTGAAAGTCCCCCGAACCAGCCATCAGGTCGGCGACCTCGCTGCCCGGCTGCGCTGCCATGAGCCGCAGCCGCGCGGCTGCGGCAGCGGCCTGGCGGAGGTGCTCCGGGGTCTGCCCGAGTGCGGTGAGTTTTGCGATGTGGGTCCAGGTCGGCATCTCCTTCACCGCTGCCAGCGCGGTGTCCACGGTTGCCCGGTCGCCGATCAACAGCAGGGCAGTACTGGGGCACTGGCCGGGATCGCTGGGGAGCCCGCTGCTGATCCGGGAGAAGTAGGGCCCGAGGGGGAACTTGCCGTCCGCGGCGGTGCGGTAGGTGCCGGCCACCGCGATCGTGGTCCCGGTGTCCTTGCCCGAAACCTTCCCGAGCAACTTCAAGAATGGCGAGCCGCAGGAGGGAATGGTGTACCTGAAGGTCTTGCCGATCTGGATCCGTGAGCCCGGACCCAGGCCGAGGTCTTCAGCTGCCGTTTCGGGCACCCACAACCCCGGCGCACCGCGCTTGCCACTGGCTATTTGCAGG
>Ga0326721_10000576_pt1 | contig 11210 bp, 9 predicted proteins | sample SGPome_FD_203951 | JGI IMG/M metagenome (GOLD analysis project Ga0326721, IMG submission 203951) | Soil microbial communities from Southern Great Plains, Lamont, Oklahoma, United States - SGP_1_2016 | ecosystem: Engineered > Artificial ecosystem > Soil microcosm > Unclassified | place: USA...
GGCGGGTCCGCGAAACCACAGGGCCTTCAGCTCAGATTTTCCTCTGGAGACTGTACATCTCGACGCGTTCTACTCCGAGCTCGTCCGTCGCGACTCCCAGCAGGTAATCGGCCCCGATCTCGTGGATGGTCAGGTCGCCGGGCACTTCCAGCGTTCCCAGCCAGGCGCCGGCAGGATCGAAGATGTCCCACCTGCCGGCCTGTTCGGGGACACCGAAATCGGCTACCCAGAGGTATCCCTGGCTGTCGACGCGGATGTCTCCGAAGCTTGGCAGGGTTTCGCGGTGCGGAATGGCCGCCACCCGGCGGCTGGCGCTGGCGCGCACCTCCGCGGGGACGTTGCCCAGGTTCCGGCTCAGGAGGTACTGCCGGTATGCATCGAGGTCCGCTCTCGATGCTGGCCGGCGCCGTTCCTGCTTGACGATCGTCAGCGCCGAGTCACCGGCCGGGGTGTAGGCCGTCAACTCGTAGTTCGTGTTGGTGCCCGCGAAGAAGCGATCCCCTCCCACCGCCAGGCTGGAGCTCTCCCCGAAGATGACGCGCTCGACCGTGAGGTTCCCGCCGCTCATGTCGACGAACGTCTCCGGCCCCGCGAACCTGCCGATCGTGTCCAGCACCTCGCCCTGCCGCCCGACGTGGAGGATCACCATCGTATCCTGCCGGGTGGAGCCGGACTGAGCCATCATCTGGCTTGGGCTGACGCCGGTGCTCACCGCGAACGAGCCGTTCCGGAATGCACCCGCGAACCAGGGCAGCGCGTTCAGGCCTGTCGGCCGCCGGGAGTCCACGAACTTCCCCGTGGCATCGAACACGGATACACGGGCCGATTTACGATCCCAGATCAGGAGCGTATCCCCACGGATCTTCGCCAGAGCATCGACGCCATCGAACTCTCCCGGCCCGTCGCCCTTGCCTCCGCTGGTCAGAAGGTGCTCGCCGCGCGAGTTGTAGATACGCAGTCCGTTGGCACCCCGGTCGGCAACGACGATGCGTCCGTCTGCCAGGCGAACGGCGCCAGCGACCCCGTAGAGCGTCGCCGCGGAATCCGATTCGCTTCCTCCGACGACGAGAACCGGCCTCGCGGAGAGAGCCCAGCCTTCTCCACCACGCCATTTGGGTGAGGTGTTGACCACGCGGCCCTTGCCGGGCGCGTTCGAGTCACCGCCTTCTGCGCTTCGTGCGTCGCCGCAGGCGGTGGCGGCGCATGCGATCACGACCGTGAGGCAGCGGAGCAGCCCGGAACTCTTCATCATCGCTCTTCAGTGGGGGATGATCGTGGAAACTCTGGGCCGGTGGCGGCGGATAGCTCGTTTGAGCGGGCCAACACCGTTGCGGCGACACTATCGAGTTGGGCTGTCGACGGCGGGTAGCTGAACATGAGACCGTTCACGATTACTGTGGCCTCCCGGTGATGCCCAGTCGGGCACCCATCGACTCGTGCCGGCGCACCCGTGCGTCCACCTCCTGGCCGCTGAGGCATGCCCGGAACGCGGGGATGTCGGGGACTCCCGCTTGGTGGGCGAAGTCCTCCCACGGGGTGATTCCGATCCGCTCCTGCGCGCCAAAAAGCGCCTGCGAGTATCCGGCGAAGCGCGCCTGGCCGGCGGCGCACTCCGCAACGTCTGCTCCGCGGCTCGCTGCGAGCCGGCGGGATCATGCACCCCTTCCAGCGGACGCGCCGCCGACCTGAACCGGCCGTAGCACCCGCCCCTCGATGTCGGCCACGAACCGCTGAATCAGCGGCGCGGCGCCGTCGGCGTACATCAGGGAGCGCTCGTAGCGGTGGAACGGGCTTTCTACGCGCCGCGCCGAGGACAGCCAGTTGAAGGAGCCCTCGCAGATGACCCGGTCATCCACGGTCACCGTCTTGTTGTGGATGCGCCGCGCCACCTTGACCTCCGCGCCGGCCGCCTCCAGCAGCCGCTTTCCCTCCGTCGCCGCGGGCCGCTCCCGGCCGCCCTCCAGGTTGAGCTCCGCATCGACGTAGCACGTCACCCGCACGTCGCGCAAAACGGCGTCCGCGACCATCTGCTCGATCCCGTCCGCCCGGATCGCGTCCGCCACCACCCATGGCGAGGTGATGCGGATCGTCTCCCGGGCACCGGCGAAGAAGTCGCGGAGCGCCTCGCGGTGCTCGGCGAGGCCGGCCAGCTTCCGCACCGCGCCGGCATCCCCGGCGGGGCGGACCTCCACGTCGGTCAGCTCGTTGTCGCGCGACCTGAACAGGTGCCGCGCCAAGAGGCCCACGGGTGAGTTCCGCCGCGGCTCGAATACGCCCATGTCGCCGAAGACCAGGAAGCTCTCCCGCGCGCGGGAGACGGCGACGTTCAGGAGGGAGCGGTTCTCCAGCATGAATCGGCTCCCGCCTTCTGCTTGCGCGTAGACGGACGAGAAGATGACGACGTCGCGTTCGTCGCCCTGCAGGGAGTGCACGGTGTCCACCGTGAGTCCCCTGACCTGCCGCGCCTCCAGCGCCTTGCGGATCGCCCCTGCCTGGGCCTTGAAGGGGGTCACCACCGCCACCACCTGCTCCAGGGGCGGCGGCGGCTCTCCGTCATCCCACCCTCGCGCCCGGGCCCCCAGCCGGCGGAGCGCATCGGCATGGCCTGCGATCCAGTGGGCGACCGTCCACGCCTCGACGGCGTTGGCGCGGCTGGTGCCCGCCCGGCGCGATGCGCCCGGAACGTGCGCGTACCCCATCCGGGGAAGGTCCGGCTGCTCGGCATCCGCCGGTCGGATGGGGACGAGCCGCCCGTGGTAGCAGAGCTCGTTGCAGTAGGCGATGATCGGCGGTGCGCAGCGGTAGTGCTCGGTGAGGAGCATGCCCCCGTACGGCAGCTCGGCGATGCGCCGAGGGCTCCGGCGCTGCGCCACGCGCATCGCACTTCCGCTGGCGGCGGAGATCCCGGCCTCCGCCACCTCATCATCTTCACCGCCGCCGGCGATGAGCGCCGCCCGGTGCAGGTTCCCGGTATCCCCCCACCCGCTCACCCGGGGCACGGGCTGCAGCTGCTCGGTGTCGCCGACCACCAGCGCCCGTCTGGCCAGCGCGAAGGCGGCGCCTGCCAGCTCCGGCGAGACCTGTCCCGCCTCGTCGACGATCAGCAGGTCTACGAAGGAGAGCAGCGGCAGCCGGCCCGTCTCCTCCCCCGCCCAGTAGGTGAAGAAGGCAGGTGCCTTGAACAGCGTGGACACCATGCAGGGGGTGAGCTTCGCGTACCGGCGCCAGCGTTTCTCCTGCTTGGGCCGCGACTTTGCTTCCCTGTAGCCGGACTCGATCTGCTCTCGCATCTCCTCCAGCCAGCGCCCCTCCCAGTAGTGCGTGGCGAGCTGAAAGGCACGGACCCGGGTCAGGCGGTCCACGACGTCCAGTGCGTCCGCGGGGGTCGGAGCAGGCCGCACCGGCTCGGGAACCGCGGCCGCTTCGCGCACCCGCATTTCGACCCACGCAGCCCATGCGGCGCCCGCCCCATCGAGGAGAGCGCGGGACTCATCCAGCGCGAGCCGACGCATCCGCAACTCGGCGAGCCGCACCTCACGCGATGCCCGGAAGCGCCGCAGGTCGGCGAGTTCTTCAGCCAGGGCCTCGAAGAGCGCATCCTCCAGCGCGCCGAGCGCCGCCTTCGCCGTCCCCTCGATCTCGGCGAGCCGCTCGCCGATCCAGGCGTCCACCTCGGCCGCGTCGCGCACGTGGGGCGGAGGGCTGGCGTCCTGCGACGCGAGGAACCGGCGGCTGAGCCCGCGCCGGTGCTCGCGGACGGGAGGAATCCACGACAGCAGGACGATCCACGCCGGCGTTGTCCGCTCGAACTCCTCCCACTTCTCCCGCAGGCGGATCCATGCTGCCGCGTCGGCCTGCGCCTGCCTCTGCATGTCGCTTGCATCCTCGTCTCTGCCCCGCCGCAGGTCTGCGACCGAGGCATCGGAGTGCGCCTGCCGCTCGCCGAGCTCCCGCTCCAGTTGGACCGCCTCCGCCCGCACGGCGTCCGACAGCGGCTCCAGGTCCGTGGTATCGAAGAGAAGCTCCGCCCGCTGGCGCGCACCCGCGAGCTTTCGCATCGCGTGCACGCCCTCGCGGAGCGTCTCCCGGCACGCCAGAAGCTCCACGTGCAGGTGCGCGACGACATCCCGCACGCTGTTGAACTTCCGTCCGAACGCCGCCGCAGCCTTCTCCAGGAACGCCGCCGCAGCGGCCGCCACGTACACCTCGTTCTCCACCTCGGCAGGGAAGCCCTCTCCGCGCTCCGACGCCACCTGGAAGCGCTCCGCGTCGGAGCCTTCGATCCGGGACTGCGCCGCGCAGAACAGCCCGTAGCTCGTGACGCCGGGGACCCAGCGCCCGGCCAGCGGCGACGGCTCCTGCTGCGCCTTCCCGAAGCTGGCGATCACGTTGGTGACCGCTTGATTGTTGGTGGAGACGGCCACGATCACGGGCGGCTCACCTTCCTCCACGGCGGCTTGGACCCACATCGAGGCGACGACGCTCTGAAGGAGCGTGGTTTTGCCGGTACCGGGAGGACCGTTGATGGCCAGCAGGTCGCCATCCCCGAGCATGAGCGCATGGTGCAGCGCCTCGCGCTGCGACGGGGCGAGCGCGTGCCGGTCGCTCATCTGCCCCAGGTGCAGGGCGTGGGCGGGGAGCCGCGCATCGCCCTGCATGGGCGGCTCCTGCCGGCGCGGCTCCACGGCCGCGAACCGCTCGAGCAGCGCCGGGAGTTTCTGGGTGCCGAGCACGTGCTCGTAGACGGCGAGGAGCGGCGCGACCATCGCGTGCGAAACCGCGTGCGGGACCACGAAGCCCGTCCGCGTGCTCACGTACACGCCCTTCGGTGCCAGCCCCAACTCGCCGGGGTCGAAGCCGTCCTCCGCGAGCGACCAGCCGGCGTCCTCAGCCACGGCTCCGAGCATCCGCCAGGCGTGGTCCCAGTACCCCCGCCATCCGGCCGAGGCGTCCGGCGGATCGTTCGTGGAGAGGTAGCGGTCGACGGCGGCGACGCTGCCGACGAGGATGGGACGCGTGTCCCGCCCGGGCTCCAGCCGGTCCCGCGGAATCCACGGCACACCTTCGCCCGGCGGCGAGAGCGTTCCGTCGGCCGCGAGGTCGGCGGGGATGTACAGCGGGACCACGAAGTCCTCCGTCGCCGTGCGCGTCCCCTGGACGACCGCGGCGCGCGCGACCAAGGGGCAGACGAGCACGCGGCATGTCCCGGTGTCGGCGCGGCCCTGCTCCTCACCCGCGCTGCGCGCGTCCCGGAAGATCTGCCCGACAGCCGCGGGATCGGGCACCACGCCGCCGCGCAGCATCTCGCGCGGGACGGCGTACGGACCCTCGTCGGCGCCCAGGTAGGGCGCCAGGTCCGCCGGCTTCACGTTCTGGCGCGAGCTGTCGGCCAAGCTGTCGCGCCAGTACGAAACGATCCGGAGGTTGTCCGGGATGGCAGGGGTGGTCGTGGAACGGGAGGGTGGCACGGGTCGGAGCACACGGAAGGCGAAGCAGCTCAAAAAGGAACGGGGAACATACGCGGTGTAACGCTCGCCGCCAGTCTCACGAACGTGCAGGTCTACGGCTGCCGCCGGGACACGGGGCCGTGCCGCGATCGAGGTGCACTACGAGGAGTGATACGACGCGCGCCTCTGGAGACAGGCGCCCGCACCCGTTGCAGCAACCGTGACGGCACTTACTGCCCTGGCGAAGTCGTTTCACAAGGATCTTGCACGCGACCGCCTGGTCCCACCCAGCCGCCACCCCGCGCCTCCGAGCAGGTGGCGGTAGTCGTCGGATTCGCGTACGTCGAGTCGGTGGCGCTCCGGCCGCCAGGTCCAACCCATCCGCCATCAAAGCGCGGTGAGCCACGGGTAGCAAGCGTCGGCGTCTCTGCGCATGCCGCTGCAGCAACCGCGCAGAGGAGCGAAACGAGAGTTGCGGACGTTCTGTTCATGGTGACCAACCTTCCGTGGGAGGAAAGGAGAAGGGGGCGGCCGGGTCCTAGCCTGAAGACGTCTTGCCATGTTCCTCTCCCGGTTGCACAACCTGAGCGCTCAGACGATGGACGCGGGGGCGCACTCCCGTAGCCGCGCTGAGCTGACCGAGCTTTCTATCGCTGGTCGATAGGTGTGCACGTTTCGGTACGACCGCCGGACCCGAATCCGACGCCGGTGCGACCGTCCTCCGTGGTGCACACTGTCGTCGTGCTCGTCGGATCATCTGAGGCCGTGTCCTGAGTGAACCCCCCTGAGCCAAACCCCACTCCGCCATTGAACGCCGCCCCTGTGGGCGGCGTTCTCGTTTCCGGGGCCGAGAGCGTTGCATCTGCGCAGGCGCCAAGGATGGCCGCGAGAGCAAGGATTCCGGCGATCTGGTGCGTCTTCATGTTGGTGCTCCTGCGTGGATAATGAGGGCCCCCTCGTGACGGAACCAGAAGCGGCGCCGCCGCCCCACTCTCGTCCGAGCGCGCCCTTTAGGATGGCGTGCCCTTCCGCATGCCGCCACCCTTCCGGCAGCTCACGCGCGGACCGTAAGGGTTCTAAGGGGGCTGGCGTCTCTTATGGCTACTAATGTATTCTGTCGTGTAAGTAACGCCGGGAATTTCCCTTGCAATGATTGTGATCCAGTGGGCGAGGAACGGATAATTCCTGCCCCGCCGCGTGCACGCGGGCGGGAGGGGCAGATCTTGAGAGAAGTCCCGACTGCGGCGGGGCTGATGTTGTGGCAAGACGTTCGCCACCTGCGCGATTGGGCGGAGTCAGAGCCCGAGGTTCGGGCGCGGCTGTTCAATCCGCCATCCCGCAACGTGACGGAGAAAAGGCGTGACGCACGCGCATGCGCCAGTGAGTTGGCAGGCGCGTTCGACACGTTCGGGCTGCTTCTGGAAACACCGCTCACCGTACACGGGGGGGGGCTGGCCGCCGCCTGCGAGCAGGTCGTGACGTGGGCACAGGAGCGAGAGTTTCGCGAGACTGCGATTGAATGGGCGGAAATCGCTGCTTTGGTGGACCCGGCGAATCCACGATTCGCGAATCTGGCCGGACGGGTAACGCGGAACTCGGACGAGTACGACCGGGCGGAAGTTTGGTTCAGGATTGGGCTGGGCTACGCCCGTGAGAACGACGATACGATCGAATTGATCCGTGGACACCTGGGGTACGGCACACTTTGCAAGCTGTTGGGGCGGGTGAAAGGCGCCCGCAAGCATCTGAACGCCGGCGCGAACATGGCTTGGCGGGACGGACCTCCATCCTTAGCAGCCGAGGCGCAGCACGACCTCTGCGCCATGTTGATCGTGCGGGGGCATCTGTCGGAAGCCCTTGAGCGCGCTCAGCGCGCGCTACTATGGTATCCCAAGAGCCACCACCGAATCCCGTTCTTCGCCGCTGATGTGGGGCTCATGCTGGTGCTCGGCCGGCGGTTTACAGCGGCTGCGCGGCTGCTGCGCAACTCGCTCCGGCATGTGCAGCAGCCCTCTGCACGTGGGGTCATCATGGCGCTAACGGCGCGTGCGTTCGCTGGAGCGGGGGAACCGGAGGAATCGGCGGTGCTCCGCAGCCGAGTGTTAAAACTGCTGGAGAAACACACCAGCTTAGAGCCCGTCACCCGGTGGCACCTAGCCGATGCTCAGCGACTCGCCGGTAACTGGGACGCGGCTGAGGCTGAGGCCGCAAGCACCTTGGCAGTTGCCATCGAGCAGAATGACCGTGAGATCGAGCGCCTGACCCGGCACTGCATGCGGCTTATTGACGCTCGCCGTTGTGATCCAGCGAAGCGGGCCAGCGACGAGTTAAGGGAATTTCTGCGCAACCTCACCGACAGGGTGGCGGGATGGTCCCCACGACGCGCGCGGCAGTGGCCCGGGCCGTGGGGCACCGATTGGGCGGCGTAGCTCCTACGAACTAACCCGCCCGCCGAAAAAACTCCTATCAGTTGCCGGAGCCGAACGTGGCTCCTCCTCCTCTGGCCGCCGATCCGCTATCGGCGGCCGTCGTGTTTTCTGGCGTAGACGTGCCCACAAAGTTGCCCGAGCCGAATGTGGCCCCCCCGTCGTACTGCGGCGCCGAGGGCGCGACAGTCGCGCCCGTGGGCGCGTCCCCCGAGCAAGCAGTGGCGCCGACTGCAAAGAGAACGAGAGCGGCGAAGGTGAGGCGGCGATAGGTCAGGACGGTCATGGCTGCAACTCCGTGATTGAGATGGTAAAAGCGTCAGGGTGAGGCGGAACGATAAGCGTGGACACACGCTTCACGCCAGCAGGATGGGGTCAACTTTGGTCACTTTGACCCCAACCCGCAGGCGCTTCACGGTTTGGCACAAAACCCCTATTCACGCTTGATTTATGTCCGATAGAGTCTGCGCCAGGCGACGGAACGGAGGCACCCCTGGAGGTCCCTCTCGGGGTGTGCGACACGGAGGGCGCCCTGAGTGCGCTTCGACGGGGCAGTAACCTTTCCGCCATGTTCCGCCACCACCTGCGTTCCAAAGGCAGACCGCCTAGATCACGACGGGATCCACCCCCAGGAATGGCGTCTCAGCCTCCCCGTACCCATTGCCTTCGCGGCCACGAGTTCACTGCTGAGAACACGCAGTGGGTCAACGTTCCCCGCGTCGGCCACACCGCGAGGTCTCGACTATGCCGCATCTGTTCGCGCGCCCGTGCCCGCCGCTACCTGGATCTCCACCCGCCGAAGTACCAACCCAAGCCGCTGCCACCTCTGCCGGACGACTTGGACACCTTTGAGGTAGAGCTGGAGAGGTACATTCGCCGGGTACTCCGCGCGCGCTTACCCCAGCGTGCAGGGGTGCTCTGGGACGACGTCGAGAGCAGGTTGGAGCATCATGGATTTAAGGTGAATTCCGAACTGCACCGCGTTCCGATCCGGGAGCTGGCGCGCCCGAAGGAGAGTTTTGCGGATTACGCGGCGCGAACGAGCGCGGGCTGGGACGACTACGGCGATTGGTTCGTCTGCCGAATGCTCGACGATCCCCGCATACGGGCGGTGCTGGCGAAAGCGCAATCCAGTCACACCATCGTAGAACCGGAGGAGGTGAAGCCACGGGTGCCACTGCGCCACCGTTCGGGGCGCCCATTCGTCGGACGCTCCGCGACCCCGCCCCGGCGGTGGAAAGCCGCGTGCCCGTGAGAGGCGCGATGCGGAGGGTGTGGCGGATCAGCAGGAAGCGTGTGCGGCCGGGGCGCGGTCCCACGCCCGGATTGGTCCGCGTTCCCGGCGGGTGGCGCGCCACCGCCCGACTCCCGGCTGGCCCCATCAACAAAAAATTCCACGATGCGCACCACGGCAGTCCATCCGCCGCACGCGCGGCGGCGGAGGGCTGGAGAGCCGGACAGCTCCGGATCGCCGGGGTGCCGGATGCGGCGGGGCGGCGGGTCGTCCTAGTACCGCGCACCGCCTCCGGCGTAGTGGGCGTTTATCTGCGCCCCGCTCGGACCGGAGCGTCCGCTGGCTGGACCGCCACGTTCGAGCTAGCCGACGGTTCCCGCCTGCAGCGGGTCTGGTCCGTTCGCCTCCACGGGCACACACGCGCGGTCGCGTTCGCAATTGCGCAGCGGGAGGCTTGGGAAATCGCGGCACTTGGTTCGGCGTTGCCGAAGTCCACACCGGGCTTCGGGTCTGACAATGGGGATACGACAATGAGCGCACCCAATTCCCTGCCGGAGCAACTTCCCTCACCGCCGCAACTCGCCCCCCCGCCCACCGACGACGAGCTGCTGAGGCAGTGGCTGGACGAGGAAGTAACGGGGGAGACCTACATCGCCATCTACGTGCGCTATCGGCCGATCGTGCGCGATGAACTGGAGCGCGGCGGTTTGGCCCCGCTCGAAGCCGAGAACCGCGTCGGCTCCGTGTTCATCCGCGCGGCGGACACGCGGGACACGATGCCTGACGACGTTCCCCTCCGCGACCGTTTTCTGGCCGTGGCGCGCGAGGTCGCCGCCGACACCAGTTGGAGCCCGCCCGTATGAAGAGGCGAGGACGCCGGAAGAAGCGCAGCCCGCGCCGGGAGCGGCTGGCCGCCGCACGCCGCGCCACCGATGGGCTGGCCGCCGGGGATCTGCCGCTGCATGTGCTCATCGAGGAGGGGCTGCTGGCACCAAGCACGGGGCCGCTGGGAAACCGGGTACGCGCAAGCCCTGCCGAGCGCGCACACGTTGAACGGCTCCGTGCCGATTCGGACAACTGGCCCCAGCCCCCGAGAGCGCGAGGCGGCGCCGATGGACCCTGACCGACTCGCTGCACTGTTGGACGGCTCCCTCAGGGGCAAGGATCGACAGGCCGCAATCGCAGAGGTGGCGGCTTTCTCCGACGACGACCTGGGTGTGTTTGCCGACGCCGCTACCGTGCTTCGGGAACGAGACGAAGAGAGGGCAATGACCGACGACGGGAGCACGGAAAGAAAGCGGCCGGACCCGCCTGCGTTGGTGGCGCGGAAGGCCAGGGCGGACCGGCTCCGTCCGCACGTTGCCCGCTGGGTAGAGGTCCGAGGCGTCAACGCAGTTGCGGAGCGCGCGGAGCTAAAGCCGGACTCAATCCGGGCGTTCATCAACCGCGGCGTCACGCCGCAGCCCGGCGCGCTGGACGCGTTCGAGGAGATGATTTGGAACGCGGAGTGGCGGAAGATTTCGGGTGAAATATCAACCGAGGACGGGGGGCTGAAGTAATCATGGAGAGCGCGCGCGGTAAGTACGCAGATATCCCCGGAACGAGCGAGGACTTCATTCGGTCCAAGCAGGAGGAGATTGAGCGGGAGGACAACGGTCGGGAGGAGGAACGCAGCGAGGCGGAGCTGGCGGAGGCGGAGATGTTCGCGGATCTGATTCGAGATGCGCTGCTCACCCATTTCGACGGGACCGTGCGTCCGGTCCACCGGGTGGCGGTCGGCCGGCTGCTGCGGGGCGGGTCTGCTGTCGCGCTCCTGGCTGCGCTGGATGCTGCACGCGAGATGGCAGCGCAGGGCGAATCCCGCACGGTGGTCCGCAACGCATTCATCCTCGCGCTGACGGAGCGGGAGGCCCCGCCCGTCCACCCCATCTCCGGGGAGGAGCTGACGGCACGCCAGACAGCAGCCGAAGCCCAGGAACGAGAGGTTGGGCCGGACGCGTTCCTGCTCTACCGGATGGCAGATGAGCGCGCCGCGCTCGTGGGGGACGCGGCAGGAATCGACCTCGCGGAAGAAGCGCAGGCCAGCGTTGACGCGTCCAGTTT
>Ga0326721_10000577_pt1 | contig 11204 bp, 6 predicted proteins | sample SGPome_FD_203951 | JGI IMG/M metagenome (GOLD analysis project Ga0326721, IMG submission 203951) | Soil microbial communities from Southern Great Plains, Lamont, Oklahoma, United States - SGP_1_2016 | ecosystem: Engineered > Artificial ecosystem > Soil microcosm > Unclassified | place: USA...
AATTATTTAAAAAGCAATATGACAAAATTTTTACCGGGCCAAAAAGTGAAACTTATTGAAAAAATTACTGAAGGATCGTATACGTACGAGGTTAGACACGAGTGTGCTGTTATATTCAATAGAAAAATTACATATATCAATCAACGAATTTAAGAAAATAGATATTCCTACCAATACAAAGTTTGCCGGAGAAAATAAGCGAAGCCAAAAAAAACAAGTAAGTTGACAAACTGATTCCAGTTTGTCAACCTGAACCCCAAGTAGGCTTTGCAAACTTGGTTTGCAAAACTTGAATAAACATTATGTGTTTATTTTAGAACCTCGGAAAATAAGCTTCGCTTATTTTCTCTGGCAAAGCTTGTTTTCTTAGGGAACAGCTTTTTAAATTACAAGAAGAAACGCATTACATTCTTCCTATTATGGAAAAATTTGACAATAATGTTGTCAGCCTTAATGTTGCAGAAAACATGTTAGAAAACGGATGCAAAGAAGAAGAGTTTAATTTACCTTTTAAAAGCCAGAAGAAAAAAGCAATTTTTTTAACAAAAAAAAAACAACTACAGAAAGTAAGTTATCAAGTTAAAAAAAACAAAAGTTAAAAAAAATGTAACGCGTTCACCTAAACACAACTTGAAACTTGCCTGTTTTTTTTTAATGTTAATATAAATAATTGTAAATTTATTAAACACAACTTGCTTGTGTTTACTTACCAAAAAATAACTCAAACTCTCCTTTAACGTATACAAATTGGCCGTTTTTAAAGTAAATTTTGTTTATCTTAGTCAGTACGTATTCATTGTTTTAAAAAAATGCTTTTTACTATTTAGTAACGAGCTGAAATAACTAATATTAATTTACAAACAATTAAAAGAGATAAGAAATATCAATAAAAACTTATACTAAATATTATGTTCAATTAAAGATAACCTCAATTGACACACTTAATGCTGCAGAAACAAACGATTTTATATTTGTGTTTTTTACTATTTAAGTAGAAAATTTCCTTATTAATCAACAAAAGTTATAAAAAACGTTGGGTTTTTACACGCTTGAAGAGATCCGAGCCTTAGTGTTTGAAAATATTGATATACTAGTTATTTTAAGCATCTCTCAGTTGTATGAGGCTTGTTAGTTAGAATTAGTAAACGAATTATCTATTACTTTAATTTTTGTAGATTCTGAAAAAGTAATATATCCATTTAATAATTAATATAATTCAACAATACCTTATGATGTTGGAAATAACGTAGATAAAGTTATAGCCAACCCCTATAAAACACAATTTAAATTAAGTTTCCATGCTAAGACTGTTGAATATAAAATACTCGAAGAGAGTATCGAAAAAAATAAGTCGAAGAAAACAAGTCGAAAAAAAGCTCCAACAAAATTTTTAACACTGAATCATTTACTAATATAAGTTTGTATCTATTCACCAATTTTAAAAGTATAAAATCTTTAAAATAAAAAATAATCATTTTTATAAAAAAACCGTTGTTGTTTAATTTCATTAAAGTGGTGTTGAACATTGTGTTCTATTATTCATGTTTAACTGTAAAGCAATTGGATAGGGGAAGTATTTACAAGATTGTTTCATTACCAAAAGATAATTTTCAACATTTTTTTTAATTATCAAGTTTGTCTCATTTAAAACAAATGGTTTTTGATAAAACAAAAACCAAAATTTATAAATAATAGCTAAAACATAACTTTTTTGTTTTACAGATACTATGTATACTATTTAATAGTTGTAAAAAGAAAAAATTTTGGTATTTCAATTTTAGAAACAATTTTTTTCAAACTTGACAAATTAGCAAAAACTGCTCCGCAGCAAAGCTTCGCTGCAAATTTTTTTATAACTATTTTTTACCAATTTGACAATCAATAAATAGGAGTTACTCTCATGAAACTAGCAGTATACGGAAAGGGTGGAATTGGAAAATCTACAACAAGTTGTAATATATCAATTGCCTTAGCTAGACGTGGAAAAAAGGTATTACAAATCGGCTGTGATCCAAAACATGATAGTACATTTACATTAACAGGCTTTTTAATTCCTACAATTATAGATACTTTACAAGCAAAAGATTACCATTATGAAGATGTTTGGCCTGAAGATGTTATTTACCAAGGATATGGTGGTGTAGATTGTGTGGAAGCAGGTGGCCCACCTGCTGGAGCTGGTTGTGGGGGTTATGTCGTTGGTGAAACAGTTAAACTATTAAAAGAATTAAATGCCTTTTATGAATACGATGTTATTTTGTTTGATGTGTTAGGCGATGTAGTTTGTGGAGGTTTTGCTGCTCCATTAAATTATGCTGATTATTGTATTATCATAACTGATAATGGTTTTGACGCTTTATTTGCCGCTAATAGAATTGTTGCTTCTGTTCGAGAAAAAGCTCGTACTCATCCTTTAAGACTTGTTGGTTTAGTAGGTAATAGAACATCGAAGCGAGATTTAATTGATAAATATGTAGAAGCTTGTCCAATGCCTGTTCTTGAAGTTTTACCTTTAATCGAAGATATTAGAATCTCTCGTGTGAAAGGTCGGACATTATTTGAAATGGCTGAATCTGAAACTGCATTGACTTATGTATGTGATTTCTATTTGAATATTGCAGATCAACTTTTATCTCAACCTGAAGGTGTTGTAGCTTACGAATTAGGTGATCGAGAATTATTCAGTTTACTTTCTGATTTTTATTTAAACCCAGATCAAAAAAATACTGAAAATAATCAAGAAAATCTTGATTTTATGATGGTTTAAATAAAAGTAAAATAAGTACTTAGTGCTTATTGGCCGCTTAAAAAAAACCTTGTTTACAAACTGTTTCACAGTTTATCAACCTGAACACCAAATGTTTTGGGGTTCGTTAGTAACGAAGTAACCTTGCAGGTTACTTCGTTACCAAAAGGAACCTCACTAGTGAAACAAGCTTGCAGCTAGTTTCACTAGCAAAAGCCCTAAGTTTTTCAGCTAAGCTGAAAAACAAAATTTTTTCCCCAAAACACGTAGTGTTCAGGTTCAGTTATCTTTAAGATAACTGAACGTTGCTTTGCAACACAAAGGCACCTTGTTGATAAACTGTTTCACAGTTTATCAATTCGAACACTATGTATTTTGGAAAAAAAGCAAAGCTTTTTTTTAGGCAAGGCATAAGAAATATTGGCTTTTAGATTTCGATGAAAATCAACTTTTTCACAAAATACTTTGAATATTTTTTTTAGCTAAATTCAAAAAAAATAAGTAAAAAAAACAGAATTTTTTTTAAACCTTTGTTTTTTAGCTTAGCTAAAAAACAAAGGGTGAGGCTTTAACGAACCCTTACTTATTGTGGGAAATATATTTGCTACTAAAACTTGGTAATTTAAATTTTGTTATTCCCCAAAACACGTAGTGTTCAGGTTCAGTTATCTTTAAGATAACTGAACGTTGCTTTGCTAAATTTTTTAGTATATTTAAAAAAATTTGAGGTGTTTAAAATAAATTATAAATTAAAAACATAGGAGTAAAATATGTCTGAAACACTATCTGAAACTCTTACATTTGAATGCGAAACTGGAAATTATCATACTTTTTGTCCGATTAGTTGCGTAGCCTGGTTATACCAAAAAATTGAAGATAGTTTTTTTTTGGTGGTTGGGACTAAGACTTGCGGTTATTTTCTTCAAAATGCGTTAGGAGTAATGATTTTCGCTGAGCCAAGATACGCTATGGCTGAACTTGAAGAAGGAGATATATCAGCTCAACTAAACGATTATAAAGAATTAAAAAGACTCTGTTTACAAATTAAACAAGATAGAAATCCAAGTGTTATAGTTTGGATTGGTACTTGTACAACTGAAATTATTAAAATGGATTTAGAGGGTATGGCACCTCGTTTAGAAAGTGAAATTGATATTCCTATTGTAGTTGCAAGAGCAAATGGGCTTGATTATGCTTTTACTCAGGGAGAAGATACTGTTTTGGCAGCTTTAGTACATCGTTGTCCTGTTTGCCTTGCAAAGCAAGAGGAAAATATTTCTTTTTCTTCAAATAGTGAACTACCATCAGATAATTTTAATCAAGTTTTAGGAAATTCTATTTCATTAATTAAAAAAACAATAAGTGGGGGTAGTTTTTCTAAAAAAGAAAACAAAGTTTTATCTGAAAATAAAAATTTTAGTAATACTTCGAACAAGATTGGTTACGAAGCAACTCATGCTCCCTTAGTTTTATTTGGTTCTTTACCAACTACAGTAACCACTCAACTTAATATAGAACTAAAACGTCAGGGAATTACTGTTGCCGGCTGGTTACCTTCACAACGTTATGCAGATTTACCTGTACTAAACGAACAAGTATATGTTTGTGGTGTTAATCCATTTTTAAGCAGAACTGCAACTACATTAATGCGTCGTCGAAAATGTAAGTTAATAGGTGCACCGTTTCCGATAGGACCAGACGGAACACGCGCTTGGATTGAAAAAATTTGTTCAGTATTTAACATTACTCCTTCAGGTCTAATAGAACGGGAAAATAATATCTGGGAAAACCTTAAAGATTATCTTGAATTGGTTCAAGGAAAATCAGTTTTTTTTATGGGAGATAATCTTTTAGAAGTGTCTTTAGCTAGATTTTTAATTCGTTGTGGAATGATTGTATATGAAATTGGTATTCCTTATATGGATAAACGTTTTCAAGCTGCAGAGTTGTGTTTACTTGAGCAAACTTGCAAAAAAATGGGTGTACCGATGCCACGAATTGTTGAAAAACCTGATAATTATAACCAAATACAAAGAATTAGAGAACTACAACCAGATTTAGCAATTACAGGAATGGCGCACGCTAATCCTTTAGAAGCTCGTGGAATTAGTACAAAATGGTCAGTAGAATTTACTTTTGCTCAAATTCATGGATTTACTAATGCTCGAGATATTTTAGAATTAGTGACTCGACCTTTACGGAGAAATCAAAGTCTTAAAAATTTAGGGTGGACAAAATTAGTAAAATCAAGTTTCACTACGACTTAAAATAACATATGGTTTTTTTGTGGTAAATATAATAAAGGTTATCACTTTTAAATAACTTAATCTAAGAACATAATGCTGTCAGAAATAATATATACAATAAAGAGACAATAGAAAATCTTATAATTTAACAGGTCTCATTGTTTTTGTTTTGCACCAAAAAGAAAAAATAACTTAAACCTGTCTTTGTTGATTTAGAATAGAAATAACCACATACAAGTGAGTGAAAAATTTCTTTGACCTTGTTTGAACAAAGATTGGTTTCGACAAAATCGAAACCAATCTTTTGTATCAAACAATTTTATCGTATTATCTATAGATACTATATATATTATAATTTCTTGGCTTTCTTTTTAAAATGATAATAATATATTGCCGTATAAAAAAGCGCTATACATTTTTTATATTTTTACAAATTATTTTAAACTTCAAAAAAATCAGTTGTGAGCCAACCCAATCGTCTATGACACATGCTTGAAACAAGATAAATTTCATTTATAAAAATGTTCGTGTTTAAACGGGTAGTTTAGCAACCTTAACATTTTTTGTTTGCAAAATTTAATTTTTTTAGTGAAGCTAAAAAACTTCGAAAAATTATAAATATGTCAAATTTATACATCATAATTAAAACGAAAATACTAATGGATCTGGGAAAAACCGATTGATTTCAATCAGTAATCCCGCAGTAAAAGTAAACCAAATCAAAGCTATAACTGGGGCAGTTGAAAGATACGTAGTAAAATATTTCATTGTAAAGCTTCCTATTTTTAAACTATCTTTTGCTTCCTAAGAAAACAAGCTTTGCTTGTTTTCAAGGTACCTTTGCGTTGCCCTTTGCGTTGCAAAGCAACGGAAGCAACGTTCAGTTATCTTAAAGATAACTGAACCTGAACACTACGTGTTTTGGGGAAAAAACTTTGCAGCGAAGCTTTGCTGCGGAGCAGTTTTTTCTACTTGGGTAATAAAAAATATATTTTTTATTACCTTTGTTTTTCAGCTTAGCTGAAAAACAAAGGTTCTAAAATAAACGCGTAGTGTTTATTTTAGGAAAATATCCAAGATATTTTCAAGCAAAGTTGACAAACTAAAATCAATTTGTCAACCTAAACACCAAGTTTTTTTAAGTTTGAAAAAACTTTGCTTTTTTCTCACTTTGTTAATAAATTGTTTTACAGTTTATTAACTTGAACACTATGTGTTTTGGAAAACAAGTAAGAAAAAACGAAATTTTTTCTAACTTCGGAAAACAAGCCAAGCTTGTTTTCTCTGCCAAAGGTTGTTTTCTTTGACTTTGCTCGTTTTCTTAGGCAAAGCAAAGGGTGAGGTAGAATCTCACCCTAAGTTTTTCAGCTTAGCTGAAAAACAAAGGTAATAAAAAATATATTTTTTATTACCCAAGTGGGAAAATTGATAAATATTTTTAAATTAATGTTAAAAAACATTAAGTATATAAATTTATCGCTATAAATGCTATTTATAACAATAATAATAAAACTATAATTTAAATTTAATTTAATAGATGTTAAAATAAAAAGTCAACATAATTAAAAATTATTAATAAAGCGTAAAAACTTATTTTTAACAAATATTTTTTTCTTACTGCTAAAATTTTAATAAACACGTAGTATTTATTAAAATTTACGTTGCCCTTTGCTATAAAATATCTTGGATATTTTATAGCAAAGGAACAAAAGCAACAGGAAAAATTAATAAATATTTAATAAATTTACCGATTATTAATTAATTTATTTTTAAATTATATATTCATTATATAGTTCATTATATCAGTAAAAATTAGTGCAAGCTAATATTTTATATAATAAAAAGGTTTTAGTAGTTTAGCTACTAAAACTTAATAAAACAAACTTTGTTTGTTTTATTTAGAAAAAAAAACAAAAAAATAAACTATTTATTAGTTTCACTCATTCCAAAATGATGGTAGAATTGTTATATAATTTTAATAACATAAAATCGGGATGTAGCGCAGTTTGGTAGCGCTCCTGTTTTGGGAACAGGAGGTCGCAGGTTCGAATCCTGTCATCCCGACTTCCACCATTTTTGTAAATATTAACGTCTTTAGTTCAGTTGGTAGAACGTAGGTTTCCAAAACCTAATGCCGTGGGTTCAAGTCCTACAAGACGTGTTACGTAAATAAAATTTGTAATCTAAACACTTATTTGGTAGAAAATATCCAAAATATTTTCTATAAAATTTACCATTTTTAAATACTTTAATACTGTATCAAATAGGTATATAATAAAAATATAAAATATACTATTTAATATAAAAATTATATAATATAAAAATTAAGAACTTACAAGAAACTATATCATTATAAGACTTTCAAAGATTTTCTAATTATATTATTATTCCAAAATGGTTAATAGTTATAAGCAGAAAAAAATTTCATCACCACAAAAAACAATAAACTTAGAATTAAAATAAGCCAATATGCAAATAATTATTTTTTGCTAAAGTTTATTCAAAACTTTATTGCTGAGAGTGTTAAGTTATATCTACGAAAACCTTATTGTACTATATATATTATCACTGATAAACACATTATTTTTGTGTTTTGAGACGAACGGGCCATCTATTCACGCCCACCTAACTACGGCTATTGTAAAAACTTCACCAAAAATAGCGGAGTTTGTGTGAATAGAACAACAAAAAAATGATTTAGCTAAACTTACAACAGAAACCATATAAATTTTATTTTTTTTAAATAATAAAAATTTTACTAATATGCGAAACCAACTAACAGCTCCCGAACCTTATTTTTCACAAATTGAATAAAAGGTTATTATTTATCAAAAACCATAAAAAATGAAACATAACTTTTTGAAATATGTTGTTATCTTAGTAAAACTTTTTTTATTTAGAAAATTTCATTATTTTAGCAAAACTATTAAAATTCAAAAAATTACGTTCATTTCTTTGTAGCAAAGCTTTGCTACAAAGAAACTTGTAATAAAATTAGATTTTAGTTTATTATAAAGGTTGGTTTTTCTTTATAAATGGAAGTAAGCCTACCATTCGAGCATTTTTAATAGCTCTTGACATATGTCGTTGTTGCTTAGCTGTTAACCCACTAATTCGGCGTGGTAAAATTTTTCCTTCTACACTAATAAATTTTCTTAATAAAACTATATTTTTATAATCAATTGTGTTTTGAACTAATGGAACTTTATTTGATTGTGATGTACGTTGAACAATTGGAATTATACGTTTTTTTTGAATTGTACGAGTTTTTGTTTTTTGATAAGAAAAAGTCATAAAATAGTAATTTTTTTTTAACTTGAAAAATAGTTGGCGTTAATTGTTTTAGTTATTTCCAAAATAATTTTTGTTAACAAACTTACTTAAAAAAAAAGTAGATTTAATAAATCTTGAAGTTTATTAAATCTAAACACCAAATGGTAAAATTTTTAAACTGTTTTAAAGTGTGTAATACGGAAAAAAAAAATTTCACTAGCTAGTTGTTTCACCAATTTTATTTGTGAAATTTTAAAAATGTATAACGTTTATATCAAAGAATTTAGGTTAGTTTGCGTATACTAAATCAAACAAGCTTTCCAATTGGGTGAGGTTCTACCGAACCCAAACCTTTGTTTTTAAGCTAAGCTTCAAAACTTAGGGCTTTTGCTAGTGAAACTAGCTGCAAGCTTGTTTCACTAGTGAGGTTCTACCGAACCTTTCCTTTTTTTATAAAGCTTTAGTAGCTACTAAAGCTTTGCGTCGTAATGCAAGTAACGTGAAAAAATAAAATTTTTCTTTTACCTGGAAAAAAAATAATGTTTAAGTTTGCTCGCTTTGACTTTAAATAACTGAACTTTAGTTTGCAATGAAAAAATTGAAATATTTAAGTTCGATAAATCTTGCAAACAATAATTTTTTTAATTAGTTTATATAAATAAAAACTAATTAAATGATTGAATTAATTGACAAAAAGCTTCTTGGTCTTTAATTACTAATTGAGCTAAAATTTTACGATTTAAAAACATATTTGATTTTTTTAAACCATGTAAAAACTCACTATAATTTAATCCATATAATCGTACGGCGGCATTTATTCGAGTAATCCAAATATTTCTAAATTCTCGTTTTCTTTGATTTCTATCTCGATAAGAATATTTTAACGCTTTTAGTTTTTGTTGATTTGCTGGTCTAAAAAGAACTGATGGCGAACCTCTAAATCCTTCAGTTAATTTTAATACTTTTTTACGTCTTTTACGGGCAACGTTACCACGCTTTACTCTAGTCATTATGAATACCCTTAGTATAAAAAATTTAATACATTATCTTTTGCGCTATTTAAAAAAACAAGCTTCACCAGAGAAATCAAGCAAAGCTTATTTTCCTACTTGGGTAATAAAAAATATAGTTTTTATTACCTTTGTTTTTCAGCTAAGCTGAAAAACTTAGGGCTTTTGCTAGTGAAACTAGCTGCAAGCTTGTTTCACTAGTGAGGTTCCTTTTGGTAACCAAGTAACCTGCAAGGTTACTTCGTTACTATCGAACCCAAAACACACAGTGTTCAGGTTGATAAACTATGAAACAGTTTATCAACAAGGTATGAAAAAATTTTGCAGCGAAGCTTTGCTGCGGAGCAGTTTTTTCAAACCCCACTTGGAGGTGAGGTTCTACCAAACCCAAAACAATCTTTGGTAACTAAGTTACTTGCAAGGCAACTTGGTTACATTAGGTTGACAAACTAGTCTCAGTTTGTCAATTTTGCGTTGCTTCTGTTGCTTCCGTTGCTTTGCAACGCAAAGGTACCTTGAAAACAAGCTTTGCTTGTTTTCTTAGGCAACGCAAAATTTTAATTTTAATAATTTTTATTTAATTAAATAATTTTTTTTGTGTTTTTTAGTTCCATTAAAAAAACTCAAAGAAACTTATATTTTTATAAGCTTAGATAAATAAATTTTTAACTCAAAGCCCAAAACATAAAATATTTAACCCATAAAAGGTAAGCAAAATATTAAAAAATACGTTTAACGAACAAAATTTCATATTTTAAATCTTTTTACTAATTATTTGACAAATAAAATTTAGCTTTGTGACAATGTGAAAAAAAACTTACAGATAAAGTATTTTTATTCTTAAAATAAAAAACAATTACTTTTTACATTTTATATAAATAAAAAGTAACTGTCAACTTAATACGCAAAATTTGCTTAGTTAGGTTATAAAATAGCATGTATTTAATTTCAAATATACCCCCAGGGGAAGTCGAATCCCCGTTTTATCCGTGAAAGGGATATGTCCTGGGCCTCTAGACGATGGGGGCACAGATATTTATTTATATAATAAATTATTTTTATTGGTATGTCAAAAATTTTTATAATTATTTTTAATTTACACAATTAGCGGGAGCAGGATTCGAACCTGCGACCTCAAGATTATGAGCCTTGCGAGCTACCAGACTGCTCTATCCCGCAATACTTTTAAATAATTTTATCATAAAATTATTTTCTACACAAAATATTATATACAAAATAATTTCTAAACTTTTTTTAAATAAACTAAAAACCTTAACCGGATACATTTTAAGTTTACAAATTTAATTTCAAAACCAATATAAGTTAATTAAAGTTATTAACTTTCACCACTTTGCATTTTGAAAAAAAAAACTTCAGAACGCGAAGTGAAAATAAACCTTGTAAGTTTAATAAACTTACAAAATTTTTAGCTACACAAAAAATTTTAGAATTTTGAAATAATTTTGCTTTGCAACACAAAGCAAGGTTTTAGTAGTATAGCTACTGAAACTTGGTAAAAGAAATATGAAGAAACTAAGTTTTTTCTAATCGTGTTTACAAGCTGTGAAACAGTTTGTAAACCTGAACACTTGGTTACCAAAAGGTATTTTGTGAAAACAAGTAAGTTGACAAACTGAAATAAGTTTGTCAACCTGAACACAAAGTGTTTTGGGGTTCGATAAAACCCCACCCTAAATTTTTCAGCTTAGCTGAAAAACAAAGGTTCTAAAATAAACATTGTTTGGTAACGAAGTTCCCTGCAGGCTAAATAAGGTTCACTTATCAGGTGAAGGGTTACTTCGTTACTACGTATCTATTTTCCTTTGCCTTGCCTAAGAAAACAAGCAAAGCTTGTTTTCAAGGTACCTTTGCGTTACAAACCAACGTTCAGTTATCTTTAAGATAACTGAACCTGAACACTATGTGTTT
>Ga0326721_10000578_pt1 | contig 11200 bp, 7 predicted proteins | sample SGPome_FD_203951 | JGI IMG/M metagenome (GOLD analysis project Ga0326721, IMG submission 203951) | Soil microbial communities from Southern Great Plains, Lamont, Oklahoma, United States - SGP_1_2016 | ecosystem: Engineered > Artificial ecosystem > Soil microcosm > Unclassified | place: USA...
GCTGCGCCGGGCGGCCGGGCAGAACCCGCACGCGCCGCGGATCCTGGGGGCCGGGTGGCTCTACAGCGCCCTCGGCGGCGCGGCGCCGACCCGGCAGCTGCTCGACGAGGCCGTCCCCGACCGCCCCGTCTACCTCGACGCCAACGACCTGCACTCGGTGTGGGTCAACAGCGCAGCCCTGGCGGAGCTGGGCATCGGGGACGCGACACCGGACCCGATCGGAGGCCGGATCAGCCGCGACCCCGTGACCGGGGCCGCCGACGGGATGCTCCACGAGACCGCCGCCCAGCAGATCGTCTGGCCCGCCCTCGCCCGGGCGGCCACCGACGCCGACCGCGACGCCCAGCTGGAGTCGGCGTTCGAGCACTACCTGGCCGTCGGCGTCACCGGCGCCGTGGACATGGCCGTCCAGGACGACGACCTCGCCGCCTTCCGCCGTGCCGCCGAGCGCCACGGCGGCTCCCTGCCCCTGCGCGTGAAGGGCCACTGGCTCGTCCACCGCCGCGGCAGCGACGCGGAGAACCTCGCCCAGGTCGCCCGGGCGGCGCAGCTGGCCCAGGAGCTCTCCGGGGAGTGGCTGCGCATCTGCGGGATCAAGCTCGTCGTCGACGGCGTCATCGACAGCTGCACCGCGGCCATGAAGGAGCCCTACGCCGACGGCAGCACGTGCGAGCCCATCTGGGACCGGGAGTCGCTGACGCCGGTGGTGGTCGCCGCCGACGCCGCCGGGCTGCAGGTCGCCCTGCACGCCATCGGCGACGAGGCCTCCGAGATCGCCCTGGACGCCCTCGAGCAGGCCCACAGGATCAACGGCCCCCGGGACCGCCGCCACCGGATCGAGCACCTGGAGACGGTCACCGAGGCCAGCGTGCGCCGCCTGGCCGCCCTCGGCGTGGTGGCCTCCGTGCAGCCGGTCCACGCCGACCCGGCCATCCAGGACAACTGGCGGGCCGTGCTGGGCGGGCCCCGCACCGAGCGGGCCTACCCGTGGACCGAGTTCCTCGCCGCCGGCGCCACCCTGGCGATCAGCACGGACGCGCCCACCGCCCCCCACCAGCCGCTGCCCAACCTGTACGTGGCCACCACCCGCAGGTCGGCGCTGGACCCCTCGCTGCCCGCCAACGTGCCCGGCTACGCCCTGGACCTGGCCGACGCCCTGTGCCACGCCACCCGCGACGCCGCCTTCTCCTGCCGCGCCGAGCACCAGGAGGGCCGCATCCTCGCCGGACACCTCGCCGACTTCACCGTCCTCGAGGCCGACCCCTTCGCCGCCGAGGCGGCCCGGCTGCTGACCAACCGGGCGCGCCTGACCGCCGTCGGCGGCCGCATCGCCTTCGCCGCGGCCGCCGCGGTGGCCTGAGCGCCGCGCCCCCGACCCCGACCACCGACCGACCCCAGGAGACCGAGACCATGCACCCTGCCACCCGCCCCGCCGCCGACCCCGCCGCGGCGGCCGCCACGACGGCCACCGTGATGCCCGCCGAGTGGGCTCCCCACGAGCGGACCTGGATGGCCTTCCCGCCCCCCAACGACACCTTCGGCCCCGCCTGGTCCGACACCCTGGAGCGGGCCCGCCGCGCCTGGTCGGCCGTGGCCCGCACGATCGCCCGCCACGAGCCCGTGACCGTCGTGGCCGACCCCGTCGACGCGGCCGCGGCCCGGGCCGCACTGGGGGAGGGGATCGAGGTCGTCCAGGCCCCCCTGGACGACGCCTGGCTGCGCGACTCCGGGCCCACCTTCGCCCACGGGGCCGACGGGTCGGTGGCCGCCGTGGACTGGGTGTTCAACGGCTGGGGCGCCCAGGAGTGGGCCGCCTGGGGGAGCGACCAGCACCTGGGCCGCTTCGTCGCCGAGCGGTCGGGTGCGGAGGTGGTCCCCAGCGCCCTGGTCAACGAGGGCGGGGGCTTCCACGTCGACGGCGAGGGCACCGTCCTGCTCACCGAGACCGTGCAGCTGGACCCCGGCCGCAACCCCGGCGCCACCAAGGAGCAGGTCGAGGCCGAGATCCACGCCCGGCTGGGCACCACCAGGGCGATCTGGCTGCCCCGCGGGCTGACCCGCGACTACGACGAGTTCGGCACCCGCGGCCACGTCGACATCGTGGCCGCCTTCGCCGGCCCGGGCACCGTCCTGGTGCACCGCCAGGACGACCCGGCCCACCCGGACTTCGAGGTGTCCCGGCAGATCCGCGCCGTGCTGGAGGCGGCCACCGACGCGCAGGGCCGCCGGCTGCGCGTCGTCGACGTCCCCGCCCCCACCGTCCTCGACGCCGGCGACGGGTTCGTCGACTTCTCCTACATCAACCACTACGTCGCCAACGGCGTCGTCGTGCTGTGCGCCTTCGACGACCCGAACGACGCCGTCGCCGCCCGGATCCTCGGGCAGGCCTACCCCGGGCGGGCCGTCGAGCTGGTCGACGCCCGCGACATCTTCGCCTTCGGCGGCGGCATCCACTGCATCACCCAGCAGCAGCCGGCCGCCCGCACGGGCGCCGGGCACGGGCAGGGCCGCCGATGAGCACCGTCGACGTCGTCGAGGCGACCATCGGGCAGCTGCGCGCCGCCCTGGAGGCCGGGCGCACGACGAGCGAGGAGCTGGTCCGGCTCTACCTCGAGCGGATCGCCGCCTACGACCGGGGCGGCCCCTGCCTCAACGCCGTGGTGGTGGACAACCCGCAGGCCCTGGCCGAGGCCCGCGCCTCCGACGCCCGCCGCGCCCGGGGGCAGACGCTGGGCCCGCTGGACGGCATCCCGTACACCGCCAAGGACAGCTACCAGGTGCGCGGGCTCACCGTGGCCGCGGGCTCGCCCGCGTTCGAGCATCTCATCGCCCAGCGCGACGCGTTCACGATCGAGCGCCTGCGCGCGGGAGGCGCGGTGCTGATCGGGCTGACCAACATGCCCCCGATGGCCAACGGCGGCATGCAGCGCGGCGTCTACGGCCGCGCCGAGAGCCCGTACAGCGCCGACCACCTCACCGCGGCCTTCGGCTCGGGCTCCTCCAACGGCTCGGGCACGGCGACGGCGGCCTCCTTCGCGGCGTTCGGCCTCGGCGAGGAGACCTGGTCCTCGGGCCGGGCGCCGGCCTCCAACAACGCGCTGTGCGCCTACACCCCCTCGCGCGGGATCATCTCCGTGCGCGGCAACTGGCCGCTCGTGCCGACGATGGACGTCGTCGTGCCGCACACCCGCACCATGGCGGACCTGCTCGAGGTGCTCGACGTGGTCGTCGCCGACGACGCCGAGACCCGCGGCGACTTCTGGCGCGTGCAGCCCTGGGTCGAGATCCCGACGGCGTCGGCCGTGCGCCCCGCCTCCTACCGCGCCCTCGAGGTGGCCGACGCCGCCGCGGCCGCCCGGGTCCTGACCGGCGTGCGCCTGGGCGTGCCGCGCATGTACATCGGGGCCGACCCCGAGGCCGGCACCGCGGAGCACCCGGGGATCGGCGGGCCGACCGGGCGGCGCATCGAGCCGCGCGCGTCGGTGCTCGCCCTCTGGGAGGCCGCCCGCCGCGACCTCGAGGCCGCCGGCGCCGAGGTCGTCGAGGTCGACTTCCCCGCCGTCACCAACTACGAGGGCGACCGCCCCGGCGCCCCGACCATCGCCACCCGCGGGTTCGTGAGCCCCGAGTACCTGCGCCGGGAGATCCTCGACCTCTCCGCCTGGTCCTGGCACGACTTCCTCGCCGCCAACGGCGACCCCGCCCTGCACCGCCTCGCCGACGTCGACGGCGCCAGGATCTTCCCCCACCCGGCCGGCGCGCTGCCCGACCGCTACGACGGCTTCGACGACGACATCGCCGACTACCCGGCGTTCGTGCGCGAGCACGGCGTCCCCGTGCTCACCGGGATCCCCGGCCTGGAGGACGGGCTGCGCGGGCTCGAGCGGACGCGCCGCGTGGACCTCGAGCAGTGGATGGACGAGCGCGGCCTCGACGCCGTCGTCTTCCCGGCCGTCGCCGACGTCGGCCCGGCCGACGCCGACGTCGACGAGGCGTCCGCGGAGCTCGCGTGGCGCAACGGCGTGTGGGTGGCCAACGGCAACCTCGTGCCCCGGCACCTCGGCATCCCCACGGTGACCGTGCCGATGGGCACGATGGCCGACATCGGCATGCCCGTCGGGCTCACGATCGCCGGCCGCGCCTGGGACGACACGGAGCTCCTGCGCCTGGCGGCAGCGTTCGAGGCCACCGGCGCCCGCCGCACCGCCCCGCCGCGCACCCCGCCCCTGCAGGGGTGACCGTGCCGGTGCGGTGAGCCGCCGGCACGGGCCTGCTCGGGCAGATCGGGTGCTGACCGGTGCCGGGCCCGCGCACTGAGGTCACCAGATGTGCACCCGCTCCCCGGGGGCGAGCCACAGCCCGTCCCCGGGGCACGTCGCGAACGTCGCGTGGAAGGCGTCCATGTTGCGCACCACGCCGTTGCAGCGGAACTCCTCGGGGGCGTGCGGGTCGGTGGCGAGCCGGTTGACCAGCTCCTGCTGCCGGGCGGTCGAGCGCCACAGCGCCGCGTAGGCGTAGAAGAACCGTTCCCGGCCCGTCAGCCCGTCGAGCACCGGGGCGGTGTCCAGGTCCAGCCCCCGCTCCCGCAGGGCCATCCGGTAGGCCACCAGGGAGATCTCGAGCCCGCCGAGGTCCCCGATGTTCTCCCCCACGGTGAAGGCGCCGCTGACGTGGTGCTCGGCCGGGTCCAGTCCGCCGGGGGTGTAGCCGTCGTACTGGGCGACCAGTGCGGCCGTGCGCCGGGCGAACTCGGCGCGGTCCTCCTCGGTCCACCAGTTCTCGAGGTGGCCGGCCGCGTCGTACTTGGCGCCCTGGTCGTCGAAGCCGTGGCCGATCTCGTGGCCGATGACGGAGCCGATCGCGCCGTAGCAGACGGCGTCGTCGGCGTCGATGTCGAAGAACGGCGGCTGGAGGATCCCGGCGGGGAAGACGACCTCGTTGAGCACGGGGTGGAAGTAGGCGTTGACCCAGTGGGGGTAGAGGAACCACTCGCCCCGGTCCACCGGGGTGCCCATCTTCCCGACGGTCCGGTCGTGCTCCAGCGCCAGCCCGGCCCGGACGTTGCCGAGCAGGTCCCGGGGGTCCAGGCGCAGCGAGGAGTAGTCGCGCCACGTCTCCGGGTAGCCGACCTTGACGGTGAACGTGGACAGCTTCTCGAGGGCGCGCGCCCGGGTGGCCTCCGACATCCACTCCAGCCGCCCGATCCGCTCCCGGTAGGCGGCCAGCAGGTGCTCGACGAGCTGCTCGATGCGGGCCTTGTGCGCGGGCGGGAACCAGCGGGCCGTGTAGGCCCGGGCCACGTCGTCGCCCAGGATCCGGGTGACGAGGAACTCGGCCCGCTTCCAGCGCTCGCGGGGGCGGGTGATCCCGGACAGCGCGGTGCTGTAGAAGCGGAAGTTCTCCTCGACGAACGTCCCGGGCAGGAAGGGGGCGCGCTTGGACACGATCCGCCACGCGTGCCAGATCCGGATCTGCTCCTCGGACCACGCCTGCCACAGCCGGCCGAGCCCGGCCACGAACGAGGGCTGGCGCACGATGATCCGGTCGAAGATCCCCGTGCCGCGGCCCGGGGCGATGCCCTCGAGCCACGCGGCCCACGGCAGGCCCGGCGCCATCGCGTGCAGGCCGGCCACGTCCACGGGGTTGTACATCTCCTCGACGTCCCGGGCCGCGACCGTGTCCCACTGCGCGGCGGCCAGCTGGGTCTCCATGGCCATCACCGTGGCGGCGGCCTGGGCGGGGTCCACCCCCCAGTGCGCCGGGAGGCCGGCGAGCGCGAGCATCGCCGCGACGTGGTCCGTGAACGCCGCCCGCAGCCGCTCGTGCACGGCGTCCGTGTAGTAGGACTTCGAGGGCAGGGACAGCCCGTCCTGGCACAGGAAGAAGGAGTAGCGGGAGGAGTCCCGGGAGTCGTTCTCCACGAAGAAGGACAGCAGCCCGTCCACGCCGGTGCGCTGCAGGGCCGCCGAGGCGCGGGCGAGCCCGTCCTTGTCACGGGCGGCGTCCAGCAGCGCCAGGTCGGGCTCCAGCGCGGCGCGGCCGCGGCGCTCGATCTCCTCCTCGTCCAGGAAGGAGCGGTAGAGCGCGCCCATGCGGGAACCGGGCGGGGCCTCCTGGATGATCTCGTGCACCCGCTCGGTGTTGCGGTCCGTGAGGATCGCGGACGCCCCGTCGGCCGAGCGGTCGTCCGGCAGCTCGTGGGCCTCGATCCACCCGCCGTTGACGTGGCGGTACAGGTCGTCCTGCGGGCGGACACCGGGGTGGACGTGCTGCAGCTCGAGGCCGGAGGCGGTCGTCACGGGCGCATCCCCTGTCGTCGTGGGGTCATGGGTCTCGCGGTCCGAGCGGGCCGCGTCCTGCGCCCAGCCTACGGACGACGACGCCGTGGCCCGCCCCGCGCGGGCCACGGCGTCCGTGGTGCTCCTCACACCGCCCCGGCTCGGCCCGCGGGGTGGTGCCGTGCGTCAGCTCGCGGACGGCTCCGGGCTCGCCGATCCGGCGGCCTCCCCGGTGCCCAGCCACTTGCCCTCGAGCTCCTCGAGGGTGCCGTCCTCCTTCATGGCCGCCAGCGACTCGTTGACCTGGTCGAGCAGGGCGGTGTTGCCGGTCTTCACGGCCAGGCCCAGCTGCTCGCCGGTCTCGATCTCCTCGACCAGGCGCAGCTCGGGGTTGTCGGTGATGGCCGGGCCCATCACGGAGATGTTGCCGATCACGGCCTCGACGTCGCCGGTGTTGAGCCCCTGGATCATCAGGGCCGAGTCCTCGTACTGCACGACCTCGGCGTTGTTCTCCTCGGCCTGGGTCTCGCCCGTGGTGGCCTGCTGCACGCCCACGCGCTTGCCCTGGACGTCGGCCAAGGAGTCGATGTCGGCGTCCGGGGCCACCAGCAGGGCGAGGTTGTCGTCGAGGTAGGGGTCCGAGAAGTCCATGACGGACTCGCGCTGCTCGTTGATGGTCATCCCCGAGGCGGCGAGGTCGCACTGGTTCGAGTCCAGGGCCACGCCCGACTGGATGCCCTCGAAGCCGGTGCGGATGAACTCCGTCTGCACCCCCATGTCCTCGGCGATGCTGTTCACCAGGTCGACGTCGAAGCCGACGGTCTGCCCGTCCTCCGTGTACTCGAAGGGGCGGTAGGGGATGTCCGAGCACACCGTGAGCGTGCCCGGGGTGACCAGGCTGATCTCCCCGCCGCTCGCGTCGCCGCCGGCCTGCTCGCCGCCCCCGGTGCTCGAGCACGCGCTCAGCGCCAGTGCGGAGACGGCCAGCACGGACAGGGTGCCCGCCCCGCGGAACCTGCTCTTCATGGATCTGTCCTTCCCTCAGGAGGTGGGTGACCGCTCCGGGACGCGACGTCGTGCCCCGCGGGCGGCCGACCGCTGAATGTGCCTCAGTGTAGGGGCATTCGCGCCGCGCATGTGCTGCGGAACACCGGTCGGTAGCACATTGCCCGGTGGGCCCGGCGCCGCCGGCGCGGACCGCCCGGGCCGGGGTTGGGCACAATGGAGCGCATGACCTGCATCGACGTCCCCCACCGGGCCGGAACCATCGACCCCCCCGGCGTCCCTGCCCCTGCGGGCAGGCCGTGATGACGGCCCAGGAGCCCGCGAGCGTCCGCGTCGACGTGTGGCTGTGGGCGGTGCGCGTGTTCAAGACGCGCTCCGCGGCCACGGCCGCGTGCCGCGCGGGCCACGTCAGGATCGACGGCACCTCGGTCAAGGCCGCCCAGCCCGTGCGCCCGGGCCAGCGGGTCACCGTGCGCCGCCCCGGTCACGAGCAGGTGCTCGAGGTCGTGCGCCTGCTGGTCAAGCGGGTGGGCCCGCCCGTGGCCGCGACCGCCTACGTGGACCACAGCCCGCCCCCGCCGGCACCCCTGCACGCCGCGGTGCCCCGGCGCGACCGCGGCGCGGGCCGGCCCACGAAGAAGGACCGGCGGGAGATGGACCGGCTCCGCGGCGGCGGGCCCGCCTGACCGGGCGTCGGTAGCCTGGTCCGGTGACCACGACCTCCCGCGCCCGCGACCTCAACCGCCAGATCCTCGCCCTGGCCGTCCCGGCCTTCGGGGCGCTCGTGGCGGAGCCGCTGTTCCTGCTCGCGGACTCCGCGATCGTCGGCCACCTCGGCACGCCCCAGCTCGCGGGCGTGGGCGTGGCGGCGACGGCGGTGCAGACCGTGGTGGGGCTCATGGTCTTCCTCGCCTACAGCACCACCCCGGCGGTGGCCCGCCACCTCGGGGCCGGCCGGCTCGCCGAGGCCGTCGCGGTGGGCCGGGACGGCCTGTGGCTCGCCGCGGGCCTCGGCGCGGTCCTCTCCGCCGCGGGCTGGGCCCTCGCCCGGCCGCTGCTGGAGCTCATGGGCGCCCGCGGCGACGTCCTCGAGCACGCGGTGACGTACCTGCACTGGTCCCTGCCCGGGCTGACCCCCATGCTCGTCGTGCTCGCCGCGACCGGCGTGCTGCGGGGGCTGCAGGACACGAGGACCCCGCTGCTCATCGCGGGGGCCGGGGCGGCCGCCAACGCCGGGCTGAACCTCGTGCTCGTCCACGGGGCCGGGCTCGGGGTGGCCGGCGCCGCGATCGGCACGTCCGCCGTGCAGTGGGCCATGGCCCTGGCCTTCCTGGGCATCCTGCGCCGGCTGGCCCGCGCGCACGGGGTGGGCGCGGCGACGTCGTGGGCGCGCGTGCGCGGGCACCTGACCGTGGGCTCGTGGCTCATGCTCCGCACCCTGTCGCTGCGGATCGCGATCCTGGCCACCGTCCTCGTGGTCACGGGCCAGGGCGCCCAGAACCTCGCCGCGCACCAGCTCGTGATGACGGTGTTCAACTTCCTGGCCTTCGCCCTGGACGCCCTCGCCATCGCCGCCCAGGCCCTGCTGGGCCGGGACATGGGCGCCCGCGACCTCACCGACCCGGCCGAGCGCCGGGCGCTGCGCGACCTCATGAACCGGCTGCTCGCCTGGGGTCTCGGCTTCGGCGTGGTCACGGGCGTGCTCGTGGGCCTGCTCGGCACGCGCCTGGGCTTCCTGCTCAGCCCCGACCCCGGGGTGCAGGCGCTGTTCGCGGCGGCACTCGTCGTCGTCGCCGTGGGCCAGCCGCTCGCGGCCTACGTGTTCGTCCTCGACGGCGTGCTCATCGGCGCGGGCGACGCCCGCTATCTCGCGGTGGCCGGCGTGCTCAACCTGGCCCTGTACCTGCCGCTCCTGGGCCTTGTGGCGGCGTTCGCCGGTCCGGGCGCCGCCGGGCTGGTGTGGCTGTGGAGCGCCTACGCGGGCGGCTACCTGGGGGCCCGCGCGCTGACCCTCGGGCTGCGCGCGCGGGGCGACACGTGGCTGCTGGTCAACGCACGGTAACAAGCCGAATTCCACCGGCCCGTGTGGCGCGGATCACCTACGATTTCACCATGGACAGTGAGCTGAGCGCAGAGAACCAGGCCACCGGCGACGGCGCCGGGCGCGGCGCCGTGCTCGTCGGCGTCGACGGTTCGGACCAGGCCCGGCACGCCCTCGAACGGGCCGTCGAGGAGGCCCGGGCCCAGAGCATGTCGGTCCGTCTGGTCGGCGCCTATCCCGTCATCGGGGTGGGGGATCCCGGCCTGGAGACGCGCTTCACCGAGGCCGTCATGAAGGAGAACGCCGAGCACCTGGCCGAGGCGCGCGAGCTCGTCGAGCGGGCCGGGCTGCCCGTGGAGGTCGTCGAGGCCGCCGGTGACGCCGCCAAGGCCCTGGTGGAGCAGTCCCGCGACGCCGCGCTCGTCGTCATGGGCAAGCGCGGGCGGGGCGGAGCGCTGCGCGGACGTCTCGGCTCGGTCTCCGCGGCCGTCGCGGCCCACTCGAAGTGCCCGGTGATCATCGTCCCCGAGGCCGGCGAGGGGCGCCACGCCCGGCACGTCGGCGGCGCCACGGACGTCGCGCTCGAGCCCGGCGGGCCCGTCTCGGTCGACGACGTCGACTTCGCCGGCCGGGTGGTCGTCGGCGTGGACGCCCTCGGCTCCCGCAACCCCGCCCTGTGGAAGGCCGTGGAGTACGCGCAGCGGCACGGCCGCAAGCTCGCGCTGCTGTCCGTGAACGGGGCGCTGTCCGGGACGCCCACCTGGTTCCAGGACGAGTTCAACCAGGCCCGGTACTTCCACGAGGCGGACGAGCGGCTCGCCGAGATCTCCCGGGAGATCGCCGAGGAGCACCCGGAGCTGACCGTGGAGCACCACATCTTCGTCGGGCGTCCGGCGCGCATCCTCATGCACGCCACCGACTCCGCGGAGCTGGTCGTCGTCGGCTCCCGCGGCATCGGCGGGTTCCGGGGGCTGCTGCTCGGCTCGGTGTCCCAGGCCGTGCTCGAGAACGCCACCGGCCCGGTCATGATCGTGCCGTCGCACCCCGCCTGAGCCGGGCCCGGTCCCGCCGGCCGCGCCGGCACGCCCCGATCACGAGCGGAGGAGGAAGCAGCGCGAGATGGCAGAGCAGATCGTCGTCGGCTACGACGGCTCCGAGTACAGCGACCGCGCCCTCGAGTGGGCCGTCCAGGAGGCGGCCGCGCTCTCGGCCGAGCTGAAGGTCGTGGTCTCCGTGGGCCGCCCCGTCGCCGTGGACCCCAGCCTGTACGGGCCCTTCCTCCAGGCCATCGAGGAGGAGGCGGAGAAGGTCGCCGGCCGTGCGGTCGCCCGCGCCCAGGAGCACGGTGTCCGGGCCGTGGGCGTCGTGGAGCGCGGCGACGCCGCCGGGGTGCTGGTCTACGCGTCGGAGCCCGCGTCGGCGCTGGTCGTCGGCAAGCGCGGGCGCCACGGCGTGCGCGGGCGCGTGGGCTCGGTCTCGGCGGCCGTGTCGGCGCACGCGAAGTGCCCGGTGATCGTGCTGCCCGACCGCTGGGACCCGGAGGCCCGGGCCGGGCGCCGGGGGGCCGGTCCCTTCGCGGGACGCGTCGTGGCCGGCGTGGACCGGCTCGGCGGGGACAACCCCGCCGTCGTCGCGGGCGCCCGGTACGCCGGGCGCCACGGACTGGGCCTGGCCCTGGTCACCGTGGTGCCCGAGGCCGCGAACGTGCCCACGGGCTCGGCCGAGCTGGACCGCGCGGTGCGCGAGCAGCTCACCGCCCCGGCCCACGCCCTGGTCGACCAGGTCGCGGCCGCGGTGCGGGCCGAGCGCCCCGGGCTCGACGTCGAGACCTTCGTGTTCTCGGGCGTCCCGGCGGACCAGCTGGTCCGGGCCAGTC
>Ga0326721_10000579_pt1 | contig 11187 bp, 8 predicted proteins | sample SGPome_FD_203951 | JGI IMG/M metagenome (GOLD analysis project Ga0326721, IMG submission 203951) | Soil microbial communities from Southern Great Plains, Lamont, Oklahoma, United States - SGP_1_2016 | ecosystem: Engineered > Artificial ecosystem > Soil microcosm > Unclassified | place: USA...
CGACTGCTGGCTGCCCGCCGACCTGGCGCCCGGCGACCTGCTCGCGGTCGCCGCGACCGGGGCCTACTGCTTCGCGATGGCCAGCAACTACAACCGCATTCCACGGCCGCCGGTGGTCGCGGTGACCGGCTCCCGGTCGCAGGTGATCGTGCGCCGGGAGACCCTGGATCAGCTGATGGCCAACGATGTCGGGTGGAGCACGCCACGGCAACCGGTTGCCCAGGCCGTCGGCGGGGTCGACGGGTGAGCGACCCCCGGCCGATCCGCCTGGCGCTGCTCGGCTATGGCGTCGTCGGCGCCGCGGTCGCCCGGTTGCTCGACGAGCAGTCGGCCGAGCTCGCCGCCCGGGTCGGGGCGCCGCTGGAGCTGGCCGGCATCGCGGTCCGCCGGCCCAACCGGCACAGCGGCACCGACCCGGCGCTGCTGACCACCGACGCAGCCGCGCTGGTGACCCGCGAGGACGTCGACATCGTCATCGAGGTGATCGGCGGCATCGAGCCGGCCCGCAGCCTGCTGCTGAGCGCGTTGAAGTCGGGAAAGAGCGTGGTCAGCGCCAACAAGGCGCTGCTGGCAGAGGACGGCGCCAGGCTGCACGCCGAGGCCAGCGCGCAAGGCGTAGACCTGTATTACGAGGCCGCCGTGGCCGGGGCGATCCCGCTGCTGCGACCGTTGCGGGAGTCCCTGGCCGGCGATCGGATCACCCGGGTGATCGGGATCGTCAACGGCACCACCAACTTCATCCTGTCCCGGATGACGGCCAGCGGCGCCGGGTTCAACGAGGCGCTGGCCGAAGCGACCGCGCTCGGGTACGCCGAGGCCGATCCGAGCGCGGACATCGACGGCTTCGACGCCGCGGCCAAGGCCGCGATCCTGGGTGGCCTGGCCTTTCATACCCGGGTGACCGCCGCAGACGTGCATCGCGAGGGAATCAGCGAGGTCACCGCCGCGGACGTGGCCAGCGCCGCGGCGATGGACTGCACGGTGAAGCTGCTGGCGATCTGTGAGCGCAGCGGCTCGGCGGACACGCCGTCGGTCGCCGTGCGGGTGCACCCGGCGATGATCCCGCTGTCCCACCCGCTGGCCGGTGTCGGAGAGGCGTTCAATGCCGTCTACGTCGAGGCGCAGGCGGCCGGCTCGCTGATGTTCTACGGGCGCGGCGCCGGTGGCGAGCCGACCGCCAGCGCGGTGCTGGGGGATCTGGTGGCGGTGGCCCGCAACCGGCTCAGCGGCAGCCGGGGGGCGGGGGAGAGCGCCTACGCCGACCTGGCCGTGCAGCCGATCGGCGAGGTGCTGACCCGGTACCACGTCGCCCTCGATGTCGCGGACCGTCCCGGTGTGCTGGCCGCGGTGGCGGGCGCGTTCGCCGACCACGGGGTGAGCATCCAGACCGTCCGGCAGGAGGGGCGCGGCGACGCGGCGACGCTGGTGCTGGTCACCCACGTCGCCCCGGATGCCGCGCTCGCGGCGACGGTGCGCCGGCTGGCCGCCTACGATTTCATTCGCGGGGTACGCAGCGTGATGCGGGTCGAAGGCCTGCCCGCGGACTGAGCAGCCCAGACCAACGGCGATCGGGCGAGCTCGTGACTTCGTGGTTCCAGCGGCAGGAAGAGTAGCGAAACATGGCCGGACGGCAGTACATCAGCGGCCCGCTGGCCACAGCGTGGCCCGGGCTCATCGAGGCCTACCGGGACCGGCTGCCGGTGACGGCCCGCACCCCGGTGGTGACGCTCTACGAGGGCGGCACCCCGCTGGTGCCGGCCGCCGAGGTATCGGCCCTGGTGAACGCCGAGGTGTATCTGAAGGTCGAGGGCGCGAACCCGACCGGCTCGTTCAAGGACCGTGGCATGACGGTGGCCATCTCCAAGGCGGCCGAGTCCGGCGCCAAGGCGGTGATCTGCGCTTCCACCGGCAACACCTCCGCCTCGGCGGCGGCCTACGCCGTGCGAGCCGGCATGGTGTGCGCGGTGCTGGTTCCGCAGGGCAAGATCGCCCTCGGCAAGATGGCCCAGGCGCTGGTCCATGGCGCCAGGCTGCTGCAGGTGGACGGCAACTTCGACGACTGCCTGGAGCTGGCGCGCAAGCTCGCGGTCGACTACCCCGTCGCGCTGGTCAATTCGGTGAATCCGGACCGCATCGAAGGCCAGAAGACCGCGGCCTTCGAGATCTGTGACCTGCTCGGTCGGGCGCCCGACATCCACTGCATACCGGTGGGCAACGCCGGCAACATCACGGCCTACTGGAAGGGTTACCGGGAGTACCTCGCCGATGGCCTGATCGAGAATACCCCTGCGATGTATGGCTTTCAGGCCGCCGGGGCGGCTCCGATCGTGCTCGGGCGGCCGGTTGCCAAGCCGATGACGATCGCCACCGCGATCCGGATCGGAAACCCGGCGTCGTGGCTGCCGGCGGAGGCCGCCCGCGACGAGTCGGCCGGGCTGATCGACTCGGTGACCGATCGGGAGATCCTGGAGGCCTACCGGTTGCTGGCCCGCAAGGAAGCGGTGTTCGTGGAGCCAGCCTCGGCGGCCAGCGTCGCCGGGCTGATCAAGTCCGCGAGGGCCGGCCTGGTGCGGGCCGGCGCCGTGGTGGTCTGCACCGTCACCGGCAACGGCCTCAAGGATCCGGAGTGGGCGATCTCCGGAGCGCCGACGCCGGTGACCATCCCGGTGGACGGCCGCGCGGCGGCGGTTCAGCTCGGGCTGGCCTGATGCCCGGCCCGTTCACCGCCGCCACCGTCACCGTGCGGACGCCGGCCACCAGCGCCAACCTCGGCCCCGGCTACGACAGCTTCGGCCTGGCGCTGAGCCGTTATGACGAGGTGCGAGCCCGGGTATGCAGCGAGGGGCTCGACGTCCGGGTCTGCGGCGCCGGCGCCGGCGAGCTGGCGCTCGACGAGGCGCACCTGGTGGTCCGGGCGATGCGGGCCGCCTTCGACCGGATCGGCGCCCAGCCGCCCGGGCTGGAGCTGGACTGCTACAACGACGTGCCGCACGGGCGCGGCATGGGATCGTCCGCGGCAGCCATCGTGAGCGGGATCGAGCTCGCCCGCGGCCTGAGCGACGATGGCCGGGAGCGCCTGAGCGATGCCGAGGCCCTCGCGCTGGCTGCCGAGCTGGAGGGCCATCCGGACAATGTCGCCGCGTGCCTGCTGGGCGGGCTGAGCATCTCCTGGCTCGCCGGTGGCCGGGGCGCCGCGGCGCAGGCCGCGACCGCCGAGCAGCTGGGCGCCACCGGGATCAGGCCGGTGCTGTTCATCCCGGCCGAGCAGTCGGCCACCAGGGCGGCCCGGGCGCTGCTGCCCGAGCGGGTGCCGCACGCCGACGCCGCCTTCAACGCAGGCCGGGCCGGCCTGCTGGTGCTCGCGCTGACCAGCCGTCCCGAGCTGCTGCTGGCCGCCACCGAGGACCGGCTGCACCAGGGCTACCGGGCCGCGGGCATGCCGGCCAGCGCCGCGCTGCTCCTCGAGCTGCGCAGCCGCGGCATCGCCGCCGTGATCTCCGGCGCCGGGCCGTCGGTGCTGGCGCTGGTCGCGGACGGGCAGGCCGGGACGGCTGCCGAGCTGACCCCAGCAGGCTGGGAATGCGCGTGCCTGGAGTTCTCGCCCGGCGCCCGGACCTCGAGGGTGTGAGCCCGCGCCACCATGGTTGCGGCGAGCCCGCTGGCAGGACCGCCCCCGCCCGGCGGAAGTGGAATAGGACACGCCCACCCTGTGTTGGCGCAGTGAGCCGCTTGCGTCTACTCTTAGCTCATTCCTCGCGTGACCACGGCTGTGCCAGCTACGCGACGAAGCAGCCCGAAGAGCCTGCGCGGACGTTCCAGAATCGAAATCTCAGTCAGAATCCACTGATAGTTCGAGCTGGGCGCTCTGGAACTCGTTCGTTCCGACCTCGGCTGCGAGTTTCCTGATCGGGACATCGATCAGCCCGGCGATACCCCGCCGACCTAACACCGGTGTGCGTCTGACCGAAAAGAGACGTACGACCACTCGGAAGGATCCGAAACCACAGTGACTGACACCCAGGACCAACTCCTCGTCCTGCCTGGCACCGAGTCGACCGACTCCGGCGCCAACAATGCCGCTCAGGAGCGTGCCAAGCGCCGCTCCGGCTCCCTGTCGTCGATGCTGCTCCCCGAGCTGCAGGCGCTGGCCGGCTCGATGGGCATTGCCACCGGCAAGATGCGCAAGAGCGATCTGATCGCCGCCATCGAGAATGCCAAGCGGCCGCAGAGCGCTTCCAGCAGCCCGCAGGCCGGCGCCAGCAGCGCGCCGGCGGCCCGCCAGAGCGCCGCCGCGGATGCTCCGGCCGCCGCTGCCACTCCGCCTGCTGCCCAGGCGCCGCCGGCCGCCCCGGCCACCCGGACCCGCCGCTCAGCTACCCGCGCGGCCACCAACACCCAGCCGACCACGCCGGATCTCGGTGTCGACAGCCAGCCGGCTCCGGCCGTGGCGACCGCGACGCCGGCCGCCGACGGCCCGTCCGGCAGCGCCCCGCGCGCCACGGACGACGGCTCGGACGTCGCCGGCCCGGACGCCGGCAGCACCCGCCAGGCGGAGCGCGGTCGTTCCCGCGACGCCGGCCGCGGCCGCGACGGCCAGCCTCGCGACGGCCAGGCCCGCGACGGCCAGGCGACCACCCGCGAGTCCAGCACCCGCGAGTCCAGCACCCGCGAGTCCAGCACCCGCGAGTCCAGCACCCGCGAGTCCAGCACCCGCGACGGCCAGGGCCGCGACAGCAACGGCCGGGAGGCCTACGCCCGCGACGGCCAAGCCCGCGATGGCCAGGCCCGCGACGGCCAGGCCCGCGACGGCCAGGCCCGCGACGGCCAGGCCCGCGACGGCCAAGCCCGCGACGGCCAGGTAGCCACCCGCGAGTCCAACGGCCGGGACGGCAACCGTGACTTCAACGGCCGGGACGGCAACCGCCAGAACCGGGACGCCGGCCAGCGCGACCGCAACCAGGGTCCCACCCTCAACGACGACGACGACGAGTTCGGCTCCGGCCGCCGCCCGCGGCGTTACCGCGACCGCCGCGGCCGGACCCGCGACCGCGTCGATGCCTCCAACAACGGCGGCGGCCGCAACGACGTCGAGCCGACCATCTCCGAGGACGACGTCCTGGTGCCGGTCGCCGGCATCATCGACAACGTCGACGACAAGGGCTCCTGGTTCATCCGGGTCAGCGGTTACTTCGCCAGCTCCGACGACGTCTACGTCTCCAACGCCCACGTCCGCCGGTACAACCTGCGGCGCGGCGATGCGGTGACCGGCGCGGTGCGCCAAGCCCGCGACGGCGAGCGCAAGGAGAAGTTCAACCCGCTCGTCCGGTTGGACACCATCAACGGCGTCGACCCCGAGCGAGCCCGCAGCCGGGTCGAGTTCACCAAGCTCACTCCGCTGTACCCGCAGGAGCGGTTGCGGCTGGAGACCGAGCCGCACATCCTGACCACCCGGGTGATCGACCTGGTGATGCCGATCGGCAAGGGCCAGCGGGCGCTCATCGTCTCCCCGCCCAAGGCGGGCAAGACCATGATCATGCAGGCGATCGCCAACGCCATCGCGACCAACAACCCCGAGTGTCACCTGATGGTGGTGCTGATCGACGAGCGGCCCGAAGAGGTCACCGACATGCAGCGCTCGGTGAAGGGCGAGGTCATCGCCTCCACCTTCGACCGGCGCCCGCAGGACCACACCATGGTCGCCGAGCTGTCCATCGAGCGCGCCAAGCGGCTGGTGGAGATGGGCCACGACGTGGTGGTGCTGCTCGACTCGATCACCCGGCTGGGCCGCGCGTACAACCTGGCCGCTCCGGCGTCCGGGCGGATCCTGTCCGGTGGTGTGGACTCCACGGCGCTGTACCCGCCGAAGCGGTTCCTCGGCGCCGCCCGCAACATCGAGGACGGCGGCTCCCTGACCATCATCGCCTCGGCGCTGGTGGAAACCGGCTCGGCCGGTGACACCGTGATCTTCGAGGAGTTCAAGGGAACCGGCAACGCCGAGCTGCGGCTGGACCGCAAGATCGCCGACAAGCGGGTCTTCCCGGCGGTGGACGTCGACCAGTCCTCCACCCGTAAGGAAGAGATCCTGCTCTCGCCGGACGAGCTCGCCGTGGTGATCAAGCTGCGCCGGGTGCTGCACGCCCTGGACCCGCAGCAGGGCATCGACCTGCTGCTGGACCGGTTGCGCAAGACCCGGACGAACATCGAGTTCCTGATGCAGATCGCCAAGACGACCCCGGGCGGCGACGACAGCTGAGCCGGCCATGGCAGCTGGCGCCAGTGCCGGCCGGGCAGGCTCGCCGAGCTGGGTGTTCGCCAGCCGCACCCAGCGCAGGCTTGCAGTCCTGGCGGCGGCGCTCGCGCTGATCGCGCTGGTGACCGCTGTCAACGCCGCCAGGGTCCATCCCGAACGGCGGACCATCACGGTCACCGCGCCGGCCCCACCCGCCGCGGCGACCGTGGATGCCTCCGGCTGCCCGGTACAGGCCGAGTGCCGGGTGCAGCAACGCGCGACCGGCCTGGACACGGCGTTCGTCCGGGCCTTTCCGGCGGGCCAGGTGCTCAACGTCCAGGCCACGCTGGACCTGCGGACGAACCGCAGCTACCGCACCTCGTTGATCGGCTCGATCGGCGGGTCGGCAACGGTGAGCCTGACCGCGCAGTGCGTGCCCGGCGCCCCGCGGCCGTCCCCGCGGCTGGAGCGGTCCAGCACCGCCCACGTCGATCTGGCAGGTAACAGCGTCATCGACTTCCGCCAGCTCAGCGTGCTGACGCCCGGCCGGCCGGGCTGCGGGGTGGCGATGCTGCTGCGCACCCGCGGAGCGGCCATCCGGTTCCAGGACGCCGCCCTGCGCCTGGCGCGTGACCCGGCCGCGCAGCTGCCGTCATGAGCCGGCTGCGGATCAACCGGCCAGCCAGGGACTGGATCGAGCTCCTGCCGTCAGAGAGCCCGCCGCCAGCCGGCGCCGGCAGCTCGGCGGCGGGTGGCCCGGCCCGGTTGCCGAGGGTCGTGCCGGCCTGGCTGGTCGCCGCGGCTCTGCTGCTGGCCTGCGCCGCCTGCGCCGCCGCAACGAGCTGGTGGCAGCACCGGTCCCGCGTCATCGAGGTGACCAGCAGGGTGCGGCCTTCCTACAGCGCCGGACCCGATGCGGCCGGCTGCCCGATCCTGCTCCGCTGCCGGGTGATCGCTGATCCCAGCCAGCCGCTGGCCACGGCGGCTCGGCGGCTGTTCCCCGACGCCACGGTGCTGAGCTCGCTGTCGGTGGTGGAGTCGGGCAGCGGCCGGACGGTGCAGACCACCATCGTGCTGCGCGCGCCGTCCGGCCTGGAGGTCTCGGCCAGCGCCCAGTGCGTCCCGGGCGCCGGTCCGATCACCGGCAGGGCCGCGTCACTGCCCGCGACGGGCCCCGCTCAGGCCGACTTCGTGGTGGCGGGCGCGCCGGGATGCAGCGTGGCGGTCTCCGCCCAGATCCCGCGGGCGGCGCCGGTCCCGCTTGCCCGGCTTCGGCAGCTGGCGCGTGATCCACAGGCCCAGCTGAACCCCTAACCGCTGACGTCTCAGTCCGGCGCGGTAGTTCGCCGGTAGATCCGGCATTCCCACGGCCGCAGCACCAGGGAGGTGGCGTCCGGGACGGCCGGGTAGTTGCCCAGCAGCAGCTGCGCCGCTGCCCAGCCGGGCGCGTCCGGCACCGTCGCGGTGGCTTCGGCGCCGGAGAAGTTGCCCAGCACCAGCCAGCATTCGGAGTCCAGGCGCCGGGTGAAGGCATAGACCTGCTCGTCCTGCGGCAGCAGCATGCCGAAGTCACCGACGGCCACGATCGGGTGGTCGTGGCGCAGCGCGATCAGCTTGCGATAGTGGTGAAACACCGAATCCGGATCGGCAAGCTCGGCCTCGGCGTTGATGGTCCGGTGGTTCGGATTGACCCCGATCCACGGCTCGCCGGAGCTGAAGCCGGCGTTGCGGCCGGCTGTCCACTGCATCGGGGTACGGGCGTTGTCCCGGCTCATCCGGCGCAGCGCTGCCAGCACCTCGGCGGCTGCGGCATCACCCGCGCCACCACCGGCGCCGGCCGAGGCGGCCTCGGCAGCGGTGGTCCGGTCCGCCAGCGGATCACCCGGCATCGGCTGGTCTGAGCCGGTGGCGGCCAGCGCGGCGGCGTAGTAGTTCAGCGATTCGATGTCACGGAAGTCGGAGATCCCGGCGAACACCGCGTTCGTCATGCCGAGCTCTTCGCCCTGGTAGACGTAGGGCGTTCCGCGATGCAGGTGCAGGACGGTGCCGAGCATCGTGGCCGACAGCGCCCGGTACTGGTCGCTGTCGTCGCCGAAGCGCGAGACCACCCGCGGCTGGTCGTGGTTGTTCCAGTAGAGGCTGTTCCAGCCGACTTCGGCCAGGCCTGCCTGCCATCGGCCGAGGCTGGCCTTGAGGTCCAGCAGCGAGAAGCCGGTGGGATGGAACTTGTCGATGCCCTGGTCCAGCTGCACGTGCTCGAACTGGAACACCATGTCCACCTCGTGCCGGTCCGGGTCGGTGAACAGCCGGGCCTGCTCCACCGTCACGCCGGGCATCTCGCCGACGGTCAACAGCTGCGCGTCGCGGCCGGCGAACACCCGCTGGTGCATCTCCTGCAGGAACTCGTGGATGCGCGGCCCGCAGATGTAGTGCGCCGAGCCGTCGCCGTAGCCCCCGCCATGGACCGGGCCGTCCGGCAGCCGCGGGTCCTTGGAGATCATGTTGATGACATCCATCCGGAAGCCGTCCACCCCACGGTCCAGCCACCACCGCATCATGGCGTACACAGCTTCCCGGACCTGCGGGTTCTCCCAGTTCAGGTCCGGCTGCTTGCGCGAGAACAGGTGCAGGTAGTACTCGCCGCTGGCCTCGTCGAGCTCCCAGGCCGAGCCGGAGAACGCCGAGCCCCAGTTGGTCGGCTCGGCGCCCGGCGCGCCGGCGGCCATCCCGGCCCGCGGCCCTCGCCACCAGTACCACTCGCGTTTCGGGTCGTCCTTGCCGCGCCGGGACTGCTGGAACCACGGGTGCTCGTCGGAGGTGTGGTTGACGACGAGGTCGAGCACCAGCTTCATGCCTCGCCGGTGCGCCTCGGCCAGCAACCGGTCGAAGTCGGCCAGCGTGCCGAACACCGGGTCGATGTCGGTGTAATCGCTGATGTCATAGCCGGCGTCGTCCTGCGGCGAGGGGAAGGTCGGCGACAGCCACAGGACGTCCACGCCCAGCCGCTGCAGGTAGTCCAGCCGCGAGATGATGCCGGCCAGGTCGCCGATGCCGTCACCGCTGGCATCGCGGAAGCTCCGCGGATAGATCTGGTAGACGACGGCCGATTGCCACCACACGGCCGGGTTGCTGGCCATCCGGCCCCTCCCACTGCTCAGTCTGACTCAGGCTCTAGTCGCGCACGCCGGATCGGATCGGGCCGCCGGGGTTGCAACATACCCTCGGCAAATCCGTGGCCGCGCTCTTGCCGCTGACCGACAGCGCGGCCCTAGACTCAGAAGATGGTCAATGGCGACCCGAGCCGGTCCGCTCTCGACACCGACCCGCCGCAGTCCTGGCGAGTGCCGCCGTACCAGCCAGCCCTGCTGATGCTGGTGGTCTGCGCCATCGCGGCCCTGAACATCTATGGCCATCCGTCGGAGAACGTCCGCGCGCTGACGCTGGTGCTGGGCGCGGCGGCGCTCGCCGCGGCCGTCCTGGCGCTGCGGATGTACCTGGGAGTCGATGCCGACGGCGTGGTCATCCGGTACCTGTTGCGCCCGGTCTGGCTGCCCTGGGAAGCCATTGCCCGGGTGGAGGTGGTATCGGCGATTCGCGGGTCCGATACCGTTCGTCTGGTACGGCACGACGGCAGCCATGTCGACGTGCCACCGTCGCTGCTTCAACCGTCCACGCCGACGTCCAAACCACGGGCGCTGGCAGGGCTGAACAGCGTCGCGCACCAGCTGGAAGCCCGCCGGACACGACGGGCCTGACGCGATCGGGACTAATGTGATGAGACTCTGGCGAGGAGGTAACGGTTACGTATCTTTGCTCCATCGGCACTCTGCAATCAGTGTGTTCGATGTCATTCTCAAGCTCACTGTAAGCGCTTAAGTATCTCGTCGGAAGGACAGTTTTAATGAGTCCAAAGGTCGCCATCGGTGCGGTCTCCCTGCTCAGCGCGGCCGTCATGCTGGCCGGCTGCGGGGGCGGTAATGACAACAAGGGATCGGGCACGACGTCGGCCAATGAAGGTCGCGGCCCGATCACATTCGTCACCGGCAAGGACAACAGCGGCCTGATGCCGCACCTTGCCGAGGCGTGGAACGCCGCTCATCCCAATGAAAAGGTCACGATCAAGCAGCAGTCCGACCAGGCTGACCAGCAGCTGTCCGACCTGCAACAGCACTTCCAGGCCAAGGATCCCAACTACGACGTGGTGACCGTCGACGTGGTGTGGACCGCGGAGTTCGCCGCCAAGGGCTGGCTCGTCCCGCTCAAGGACAAGAACGCGATGGACACCAGCAAGCTGCTCGGCCCGACCGTGAAGGCCGCGACCTACAACGGCACCCTGTACGCGGCGCCGTACGCCTCCGATGCCGGCCTGCTGTACTACCGCAAGGACCTGGTTTCCAAGGCGCCCGCGACCTGGGACGAGATGATCAACGACTGCAAGGGCAAGACCTCGCCCTCGATCACCGGCCCCAAGCCTGCCTGCTACGCCGGCCAGTTCGCCAAGTACGAGGGGCTGACGGTCAACGCGTCCGAGGCGATCAACTCCGCCGGTGGCCAGATCGTCAAGGAGGACGGCAAGACCCCGAATCTGGATACCCCGGAGGCCGCCAAGGGCCTGGACTTCCTGGTGAACGGCTTCAAGCAGGGCTACATCCCCAAGGAGGCGCTCGGCTTCCAGGAAACGCAGAGCCTGAACGCCTTCCAGGCCGGCCAGCTGCTGTTCATGCGTAACTGGCCGTACGCCGACGCGATCCTGGCCGGCACCGGCTCCAAGGTGGCCGGCAAGTTCGACATCGCGCCGCTGCCGGGCCCCGACGGTCCCGGCGCCTCCAGCCTCGGTGGCCACAGCGTCGCGCTCAGCGCGTACTCCAAGCACCAGGCGACCGGCCTGGACTTCCTCAAGTTCGTCCAGACCCCGGAGGTCCAGTCCTACAACCTGACCCAGGGCTCGAACGCGCCGG
>Ga0326721_10000581_pt1 | contig 11182 bp, 8 predicted proteins | sample SGPome_FD_203951 | JGI IMG/M metagenome (GOLD analysis project Ga0326721, IMG submission 203951) | Soil microbial communities from Southern Great Plains, Lamont, Oklahoma, United States - SGP_1_2016 | ecosystem: Engineered > Artificial ecosystem > Soil microcosm > Unclassified | place: USA...
CTGGCCGTCTTCACGCGAGCACCAGTCGTTCAGCGCAATGGCCAGGTCATACAGCATCGGGCCTGAGCACGCGTTGTAGAAATCGATCAGCCCGGTCAGGTGCGTGCCTTCGAACAACACGTTGTCGCGGAACATGTCGGCGTGCAGGTTGGCCCGAGGCAGCGCCAGAATCTGCGACTTGAGGCCTTCGATTTCCTGTAGCGACGTGTCCAGCAATGCGTTCTGCGCATCACCCAGGTGCGACAGGAAATTGCGACCTTCGCTCAGCATCCAGTCCAGACCGCGATCGGTCTTGCGTTCCAGCACGTGTTCACGTGTCGCCAGATGCAGGTTGGCCAGCAGCTCACCGATCTGTGCGCAGTGCTGCGTATTCGGCTGGCTGATGTGTTTGCCCGGCAGGCGCGGTTGCAAGAGCGCCGGTTTGCCCGCCAGCTCGCGCAGCGCCTGGCCGTCGGTGGTGCGCAAGGCGTAGGGCACCGGCAGATCGGCGTCGTGCAGCACGTCCAGCAGCTCGATGAAGAACGGCATCTCCTGCACCGGACCGCGTTCGACCAGCGTCAGAACGAACTCGCCCTGCTCCATGCTGATGAAGTAGTTGGTGTTTTCGCTACCGGCGGCAATGCCTTGAAAGTCGCGTAGACGGCCGAGCCCATAGGGGGCGAGGAATGTTTCCAGCTCGGGCCGAGCCAGTGGGGTAAAGACGGACATATCAGGACTGCCAGCAATAAGTGAATGTAGGGTGTTACCAGCTGAATATTTCCCACTGCGGGATCAGCATGTCCGGTTGGTCCGAACGAATGAAATTGGGGCTCGTTCCATCGGCGCGCACCAGAAAATAGGGTTTGCCATGCTTGGGCGTGATCTTTACCGCGTACAGGAAGCCGTTCTGGCGGTATTCCTGAATGGTCTTGTCACCGTCGGTGCGGATCGTGACGTCCGGTGCCGCCGAGGGCGAATCTTCAGCGCCGATTGCAACCAAAGGACAGATTACCAACAAGCCGGTCAACAACAGTCGATTTGCCTTGCGCATGATAACCTTGCCCCTTTGTTGTCAATGGTCCTCGCATTCTAGCGCCGGACCCGCCGAAAAGGTTGATTCTGCTCATGAGCCAAGCACCCCTCGTCCTGGTGGACGGTTCTTCTTATCTCTACCGTGCCTTTCACGCACTGCCTCCACTGGCCACGTCCAAAGGGTTGCCGACCGGCGCCGTCAAAGGCGTGCTGAATATGCTCAAGAGCCTGCGTCGGCAATACCCGGAAAGCCCGTTTGCGGTAGTGTTCGATGCCAAAGGCGGCACTTTTCGCGACACGCTGTACGCCGAATACAAAGCCAATCGTCCCAGCATGCCGGACGACCTGCGCGTGCAGGTCGATCTGTTGCATGCCTGTGTCAAAGGTCTGGGCTATCCGCTGTTGTGCGTCGAAGGCGTAGAGGCCGACGACGTGATCGGCACCCTGGCGCGCAGCAGCGCGGCAGCCGATCGTCCGGTGATCATCTCCACCGGCGACAAGGACATGGCGCAATTGGTCGATGGTCACATTACGCTGGTCAACACCATGACCGGCAGCGTGCTGGACACCGCTGGCGTGAAAGAGAAATTCGGTGTCGGTCCTGAGCACATCATCGATTTCCTCGCGCTGATGGGCGACAAGGTCGACAATATTCCCGGCGTTCCCGGTGTGGGCGAGAAAACGGCCGTTGGTCTGCTGGTCGGCGTCGGCGGTGGTCTGAAAGAGCTGTATGGCAATCTTGAAGCAGTGGCAGGCCTGCCGATCCGTGGTGCCAAGACCCTGGCGGCCAAGCTCGAAGAGCATCGTGACATGGCGTTCCTGTCCTATGAACTGGCGACCATCAAGATCGATGTACCGCTGGACATCGAACTGGACCAGCTGCACTGCGGCGAACCTGATCGCGATGCGCTGATGGAGTTGTACGCCGAGCTTGAATTCAAGAGCTGGATCGAAGACCTGCAACGCGACGCCAAGCGTGCCGGACAGGAACTGGCGGTCGAAGAAGCGCCTGTGGTCTCCAAGGAGGCCGCGTATGAGGTGATCCTCGAGCAGGCGCAATTCGACGCCTGGCTGAAGAAGCTTCAGGCTGCGCCGCTGTTCGCTATCGTTACCCAGAGCAACGGCACCGACGCGCAGCGCGCACAGCTGGTCGGCCTGTCGTTTGCCATCCAGACCCACGAAGCGGCCTACATTCCGCTGACCCACTCCTACATGGGCGTGCCGCAGCAACTGGATCGCGACACCGTGCTCAAGGCCCTCAAGCCGTTGCTTGAGGACCCGGACAAGATCAAGGTTGGCCAGCACGCCAAGTTCGCCATCAACCTGCTCGCCAACTGTGCGCTGGGTGGCGATCAGAGCCAGGGCATTGATCTGCGGGGCGTCAAATTCGACACGATCCTGGAATCCTATGTGCTGGACTCCACGGCCACTCGTCACGACCGCGACAGTCTGGTGGCCAAGTACCTGACGCACACGCCGATCAATTTCCAGGACATTGCCGGTAAAGGCGCCAAGCAGCTGACCTTTGATCAGATTGCCCTGGAGCAGGCTTATCCCTATGCCGCAGAGGAAGCTGATCTGACCCTGCGCCTGCACGAAGTCTTCGAAGCCCGACTGGCAGCCATTCCGAGCCTGCAACCGGTGCTGACCGACATCGAGATGCCACTGGTGCCGGTGTTGGCGCGTATCGAGCGTCAAGGCGCGTTTGTCGACGCCAACCTGCTGGGTATTCAAAGCGTGGAACTGGGCGACAAGATGACCGCGCTGGAGCGCGAAGCCTTTGCCATCGCCGGTGAAGAGTTCAACCTGGGGTCGCCCAAGCAACTGGGCGTGATCCTCTACGAAAAGCTCGGCATGCCGATCCTGAGCAAGACTGCGACTGGCCAGCCTTCCACGGCTGAAGCCGTTCTGGCGGAGCTGGCCGAGCAGGATTTCCCGCTGCCCAAGGTGCTGATGCAGTACCGCTCCATGAGCAAGCTCAAGAGCACCTACACCGACCGCCTGCCTGAACAGATCAACCCGCGCACCGGCCGGATCCACACCTCCTACCATCAGGCCGTGGCAGTAACCGGGCGTCTGTCGTCCAGTGATCCGAACCTGCAGAACATTCCGATCCGCACCGCTGAAGGCCGCCGGATCCGTCAGGCGTTCGTGGCGCCGAAAGGTTACAAGCTGCTGGCGGCCGACTATTCGCAGATCGAATTGCGGATCATGGCGCATCTGGCGCAGGACGAAGGCTTGTTGCACGCCTTCCGCAACGATCTGGATGTGCACCGCGCGACGGCCGCGGAAGTCTTTGGCGTCGAGCTGGAAAACGTCACCAACGACATGCGCCGCAGTGCCAAGGCGATCAACTTCGGTCTGATCTACGGCATGAGCGCCTTTGGTCTGGCCAAGCAGATCGGCGTGGACCGCAAGCAGTCGCAGGCTTATGTGGATCGCTACTTCGCCCGCTACCCCGGCGTGCTCGATTACATGGAGCGCACGCGGGCCCAGGCGGCTGAACAGGGCTTCGTCGAGACGATCTTCGGGCGTCGCCTGTACCTGCCGGACATCAATGCCAAGAACCCGTCGCTGCGCAAGGGCGCGGAACGCATGGCGATCAACGCGCCTATGCAAGGCACCGCTGCCGACATCATCAAGAAGGCGATGGTGGCCGTGAACGGCTGGCTGGATGAGTCCGGTCTGGACGCGCGGGTGATTCTTCAGGTGCACGACGAACTGGTGCTGGAAGTGCGCGAGGATCTGGTCGATCAGATCAGCGAGCAGATCCGTCCGCACATGAGCGGCGCGGCTGAACTGGCGGTTCCGCTGCTGGTGGAAGTCGGTGTGGGCAACAACTGGGACGAGGCGCACTGACGGCATAATGGCGAACTTGTCACCAAGTTCGCCAAATGCTGTAGGAAATGTGAACTTTTCTTCATTGCTGGAACTTAACCATCCAGACAGGAGTCAGACGTCGCGATTGGTTGAAAAGCTGATCGCGCTCCTATGTTGTGTTAAGTGTTGGCAGATATCCGGACCCCACCCTAAGGTCTGGACCTTGAACCCCGGAACTTCCCCCTCCCCATTCGAAGTCCGGGGTTTTTTTTGCCCGCTGTTTTTATTCGGCGGGTGCCTTGTCTTCCAGCTCCATCCAGTCGGCCAGCACGGTGTAGGCTTCTTCCAGGCCCATGCGCTTGGGCGCCGAAAACAACTGAATGGTGACGGCTTCGCCCCAGCCCTTGCGGATTTCCGACTGAACCTTGAGCAGCGTGTTCTTCGCTGCGCCATAGGTCAGTTTGTCGGCCTTGGTCAGCAGAATGTGCATCGGCATGTTGCTTGCCACTGCCCAGTCCAGCATCAGCAGGTCGAAGTCGGTCATTGGATGACGGATGTCCATCATCAGGATCAGACCCTTCAGGCTTTCGCGGCTGCCCAGATAGGCTTCCAAGTGGCGCTGCCAGTGCTGCTTGAGCGGAATAGGCACTTTGGCATAGCCGTAACCCGGCAGGTCGACCAGGCGGCGATCCTCGTCCAGGCCGAAGAAGTTCAGCAACTGGGTACGGCCCGGCGTCTTGGAGGTGCGCGCCAGGCTGGCGTGGGTCAGGGTGTTCAGTGCGCTGGATTTGCCCGCGTTGGAACGACCGGCGAACGCGACTTCAAAACCCTCGTCGTCGGGGCATTGGTCGACCTTGGCGGCGCTGAGCATGAAGGTGGCCTGTTGGCACAGACCGAGGATGGGGTTCTTGAGTTGCATGTGATTTCCGGTGAAGGCCCTGCCTGCAAGGCAAGCGGCAAGGGGTGTCGTTTCCGTTTGGGTAGCGCGAGTATATAATGCCGCAAATTTTGTGTGTGCTTTCGTCTCCCGGTGGGAGCGTGCACAGTTAAGCGAAATCAATATGCGCATTAGAACGCAGTCCGCTTTCAACCTGAAAGGTTTTTGCTGAGTCATCGGGCTTCAGGGCAGTTGTCACAGGGTCAAAGGCGATGCCGCTGCGCTGTGTGGAACGTGCAAGGACAGCAGTGGCCAGGATTTGCCGACTATCCTTCTGGATACGCAAGTCACGGGCTACCCGACTTTTCACCCCCTTGGCTGATCGGATGACCTGATGAACAAACTATTCGTGAGTCTGCTGCTGGCGCTGGGCATCTGCGCCGCTTCCAAGGCTGCCGACCCGGTGGGCGATGCGTCCGCCGGGCAGGCAAAAATCACTGTATGCGGCGCCTGTCACGGCCCTGACGGCAACAGTCTTGCGCCCAACTTCCCCAAGCTGGCGGGCCAGGGTGAGCGCTACCTGCTCAAGCAACTGCGCGAGATCAAGGACGGCAAGCGTGTGGTCGTGGAAATGACCGGCATGCTGAACACTCTCACCGATCAGGACCTTGCGGACATCTCCGCTTACTACGCTCGTCAGAAAGGCAGTGTCGGCGCTGCGTCCCCGGATCTGGTGGCGCAAGGTGAGGCCTTGTTTCGGGGCGGAAGGCTGGATCAGGGTCTGCCCGCCTGCACCGGCTGTCACTCGCCGGATGGCAGCGGCAATGTCCAGGCAGGTTTTCCTCATCTTGGCGGCCAGCATGCCGATTACATCAAGAAGCAGCTGACGGCATTTCGTGAAGGTGACCGGACCAATGATGGCGATACCCAAGTCATGCGTGCCATTGCTGCAAAACTGAGCACTCGGGACATTGAAGCGCTGGCGCACTATATTCAGGGCTTGCACTGAGCGGCCGTGCTTGTCGGGGTGACTTGATTCACGTCGTCTGCAAAAAGGGCCACTACGGCTGCCCTTTTTTGTGGTCGCCAGCGTTACACTAACGAACTCAGGCTTTCGCGTTCGGTCGAAAAGACCGTCGCTTGAAGGCGATTCAATCTGCCCAGGAGTAAAGCATGCGTAATCTGATCATCAGCGCCGCACTGGTTGCCGCCAGTCTGTTCGGTATGTCCGCTCAAGCTGCCGAGCCTGCTCAGGCAGGCAAGGCGCAATACGTCGAGCTGAGCAGCGCTGTGCCTGTTGCAGTACCAGGCAAGATCGAAGTCGTGGAGCTGTTCTGGTATGGCTGCCCGCATTGCTACGCGTTCGAGCCGACCATCAATCCATGGGTTGAAAAACTGCCGTCCGACGTAAACTTCGTCCGTATTCCTGCCATGTTCGGTGGCCCATGGGATGCCCACGGTCAACTGTTCATCACCCTGGACACGTTGGGTGTAGAGCACAAGGTTCACGCCGCTGTATTCGATGCGATTCAGAAAGGTGGCAAGCGCCTGACCGACAAGAACGACATGGCTGACTTCGTCGCCACTCAGGGTGTTGATAAAGAGAAATTCCTGAGCACGTTCGACTCCTTCGCTGTTAAAGGCAAGATCGCGCAATACAAGGAACTGGCCAAAAAGTACGAAGTAACCGGCGTTCCAACCATGATCGTGAACGGCAAGTACCGCTTTGACCTCGGTTCTGCCGGTGGTCCGGAAGCCACTCTGCAGGTGGCCGACCAGTTGATCGCCAAAGAGCGGGCGGCCAACCAGGCGGCGAAGTAAGCGCCGGTCATGGGCCGCTGGGGCGAGGGCACAAAGCGAGTCGTTGGCCTGCATGATCCGCGGGTCAACGAACATCATCTGAGCAAAAGTGGTCTGCCCGAAGACGGCAGGCTGCGATTGCTCAGTTTCAATATCCAGGTCGGTATCAGCACCGAGCGGTACCGGCACTACCTGACGCGCAGCTGGCAGCACCTGCTGCCGCACGTCGGGCGGGCAGGCAACCTGAAGAAGATCGGCGATCTGCTTCATGATTTCGATCTGGTTGCCTTGCAGGAAGTCGACGGCGGCAGCATGCGCTCCGGCTTCGTCAACCAGGTCGAGCACCTTGCCCAGCTGGGTGCCTTTCCTTACTGGTATCAGCAACTCAATCGCAACCTTGGCCGCTTCGCTCAGCACAGCAATGGCGTGCTGAGCCGTCTGCGTCCCGCCAAGATCGAAGACCACCCGCTGCCCGGCCCTGCCGGACGTGGCGCGATTCTGGTGCGCTTCGGCGAGGGTGACGATGCGCTGGTGGTGGTCATGATGCACCTGGCCCTCGGCACGCGAACCCGAACGCGACAGTTGGCCTACATCCGTGAACTGATTGGCGGCTATCGTCATCAGGTGCTGATGGGCGACATGAACACCCACGCCAATGACTTGCTGGAGCATTCGCCGCTACGGGATCTGGGCCTGCTGGCTCCACAGATCGAAGCGACGTTCCCCAGCTGGCGGCCACAACGCTGCCTTGATCATATTTTGCTCAGCCCGACCCTGACACTTGAGCGCGTACAGGTGCTGGCTCAACCCATTTCCGATCACCTGCCGGTTGCTGTCGAGATTCGCCTGCCTGCTTCACTGTGTGGGGACTCGCTGCCTGTGCCCTCTGGTGGAAGCCTTGCATGAGCGACGACGCGGAGCGTTGGAGAGAGAAGTACCTCAAGGGAATCGAACAACAGGACAAGCTTGAAAAGCGCTGGGATGCGCGGCTCGACCTGTTGCGGCGAGGTCTGGTGCGAAGCAGTCTGGCGGCAGAAGGCTCTGACCGTGCTGTCGACGAATGCATGAAGGAAATGCGCGAAATCGTGCGCAAGGACGATATGGATGCGGGCCTTGCGGCCTTGATTCCGCGTCTTGAAAAAGCCGTGCTGGATTCCGAGCACCGGCGCGAAGTCCGGGTCGGTCAGATCAGCTCCGCCCTGACCGCGCTGGTGACGCAACTGCAAGCCCTGCCGCTGCCGCGCGACGTGCGCAAGCCGCTCAAGCGGTTTGCCAAAGACCTTGAAGAGCGGGCCTCGCAGGCACGCGAGCTGCCGTTGCTGCTCAGTGAACTGAGCGGCCTGCAAGGCAAGGCACTGACCCAGCTGGAAAAACCTGAAGAAGGCCATCGACCCGGGTTGCTGGAGCGTCTGTTCGGCTCACGGGATGAGCATGGCGAGGCTCAACCCCATCCCGATGCTGTCATACCTGCCGAAACGCCGTCTTCTTCCGATCATGAGCGCGATGCCCCCCACGCAGAACAGTATGCACACGAGGATCCGGAGCCCGGAGCACCCGTTGAGCGTTCGGTCGAGCCTGCGCAAGTAGTTGCTGTCGCTCCACACGATGCGCCGGCAGTCGCTGCCACGCCTGAGCCTGTCGCTGCCATACCTTCCGAGCCGCCAGCGCAGGCGCCTGACGTTGAAGAGCCTGCAATCAGTCAGGCTGCCGAGCCGGCTCTTCCACCGATTGATGCAACACCATCTGCCCCGATGGTCGTCGTGCCTGTGGCCGAGCCCATGCTCGACAGTGATATCGAGGGCATGCTGACGCCGACGCCGAGCGTGCCTTTCCAGCAGTTACCGGTGCCAGTCAGCGAGCATGAGGTGCCTGAAGAGGACGCTGACAGCGATGTTGATGAGCAGGCCGAAGACGATGGCTATGCCCTGCCCTCTGCGCCCGAACCGAGTTACAGCTCGGTGGCCGCACACATCGAAGAAACCTTGTTGGGGCTGCTTGCCGACCTGACGCTGTCCGAGCACTACCGGCCTCAGGTCGAGGCCATGCAACTGCGGCTCAGGCACGGGTTAAATTGGTACGAACTGTTGCCAATCCTGGATGATCTGGCCGTGCTGATGCTGGCGATCAACAACGGCGGGCAGCAGGAATTCGGTACTTACCTCAAGCAACTGAACGAGCGACTCGAGTCCTTTCAGAGCCACCTGCAGGCGGCCAGTGAAGACCATGCGCAGGGCGAGTCTTCGGTTCGTGACCTCAACGAGCAACTGCGCGAGCAGGTGGGCGGATTGCAGAGCAGCGTTCAGGACGCGTCCGACCTGCCCAGCCTCAAGCTGGTGCTGGATAATCGCCTGGAAGGCCTGCTCAGCACCATGGACGACTACCAGCGCAAGCGTGATACGCGTGAGCAGGAAGTTGCGTCCCGCCTGCAAAGTCTCGCCGCCCGGGTCGCGAGCATGGAGCAGGAAGCGCTGGGCTTTCGAACCAACCTTGAAGAGCAGCGGCAGAAGGCCCTGATCGACCCGCTCACGGGGCTTGCGAACCGCGCGGCCTGGGCAGAGCGACTCGAGCAGGAAATGATCCTCTGGCAGCAGCACAAGGACAGTTTGCTGGTCGGCATCCTGGATCTGGACCATTTCAAGCGGATCAACGACGGCTACGGGCATCTGGCGGGCGACAAGGTGTTGAAGATCGTCGCCAGCGTTCTGAAAAAACGCCTGCGGCCAGGTGATTTTCTGGCCCGTTTCGGTGGCGAAGAATTTGTGGTGCTGATGCCGGCCACGCCTGTCACCATAGGTCTGCAATTGCTGAACGAACTGCGGGAAACCGTCGAACTCTGCCCGTTTCACTTCAAGGGCGAGCGCGTTACCATCACGGTCTCCATGGGCGTGACAGCGTTTCGCTCCGGCGAGCGCAGTGAAGTGGCTATCAAGCGCGCCGATCAGGCGCTGTACCGGGCCAAGGAAAATGGCCGGAACCAGGTCGAACAGGGCTAATGCGCTGTTCTGGACAAACAGCTGTCGTAGCGCATGAGCTATTGCTGCACGGTTTGTTATGATGTTGCATTAATCGCGCACGTAGTCTGATCCCATGAAGTTGTACCTCGCTGCTTTTCTCCTGATTGCCCTGACCGCCTGCTCCAGCGGCCCAAGACTGGACACCAGTCATCCCTCGGCAAACTTTGACGGACGTATTCAATACGTTGTCATGCATTACACCTCCGCCTCACTCGAGCGGTCCCTGCAATTGCTGACCCACGGCGAGGTCAGCAGCCATTACCTGATCAGCGATGACGCCTCTGCAACCATCTACAAACTCGTCGATGAAAGCGCTCGCGCCTGGCACGCGGGTGACAGCGAGTGGGATGGCCGCACCTGGCTGAACTCGAGCTCCATCGGCATCGAGATCGTCAATCCGGGGTACACCGAAACGCCGACAGGCCGTCTGTGGTATCCGTACACCGAGGCGCAGTACCAGTCGATCAAGGTGCTGCTCAAGGACATTGTCAAACGCAACAGGATCGAGCCGAAACACATCATCGGACACAGCGACATCGCACCGGCGCGCAAGATGGATCCGGGGCCATTGTTTCCCTGGAAGCGCCTGGCCGCAGACGGCCTTGGCGTCTGGCCCGACGAACGGCTGGTGGCGCAGCGTCAGGCGCTGATGATGAACAACCTGCCAACAATCGGCTGGTTCCAGCAGCAACTGGCACGCCTGGGTTACACGACGCCTCAGACGGGTGAGCTGGATACCGCCACACGAGAGGTTATGGCCGCTTTCCAGATGCATTTCCGGCCCGAGCGTTTCGACGGCGAGCCAGATGCTCAGAGTGCTGCCATCCTGCAGGTGCTCAACCGCACGCACTGAGTGCAGACCCAGCCCGTTCTTTCGACGGGCCAACTCCGCGCTTGTTGCTATAACTGATGGGTACTCTCTCTGAGTATCCACCGATGCCGATTGCGTCACCGCGTCTTCGAACGACTCTTTCCCGCCCTTGGTTGCTGGCATTGCTCGCAGCCTTGCTGAGCGCGGCCGTGTTGCTGACGGGCAGTCTGATGCTGGCCTTGCAGCAGGCGCGGCAGACCGAGAGTCAACAGATGAACGCTCAGGGCGAGCGCTTTCTGATCAGGCTCGAGCAGCTGTTTGGCCAGTTGCAGTCGGGGCTGGACCAGCTCGAGCATCAACCGCTGCGACGTTGCAGCCCGGAGATGCTGGGGCGTCTGCGAGAGGTCATTTCCAGCCACCGCTTTATCTACGAAGCCGCTTATGTCGGCGATGCCCGCGCCTGCTCAAGCTGGCCGCGAAAAACGCTGCTGGCGGAAACCCGAACGCCCGACATTCGTGGGCCTACGTACGACTACTGGCTGAACACCTCGGCCCAGCCGGACGATAACCTGGCGGCGCTGGTGATGGGGCGTGGCGACTTTCGGGTGTCCACGTCCCGTGGTCACCTGACTGACGTGGTCGATCTTCCTCCGGGTGGCAGCCTGCTCGTGGTGCTGGATAACGCGAAACGCGCCATACCGGTGCTCGGCCCCGCACAGGTGTGGCCTGTTCCGGGTTGGAAGGCGGACGGCAGCGCGTCGCTGATCACCACTACCACGCACCTGATCTACCGCATGGCCACCCAGAGTCCGGAGTATCAACTGGTGCTGATCACGCCGCGTACCGGTC
>Ga0326721_10000582_pt1 | contig 11182 bp, 6 predicted proteins | sample SGPome_FD_203951 | JGI IMG/M metagenome (GOLD analysis project Ga0326721, IMG submission 203951) | Soil microbial communities from Southern Great Plains, Lamont, Oklahoma, United States - SGP_1_2016 | ecosystem: Engineered > Artificial ecosystem > Soil microcosm > Unclassified | place: USA...
CATATTCAGTTGAGAAATCATCATAAATTAATATAACAGCACACTCGTGTCTAACCTCGTACGTATACGATCCTTCAGTAATTTTTTCAATAAGTTTCACTTTTTGGCCCGGTAAAAATTTTGTCATATTGTTTTTTAAATAATTTTTTTTTAATTAAAATTTGGAAAACTTACTTGATCTTCTACATTTCTATCTACTTCATTAATGAGTTGACGGTTCAGATCAGTTAAAAGTTCAGCTAATTCAAAATCTATAGATAGATTCTCTAGTGCTAAACCAGAGGTTGAAAACTGAAATTGTTGATTTAAAAATAATTCAAGTTCAATTTTATCTGAAAACCCTATTACTCTTGACTGTAACGCTGTACACTGAGAAAAAATTTCTTCGTCAAGATTATACGAAAAGTTGACTCTATATAAATTAATTTTTTAAACTCTCTATTTAAAAATTAAAAAACAATAAAATTGATATTATGAGCAAAAAAAGCAAATTTATTTTAATAAATCTTTTTAGGTTACAAAATTTTGAAAAGCTAATTTTCAGTAGATTTTATGTAAAAACTACAAATTTTTATTTATACTGAAACAAAGATTTAGTTAGCGCTGTTACCAAAAAAGTATTGCTGTAAGTTTAGTATTGTAAATAAACCAGCTATTACTACTTGTAATAAGTTTTTTTTAATTTTAAAATAAACACGTGTGGTGTTTATTCAAGTTTTATACACTGTCTTTGTTAAACCTATAAGTTCGGTTCATTTTATTGTTTTGTTTATGTTATTTATTTGTTTGTTTACTACTTTAAATTATAGCTAAATTAATTTTTGTTATTTTTTTCTTTTATTTCTTTACAATACAAAAATCTTATAAATCTTTTCTTAGAAAACAAGGGTCAAAAAAATATTTTAAAAATTTTTTCTTTTTTTCTTAAATTTCGTATTTTTTAAATAAAACAAACTTTGCCAAATAAAATAAGCTCAGTAGGGGAAAACTAGCAAAGCTAATTTTCCGAGGTTCCAAAATAAACACGTAGTGTTTATTTTAGAACCTTTGTTTTTCAGCTAAGCTGAAAAACTTAGGGTGAGGTTGTACCTCACCCCAAAACACCCCAAAACACACTTTGGTAACGAAGTTACCAAAGTGTTCAGGTTGACAAACTGAAATCAGTTTGTCAACTTTGGTAACGAAGTAACCCTGCAGGTAACTTCGTTACCAAAGGGCCTTGCAAAGCCAGGTTTTAGTAGCTATGTAACTAAAACTTTTCTTTTCAGGATAAAAAAATTGAAGTTTTTTTGGTATTTTACAAAAACATATACAAAATTTTTTATCAGTTTGTTTAACAAACTGTGTAAATTTATTAAACTTTAATATTACGTGTTTTTGAATTAAGTTCAAATTTATTGAAACACATTTAATAAATTAAACAAATTTAACTATTTCAGCTATGGCAAATATAAATTTTGAAATTTTTTTAGGCAATTTATCTTTCGTAATTTTATTTTTAATTATGCTATTTTATTGGATTGAAGCTGTGTTTGCCGCAATTCCAAAATTTAATTTAATAATTCTTTTAAGCACAGTCTGTGCTAATTTAACTTTATTTTTTTTATTAATTATACGTTGGTCAAATTATGGACATTTTCCTTTAAGTAATTTATATGAATCATTATTATTTTTATCTTGGAGTTTTACTTTTATTGAATTTATTTTTATTGTTTCACAGTTTCGTTCTAACAACTTTTTTTCAACCTTCTCAAAATTTCTTTTCGGTGCAAAGCAGGGGTTTGAAAAAACAAAGTTTTTTCTTACCTTGAAAAAAAGCAAAGCTTTTTTTCTTAGGGAAAAAGATTTTTTCGGCAAAACAGAACTTAATTCACAAAATACAAAAAGTTCCCTTGCTTCCGTTGCTTTGCAAAGCAAAGGGCTGAGTAGAACTTCCCAAATAAGTCAAGACAAAGAAAGTATAATAAATTTATCAAACTTAAGTGAAAATAATTTTTTTACAACAGAAATTATCAAAAAAAAAGTTATAAATCTCAATATAAACACTATTATTGGAACTATTCTTTCTCCAATTGCTTTATTTACTAATAGTTTTGCAACATTTAGCTTGCCAAAAACTATGCAAAAAGCTCAAGCTTTAGTTCCTGCTTTGCAATCTAATTGGTTAATGATGCACGTTACTGTAATGATGCTAAGTTATGCTGCGTTATTATGTGGGTCTTTATTATCAATTGCTTTTTTAATTATCGTATGGCAAAATAACAAGAATACAAATAAAATTTCTTATACAGAGCAGCTTTCTAATAATTCTTTTAAAGCACAAAATACAGAATTTATAAATCAAAGTAACGCAGCTGAGTTAAGTTCAAGTTCTCAATTGCCTGTGAATTTGCTTGCAAAAACTTTAGATAACTTAAGTTATCGAATTTTGGGGATTGGATTTCCTTTGTTAACTATTGGAATTTTATCTGGAGCTGTTTGGGCTAATGAAGCTTGGGGTTCGTATTGGAGTTGGGATCCAAAAGAAACTTGGGCTTTTATTACTTGGTTAGTGTTTGCTATTTATTTGCATGCCCGTATTACTAAAGGCTGGGAAGGAACAAAACCTGCAATTCTTGCTAGTTTTGGTTTTTTTACAGTATGGATATGTTATTTAGGCGTAAATATATTAGGAACAGGTCTTCATAGTTATGGATGGATTCAGTAATAAATAATGAAAACAAACGAAAAAAAATTTTTTTTTACTTTTTATTGTAAAGTGAATATTTTTACTAAATTTTACCACTATAGATTTTAAAATTAAGCTTCAAAAAAAATTGGTTATTTTGCAACCAATTATGATTTTTATCATAAAAAACTTTAAAATTTAATTTATTTTTTAAATTCTATGCTTCGAAGAAAATTGATTACTTTGTAATCCATAAATTTCATTTATTTTCTAAACACTTGGTAACGAAATAATTGTTTACCTAGTAGATGAACCTTATTTAGCTTGCAGATAAGGGTTCGGTAGTAACGAAGTAACCTTGCAGGTTACTTCGTTACCAAAAGGAACCTCACCCAAGTGGGGTATTTTATAAAGTTTTAGTAGCTACGCTACTAAAACTTTATAAAACAAGTTTTGTTTGTTTTATTTAGAAAAAAATTAGGAAGTTTGTAAACTTTCTATTTATTTATTGTTGAGTATTACAATTTTTAAATCTTATTTACTATTAAAAGTTAGCAAAATTATATTTAAATGTATTTAGAAAATAAAAAATATATTCACATTTTCCTTTGCCTTGCCCTTTGCGTTGCAAAGCAACGGAAGCAAGGCAAAAAACTTAAATATAAAATATATAATGCTATTATGTTTAAGATTATTTAAAAATAAGTTCAATAAAATTTTATTAATTTATTAAATTATGGTATATATATATATACTTTATATGTAATTTTATTTTAACAATAATTTTGAACTAAATTAAATGTTTGTTATTTTAACAAGTTCAGGTTTACACACTGACAGGAGTTTGTAAACTTTGCTTTGCAAATTAGGGAGGAAACAAACGAAGCTTGTTTTCTGAGATAAAAAAAACTTTATTTTTTTCACTTGGGTAATAAAAAATATATTTTTTATTACCTTTGTTTTTCAGCTAAGCTGAAAAACTTAGGGTGAGGTTCTACCGAACCCTTATTATTTGTCATAAAAATTTACTTTGCAACCATTTGTTTAGTAATAAAATTAAGTACTAAAAAAAATTTTAGCATTACGTTTTAAACTATTTTAATTTATACCCAATTTAATTACTATTATTATATTATTATGTCACGTTATAGAGGTCCACGATTAAAAATTACACGTCGACTTGGTGCGCTACCAGGATTTACTACAAAAAGTTTAAACAAAGAATTATCAGCACGAGAAGCTGCTGCCAAGAAGAAAAAATTGTCTCAATATGCAATTCGTTTACAAGAAAAACAAAAATTACGATTTAACTACGGTTTAACCGAATCTCAATTAATAAAATATGTTCAAATAGCAAGAAAATCAAAAGGTGCAACAGGAGAAATTTTGCTTCAATTATTAGAAATGCGGTTAGACAATGTTATTTTTAGATTAGGAATTACACCAACAATTGCTTCAGCAAGACAATTAATAAGTCATGGCCATATTATTGTAAATGGGCAAAAAGTAAATATTCCAAGCTATCAATGTCAAATAAAAGATATAATTTCTGTTTCATCGAAAAAAAACTCGCGTAATCTTATTGCAATGTTTTTTGAGAATTCTAACCAAAATATGGTTCCAACTCATTTAAGTTTTCAAAAAGAAACTCTAACAGGCCAAATAAATGATATGGCAAGTAGACAATCTGTAAATTTAGAATTGAATGAATTATTAATTGTTGAATATTATTCTCGTAGAGTTTAGTTGAATCGATTACTAATAAAAAAAGCAGTATTAACCTTATTTTTAGGTTTTGTAAATTTTTTATAAAATTTTGTTTTTTTTATAACTTTTTTTAGTATAAACAAAAAACTAAATTGTATAGTGTTTAAGCTTATTTAATGAAAAGTTACTGAATGTTACTTTTTTTACTAAAGGTTTTTATTAATTTTGTTTAAAGATTTTATCACTTAGTAGCGAAGCTAGCTTGAAGCTAGCTTCGCTACTAAAAAAATTTTTTATAATTATAAGGTATATTATATAAACATATTTCAGTACAGATATTTTATTTAGATTATAAATACTTTTTATTTTGGAAAGGTGTCCGAGTTGGTTTAAGGTGTAGACCTGGAACGTCTATGTAGTTAAAAAGCTACCGAGGGTTCGAATCCCTCCCTATCCTGTTGTTATATTACTAGTCTAAAAACTATGTATTTTTTAATAAAATTATTATTATAAAACTTTTTTTTTTGATAAAAAAATTATGTTTTTTCGGTATTTTTACAGTGACATATTGTCATACTTTTTAAACTCTTAAAATAAAAATTTTTTAAATTTTTATCGAAGGTTTATGCAAGCAAAACGATTTTTAGAGTTGTAGTATTCATGTTTTCAATAATACTTATTGCTTCACAATTAATGTTTTCTTATTTACTAAAATAACTTTTATAATTAAATTTTTACATAGTAATTCATGGGTTGCGTAGCAACCAATCGCCTCTGGCGCATGCATCAAACATGATTAATTGTAAAGCAAACAATCGCTTATAACACGTGCTTTAAATAAAATTAATTTTATTTTTAATAAAACCCATGCTTGCAAGAAGAGTGGTTGCTACGCAACCCATGGGTAAGAAAAAAATATATTTTTTTCCAACCAATCGCCTCTGGCGCATGGTTTATGAAAAAAATATTGAGCTCAGTAGGAATCGAACCTACATTCTCAACTTAGAAGGTTGCTGTTCTATCCGTTGAACTATGAGCCCTTTATTATAAAAAATAACTTTATATCGTTTGTAAACATTAAAAAATAAGAATACTATTTGTTTTTAAAAAATGTAAAAATTCTTTTTTTTAATGTTTACAAAACCTAAATTAATTTATTATAAAATTTTATATTAATAAGTTTAAAACATACAATTATTGTAACGCAAATACAAATTATTTAATATTGGGCCGAGCTGGATTTGAACCAGCGTAGGCTCACGCCAACGGATTTACAATCCGCCCCCATTAACCACTCGAGCATCGACCCTTAAATATATTTTATATAAAAAAAATTTATAAAAGCAATTAAAAAAGTAGCAAAAAGAAGTTTAATAAGCCGAGAAAATGTATCAAATATATGTATTTTGGGAATTATGTTACGTAAAACAAGCATTTAGTAACAGATAAAATAAGTAAAGGTTGTTTTACAAGATTAAAAAATTTTGTTATTTTTCCCACTTGGGTAAGGGTTCGGTAGAACCTCACCCAAGTGGAAAAAAATGTATTTTTTTCCAAACCTTTATTTTTCAGCTAAGCTGAAAAACTTAGGGTGAGGTTTTATGGAACTTAAAATCTTATGTGTTTAAAAATAACTTTTTTTTATTTCTTAGACTAAGCTATTTTTCAAATGCTTTTAAAAAAAAATTTTAAATATTCCTATAAACTTGTTAAGTCGTGTAAACTTCGTGAATAAAATGAAGTTAAAAAAATTATAAAAACTTAAAATTAATTTGAAATTATTTTTAAAATAAACTAAAATTTATGCAATTTACTATGCAAAAAGTTACTTTTTAAAAGTTAACTATAACCTAACCAAAGCTCATTTATATTAGGTTAAACGTTCAAATTTGCTTTAAAATGAGGGGATATGGCGGAATTGGCAGACGCTACGGACTTAAAATCCGTTGGTTGAAAAACCGTGAGGGTTCAAGTCCCTCTATCCCCATTAACAAAATTATTTTAGTAAAAAATATGTCAATATTTATTATTATGTATTTAATGCTATAAAAACAAGCTTATTTTTTATGGCTTTGCTTGTTTTCGTAGGCAATCCAAAGTTGACAAACTGATTTTAGTTTGTCAACCTGAACACAAAGTAACGAAGTTACCGTTCATCTGATAGGTGAACGTTATTTAGCCTGCAGGTAACTTGGTTACCAAAGTTAACAAACTGAAATCAGTTTGTCAACCTGAACACGAAGTAACCAAGTAACCTTGCAGGTAACTTCGTTACCAAAGGTTGCTTTGCGGTTCAGTAGAACTTCACCCTTACCAAAGCGGAAAGCTTGTTTTATTTAGAAAAAAAATTATTTTTTTCTTACTATTATTTAAATTACTTGTTTTTTTTAAATATTAAAAACAAGTTCTAAATTTACCTTTTTTAGTAAAGAAAAGTTTTTTTTAATTTATGGTATACTATTAATTAATATTATTTATATATTATTTTTAATAAATACATTTTTTTAAATAAATTAGTGATTAAAAATTTTCAATTAAATAAAATGTTATTTATTAAAAAAAAAATATAAGTATTTAAACAACTTTGCTAGCAAAAGCCAGAGAAAACAAGCTTCGCTTGTTTTCCGAGGTTCTAAAATAAACACTACGTGTTTATTCAAGTTTTGCAAACCAAGTTTGCAAAGCCCACTTGGGTAATAAAAAAAGATATTTTTTTATTACCTTTGTTTTTCAGCTTAGCTGAAAAACTTAGGGCTTTTGCTAGTGAAACTAGCTGCAAGCTTGTTTCACTAGTGAGGTTCCTTTTGGTAACCAAGTAACCTGCAAGGTTACTTCGTTACTACCGAACCCTTTGCGTCGCAAAGCAACGAGAAAAAACTTTGTTTTTTCTTACAAATTGTTTCAAACTTTGTAAATTTAACACTATGTGTTTTGAAACGGGTAGATTATATGATCGTGAAAATTTTTGACAAATTTGTAAAATAAATGGCTCCACAAACTGAAACTAAAGCAGGTGCTGGCTTTAAAGCAGGTGTAAAAGATTATCGATTAACTTACTATACTCCAGATTATCAAGTAAAAGAAACTGATATTCTTGCAGCTTTCCGTATGACTCCTCAATCTGGTGTTCCAGCAGAGGAATGTGGTGCAGCAGTTGCAGCTGAATCTTCTACTGGTACATGGACTACTGTATGGACTGATGGATTAACTAGTTTAGACAAATATAAAGGACGTTGTTACGATATTGAACCAGTTCCAGGTGAAGATAATCAATATATTGCATATGTAGCATATCCATTAGATTTATTTGAAGAAGGATCTGTAACAAACTTATTTACATCTATTGTAGGAAACGTTTTTGGATTTAAAGCTCTTCGTGCATTACGTCTTGAAGATTTACGTATTCCACCAGCATACAGCAAAACTTTCCAAGGACCTCCACACGGGATCCAAGTAGAACGTGACAAATTAAACAAATACGGTCGTGGTCTTTTAGGTTGTACAATTAAACCAAAATTAGGTCTGTCAGCTAAAAACTATGGACGTGCTGTTTACGAATGTTTACGTGGTGGTTTAGATTTCACAAAAGATGATGAAAACGTAAACTCACAACCATTCATGCGTTGGAGAGATCGTTTCTTATTCGTAGCAGAAGCTATTTACAAATCTCAAGCTGAAACAGGTGAAATTAAAGGGCACTATTTAAACGCTACTGCTGGACATTGTGATGAAATGATCAAACGTGCACAATTAGCTAAAGATCTTGGTATGCCAATTGTTATGCACGATTATCTTACTGGTGGTTTTACTGCAAACACTACTTTAGCTCATTTCTGTCGTGATAATGGTTTATTACTTCACATTCACCGTGCAATGCACGCTGTAATTGATCGTCAAAGAAACCATGGTATGCACTTCCGTGTTTTAGCAAAAGCTCTTCGTTTATCTGGTGGTGACCACCTTCACTCTGGAACAGTTGTAGGTAAATTAGAAGGTGAACGAGAAGTAACTTTAGGTTTCGTAGATTTAATGCGTGATGACTACATCGAAAAAGACCGTAGTCGTGGTATCTACTTTACTCAAGATTGGGTATCTTTACCTGGAGTAATGCCAGTAGCTTCTGGTGGTATTCACGTATGGCATATGCCAGCTTTAGTAGAAATTTTCGGTGATGATGCTTGTTTACAATTTGGTGGTGGTACTTTAGGTCACCCTTGGGGTAACGCACCAGGTGCAGCAGCAAACCGTGTAGCATTAGAAGCTTGTACTCAAGCTCGTAACGAAGGTCGTGACCTTGCTCGTGAAGGTGGAGATGTAATTCGTGCGGCTTGTAAATGGAGTCCTGAATTAGCAGCGGCTTGTGAAGTTTGGAAAGAAATTAAATTTGAATTTGATACTATTGACACACTTTAATTTTATTTAATATCTTACTAAAACAAATTAGAAAAAACCTTGTTTTTTCCCGTTGCTTTGCAACGCAAAGCAACTTGTTTTAGTAAGTTTTATTAGCTATGCTACTAAAGTTTTTACGTTGTAAATCAACAGAAAATTTTTATTAAATAATTTTTCAATTTAAACTGTATAAAGTTAAATTTAATAACTGCATTCTAAAACAAGTAAGAAAAAACTTAATTTTTTCTTACTTGTTTTAGAATGCAGTTATCAAATTTCGTTTAAAAATAAATTCAAGTAAAAACCAAGTTCCAAGTTTTTAAAATTTCACAAAATAGTGAGCGCTTATATAAATAAATGACATTTAAAAAATATATAAAAATTATATTATTTGAGCTAGGATTATTGAAAAATAAATTAAAACTAATATAAAAATAAAAAATTAATACAAAATAAAATTAAAGAAGGTTTTTTAAGAAATACTAATTTAGTAAACTCACTTGTTTTTGTTAGTGAAAACAAAAGTGTAAAAATTATGTTTTCAAGGCTAAACCAGCAAACAACAAATTTAGGTATAGTTTAGTTGTATGATAAATTTTTATATGAGTGTCACCTCTAAATTACAGAATTATCCGTATTTTTTATAATAAGAAAATTTATTATGACTACTTTAAATAATTTGCAACGAATACTGGAAGTTTATTTTAGAAGCCTGGCACCCCAGTTTTTTTACCGTTTTTGAAATAAAATATTGGGTTCGGTAGAACCTCACCCTAAATTTTTCAGCTTAGCTGAAAAACAAAGGTAATAAAAAATATATTTTTTATTACCCAAGTGGGAAAAATTAAGAGAATTTAATTGTTTTTTGGGATATAGATTTCATAAGTGATTTTTTTAGTAATGGAATACTTAAATGGACATCCTCTTTATATAATGCTAAGCTTATAATTAAACACCATATAAATTTTAAGAATTGTTATGATTTATTTTATAACAATTTTTTTTGTGGAGAATTTAATCTCCATAAACCAGTTTTTAGCTTGTGTGAATATAATTCTGATATTAACGTAGAAGAAATTTCTGAATTTGATATTACAAATTCAGATTTTTATAAAATAAATTAAACAAGCAAGGAATATTATAAAACACTTGTAATTTCACATTGGTGGTATACATTTGTTATTATTTCTGCAATATGTTTTGTGCTTGAAAATATTTATAGAAAATATTTACTAAAAATTCAAAATTTAAAAAAATAGACCTTCTAACAATAAAAATTTCAAAACCATAACACGAAGTATTTCCATTGAAGTAGAAGCGTTATTGGTTAACATTGGAGTTTATTTGTTACATAAAAATTATTCTTCGGAGTTATTTACTATTTTAAATAATATAATATTTTTCGTATTGAAAGAATTGCAACGATAAAAGCTTTTATTTCTATTTTTAAAAATCTTGAAAAACAAAGTTTTTCATATAAAGTTTATATTTTTTGATATGTTTATTGAAATAAAAAATATTCTTTTAAATGCAAAAAATAGGTATTATGCTGAAAACTTAGTCGAAATGTTAAATATATATAAATCGCTTTTTCCAGTATGTCTCGAATTTAAGCTATTAGAATCTCTGTGTTCAGAGAAAACTGACTCTTTTGCGATAAATGACAAGTTCTTTATTAATGTCTTTTTTAGAGATTATAGTAATACCATTTATGAACTTGATTAAGAATCTCGTGAATTCAAAAAAGTGTTTCCAAGTATTCAACTTAATATTGGAGAGTTCTTTAAAAACTTTTGAAAAGTATTTAAAAAATTTTCTATTATAGGCGTTTCGCTGTTTTCCTGTTTTTTTTATGTTAGACGTGTGCAAATGCTATGCAAAAACGTTCTATTCCAAGTTTTCAATTAGCTTCTGGTGTTTTGGTATCAAAATTTTCAGGGAAGAATCAACCTGGAACAGCAGTTTGTAAAGCTACAAGGGATCGTTTAGATATGCCTCGAGCTTTATAAACATAGAAATCAATCTTTAAAACGATTTTAAGACGGTTTAAAAATAGTTCCAAAAAGTTTGCAAAAATATGAAATAGCAAATGATCAAAAATTAATTCGTAGAGTTGTTGCATTGGATCCTCAACAAATTGGTTTGTTAAAAAATAAAAAAACTGGCTAATTTTTTTACAAAAAGGTTTACGGTCATAAATTGGTATTGTGTAGCGAAGTTACCTTGCAAGGTAACTTCGCTACAAAAAAGCGTAATGAAATTTTTTTGCTTAGTACAATTGTGTTATACTATTTTAAAACAAATTTTTTAATATTTAAGTAATGTTTGATAAAATTTTACTAATAATCTATCACCAAAATTTTTAAAATAAAAAACTTAAATGTTTCCACTTGGGATGAGGTTCTACCGAACCCA
>Ga0326721_10000583_pt1 | contig 11181 bp, 6 predicted proteins | sample SGPome_FD_203951 | JGI IMG/M metagenome (GOLD analysis project Ga0326721, IMG submission 203951) | Soil microbial communities from Southern Great Plains, Lamont, Oklahoma, United States - SGP_1_2016 | ecosystem: Engineered > Artificial ecosystem > Soil microcosm > Unclassified | place: USA...
GAGCCGCCGCCGCGCGTGCGCAACCTGCTGCGCCTGGGCGCGACCCAGGCCTTCTTCCTGGAGGTCCCGGCCTTCGCCGCCGTGGCCACCAGCGTCGAGCTGGCCGGCGCCAACAAGGCCAGCCGGCCGTTCAAGGGCCTGGTCAACGCCGTGCTGCGCGGCCTGCTGCGCGACGGCCCGCCCTCGGCCGAGCCCGAACACCTGGCGCCGCCGTGGCTGTACGCCCGCTGGGTGGGCGCCTGGGGCAAGGAGACCGCCGACGCGGTCGCCGCCCAGATCGGCTTCGAGCCGGCCACCGACCTGTCGCTGAAGCCCGGCGCCGACGCCGAGGCCCTGGCGGCCGAGTTGGAGGGCGAGATCCTCCCAGGCGGCACGCTGCGCACGTCGCGCCGGGGCGACGTCTCGGCTTGGCCGGCCTTCGAGGACGGCGTCTGGTGGGTGCAGGACGCCGCCGCCGCCGTCCCCGCCCGCCTGCTGGACGTTCAGCCCGGCCAGACCGCCCTGGACCTGTGCGCCGCGCCGGGCGGCAAGACCCTGCAACTGGCCGCCGCCGGCGCCGCTACCGTCGCCGTCGACCGCTCGGCCGCCCGCCTGCAGCGCGTCACCGAGAACCTGGCCCGCCTGAACTTGACCGCCGAGGTGGTCGCCGCCGACGCCGGCGCCTGGGACGACGCGCGGACCTTCGACGCCGTGCTGCTGGACGCCCCGTGCTCGGCCACCGGCACCTTCCGCCGCCATCCGGACGTGCTGTGGGCCGCGCGGCCCGGCGACGTGGCCAGCCTGGCCGCCGTCCAGAGCCGCCTGCTCGACAGCGCCGCGGGCCGGCTGAAGCCCGGCGGTCGCCTGGTCTACTGCGTGTGCTCGCTGGAACCCGAGGAGGGCGAGGCCCAGGTCGAGGCCTTCCTGGCCCGCCGCCCGGACATCGCCCTGGATCCGATCGGCCCGGAGGAAGGTGGCGCTCCGGCCGCCAGCCTGACGCCGCGCGGTACGCTGCGGATCCTGCCCCACCACCGCGAAGGCGGACTGGACGGCTTTTTCGCGGCGCGTTTCGTCAAGCGCTGATCGCCAAGATTTGAGCGGCCGAGAACACTGCAAACCCGTGGGCGGCACGGGCTCGCTTGTGGCGCGAGCCTTAGCCCGCTAAGCCATGGACATGACCGCGCCGCTGATCGCCCCGTCCATTCTCGCCTCCGACTTCGCCAAGCTGGGCGAAGAGGTCGCCGCCATCGAGGCGGCCGGCGCCGACTGGGTGCATGTCGACGTGATGGACGGCCATTTCGTGCCCAACATCACGCTGGGCCCGGACATCGTCAAAGCCATCCGGCCGCACGCCAGCATCCCGTTCGACGTCCACCTGATGATCAGCCCGGCCGATCCGTACCTGGAGGCGTTCCGCGCCGCCGGGGCCGACCTGATCAGCATCCACCCGGAAGCCGGCCCGCACCTGCACCGCTCGCTCAAGCGCATTCGCGAACTGGGGGCCAAGGCCGGGGTGGTGTTCAATCCCTCGACCTCGATCGACCATGTCGAGTGGATCCTGGAGGACGTCGACCTCCTGCTGGTGATGTCGGTGAACCCGGGCTTCGGCGGCCAGAGCTTCATTCCGGGCCAATTGCGCAAGGTCGAGGCCTTGCGGCGGATGGTCGACAAGGCCGGCGCCGACATCATCATCGAGGTCGACGGCGGCGTCACCCCGGTCACGGCCCCGCAGTGCGTGGCGGCGGGGGCCACGGCGCTGGTCGCCGGCTCGGCGGTGTTCAAGGGCGGACCGGCCGCCTATGCCGACAATATCCGCGCCCTGAAGGGGGGCTGATCCAGCGGCATGGAGGGGGCTCCCGAGACAGGTTCCGCCCGCAAGTCCTCCGCCCTGGCCGGCGGCCCCCCCAGTCGCGCCCGAGGGGCCCGAGGCCGCGGCAAACGCACCAAGGGCGTGTTCCTCAAGGCGCTGGGCGCGGCGATCAAGGGCAACGTCGAGCGCGAATGGTTCGGCTCGCCGCCGCATCGGGCGGCGATCAGCCGGCCGCGGCCCGTCGGCCTGGCCGCTCACCCGCACGATCCGCGCCCCGTCGATCCCGAGCGCGGCCGCCAGCTGCTGGACGGCCTGATGGTGCTGGACGGCGGCGCCCTGCGACTGGGCGAGACGGGCGATCCGTTCGACCAGCCCAGCCCGACCCGCCAGTTCGCCGCCGCCCTGCACGGCTTCGACTGGCTGCCGCACCTGCTGGCCGCCGGCCCCGGCTCGGCCCGCCTGGCCCTGCGCCTGCTGCAGGACTGGCGGCGGGTGTTCGGAACCTGGAACGTGTTCTCGTGGAGCGGCGAGCGCCTGGAGCGCCGCACCTTCCACCTGGCCTGCGCCGCCAAGGCCCTGGCGCCCGAGGCGTCGGACGCCGAGATCGCGGCCATGGCGCTGGACATCGCCCGCGGGGCCCGCCAGCTGCTCAAGGCCTCGGACGCGCCTGGCCGCAAGCTGGAGCGCGCCGTGGTCGTGGCCATCGCCGGCTGCGCCCTGACCGGCAAGGTCAGCGACCGGCTGATGGTCCAGGGCCTGAAGCGGGTGAGCGCTCTGCTGGACGCCACGGTCCTGCCCGACGGCGGCCACGCCAGCCGCTCGCCGCAGGCGGGCCTGGAACTGCTGTTCGACCTGCTGACCCTCGACGACGCCCTGGGCCAGCGCGGCCGTCCCGCGCCCGAGGGCCTGGGCCGGGCCATCGACCGTCTCAGTTCGTCGGTGCGGTTCTTTACCCTGGCCGACGGTTGCCTGGCGGCGTTCCAGGGCGGGGAGGCGGTCGAGCCGCGGCGGATCGCTGCCGCCCTGGCCCATGACGACCACGGACCGCGCCCGCCCCAGGCCGCGCCCCACGTCGGCTACCAGAAGATGCAGGGCGGCAGCCTCCAGGTGATGGCCGACGCCGGCCCGCCGGCCGTCGGCGCCCTCAGCGCGGCCGCCTGCGCCCAGCCGGCCGCCGTGGAGATCGTGTTCGGCAAGGACCGGCTGATCACCAGCTGCGGCTGGAGTCCCGAGGCGACCGGGGCCAACGCCTTCCGCCTGTCCGACGCCGCCTCGACCGTGTCGGTAGGCGACGGCTCGGCCGGACGGCCGCTGTCGGGTTGGCGGGCCGAGGCCCTGGGACCCTGGCTGATCGACGGCGCGACCGAGGTGGAGGTCAAGCGCCACGACGCCGACGTCGGCGTCTGGCTGGACATCATCCACGACGGCTGGCGCCGCCTGGGCCTGACCCACGCCCGACGCCTCTATCTTGACATCAAGGCCGACGAGCTGCGCGGCGAGGACAGCCTTCTGCCCGTCGGCTCGGCCAACCCCGACGGCCCGCGCCGCTACCTGCCGTTCTCGGTCACCTTCCACCTGCATCCCGACGCCCGCGCCTCGCTGGCCCGCGACGGCAAGAGCGTGCTGATCAAGGGTCCCTCCAATGTCGGCTGGTGGCTGCGCAACGACGCCGTCGACGTCCATATCGCGCCCTCGGCCCATTTCGACCACGGCCACGCGCGGCGGGCCGGAGCCATCGTGCTCAAGAGCCAGGTCCGCCCGGAGAAGGGCGCCAAGATCCGCTGGAAACTGGCCCGGGCGGCCGACCACTAAGGATCGGCGCAGGCCTGCGACATTAGGCCCCACGCCCACGTCAGGCGGTGGAATTCACAGCCCCCGGCTCGTCCTGTAGCTGTCTTCGATCACGTCGGCCGGAGGGAGGGGCAGATGTCGAATCTCGCCGCCCTGCAGCCTATCCTGCGCACCGCGATCGATCCCGTGGTGGTCATGGACCCCCGGGGCGTCATCCTCGACTGGAGCGCCCGGGCCGAAGCGGCCTTCGGCTGGCCGCGCGAGGAGGTCCTGGGTCGAGGCCTGATCGAGGTGCTGGCGCCGTTGCGCCATCAGGCCGCCTATCGCCAGGTGCTGGCCCGGCGCCTGGCCTCGCCCGAACCGCCGGTCGAGCGCCAGAAGTCCCAGCTGATGGCCGTGCGCAAGGACGGCGTCGAAGTTCCCATCGAGGTGTCGCTGGCCGCGTTCGGCGACCCGGGCGCGACGGTGTTCCTGGGGTTCATCCGCGACGTCGCCGACCGCGTCGAGGTCCATGACCGGCTGACCGCCAGCGAGGCGCGGTTCCGGGCCGCCATCGGCGCGGTGGACGGCATCCTGTGGACCAACGACGCCTCCGGCCGGATGGTCGGCGACCAGCCCGGCTGGTCCGCCCTGACCGGCCAGACCTCGGAGATGTATCAGGGTTTTGGCTGGGCCGCGGCGGTCCACCCGGACGACGCCGAACCGACCCTCCGGGCCTGGAAGGCCGCCGTCGCCCAGGGCGGCCCCTACACCTTCGAGCATCGGGTGCGTCGCCACGACGGCGCCTGGCGCGATTTCGCGGTCCGCGCGGTCGCCGTCCTGGAGCCGGACGGTTCGATCCGCGAATGGATCGGCGTTCACACCGACATCACCGAACGCAAGCGGGCCGAGGAGCGGCTGCGCGAGGGCGAGGCCCGGTTCCGGGCCATGGCCGACTCGGCGCCGGCCCCGGTCTGGATGACCTCGGCCGAGGGCGGGATCACCTTCGCCAACGAGGCCTTCGCCGAGTTCGCCGGGTTGGACGCCCAGGACCTGCTGGGCGACGCCTGGATCGGCATGATCCATCCCGAAGATGTCGCCACGGTCGGCGCCAGGCGCGCGGCGGCGCGCGGCGCGCCGGAAGGGCCCAGGCCCTGGAGCTTCGAGGCGCGGTTCCGGTGCGGCGACGGAACCTATCGCTGGATGGTGGCCAACGCCCGGCCGCAGATCGACGCCCGCGGCCAGTTCCAGGGCTATATCGGCATGGCCATGGACATGACCGAGACCAAGGCGGCCGAGGCCCGCCAGCGTCTGCTGATCAACGAGCTCAACCACCGGGTCAAGAACACCCTGGCCTCGATCCAGTCGATCGTCCGCCAGACCCTGCGGGCGGATGAGGCGACGGCGCGGGTCCGCGAGCGGCTGATCGAACGATTGCTGGCCATGTCGGCCGCCCACGACGTGCTGACCCGCGAAAGCTGGGAGGGCGCGGCGCTGGACGAGATCGTGCGTCAGGGCGTCGCCCCGTTCGTCGACGATCGCGATCCGGGTCGGGTCAGCATCGCCGGGCCTAGCCTGCGGGTCGGCGCCAGCACCGCGCTTTCCCTGGCCCTGGCCGTGCACGAACTGGCCACCAACGCCGCCAAGTACGGAGCGCTGTCGATCCCGGCCGGCAAGGTGGTCATCGCCTGGGATCAGGTAGGCGACAACGGGGCGGTGCTGACCTGGGCCGAACGCGATGGCCCGCCGGTGGCCCCTCCGGACCGGAAGGGCTTTGGAACCCGCCTGCTGGATCGCGGCCTGTCGGCCGACCTCGGCGGCCAGCCCAAGCTGACCTTCGATGTGGAAGGCGTGCGCGCCGTGCTGCCGGTCAGGCTGGCCTAGAAGACCTCCTCGCCGGCGTCCGGCGGACGCCGTGACGGTCCCGGCGCGTCCGGAACCGCCCGGGCCTGCCTGAATCCGAAGCCCAGGGCGCAATTTTCCACGCCAAATTTTCGCGGCTGTGCGGCGCGTCGTTTCGCCACGGGGAGCCGAACGCCTGAGGATGGCTGGTCTTCAATGGCCAAGCTTAGCAAGTGTCGCAGGGCGCAAGGCCGCGCCGAAGCGACGCATCGACAAAGGCCCGATCGAGATCTCGGCAATCGTTAACGTGTCGCGAGGCTCTGAGCGCTTCCAACTTTGGAGCGCAAGAATTTTGGAGTTTACATAAATTAGAGCACAACTTCTACCGTCTTGATGACTAGACTTAATGTTGTGAGCTTGGAATGTCGTTTATTTACTCAAAATTAACTTAACAGGCGACCTGAAGAGTGAAATTTGGGCCGGGAAATATCTCAATGTTATCTCATTAGGATTCTTTTATCCGCTTTTTTTAAAGGCGAATATAGGACGCTTGGCCATTTTCCCCACGGGTCGGGGAGCAAGGTCCATGAGTTCGGAAAATCAAGTCTATTACGTGCAGAACGTCGGCAACGGCTGGAACTACCAGGTCGCCGACGGCGTCTCTCGGTTCGAAGTGCGGGCAGGCGACAACCTGACCGGCGACGGTCCGACCAAGGAACGCTCGGAGATCGCCAGCGCCGCGAAGCTGCAGGCGGGGCAGACCTACGAGATCAGCTTCAGCGTCATGATCGAACCGGGCGCGAAGAACACCGCCGACTGGATGACGCTGGTTCAGCTGCAATCGACGTTCGACAAGGGCGAGGCCGGCCACAGTCCGGCGTTCGCGCTCGAGATGGTCGGCGACAAGATGCGCGTCGTCACCCGCGATTCCGCCGCGGCGATCTCGACCGAAGCCGACATCCGCTATGTCCGGCACTATACCGACACCGCGGACGTGGTCCGGGGCCAGTGGTACGACTTCAAGATGCAGATCAAGTTCGATCCGTTTGGGCAGGGCCACCTGATGGTCTGGCGCAACGGCGTCGAACTGGTGGATTTCCACGGCGCCCTGGGCTTCAACGACCTGGTGGGGGCCTATTTCAAGGAAGGGGTCTACCGGGAGTCCTCTCCCGAGACCTTCGCGGCGGACTTCAAGGGCCTGTCGATCAAGACGATCAGCGACACGGTCATTCCCCAGCCGTCCAACGTCGGACTCGCCGACAGCGTCGCAGTCGCGCCGGCGGCGGGGACCGTGACGCCCGTGGCGCCCATCACGCCGGCGGCGACCGTGACGCCCGTTGCGCCCGTAACGCCGGTGGCGCCCGTGACGTCGGTAGCGCCCACAACACCGGCGGTGACCGTGACGCCCGTAGCGCCCGTAACGCCGGCGACCACCGTGACGCCCGTAGCGCCCATAACGCCGGTAGTGCCGGTGGCGCCGGTGACACCGGTCCATGCCATCGTGTCGGGCACCGCGAACGCCGACACCCTGACGAGCGCGTCCAAGACCGACATCCTGCACGGCGACGCCGGCAACGACATCCTGATGGCCACGAACGGCGCCTACGAACTGGACGGCGGGGCGGGCGTCGACACGGTCTCGTTCAAGGGCGCGACCAGCGCCATGGTGGTCGACCTGGGCGTGACCACCGCCCAGACCACCGCCCTGGGTTCGATGACGTTCATCAACATCGAGAACCTGATCGGCGGGTCGGGCGCCGACAAGCTTTCGGGCGACGATTTCGCCAACGTCCTGGACGGCGGGGCCGGCCATGACTTCCTGTACGGCAAGGCCGGGGACGACATCCTGCATGGCGGCGCAGGCAATGACGTGCTTGATGGCGGCCTGGGCCGCGACACGGGCGATTGGTCCGACATCACGACCGCGATCGTCGGCAACGAAGCGACCGGCGTGGTCGACACCGGCGACGGCTTCGTCGACACGGTCAGCTCGATCGAAGTCTGGAAGCTGGGCAGCGGCTCGGACACCCTGGTGACCAAAAGCGCCAGCACCGTCTATGCGGGAGCCGGCAACGACAACCTCTCGGACAGCGGGGCCCAGGCCAACACCTTCTATGGCGAGGCGGGCGACGACCGCATCGACGGCATGGGCGGCAACGACTTCATCAGCGGCGGTGACGGCAATGACCGCCTGCTGGGCGGCAGCGGCAACGACATCCTGGTCGGCGGCGCCGGCGCCGACACGATGGACGGCGGGGCCGGCAAGGACCTGTTCCAGTTCGTGGCCACGACCGACCTGCCGATCGGCAAGTACGAAACCATCAACGGTTTCGAATCCGGGATCGACAAGCTGGACTTCAGCGCCATCGATGCGGACGGCAAGGCCGGAAACGGCGACACGGCCTTCACCCTGGTGAGCCAGTTCCACGGCGTGGCGGGCGAACTGCTGCTCTCGCACCCGGCGGGCGCGAATTACTACACCGTCCAGCTCGACAACAACCTGGACCACATCGCCGACGCCACCCTGATCGTCTACGGTCCGACCCTGGTGGCCAGCGACTTCATCCTCTGAAACAGGCCGGCTTGGGCCGGTCGGCGGGCGATCAAGCCACGCTCGACCGGCCCAAGACCTGCATTGACTCCCCCGCCGACCCCCGTATTTTCCGCGCCGTCCGCGTGACTGGCGCTAGTGATGGGCAACCATCGGGGAGCGCGGACCTCAACCGCCGCGCGCCTGGGCTCCATTCCGTCGTCAACAGACCCGAGGAGTCCGCCGTGCCCGCCGCCCCCGACTATCCGTCCGCCCCCGATCTCGTCGCCCCCAAGCGGGCCCTGCTGTCGGTGTCCGACAAGACCGGCCTGGTCGAGGCCGCCCAGGTCCTGCATGCGGCCGGGGTCGAGCTGGTCTCGACCGGCGGCACCAAGGCGGCGATCGCCGCGGCCGGCCTGCCGGTCAAGGACGTCTCGGACCTGACGGGCTTTCCGGAGATGATGGACGGCCGGGTCAAGACCCTGCACCCGATCGTGCATGGCGGGCTGCTGGGCGTGCGCGACGCCCCCGAGCACGCCAAGGCCATGGCCGACCACGGCATCGGCGGCATCGATATCCTGTACGTGAACCTCTATCCGTTCGAGGCCACGGTCGCCAAGGGCGGCGGCTACGCCGAATGCGTCGAGAACATCGACATCGGCGGCCCGGCCATGATCCGTTCGGCGGCCAAGAACCACGGCTATGTCGCCGTCTGCACCGACCCTTCCGACCTCGCCGAAGTGCTGGAGGCCCTGAAGGCCGGCGGCACCACCCTGGCCCTGCGCCAGACCCTGGCGGCCCGCGCCTACGCCCGCACGGCGGCCTATGACGCGGCGATCTCCACCTGGTTCGCCGCCCAGCTGGGCCAGGACTTCCCGGCCCGCAAGGCGATCGCCGGGACCCTGCGCCAGACCATGCGCTACGGCGAGAACCCGCACCAGAAGGCGGCCTTCTACACCTTCCCCAACCCGCGTCCGGGCGTGGCCACGGCCGCCCAGTTGCAGGGCAAGGAACTCAGCTACAACAACATCAACGACACCGACGCGGCCTTCGAGCTGATCGCCGAGTTCGACCCGGCCGCCGGCCCGGCCGTGGCGATCATCAAGCACGCCAATCCCTGCGGCGTGGCCGTCGGCGCCACCCAGCGCCAGGCCTATGAGCGGGCTCTCGCCTGCGATCCGACCTCGGCCTTCGGCGGCATCGTGGCCGTGAACTCGCGCCTGACCCGTGAGGCCGCCGAGGCGATGGTCGAGATCTTCACCGAGGTGGTCATCGCCCCGGAAGCCGACGACGACGCGATCGCCGTGTTCGCGGCCAAGAAGAACCTGCGCCTGCTGGTGACCGGCGGCCTGCCCGACGCGCTGTCGACGGGCGATACGTTCAAGTCGGTGGCCGGCGGCTTCCTGGTCCAGTCGCGCGACGACGCCCGGATCAAGGCTTCGGACCTGAAGATCGTCACCAAACGCCAGCCCACGGACGAGGAAGTGCGCGACATGCTGTTCGCCTTCACGGTCGGCAAGCACGTCAAGTCCAACGCCATCGTCTACGCCCGCGCCGGCCAGACCCTGGGGGTCGGGGCGGGCCAGATGAACCGCAAGGACAGCGCCCGCATCGCCGCCCTTCGGGCGGCTGATTTCGGCTTGGATCTGAAGGGCTGCGCCTGCGCCTCGGAAGCCTTCTTCCCGTTCGCCGACGGCCTGATCCAGGCGGCGGAGGCCGGGGCCACGGCGATCATCCAGCCGGGCGGCTCGATGCGCGATCCCGAGGTGATCGAGGCCGCCGACAAGCTGGGCCTGACCATGGCCTTCACCGGCGTGCGGGTGTTCCGCCACTAAGGCCGGCGTCTGACAACGCGACGGGGGCAGGCGCCTGCGCCTGTCCCCGTGCGGGTCCTAGAAGATCTCGAACAGCCCGGCCGCGCCCATGCCGCCGCCGATGCACATGGTCACCACGCCCAGCTTGGCCTTGCGGCGCTTGCCTTCCAGCAGCAGGTGACCGGCGCAGCGGGCCCCGGTCATGCCGAACGGGTGGCCGATGGCGATCGAGCCGCCGTTGACGTTGTACTTCTCCGGATCGATGCCCAGGCGGTCGCGGCTGTAGAGGCATTGGCTGGCGAAGGCCTCGTTCAGCTCCCACAGGTCGATGTCGTCGACCTTCAGGCCATGACGTTCCAAGAGGCGCGGCACGGCGAAGACCGGGCCGATGCCCATCTCGTCGGGCTCGCAGCCGGCGATGGCGAAGCCCTTGAACAGGCCTAGCGGCTCGAGGTTGCGGCGCGCGGCCTCCTTGGCCTCCATCACCACCACGGCCGCCGCGCCGTCGGACAGCTGGCTGGCGTTGCCGGCGGTGACGAAGTTGCCCGGACCCTTGACCGGCTCCAGCTTGGCCAGGCCTTCCAGGGTGGTTTCGGGACGATTGCACTCGTCCTTGGTGACCACATAATCGACCAGGCTCTCTTCCTTGGTCTCCTTGTTGACCACCTTCATCTGGGTGGCCATCGGCACGATTTCCTGGTCGAACAAGCCGCTGGCTTGCGCGGCGGCGATCCGCTGCTGGCTGCGCAGCGAATATTCGTCCTGGTATTCGCGGCTGATGTTGTAGCGCTTGGCGACGATGTCGGCGGTGTCGATCATCGCCATCCACAGGGCCGGCTTCTCGCGCATCAGCTTTTCCTCGGTGATGTGGAAGCGGTTCATGTGGCCGCCCCCCTGCACCAGCGAGATCGACTCCACCCCGCCGCCGACGGCGACCGGCGCGCCGTCGTTGCGGACATAGTTGGCGGCGGTGGCGATGGCCTGCAGGCCCGAGGAGCAGAAGCGGTTGACGGTCTGGCCCGAGGTGGTGACCGGCAGGCCGGCCCAGATGGCGGCGTTGCGGGCCACGTTCATGCCCGTGGCGCCTTCGGGACCGCCGCAGCCCAGGACCACGTCCTCGACCTCGGCGCCGTCCAGCCTGGCGCGCGACACCGCGTGCTGGATGGCGTGGCCGGCCATGGCCGCGCCGTGGGTGTTGTTGAACCCGCCGCGGTTGGACTTGGCCAGGCCGGTCCGGGCGTAAGAGACGATGACCGCTTCGCGCATGGGCGCTCTCCCCTTTAAACGTTAGTTTGAATTGGCGGCCACCCTAGACCGGGATTTCCGTCCGCGAAAGGTCACGCGAACGTAAAGCGGAGATCCGCCGAAAAGCCGGTTTGCGTGCGGTAGCGCTAACAGTTCCAGGCAGACCTATAAAGCTTGGCCATTGGCGAGGG
>Ga0326721_10000584_pt1 | contig 11166 bp, 10 predicted proteins | sample SGPome_FD_203951 | JGI IMG/M metagenome (GOLD analysis project Ga0326721, IMG submission 203951) | Soil microbial communities from Southern Great Plains, Lamont, Oklahoma, United States - SGP_1_2016 | ecosystem: Engineered > Artificial ecosystem > Soil microcosm > Unclassified | place: USA...
GCCACGGTCTCCCAGGAGGACGGCTACCGCTTCGTCTACGTCCTGCCGCTGGACGACATCCGCCTGCTGATCGAGGACACCCGCTACAGCGACGGCCCGGCCCTGGACCGGCCCGCCCTGCGCCGCGCCATCGCCGCCTATGCCGAAGCTCAAGGCTGGACCATCGCCGAGGTCGAGCGCGAGGAGGATGGGATCCTTCCCATCGCCCTGGGCGGGGACATCGAGGCCTACTGGCGCGAGGCTCCGCCCCAGCTCGCCGAGGTGGGCCTGCGCGCGGTCCTGTTCCAGCCGACCACCGGCTATTCCCTTCCCGACGCCGCCCGCCTGGCCGAGGCCGTGGCCGCCCTGCCGCGCGTCACCAGCGCCAGCGTCCGCGCCTGCGTCGAGGCCCGGTCCAAGACCGTCTGGCGGCAAAGGCGCTTCCTGCGGCTGTTGAACCGCATGCTGTTCCGGGCCTGTGCGCCGCAGGACCGCTACAAGGTGCTGGAGCGCTTCTACCGCCTGTCGCCCGGGCTGATCCAACGCTTCTACGCCGCGCGGCTGACCCGGTGGGACAAGGCGCGGATCCTGATCGGCAAGCCGCCCGTGCCGGTCTCGGCGGCCATCAAGTGCATCGACGAACGCTCGGTGTCCGGAGGACAAGACGCATGACGCAGACCAAGCCGAAGGCCGCCGTGATCGGCGCGGGGTTCGGGGGCCTGGCCCTGGCCGTCCGCCTGCAGTCCTCGGGCTTCGACGTCACCGTGTTCGAGGGCCGCGAGAAGCCGGGCGGCCGGGCCTATGTCTGGAACGACGAGGGCTTCACCTTCGACGCCGGCCCGACGGTGATCACCGATCCCGATTGTCTGAAAGAACTGTTCGCGCTAAGCGGCCGCAAGATCGAAGACTATGTCGAGCTGCTGCCGGTCGATCCCTTCTATCGCCTGGTCTGGGAGGACGGCGACGTCTTCGACTACGTCAACGACCAGGAGAAGCTGGACGCCCAGATCGCCACCCGCAACCCGGCCGACGTCGAGGGCTACCGCCGCTTCCACGCCTATTCCGAGGAGCTGTACCAGAAGGGCTATGTCGAGCTGGGCGCCGTACCGTTCCTCGACTTCGGCGCCATGCTGGCCAACGCCCCGGCCCTGATGAAGCTGCAGGCCTGGCGCAGCGTCTATGACAAGGTCGCCGGCTTCGTGAAGGACGAGCACGTGCGCCAGGCGCTGTCGTTCCACAGCCTGCTGGTCGGCGGCAGCCCGTTCGCGACCTCGTCGATCTACGCCCTGATCCATGCGCTGGAGCGGCGCGGCGGCGTCTGGTTCCCGCGCGGCGGCACCCACGCCCTGATCCGGGCGCTGGTCAAATTGTTCGAGGACCTGGGCGGAACGATCCACCTGTCGGCGCCGATCCAGAAGATCACCACGAAGGCTGGCCGCGTCACCGGCGTGATCCGCGCCGACGGCCAGTTCGAGGCCTTCGACACGGTCGCCTCCAACGCCGACGTCATGCACACCTATCGCCATCTTCTGGCCGACGATCCCCGGGGTCAGAAGGTCGGCAAGGCGCTGGAGGCTAAGCGCTGGAGCCCGTCGCTGTTCGTGGTCTATTTCGGGCTGAAGACCACGCACCCTGAAATCCGTCACCACACCATCTGCTTCGGCAATCGCTATCGCGAGCTGATCGGCGAGATCTACGGCAAGGACGGCCTGGCCGACGACTTCTCGCTGTACCTGCACCACCCCACCGCCAGCGACCCGGCCATGGCGCCGGAGGGCTGCTCCAGCTTCTACGCCCTGTCGCCGGTGCCCAACCTGAAGACGGCCAACATCGACTGGTCGGTCGAGGGGCCGCGGTACCGCGACAAGATCCTGGCCTATCTGGAGAAGCACTACATCCCGGGCCTTACCGCCGATCTCGTCACCAGCCGCTTTATCACCCCGGACGACTTCGTGACCGACCTCAACGCCTGGAAGGGTGCGGCCTTCTCGCTGGAGCCGATCCTCACCCAGAGCGCCTTCTTCCGCACCCACAACCGCGACGACGTGATCCCCAACCTCTATTTCGTCGGGGCCGGAACACACCCGGGCGCCGGCATCCCCGGCGTGGTCGGCTCGGCCAAGGCGACGGCGGGGCTGATGATCGACGACTACCTCCCCGCATGAGCGACCTCGAGCAGCAAAGCCGCGAGGCGATCCAGAAGGGCAGCAAGAGCTTCGCCGCCGCCGCCGCCTTGTTCGACGCCCAGACCCGGGCCGACGCCGAGATGCTGTACGCCTGGTGCCGCCATTGCGACGACGTGATCGACGGCCAGACCCTGGGCCACGGCATGAGCCCGGTGGCCGACGCCCCGGCCCGGCTGGAGGCGCTGTACGCCCAGACCAGCGCGGCCATGGCCGGCGAGACCCCGACCGACCCGGTGTTCGCCGCCTTCCAGACCGTGGCCCTGCGCCGCGGCATCCCCGAGCGCTACGCCCTGGACATGATCGACGGCTTCGCCATGGACGTGGCCGGCCGGCGCTACGCCACGCTCGACGAACTTCTCGAATACTGCTGGGGCGTGGCCGGGGTGGTCGGGACGATGATGGCCCTGGTCATGGGCGTGAAGCCGCACGCGCTGCCCACCCTGCGCCGCGCCCAGGACCTGGGCCTGGCCTTCCAGCTGACCAACATCGCTCGCGACATCGTCGAGGACGCGCGCAACGGCCGGGTTTATGTGCCCGGCGACTGGCTGGCCGAGTTAGGCGTGCCGCACGACGCGGTGGCCGATCCGACCCACCGTGGCGCGATGGCGGTGCTGGCGAAGAGATTGGTCGACGCGGCGGAGCCCTACTACGCCTCGGCCCGCTGGGGGCTGCGCGACCTGCCGGTCCGCTGCGCCTGGGCGATCGGTGCGGCGCGCGGGGTCTATCGCCAGATCGGGCTGGACGTCGTGAAGGCCGGCCCGAGCGCCTGGGACGAACGCGTCGTGGTCAGCGGCAGGATGAAGGCCTGGCGGGCGCTGGAAGGCGGCGTCGTGGCCCTGCGTTCGGCGACGCTGGACCGCTGGGGCCAAGCGCCGGAGCGACCGGCGATGTGGTCGCGGATCTGAACGTCCTGGCGCAATCCACTTGCCCCCACCTGACCGCTTCGCGGTCTGTCCGCCCCCAGAGGGGGCGGAGCCTTCGCGGAGCGCTCTTCCCCCTATGGGGGAAGACGGTCGCGAAGCGATCCGTAGGGGGCAAGTGCTCGCCGCTCAGCGCCCTACCGCAGCACCCCGCGCCGCGTCATCCACCATGCGTACCCGATGAACAACGCCAGCAGCCCCGCGATGACCGCGCTCATGACCCCCATCTGCGGGCCCATGATCCTGGCGCCGTCCGTCAGCAGATAGGTGTAGGCCACGCTGAGCAGGAACGCCGCCAGCGACACGGCCAACACCGGCCAGGCCAGTCGGTGGCGCAGCAGGATCAGCACCGAGCCGGCCAAGGCGCCGAACACGCCGACGGCCCAGTCGATGGTCATCCAGGCGGGCAGGTGCTCGTAGTGGGCGATCTGCTCCGGCGTCATGCCCGCGCTCGCCATATAGGCCGCGCCCTGCGTCATGCTCATCACGAAGTCGAAGACGCCGATGGCGTTGAACAGCACGGCGATGACGCCCACCAGCCAGAGATGCCAAGGCGTCCTGATCGCTGTCTCGGTCATGGTTCCCTCCCCGAAACCGCCGACGGTTGATGGTCTAAGGAAGCGCGCCGTCGGCGTCCCGCTCCCGAAGCTTCGCCTTCAGCTCCCGCACCGGCCGCGCCAGCAGGAAGCCGAACGACACCGCGCCGTGCTTGGTGTGCACCGCGTGGTGGATCCGGTGGGCCTGGATCAGCTGCTTCCAGTAGCGTGACCGGCCCAGGGGCGCCTTGAACCTTTGGTGCACCATGCCGTCGTGGAACACGAAATAGATCGCGCCATAGGCGGTGATCCCCAGCCCGATCGGCAGCAGCCACGAAACCCCGTGAACGCCGAAATAGATCGCCACGATGGCCGGAACGGCGAACACCACCGCGAACAGGTCGTTGAGCTCGAACAGGCCGGTGCGCGGCTCGTGGTGCGAGCGGTGCCAGGCCCACAACCAGCCGTGCATCACGTAGCGGTGCATGACCCAGGCGAAGCCTTCCATGAAGGCCAAGGCCGCCAGGAACAGGGCCAGGTGCAGACCAAAGGTCGCCATCGTCGTCCCGTCTATCGCCGAATCCGGCGCGCCAACACGTGCGCCAGCACCAGGCCAGCCAGGCCGGCGGCGGTCAGCACGCACCAGGCCTTATACACCGCCCCGACCCCGCCGTCGCGCCAGAGGATCGCCTGATAGGCCTCGATGGCCCAGGCGTGCGGGGTCGCCCAGCCCACCGCCTGCAGCCACGGCGGCATCAGGAAGCGCGGCACCATGCTGCCGCCAATCGCCGCCAGAACCAGGATCACGAAGGTGGACAGCATCTGGGCCTGCTCGCGCGTGCGGCACACCGACACCAGCCCCAGGGCCACGCCCGCCGCGCAGGCGCTGGCCGCCAGGGTGGTCGGCAGCCACAGGGCCGCGTGCTGGACCGCCGCCACGCCGTAGACGATCTGGGCGGTGGCGAAGATCAGCAGCGCCTGGACCGTCCCCTGCCCGACCAGGAACAGGAACTTGCCGCTGACCACCGGTCCCATGCCCGCCGTTCCCGCCAGCAGGCGGTCGGCCACGCCCGTGCTCTGTTCGTCCATCAGGCCCAGCGCGCCTTGCATGGCCGAAAACAGGGCGAACAGGATCATCACCGCCCCGGCATAGTAGGCGATCACTCCGCCGCCGACCTTGGCGTCCTTGACCGCCTCGCGCTCGAAGAAGCCGCCGTCGTCGTGGGTCGGGTCCTGGCGCATCAGGGCCGCGGCGCTGTCGGCGTTCTCGACCTGCTCGTCGGTGAAGCCGCCCAGGGCGGGCTCCAGCTGGGTGATCGTGCGGCGCAGGGTGACGTCCGGCAGGGCGTCGGCCAGCACCTGCTGCACCCGGGCCTGGGCTAGGGGCGCGGCGACCGCCCGGCTGGGGTCGGCGATGATCAGGAACGGCTTGTCGGCCGAGGCCGGATCGGCGCGGATCACCAGGCCGGCGTCGGCCTGGCCGGCCTTGACCCGTCGCCGCACCTCGGCCGCCGTCGGGGCGAGCTCGGCGCGGACCTCCGGCGAGCGGACCAGCGCCGCCGCCAGCCGGACCGAGTCCGGTGTACGGGCCGTGTCGGCCACGGCCAGCTTCAGCTGGATGTCGTCGCCCGTCGTCCCGGCGAACACCGAGGCGAAGATCAGGAACACCAGCGGCGGCAGCAGGAAGGTCATCAGCAACGCGCCGCGGTCGCGCCACAGGTCCAGCGCCATCACCCGCACCATGGCGGCGATCTTCCGCAAGGCCCGCATCACGCCGCCGACGCCCGGCCCGCCACCCGGCTGAACAGCTGGGCCAGGGACGGCGCGCGCACCCGGATCTCGCGCGGGGCCAACCCCGCCTCGCGCAGGCGCTGGTCCAGCCGTCCAGCCGCCGCGTAGCCGTCGACCTCCAGCCGCGTCCACACCGTCGGCCGCGCCGTGCGCTCCAGCCCCTCGGCGACCAGGCGATCCTGGGCGGCGGCGTCGACCTCTTCGGCCAGGTGGACCTGGATCTCCATCCGCTCGCCGAACGCCTCGGCGACCAGGGCTTTCGGCCGCCCCTCGAGCACCAGTTCGCCCTCGCGGAGGAAGCCAACGCGATCGGCCAGGGCCGCGGCCTGGTCGAGGTCATGGGTGGTCATCAGCACGGCCACGCCGAGGTCGCGCAGGCCGCGGATCACCGCGTCCAGCGCCTCGCGGGCGTCCAGATCGACCCCGACGGTGGGCTCGTCCAGGATCAGCAGGCTCGGCTGGTGGACGATCGCCGCGGCGATGTTGGCCCGGCGCTGGTAGCCGCCCGACAGATGCTTGACCGGCACGTGGGCCCGGTCGGCCGTGCGGGTCAGGTCCAGGGCGCGGGCGACGGCCGAGGCCAGGCCGGCGCGCGGCACGTCGGCCAGGACGGCGAAGGTCTCGACGTTCTCGGCCACCGTCAGGTTCGGATAGAGGGCGATCTCCTGGGGAACCAAGCCCAAGCCCGCCCGCGCGGCCGGAATGCGGGCGGGATCGCGGCCGTTCAGCCGCGCCGCGCCGCCGTCGGGCCGGATGCGGCCGCAGAGGACGCGGACCAGGGTGGTCTTGCCGGCTCCGTTCGGCCCCAGCAGGGCGTAGATCTCGCCCGGGCGCAGGCCCAGGTCGACGCCGCGCAGCACAGGCCGGCCGCCATAGGCGTGGACCGCGCCGCTAACCGTTGCGATAGGATCCCGCGAAACGGTCTGGGCGGTCACGCCGCCGCCTTGCGCCGGGCGAACAGCTCGCCGACATAGCGGCCCAGCAGCCCGTCGCACCCCGCCAGGGCCAGGGCGCCGGAGGCCTTGGCCAGGTGCGCTTCCATGGCCTGGCCGGCGCCGGCGAGACCCAGGGTCGAGGCCACCGTGGCCATCGCCGCGTCCTTGCCGACGTCCTTGCCCGCCGCTTCGACGGAGCCCTGGGCGTCGATCAGGTCGTCCCGGATCTGGAAGGCCAGGCCGATGTGGCGGGCGAAGACGCCCATCGCCTCGACCACCGCCGGGGACGCACCGGCCACCAGCGCCCCGCCCTGGGCGGCGGCGACGATCAGCACGCCGGTCTTCTCGTGATTGAGCCGCTCCAGGGCCGCCGGGTCGCGCAGTTGGTCGCGGTCGAACAGGTCGCGCGCTTGGCCGGCGATCAGGCCGGAAAAACCCACGGCCTGGGCCGCGCGGCCCGCCAACTCGGCTCGCAGGGACGCCGGCAGGCCCTGGTCGGCGGCGATCACGACATAGGCCTGGTTCAGCAGCCCGACCCCGGCCAGGATCGCCGTGGCCTCGTCGAAGGCCCGGTGGATGGTCGGCAGGCCGCGCCGAAGGCCCGCATCGTCCATCGAAGGCAGGTCGTCCAGGATCAGCGAGGCGGCGTGGATCATCTCGAACGCGCAGGCCACGTCCAGCGCCGCGCCTTCGGGCGCGCCCAGCTCGGCGGCGGCCAGCAGGGTGACCATCGGACGAAAGCGCTTGCCGGGCGCCAGCAGCGAATAGCGCACGGCCTCGACCAGGCGGTCGGGCGCCGAGCCCACGGCCGGCGCCAGTTCGGCCAGCCGTCGGTCCACCCCGGCGCGCAGGGCCTCGACTCTCTGGAGAAAGGCGGCGTGGTCGTCCATCTCGCGGGTCGCGACCTGCTGTCCACCCCGACGCGGGCGGGGGCATTTGAGGGGCGCCCCCGCCGGGCGTCAATCGAAAGCTCCTCGCCCCGGCCCGGGATGACGCGATGAGCGCCGGTCAGCCCCGGCAGAAGCCGAAGAAGCGCTTGATGTCGGCCCGTTCGGCTGGCGTGCGCGCATCCTGCGGATAGGCCCTGTCCTCGACCTGGCTGATCAGGCCGGTCTTCTCGAAGGCGGCCAGCACCGGGTCGGCCAGCGGAATCTGGCCGGTCGCGTCCAGGCCGTCGGCGATCTCCGATGGGATCAGCTTGGCGGCGTAGCGGCCCTGGACCTTGCCGGACCGGAAACGCACGCTCCCGGACCCGGGCTTGCCCTCGGCCAGGTTGGTGAGAAAGCCGACTCTGGTCGCCTTGCGTCGGCACGAGAAGATGATCCCGACCACGTCGCTGTCGGGCAGTCCGTAGGCCAGCCGCTGCTCGGCGTCGGGCGTGGCGAAGGCGTTCCACTTCATGCCGGCGGGCGCGGCCGCCGGTCCCGTCGGCGGGGCGGTCGTCGAGCACGCTCCCAGCACCGCGGCGCTCGCCGCCAACAACAGCCACGCCCCTTGAGGTTTCATGCGGTCTCCCGTTCAGCCGCCGTCGATCTAACCACGTTCGACCGATTTGGCGACGGGCCATCGCCCCGCCTCTCCATGGACGGTTCGCGCCGCGCAAGGCAGGGTGGAGCCAGCCGGGCGGGGGCGGCGTTCAGGAGGAATGTCCATGCCCTCGACCAAAGCCCGCCCCGTCGCCGTCCTCGGCCTGCTCGCCGCCCTGGGCGCCTGCGAGGGCAAGCCGGCCGCGCCGCCGCCAGCGCCGGCCGCCGTGTCGACCACCGCTCCGGCGCCCGCCGCGCCCGCCACATCCGCCGCCATAGCCCGCCCCCTGACCTTCGACCAGTCCGACGAAGCGGCCAAGGTCGCCCTGCGCCTGCCAGCCGAGATCGCCAGCCATCCCGCCCTGCACGCCCTGCTCTACGATCGCGAAACCGCCGGCCTGAAAACCTTCGCCGCCAAGGCCCAGGCCGACCGCAAGGCTTCGGACGGCAAGTTCCCCTGGCGACCCTACGCCCGCCAGAGCCAGTGGTTCCTGGCCGCCGACAGCGCGCCGCTGGTGGGCCTACGCGCCCTGTGGTTCGAGGACACCGGCGGCGCCCACCCCAACCACGGCGGCTCCAGCCTGATCTGGGACAACGTCGCCAACCGCGAGATCCAGCCCAAGGCGCTGTTCCGCCCGGACGCCGACATGGCCGTCCTGGACAAGGCGATCTGCGACGCGGTGGCCGAGGCCAAGACCCATCGCGCGGGCGCCACGCCCCTCAACGACATGTTCTCCTGCCCCAAGTGGAACCAGACAGTGCTGGTCCTGGCCCCCTCGACGATCCCCGGCAGGATCGGCGGCCTGACGGCGCTGATCGACCCCTACGTGGTCGGCCCCTATGCCGAGGGCGACTACGAGGTCGTCGTCCCCCTCTCGACCTTCCAGGCCCTGCTGGCCCCGGCCTATACCGGCGCGTTCGGCGGCGCCCCGAAGTCGCCGGGCAATCCGGACGGGACGCTGAGCGTGAGGATGGACGTGGTGAAGTAGAACTTTCAATTAAGTCAATCGGGAATGATTTAATTGAACCATCAGGTTCAGTTCAATCCAGTCATCAATTTGGATCTTGAAAAAGGTTAACGAATCAGCACAGCCTGCGATTCGCTCGCTCATGAGCCCAGGATCCGCGACTATGACGCGAATGCAGCTGGTAACCTTCCTTACGAATGATATTGCAGATTCGGCCAATCGTACAGATCGCCTTTCGAAGTACGCAGCGCCCTCCTCTGGAGGTGGCGACTATTATTGGCCCCTGAGGAAGGGAGCGCAAAAAATGTTCATGGAAGGCATGGGCTACGATCAGGCGGTTAGTACGACCATGGCAAACATGACTGTCGATCACCAGCGTAACCACAATCAACTCGCGCTAAAGCAGCTTCATCAATGGAAAATGGCGAAGCCAGGAGACGCCATCTCCCCTCCCGTTGGAGAAATATCTGCTCCGTTAGGTGCCTTGATTGTTAAGCTCGAGCCGGAATTCGCTCTCCAATACAAAGGTAAAAAGACCGCTTACGCCGCCTGGGCGCTCAAAGATACGCGCCTAACCTCGAAGGTCGCAGGCATGGGAATTCATCTCTTAGAACTTGGCCTGCAGAAAGAAGAATTTCACGACTGGAAGTTCTGCATGATCGACGTTGTAACAGGCGAATGCTTTAAGCGCTGCCACAAAGGCACAGCCCAAGCGGTCGAGTTCGCGCTTCGGACCCAGGAAGAACTTCTGATTTCCTGTCTTAAGAAGGCCAGCTAGCTTTACAGCGGAATATTGTCGTGTTTTTTCCAGGGGTTGGACAGCTGCTTGCCCTTGAGGCTCTTCAGCGCTCGGACGATGCGCTTGCGGGTGCCGTGGGGCATGATGACGTCGTCGATATAGCCGCGGGAGGCGGCCACGAACGGGTTGGCGAAGCGGTCCTTGTACTCGGCCTCGCGGGCGGCCAGGGCCTGGGGGTCCTTGGCCTCCTGGCGGAAGATGATCTCCACCGCCCCCTTGGCGCCCATGACCGCGATCTCGGCGGTGGGCCAGGCGTAGTTGAAGTCGCCGCGCAGGTGCTTGGAGCTCATCACGTCATAGGCCCCGCCATAGGCCTTGCGGGTGATCAGGGTGATCTTGGGCACGGTGGCCTCGGCATAGGCGAACAGCAGCTTGGCCCCGTGCTTGATCAGCCCGCCGTACTCCTGCTTGGTGCCGGGCATGAAGCCGGGCACGTCCACCAGGGTGAGGATGGGGATGTTGAAGGCGTCGCAGAACCGCACGAAGCGGGCGGCCTTCCTGGAACTGTCGATGTCCAGCACCCCGGCCAGCACCTGCGGCTGGTTGGCCACCACCCCCACCGTCTCGCCGTCCATCCGCGCAAAGCCGCAGACGATGTTCTTGGCCCACTCGCTGGAGATCTCGAAGAAGTCGGCCTCGTCGACGATCTTCAGGATCAGCTCCTTGATGTCGTAGGGCTTGCCCGGGTCGGACGGGATCAGGCTGTCCAGGCTGGGCTCGGCGCGCCAGGGGTCGTCGAAGCTCTGGCGGGCGGGCGCGGTCTCGCGATTGGACGAGGGCAGGAAATCGACCAGCCGGCGCACCTGGGTCAGGGCCTCCAGGTCGTTGTCGAACGCCCCCTCGGCCACCCCGGACTTGGCCGCGTGCACCCGCGCCCCGCCCAGCTCCTCGGCCGTGACCACCTCGTTGGTCACCGTCTTGACCACGTCCGGCCCGGTGACGAACATGTAGCTGGTGTCGCGGACCATGAAGATGAAGTCGGTCATGGCCGGCGAATAGACGTCGCCGCCGGCGCAGGGGCCCATGATCACGCTGATCTGCGGGATCACGCCCGAGGCCATCACGTTCTCCAGGAAGATGTCGGCATAGCCGGCCAGGCTGTCGACACCCTCCTGGATGCGCGCCCCGCCCGCGTCGAACAGGCCGATGATCGGCGCGCCCACCTTCATGGCCTGGCGCTGGACCTTGACGATCTTGGCCGCGTGCGCCCCGCTCAGCGAGCCGCCGAACACCGTGAAGTCCTTGGAGAAGACGTAGACCACCTTGCCGTTGATCGTGCCCCAGCCGGTGACCACCCCGTCGCCGGGCACCTTCTGCTCGGCCATGCCGAACTCCGTCCCCCGGTGCTCGACGAACATGTCGAACTCCTCGAACGAGCCCTCGTCCAGCAACAGGTCGATCCGCTCGCGCGCCGTCAGCTTGCCCTTGGCGTGCTGGGCCGCCACCCGCCCCTCGCCGCCCCCGCCCCGAGCCTGCGCGCGACGGCGATCCAGTTCCTCGAGTATGTGCTGCACGCGGATTGGCTC
>Ga0326721_10000585_pt1 | contig 11156 bp, 6 predicted proteins | sample SGPome_FD_203951 | JGI IMG/M metagenome (GOLD analysis project Ga0326721, IMG submission 203951) | Soil microbial communities from Southern Great Plains, Lamont, Oklahoma, United States - SGP_1_2016 | ecosystem: Engineered > Artificial ecosystem > Soil microcosm > Unclassified | place: USA...
CAGCACCTTGGTGATGGCTGCGGTCAGCGTCGTCTTGCCATGGTCGATGTGACCGATGGTGCCGATGTTGACGTGCGGCTTCGTCCGCTCGAACTTCGCCTTCGCCACTGTGGATCCTCTCCCTTTTGTCGGGCTGTTGGCCGTCTAGTTGTCTTGAATGGGGTGGTGCCGGGTTACTGGCCCGTCGCCTTCGCGATGATTTCCTTCGCCACGTTGGTCGGAACCTCGGCGTAGGAGTCGAACTGCATCGAGTAGTTCGCCCGGCCCTGCGTCTTGGAACGCAGGTCACCGACGTAACCGAACATCTCCGACAGCGGCACCAGGGCCTTGACGATCCGGGCGCCGGAGCGCTCCTCCATCGCCTGGATCTGGCCGCGCCGGGAGTTGAGGTCGCCGATCACATCGCCCATGTTCTCCTCGGGCGTGATCACCTCGACCGCCATCATCGGCTCCAGCAGGACCGGGTCGGCCTTACGGGCAGCCGCCTTGAACACCATCGAACCGGCGATCTTGAACGCCATCTCGGAGGAGTCCACCTCGTGGTAGCCACCGTCGAGCAGCACCAGCCGCACCCCGACCAGCGGGTAGCCGGCCAGCACGCCGTACTGCATGGCCTCCTGGGCGCCCTGGTCCACCGAGGGGATGAACTCCTTCGGGATCCGGCCGCCGGTCACCTCGTTGACGAACTCGTAGGACGGGCCGTCGGAGGTGCGCTCCAGCGGCTCGAGGCGGACCTGCACCTTGGCGTACTGGCCCGAGCCACCGGTCTGCTTCTTGTAGGTCAGGTCCTCGCGCTCGACCACCCGGCGGATGGTCTCGCGGTAGGCCACCTGCGGCTTGCCGACGTTGGCCTCGACCTTGAACTCGCGGCGCATCCGGTCGACCAGGATCTCCAGGTGGAGCTCGCCCATCCCCTTGATGATGGTCTGGCCGGTCTCCTCGTCGTTCTGGACCTGGAAGGTCGGGTCCTCCTCGGCGAGCTTCTGGATCGCGGTGCCCAGCTTCTCCTGGTCGCCCTTGGTCTTGGGCTCGATCGCCACCGAGATGACCGGGTCCGGGAAGGTCATCGACTCCAGGATGATCGGCTTCTGCGGGTCGCTCAGGGTGTCACCGGTGGTGGTCTGCTTCAGGCCCGCCACCGCGATGATGTCGCCGGCGCCGGCGCGCGGCAGCTCCTCACGCTTGTTGGCGTGCATCTGGTAGATCTTGCCGATGCGCTCCTTGCGGTCCTTGGTGGAGTTCAGGACCTGCGCGCCGTTCTCGACCACGCCGGAGTAGATCCGGACGTAGGTGAGCTTGCCCAGGTGCGGGTCGGTGGCGATCTTGAAGGCCAGCGCCGACAGCGGCTCGGACTCGTCGCTGCTGCGGGTCGCCGGGGTCTCGCCGTCCATCAGGGTGCCGTCGACGTGGCCGACGTCCAGCGGGGACGGCAGGAAGTCCACGACCGCGTCCAGCATCGGCTGCACGCCCTTGTTCTTGAACGCCGAGCCGGTCAGCACCGGGTTCAGCTTGTCGGCCAGGGTGGCCCGCCGGATGGCGGACTTGAGCTGCTCGACGCTGAGCTCCTGGCCCTCCAGGTAGGCCTCGGCGATCTCGTCGTCGACGTCGGCCAGGGTCTCGAGCATCGTCTCGCGCCACTCGGTGGCCGAGTCGAGGAGGTCGGCGGGGATCTCCTCGATGGCGTAGTCCTCGCCCTTCTGGGTCTCGCCGCGCCAGGTCAGCGCGCGCATGCCCACCAGGTCGACCACGCCGATGAAGCTGGCCTCGTTGCCGATCGGGATCTGCAGCACCAGCGGGGTGGCGTTGAGCCGGTCCTTCATCATCTGCACGCAGCGGAAGAAGTCCGCGCCGGTGCGGTCGAGCTTGTTGACGAAGCACATCCGCGGGACGTTGTACTTGTCGGCCTGCCGCCAGACCGTCTCGGTCTGCGGCTCGACGCCGGCGACACCGTCGTAGACGGCCACCGCGCCGTCGAGCACCCGCAGCGAGCGCTCCACCTCGACGGTGAAGTCGACGTGGCCGGGGGTGTCGATGATGTTGATGGTGTGGTTCTTCCAGGAGCACTTGGTCGCGGCGGACGTGATCGTGATACCGCGCTCCTGCTCCTGCTCCATCCAGTCCATGGTGGCTGCGCCGTCATGGACCTCACCGATCTTGTAGTTGATGCCGGTGTAGTACAGGATCCGCTCGGTAGTCGTGGTCTTGCCCGCGTCGATATGCGCCATGATCCCGATGTTGCGGGTCCTGGCGAGCTCAACGTTGTTGGCCATCATTCCTTCTTCTGTGATTGCGGGCTGAAACTTCTGTGCCGGTCCGGCGGATAGCCGCCTACCAGCGGTAGTGCGCGAAGGCCTTGTTGGACTCGGCCATCTTGTGGGTGTCCTCGCGGCGCTTGACGCTGGCCCCCAGGCCGTTGCTGGCGTCGAGCAGCTCGTTCATCAGGCGCTCGGTCATGGTCTTCTCGCGGCGGGCCCGGGAGTAGCCGACCAGCCAGCGCAGCGCCAGCGTGGTCTGGCGCGGGGTGCGGACCTCGACCGGCACCTGGTAGGTCGCGCCACCCACCCGGCGGCTGCGCACCTCCAGGGTCGGCTTGACGTTGTCCAGGGCGCGCTTGAGCGTGACCACCGGGTCGGTGCCGTTCTTCTCCCGGCAGCCCTCCAGGGCGCCGTAGACGATGTTCTCGGCGGTGGAGCGCTTGCCGTCGGTGAGGATCTTGTTCACCAACTGGGTGACCAGCGGGGAGCCGTAGACCGGGTCGACCACGAGGGGACGGCGCGGAGCCGGGCCTTTGCGGGGCATTAGGACTTCTCCTTCTTGGCGCCGTAACGGCTGCGGGACTGCTTGCGGTTGCGGACACCCTGGGTGTCCAGCGAACCGCGGATGATCTTGTAGCGGACGCCGGGGAGGTCCTTCACCCGGCCGCCGCGCACGAGCACGATGGAGTGCTCCTGCAGGTTGTGCCCGACGCCGGGGATGTAGGCGGTGACCTCGATGCCGCTGGTCAGTCGCACCCGGGCGACCTTGCGCAGCGCGGAGTTCGGCTTCTTCGGCGTGGTGGTGTAGACCCGGGTGCAGACACCACGGCGCTGGGGGGAACCCTTCAGCGCCGGGGTCTTGGTCTTGCTGATCTTGTCCTGCCGGCCTTTGCGGACCAGCTGCTGGATCGTAGGCATACGGCCTGCAATCTCCCCTTCGTCTACGGTGCGTCTCTGCGGTAGGTCTTTCGGTAGCTCACCGGCGCGCCGGACCTGCCGGCCGCGCCAGGCTCACTGCCCGGCAAACGCTTCTGCTCTGCTGTTGTTGCGTCCCCGTCCGGTCCACGGGGTCGGGCGTGTCGCCCTGTCCCCATAGCGGTCCGCGGAACGGTTTTTCCGCAGGCTGCCCGAACGGCCCCCGGCGCATCAGCAACCCGCTTAGAACAGCAGGCGCCCGCGACGCGCACAGGTGGTGCCCAGAGTCTCCGGGCACAAAGGTAAACAATACCGTTGCCCGGTCCGGGATCAAAATCGGGCCGCAACCGCTGCCGGGCCGAGCCGCCACCGGTACCGAGCGGCACATTTCGGGCGGTTTTCCGCCCCCGACCGGCTGTTGGTGTTACGTGTGCGCCAACCCACCTCATCCGTGCTACGGTTTCCGTGGTTGCAGTTGCAGTTTTCCACGATCGTTTCCCTAGAACGCCCGCGGGTACTCGCAGCGGGCGTTTTGTTCTTCTCGGCTGAACGGCGGGGTAACACAAGACGACAACCCGTAGGACCACACGGTGTGGCCCTACGAACCGCATCAGCAAGGAGAAAGAGCATGGCGCAGGGAACCGTCAAGTGGTTCAACGCGGAGAAGGGCTTCGGCTTCATCGCCCCCGACAGCGAGAACGGCCAGAACCTTCCGGACGTCTTCGTCCACTACTCGGCCATCGCCAGTGACGGCTACCGATCCCTGGACGAGAACCAGCGGGTCGAGTTCGACACCACCCAGGGCCAGAAGGGCCCGCAGGCGGAGAACGTCCGCCCGCTGTAGAGCTTCGCCGATCCGGCCGACAGGGCCGCACCCGTTCCGGGTGCGGCCCTGTTGCTTTCCCCGCCTCAGGAAACCTGGCATCCGGCATGACCGCGGCGGGTGGCGGAGCGCACGGCGGTTAGGATCGCGATCATGATCACCGGACTGATGCCGGAACCGGCGTGCTGAGCCCGTCCTGGGACACCGTCCGGCTGTTCCTGCACGTGCTGGCGGCCACCGTCTGGGTCGGCGGCCAGCTGACCCTGGCGGCGCTGGTGCCGGCGCTGCGCGGGCACGGCAGCGACCTGACCCGCTCGGCGGCCCGGCAGTTCAACCGGATCGCCTGGCCGGCGTTCGCGGTGCTGATCGCGACCGGAATCTGGAACATGGTCGCCGAGGACGACGACAGCAGCCGCTACCGGACCACCCTCACCGTCAAGATGGTGGTGGTGGCGATCTCCGGGGTAACGGCCTTCCTGCACTCCCGGTCCCGCACCCGGGCCGGCATCGCGGCCTTCGGTGCCCTCACCGGCCTGTCCGCGCTGCTCGCGCTGTTCCTCGGCGTGCTGCTGGCCGGTTGACGCCGGCCGGCCTCCCCTCCAGAACCACCGCAGGCACCGCTTCCCTGCCAGAGCCGGGAACGGCCGCGGGCCGGCACCCCGTCCAGGGTGCCGGCCCGCGGCTTTACAGCTTCGAGGTCAGCGGTAGTCGTTGTACCCGAAGTCGTCCAGCGCGACGGCCTGGCCGCCACCCTGGCCGAAGCCGTAGTAGTCGCTCTCGTCGTAGCCGGCCATCGAGAACGCCGCGGCGCGGGCCTCTTCGGTCGGGTTGACCTCGACGTTGCGGTACTTGGCGATGCCGGTACCCGCCGGGATCAGCTTTCCGATGATCACGTTCTCCTTCAGCCCGACCAGCGCGTCGCTCTTGGCCGAGATCGCGGCGTCGGTGAGCACCCGGGTGGTCTCCTGGAAGGAGGCCGCCGACAGCCACGACTCGGTGGCCAGCGAGGCCTTGGTGATGCCCATCAGCACCGGCCGGCCGGCTGCCGGCTCGCCGCCCTCGGCCACCACCCGGCGGTTCTCCGCCTCGAACTTGGCCCGCTCGATCAGCGAGCCCGGCAGGAACTCGGTGGCACCGGAGTCGATCACGGTGACCCGCTTGAGCATCTGCCGGATGATCACCTCGATGTGCTTGTCGTGGATGGCCACACCCTGGCTACGGTAGACCTCCTGCACCTCGCGCACCAGGTGCAGCTGCACCTCGCGCGGGCCCATGATCCGCAGCACGTCGTGCGGGTTGACCGCACCGGCGACCAGCTGCTGGCCCACCTCGACGTGGTCGCCGTCACCGACCAGCAACCGGGCCCGGCGCAGGATCGGGTACTCGATCTCGTCGGTGCCGTCGTCCGGCGTGATGACGATCTTGCGGCCGGAGCCCTTGCCGGTGCCCTCGACCTCCTCCAGCCGGACCCGCCCGGTGGCCTCGCTGATCGGCGCGACACCCTTGGGGACCCGGGCCTCGAAGAGCTCGGCGACCCGGGGCAGGCCGTGGGTGATGTCGTCGCCGGCGATGCCGCCGGTGTGGAAGGTACGCATGGTCAGCTGGGTGCCGGGCTCGCCGATCGACTGGGCGGCGATGATGCCGACCGCCTCGCCGACGTCCACCAGCTTGCCGGTGGCCAGCGAGCGGCCGTAGCAGCTGGCGCAGGTGCCCAGCGCCGACTCGCAGGTCAGCACGCTGCGCACCCGGACCTCGGACACGCCGCGGGCCACCAGCTCGTCGATCAGCACATCGCCGAGGTCGGAACCGGCCGCCGCGATCACCACGCCGTCGGCCTCGACGTCCTCGGCCAGCATCCGGGCGTACACGCTGGTCTCGGCGTGGTTGTCCTTGACCAGCTTGCCGTCTGCTCCGGCGGTGGCGATGCGCAGCTTCACGCCGCGCTCGGTGCCGCAGTCGTCCTCGCGGATGATGACGTCCTGGGAGACGTCGACCAGCCGGCGGGTCAGGTAGCCGGAGTCGGCGGTCCGCAGCGCGGTGTCGGCCAGGCCCTTGCGGGCACCGTGGGTGGAGATGAAGTACTCCAGCACCGACAGGCCCTCACGGAAGTTGGCCTTGATCGGACGCGGGATGATCTCGCCCTTGGGGTTGGCCACCAGGCCGCGCATGGCCGCGATCTGGCGCATCTGCATCATGTTCCCGCGGGCACCGGAGTTGACCATGATGTAGACCGGGTTGGTCTTGGGGAAGTTGGCTTCCATCTCCTTGGCGACCTCGCCGGTCGCCTTGGTCCAGACCTCGACCAGCTCCTGACGGCGCTCGTCGACGGTGATCACACCGCGCCGGTACTGCTTCTCGATCTTCTCGGCGTCCTTCTCGTACCGCTCCAGGATCTCGGCCTTCTTCGGCGGGGTCACCACGTCGTCGATGGCGATGGTGATGCCCGACCGGGTCGCCCAGTAGAAGCCGGCGGCCTTGAGGTTGTCCAGCGCGTGCGCCACGGCGACCTTGGGGTACCGCTCGGCCAGGTCGTTGACGATCTGGCCCAGTTCCTTCTTGGTGACCTCGTAGTTGACGTAGCGGTAGTCCGCCGGCAGCGTGTCGTTGAACAGGGTGCGGCCCAGCGTGGTCTCGACCAGCAGCGGGTCGCCGGCCTGCCAGCCCTCCGGGGCCACCCACGGCTCGCCGTTGCCGTTGTCGACGCTGGTGACCCCGCGCAGCCGGATCCGGACCGGAGCCTGCAGGCCCAGCGACTTGCCGTCGCGCGCCATCAGCGCCTCGGCCTGGGAGGAGAACGCCTGGCCGGCGCCGTCCTGGTTCGGCCGGACGGTGGTCAGGTGGTACAGGCCCAGGATCATGTCCTGGGTCGGCATGGTCACCGGACGGCCGTCGGCGGGCTTGAGGATGTTGTTCGTCGACAGCATCAGCACCCGGGCCTCGGCCTGCGCCTCGGCCGACAGCGGCAGGTGCACCGCCATCTGGTCACCGTCGAAGTCGGCGTTGAACGCGGTGCAGACCAGCGGGTGGATCTGGATCGCCTTGCCCTCGACCAGCTGCGGCTCGAAGGCCTGGATGCCCAGCCGGTGCAGCGTCGGCGCGCGGTTGAGCAGCACCGGGTGCTCCCGGATGACCTCTTCCAGCACGTCCCACACCACCGGACGGGCCCGCTCCACCATCCGCTTGGCGGACTTGATGTTCTGGGCGTGCGACAGGTCGACCAGCCGCTTCATCACGAACGGCTTGAACAGCTCGAGGGCCATCTGCTTGGGCAGACCGCACTGGTGCAGCTTGAGCTGCGGGCCGACCACGATCACCGAACGGCCGGAGTAGTCCACCCGCTTGCCCAGCAGGTTCTGCCGGAACCGGCCCTGCTTGCCCTTGAGCAGGTCCGACAGCGACTTCAGCGGCCGGTTGCCGGGACCGGTCACCGGACGGCCGCGCCGGCCGTTGTCGAACAGCGCGTCGACCGACTCCTGCAGCATCCGCTTCTCGTTGTTGACGATGATCTCGGGCGCGCCGAGGTCGATCAGTCGCTTGAGCCGGTTGTTGCGGTTGATCACCCGGCGGTACAGGTCGTTGAGGTCGGAGGTGGCGAACCGGCCACCGTCGAGCTGCACCATCGGGCGCAGGTCCGGCGGGATCACCGGCACGCAGTCGAGCACCATGCCCTGCGGGGAGTTGGTGGTGTTGAGGAACGAGGCCACCACCCGCAGCCGCTTGAGGGCCCGGATCTTCTTCTGGCCCTTGCCGGTGCGGATCGTCTCGCGCAGCGACTCGGCTTCGCCCTCGAGGTCGAAGTTGGCGATCAGGGTCTGCAGGGACTCAGCGCCCATGCCGCCCTCGAAGTACTCGCCGAACCGGTCCCGCAGCTCCCGGTAGAGCATCTCGTCGGAGATCAGCTGCTTGACGTCGAGCTTGCGGAAGGTGTCCATCACCTCGTCGAGACGGTCGATCTCGCGCTGGGCGCGGTCGCGCAGCTGGCGCATCTCGCGCTCGCCGCCCTCGCGGACCTTGCGCCGGACGTCGCTCTTGGCACCCTCGGCCTCGAGCTCAGCCAGGTCGGCCTCGAGCTTCTTGGCCCGGGCGTCGATGTCGGCGTCCCGGCGCTTCTCCAGCGTGGACTTCTCGGCGCTGACCTCGGCCTCGAGGGTCGGCAGGTCACGGTGCCGGGTCTCGGCGTCGACCTTGGTGATCAGGTAGGCCGCGAAGTAGATGATCTTCTCGAGGTCCTTGGGGGCCAGGTCGAGCAGGTAGCCCAGCCGGGACGGCACGCCCTTGAAGTACCAGATGTGGGTGACCGGCGCGGCGAGCTCGATGTGGCCCATCCGCTCGCGGCGCACCTTGGCCCGGGTGACCTCGACGCCGCAGCGCTCGCAGATGATGCCCTTGAAGCGGACCCGCTTGTACTTGCCGCAGTAGCACTCCCAGTCCCGGGTGGGACCGAAGATCTTCTCGCAGAACAGGCCGTCCTTCTCAGGTTTGAGAGTCCGGTAGTTGATGGTCTCGGGCTTCTTGACCTCGCCGTGGGACCACTGACGGATGTCGTCAGCGGTGGCCAGGCCGATACGCAGCTCGTCGAAAACGTTGACGTCGAGCAAGGTTCCTACCTTCTCTGCTCTTCTAACTCAGGTTTGTGCTTGGTGGGCGTCAGCGCCCGCCCCGCCGGTTCGCACCGGACGGAGCGGGCCCGACCGCTAGACCTCTTCGACCGAGCTCGGCTCGCGCCGGGACAGGTCGATGCCGAGTTCCTCGGCGGCCCGGAAGACGTCGTCGTCGGTGTCGCGCATCTCGACGGCGACCCCGTCGCTGGAGAGCACCTCGACGTTCAGGCACAGCGACTGCAGTTCCTTCAGCAGCACCTTGAACGACTCCGGGATGCCGGGCTCGGGGATGTTCTCGCCCTTGACGATGGCCTCGTAGACCTTGACCCGGCCGAGGATGTCGTCGGACTTGATGGTGAGCAGCTCCTGCAGCGCGTAGGCCGCGCCGTAGGCCTGCATCGCCCAGCACTCCATCTCGCCGAAGCGCTGGCCACCGAACTGCGCCTTACCACCGAGCGGCTGCTGGGTGATCATCGAGTACGGACCGGTCGAGCGAGCGTGGATCTTGTCGTCGACCAGGTGCAGCAGCTTGAGGATGTAGACGTAGCCCACCGAGATCGGCTCCGGGAACGGCTCGCCGGAGCGGCCGTCGATCAGCTGCGCCTTGCCGGTGGTGCCGATCAGCTGCTGGCCGTCCCGGGTCCGCAGCGTCGAGTCGAGCAGACCGGTGATCTCCTCTTCCCGGGCGCCGTCGAAGACGGGAGTGGCCACGTTGCTGCCCGGCGTACCGGTGCGCGCGCCCTCGGGCAGCCGGGCCGCCCACTCCGGGTCGCCCTCGATCTGCCAGCCGGTCTTGGCCACCCACCCGAGGTGGGTCTCCAGCACCTGGCCGATGTTCATCCGGCCGGGCACGCCCAGCGGGTTGAGCACGATGTCGACCGGGGTGCCGTCGATCAGGAACGGCATGTCCTCTGGCGGCAGGATCTTGGCGATGACGCCCTTGTTGCCGTGCCGGCCGGCCAGCTTGTCGCCGTCCTGGATCTTGCGCTTCTGGGCGATGTAGACCCGGACCAGCTCGTTGACGCCGGGCGGCAGCTCGTCGCCGTCCTCGCGGGAGAAGACCCGGACGCCGATGACCTTGCCGGCCTCGCCGTGCGGCACCTTCATCGAGGTGTCGCGGACCTCGCGGGCCTTCTCGCCGAAGATCGCGCGCAGCAGCCGCTCCTCCGGGGTCAGCTCGGTCTCACCCTTGGGGGTGACCTTGCCGACCAGCACGTCGCCGGTCACCACGTCGGCACCGATCCGGATGATGCCGCGCTCGTCGAGGTCGGCCAGCACCTCGTCGGAGACGTTGGGGATGTCGCGGGTGATCTCCTCGGCACCGAGCTTGGTGTCGCGGGCGTCCACCTCGTGCTCCTCGATGTGGATCGAGGTCAGCACGTCGTCCTGCACGATCCGCTGGTTGAGGATGATGGCGTCCTCGTAGTTGTGACCCTCCCACGGCATGAACGCCACCAGCAGGTTCTTGCCGAGCGCCATCTCACCGTTGTCGGTGGACGGCCCGTCGGCGATCACCTGGCCGGCCTCGACCCGGTCGCCCTCGTTCACGATGGGCTTCTGGTTGAAGCTGGTGCCCTGGTTGGACCGGGCGAACTTCGACAGCCGGTAGGTGTTGCGGGTGCCGTCGTCGGCCATCACGGTGATGTAGTCGGCCGACAGCTCCTCGACCACGCCGGGCTTGTCGGCCACCACCACGTCGGCGGCGTCGACCGCGGCACGCAGTTCCATGCCGGTGCCCACCAGCGGGGCCTCCGAGCGCAGCAGCGGCACCGCCTGGCGCTGCATGTTGGCGCCCATCAGGGCCCGGTTGGCGTCGTCGTGCTCCAGGAACGGGATCATGGCCGTGGCCACCGACACCATCTGGCGCGGCGAGACGTCCATGAAGTCGACCTCGGCGGGCTCGAGCAGCTCGACCTCGCCGCCCTTCTTGCGGCACAGCACCTTGTCCTCGGCGAACCGGCCCTGGGCGTCGATCTGGGCGTTGGCCTGGGCGATGGTGGCCCGGTCCTCCTCGTCGGCGGTCAGGTAGAACACCTGGTCGGTGACGATGCCGTCCTCGACCTTGCGGTACGGGGTCTCGACGAAGCCGAAGGCGTTCACCCGGCCGTAGGAGGCCAGCGAGCCGATCAGGCCGATGTTCGGGCCTTCCGGCGTCTCGATCGGGCACATCCGGCCGTAGTGCGACGGGTGCACGTCGCGGACCTCCATGCCCGCGCGGTCCCGGGACAGGCCGCCGGGGCCGAGCGCGGACAGCCGCCGCTTGTGGGTCAGACCCGCCAGCGGGTTGGTCTGGTCCATGAACTGCGACAGCTGCGAGGTGCCGAAGAACTCCTTGATCGAGGCCACCACCGGGCGGATGTTGATCAGGGTCTGCGGCGTGATCGCCTCGACGTCCTGGGTGGTCATCCGCTCGCGGACCACCCGCTCCATGCGGGACAGGCCCACCCGGATCTGGTTCTGGATCAGCTCACCGACGGTGCGCAGCCGGCGGTTGCCGAAGTGGTCGATGTCGTCGACCTCGTAGCCGTCCTCGCCGGCGTGCAGCCGCACCAGGTACTCGAT
>Ga0326721_10000586_pt1 | contig 11152 bp, 9 predicted proteins | sample SGPome_FD_203951 | JGI IMG/M metagenome (GOLD analysis project Ga0326721, IMG submission 203951) | Soil microbial communities from Southern Great Plains, Lamont, Oklahoma, United States - SGP_1_2016 | ecosystem: Engineered > Artificial ecosystem > Soil microcosm > Unclassified | place: USA...
GACCTGCTGGAACGGCCCCGTCCCGAGGCTCGTCCCGAGTGTGCGAGGGATGAGGAGGACGGAGTCCTTCCTCAGGCCGCGCCGACTCCTGCGCTGGACACGGGCTGCTCGACGGCGAGCAGGTCGTAGAGGCCGGTGATCTGCAGCGGCCGGACGACCGCCCGGCTGGAGGCGATCACCCGGAGGGCGACGCCGGCCTCGGTCGCGCGGCGGTGCGCGCCGGCGAGCACGCACAGGCCGGCGGAGTCGAGGAACGTCACGGCGTCGAGGTCGACGGTGAGCGTCGGGACGCCGTCGGCGAAGGCCGTGTCCAGGACCTCGCGCAGCTGCGGAGCGGTGGACGAGTCGACCTCACCGGTGACGGTGAGCAGGACGCCGGTGTCGGTGGAACCGGTCACGTCGATGGAGACCAGGTCGGGGACGGGAGCAGCGGTCACGGTGCGCCTCCCAGATGTAGGCGAACCCGTGCGGAGGACCACGACGACAGCCGTGGCACGACGCGGAGTCCGGCATCAGGTGCCGCGGCTGACTGTTGAACCGCTACCCCCGACGGTAGGGATCTCCGACACCGATATCAAGGCCTGTCGGAGAGTCGGGGTCCGGCGACCTCGGACCCCACCGGGTGGGCGACCCGGTCCGCTCCGCGGACGGGGATACTGGACGGCGTGGCGCGGCGACTGATCGGGTGGGGTGGGGTCTGGCTGGTCGGCTCGATCGCCGCCTTCCTGCTGCTCGACCCGATCCTCGCCTCCTTCCTGGTCATCGTCGGCCTGTGTCTCTGGGGCGTCGCGGTGCTGTCCAGCGGCTGGGAGCAGCACCCCTCCTTCGAGCAGCGCGAGCTCGCCCGGGCCCGTCGGCGCGCCGAGCGCCGGGAGAGGACGAAGGACGCCCGGGCCCGCGACCGTGCCCGCTGGGAGGCCCACCAGCAGCGCAAGGCGGAGCGCGGAGCCGACCGGTGAGCCGGTCGGCGGCGCCCCGGTAATCCGGTCGACGGCGCCGCGGCGCGTCCGTAGCGTCGTCCCCATGCGGTCCTGACCCGTCCCTGGTGACGTCCCGCGGGTCGAGCACGTGCTCCCCCCGTCAGCGCCGTCCTCCTGCGCCGGTGCTTCCTCCCCGCTGTCCCCCGGCTGCCGGTCGCGCAGCCCTGCCCTCCTCCGGAGGTCTGCCTTGTCACGCCCGCACCGCGCCCTCGACGGCGCACCCGCCACCGCCCGGGCCTCCCTCCCCGAGACCGGGGCGGCCGACCTCGACCGCCTGGCGCACGCCGTCCTCGCCCGCCCCGGCGCCGCCCTCGGCGCCGCGCTGCGCGCCGTCCTGCCCGGCACGGCCGGCGCCCGGTGGCTGCGGTCGGAGGGCCTGCGCCCCACCACCCGCGCCGCCGACCTGACCGCCGAGCAGTGGCTGTCACTGCACCGCTGCTACGCCGCGGCCGGCCACCTTCCGGGGCCCGCCGCGGCCGGCGGGCGCAGCGGCCGACCGTCGGCACACGGGCACGCACCCGGCGCGCACGCCATCCCGCGCTGGGGCCAGTGAAAGAGGACCCCCTTGCCCCCCGCCACTCGCGAGCTCGCGCCAGGCCCCGTCCAGAGGCTCGCCGCGAGCGTGCGAGCGGTGAGGAGGCCGGGGTCCTTCTGCCTGCAAGGGGGCCGACGGGAGGCGCCGTCGGTCCCACCTCACGGGCCGACGGCGTCCTCGGCGGCGAGCGCGGCGGCGCGGTCGGGGTGTGCGAACGCCTCGGCCAGCGCCTGGCGCAGCGGCCACGCCCTCGCCCGCCAGGCCAGCGCCCGCCCGAGCGCGTCCGGTGTGCCGTCGACGTGGTCGACCCCGTTCCCCGGCCACCACGGCACCGCCCGGCCACCGGCCCGCAGCGGCTCGTGGACGGCGACCTCGCCGGACAGCTCGGTCACGCCCAGCCGCGCGGCGGCCAGCGCCGCCCCCGGGACGTCGGCCCAGCGCACGGTGCGCGCCGGACGGCTCTCCACCCGTGCCTGGACCACCTCGCCGGCCAGGGGCAGGTCCAGCAGGTCGGCGACCGGCCCGGGCGCCCCGCCCGCGGGCACGAGTGCGGAGTCGACCAGTGGCAGGGACCACGGCGCGTCGAGGACGACGGCCTCCGCGGCGGGCACCACGCGGTCCGGGGCCACGCGCACCCGGTCCGGCGGGTCCACGTCGACGCCGTCCAGCGCCGCGGCGAGCCGGGCGTGCACGGTGCGCAGCACCGCCGGGGCGACGGTCCGGCGCGGGTCGCCGAGCCGGTCGAGCAGGTCCAGCGCGCCATCGACGTCGGCCAGGACGTCCCCCACCGAGGCCGGTGGCCGCAGCAGGTGGAGCAGGGCCGGGGCGGCGTCGGCCGGTTCGTACAGCCCCCGCAGCTCCGCCGCGGAAGGGTGCCGCAGCCGGTCCGGACGCCGCCCGCCGAGTACCGGGTGGGTCGCCAGCCACCAGCGCAGGTGGCCGGGCACCGGCACGCCGTCGAGGACGACGTCGGCCCACGCCTGCGCGGGCAGCTCGGCCAGCAGCGGCAGCGCCCCGGCCCAGTCGGCGACCAGTTCCAGGTCCCGGACCGCGGTCAGCGGCGGCCAGGACGGCGCGGGCGCATCGGCGGGCAGCCGGTCGAGGACGGCGTCGGCCCAGTCCTGCGCCCCGTCGACGTCGAGATCGCCGGGGTCCTCGGCGGACACCAGCGCGAAGCCGTCGAGCACCCCCACGGCGCGCAGCACGTCCGGGTCGGCGGCCACCGCGGGGTCCAGCGTCCCCAGTACGCCGTCGGCCAGCACGGCGGCGAAGCGCGACCCGGGCAGCACCAGCTCCCCCGCCGGCGCCCAGCCGCCGTCGGCGTCGGGCAGCGCCAGCTCGGCCAGCCACGGCAGCTCCCCGGGCGCGGGACCGGCCGCGGCCACCAGCGCCAGGACGGCGTCGGCGAACGCGCCCGGGTCGCGGTCGGTGTCCCAGCCGTCGTCGGCGGCGTCGACCGAGGCCTCGACCGCCGTCCGCACCTCCGGGTCGTCGAGCACCACGGCGGCGGTCGCGGGACGGGCGCCGAGCCGCTCCAGCAGCCGGCGGGCGGCGGGCGGGGCGACGGCGTCCGGATCGGCCACCCGCAGCCCGAGCGGACCCAGTCGCGCCACCGGCAGCCCCGCGTCGGGCAGCAGCACCCCCGACGGCCCGTGCGCGGTGCGGCCGTCGGCGAGCGGCACCGGCAGCGCGGCCAGCTCCTCGCGCTCGGCGCCGTCCAGGGCGGCGTAGAGCCGCGCCCACCACGCCGGCGGCCGGGCGACCCCGCGGACCGCCTCCACCGCCTCGGCGGTGCCGACCCGGCGCACCCCGAGCGCGGCGAGCGCGGGCAGGTCGCCGCGGCCGGCCCAGGCCGCCGGCAGCAGCCCGGGCAGGACGCCGGTCAGCGCAGCCACCCGCTCCTCGGTCGGCTCGGCGAGCGCCGCGGCCCGGCCGGGGGGCTGGCGGTCGCGCTCCGCCCCGGCCACCGGCAGCCACGCCGCCTCCCGCAGCCGCTCCAGCGCCGCGGTGCACAGGGCGGCGTCCAGCTCGGCGCCGGCCAGCCCGACGCGCGGCACCAACGCGAGCACGGCAGCGTCGTCGGCCAGCCCCGCGAGCAGGTCGGCGTAGGCGCCGGCCGCCTCGGCCACCAGCGCGTCGGTGACCGGCCCGGGCAGCACGTGGCGCCGGTCGGGCCCCAGCGGGAAGGGGGCGATCAGCCGGGCGGGCAGGGTCAGCGGCTCGTCGCTGGGCGTCGGGCCGTGCACCCGCTGCGGCAGCGGCAGGGGCACCGGGCGGCCGTCGTCGTCCAGCGGCACCGCCCAGGTGAGCGACCAGGCGCGGCGCTCCCGCTCCTCGACCGGCCGGCCGGCGAGCAGCTCCTCCGGCAGCAGGCCGTCCCACCGCTCGAGCCGCCAGGTCGTCGTCCGGTCGCCGTCGGTCAGCTGCGCCCGCGCGTCCGTGTACCGCACCGCCAGGGACCGCACGGCACCGTCGAGGACGACGTCGATCCCGGCGAGGCCGGGCAGTGCGAGCAGCAGCTCGGCCTCGAGCTCCTCGAGCGCGGCCCGGACGACGGCCCGCGACCCGGCGCGCAGCGGCAGCACCACCTCGGTGGCGAAGCCCTCGGGCGGGGTCCCCTCGGCCGGCCACGGCAGCCGCAGCACCGGCACCGCGCCGTCCCGGCGGGCCACCTCGTCGGTCAGCGCGGCGATGCCGGCGACCTGGGCGCGGGTGCGGTCGGCGCCGAACGCGACCCCGCCGGTGGTGGAGTGCACCGCCGGCTCCTCGGTGACCGCGAGCACCGCGGCGAAGCCGACCCCGAAGCGGCCGACGGACGACGGCGCGTCGCGCTTGGCCGACGCGCGCAGCGTCGCCAGGCCCTGCACCCCGGCGGCGTCGAGCGGGGCGCCGGTGTTGGCCGCACGCAGCAGCTCTCCCCCGGCGCCGTCCTCGGCGAGCGTCAGCCGCAGCCGGCCCGGCACGCCGGCCCGGGCGGCGGCGTCGGCCGCGTTCTGCGCCAGCTCGACCAGCAGCCGGTCGCGGTAGCCGCCGCGGACGAGGTCCTCCTCGGCGTTGGCGTCCTCGCGGAAGCGGGCCGGGGAGCCGGCCCAGGCGGCGAGCACCCGCCGGCGCAGCTCGGCGGTGTCGAAGGGGTCGGACATCCGGCCAGCATGGCAGCGCCGCGAAGGGGTATCCCCGGTGCGTGTCCGAGATCGACGTGTCCCAGTACCGGTTGCAGGCCCTCCCCGACGACGACTCCGACGAGGACTGGGACGACGACGGCGAGCTGTTCGGCCCGGACGGCAGGCGGGTCGAGACCTGGCGGGAGGGCTACCCGTACGGCGAGCGGCTGCCGCGCAAGGAGTACGAGCGGGAGAAGCGCCGGCTGCAGATCCAGCTGCTGCGGCTGCAGAGCTGGGTGAAGGAGACCGGCCAGCAGATGGTGGTCCTCTTCGAGGGGCGCGACGCCGCGGGCAAGGGCGGCACGATCAAGCGCTTCACCGAGCACCTCAACCCCCGCGGCACGAAGGTGATCGCGCTGGACAAGCCGTCGGAGCGCGAGCAGACCCAGTGGTACTTCCAGCGCTACGTGCAGCACCTCCCGGCCGCCGGCGAGATCGCCCTGTTCGACCGGTCCTGGTACAACCGCGCCGGCGTGGAGCGGGTGATGGGCTACTGCACCGACGAGCAGTACCAGCGGTTCATGCGCCAGGCGCCGGACTTCGAGCGGATGCTCGTCGACAGCGGCATCCGGCTGGTGAAGTTCTGGTTCTCGGTGTCCCGGCGCGAGCAGCGCACCCGCTTCATCGTCCGGCGGATCGACCCCGTGCGGCAGTGGAAGCTCTCCCCCACCGACCTGGCCTCGCTGGACCACTGGGACGACTACACCGCGGCCAAGGAGGCGATGTTCGCCGCCACGGACACCGCCCACGCGCCCTGGACGGTGATCAAGAGCAACGACAAGAAGCGCGCCCGGCTCGAGGCGCTGCGCCACGTCCTGTACTCCATGCCCTACGAGGGCAAGGACGAGGCGGTCGTCGGCCGGCCGGACCCCAACATCGTCGTGGCCGCGGCCGACGTCCTGGAGTCCGACCGCGAGGCGCTCGAGCGGGAGGAGCTGGCCTCGGCCCGCTGACGGTCGTCGCCGTCCACGGCTGCTACCGGCGGGTAATTTGCATTCCCATGTCGCTCGCCGAGCAGAGGGGCGGCGCCGAGAGGCCCGCCGCCGAGACGTTCGAGTCGACCGCGCCCGCCACGGGCGCGGTCGTCGGTGTGTTCCCCGTGCACGGGCCGGACGACGTCCGCGCGGCGGTGGACCGTGCCCGCGCCGCCGCCGCGACGTGGGCCGACCTCGGCTTCGACGGGCGCCGGACGCGGCTGGCGGCCTACCGCGGCTACCTCGCCCGCCGGGTGCACGAGCTGGCCGACCTGGTGCACCGGGAGAACGGCAAGCCGCACGCCGACGCGATCCTCGAGATCACCCTCACCGTCGACCACCTCGCCTGGGCGGCCACCCACGCACGCAAGGTGCTCGGCCCGCGCCGGGTCAGCCCGGGCCTGCTGGCGGCCAACCACGCGGCGTGGCTGGAGTACCAGCCGCTCGGCGTCGTCGGCGTGATCGGCCCGTGGAACTACCCGGTGTTCACGCCGATGGGCTCGATCGCCTACGCGCTGGCGGCCGGCAACGCCGTCGTCTTCAAGCCCTCCGAGCACACGCCGGCCGTGGGCACGTGGCTGGCCGACGCCTGGCGGGCCGCCGTCCCCGACGTCCCGGACGCCCTGCAGGTCGTCACCGGCCACGGGGAGACCGGCGCGGCACTGTGCCGCGCGGGCGTGGGCAAGCTGGCCTTCACCGGCTCGGCGCCCACCGGCCGGAAGGTCATGGCCGCCTGCGCCGAGACCCTCACGCCGGTCCTCATGGAGCTCGGCGGCAAGGACGCGATGATCGTCGACGACGACGCCGACGTGGCCGCCGCGGCCGACGCCGCCGTGTGGGGCGCGATGAGCAACGCCGGGCAGACCTGCATCGGCATCGAGCGGGTCTACGCCACCGAGCGGGTGTACGACGCCTTCGTCGCCGAGGTGACCGAGAAGGTGCGCGGACTGCGCCCGGGCACCGACGGCGAGGCCGCCTACGGCCCGATGACGATGGCCTCGCAGACCGACGTCGTCCGCCGGCACGTGGACGACGCGGTCGCGGCGGGCGGCCGGGTCGCGGCCGGGGGCACGGTCGAGGGCCGCATGGTGGCGCCGACGGTGCTGCTCGACGTCCCCGAGACCTCCGCGGCGGTGCGCGAGGAGACCTTCGGCCCGACGCTGACCATCACCCGGGTGCGCGACGCCGAGGAGGCGCTGGAGCGCACCAACGCCAACGCCCACGGCCTGGCCGGCGCGGTCTTCTCCCGGTCGAGGGCCCGGGCCATGGACCTCGCCCGCCGGATGAGGAGCGGGATGACGTCGGTGAACTCGGTGCTCACCTTCGCCTCGGTGCCCGCGCTGCCCTTCGGCGGCGTGGGCGAGAGCGGTTTCGGCCGGATCCACGGCGAGGACGGGCTGCGCGAGTTCACCCGCGCCAAGGCCATCACCCGGCAGCGTTTCGGGCTGCCGGTGGACCTGATGAGCTTCGCCCGGCCGGCCGCGGCCGCCGACGCCCTCGCCCGGGTCATGAGCCTCGTGCACGGCCGGCACAGGTGACCACCTCCGTGGGCGGCGAGGAGTTCGACGTCGTCGTCGTCGGCGCGGGTTCGGCCGGCTGCGCGCTGGCCGGGCGGCTCTCCGAGGACCCGTCGCTGCGGGTGCTGCTGCTGGAGGCCGGCGGCTCCGACGACGTCCTGGAGGTGCAGGTCCCGGCCGCGCTGTACAAGGTCTGGCGCACCCGGCGGGACTGGAACTACACGACGGAGCCCCAGCCCGGTCTGGGCGGACGGCGGCTGTTCTGGCCGCGGGGCAAGCTGCTGGGCGGGTCGTCGTCGATCAACGCGATGATCTACGTCCGGGGTGGCTCGTGCGACTACGACGAGTGGGCCGAGCTGACCGGCGACCCGTCGTGGTCCTACGAGCACGTGCTGCCGCTGTTCCGCCGGATGGAGGACAACGCCCGCGGTGCCGACCGCTTCCACGGCGTCGGCGGGCCGCTGCGGGTGGAGGACCCGCGGTCCCCGCACGCCTGGTCGCGGGCCGCCGTGGCGTCCGCGCTCGCCGCCGGGTACCCGCGCAACGACGACTTCAACGGCGCCGCCCAGGAGGGCGTCGGGCTCTACCAGCTCACCCAGCGCCGCGGCCGCCGCTGGTCGGCCGCCGACGCCTACCTGCACCCGGCCGCCGGCCGGCCCAACCTGACCGTGCGGACCGGCGCCCTGACCACCCGCGTGCTCGTCTCCGGCGGGCGGGCCACCGGCGTCGAGTACCGGTCCGGCGGGCAGACCCGCACCGCGCACGCCGCGGCCGAGGTGGTGCTGGCCGGCGGGGCGGTCAACTCGCCGCAGCTGCTGATGCTCTCCGGCATCGGGCCGGGAGCGCACCTGCGCGAGGTCGGCATCGATGTCGTGCACGACCTGCCCGGGGTCGGCGTCGGCCTGCAGGACCACCCGCTGGTGCCGGTCGTCTGGCACACCCGGTCGGGGAGGTCGCTGTTCCGGGCGGAGTCGCCGTCGGGCTACGCGCGCTGGTTCGGCGCCCGCCGCGGCCCGCTGACCTCGAACCTGGCCGAGGCCGGGCTGTTCACCCGCTCGCGCCCGGACCTGGCCGAGCCCGACCTGCAGTACCACTTCCTGCCGGTCAAGTTCTGGCGGCAGGCGGAGGTCGACCCCGACGTCGACGCGTTCACGGCCGCCGCCGTCCTGGTGCGGGTGCACTCCCGCGGCTCCGTGCGGCTGCGCTCGGCCGACCCGACCTGGGCGCCGGCCATCGACGCCGGTTACCTCACCGACGAGCGCGACCTCGACGCGCTGGTGTGCGGGATCGAGAAGGCGCGCGAGATCGCGTCGACCGGCCCGTTGGCCGCCGTCCTGGCCGAGGAGTGGTCCCCCGGCGGCACGGTGCACTCCCGGGAGGGGCTGCGGCAGGCGGTGCGCGACACGCTCGAGTCGCTCTACCACCCGGTGTCCTCGTGCCGGATGGGCACCGACGACGACGCGGTGGTCGACTCCACGCTGCGGGTGCACGGCATCGACGGGCTGCGGGTGGTCGACGCCTCGGTGATGCCGACGCTGGTGCGCGGCAACACCAACGCCCCGACGATCATGATCGCCGAGCGGGCGGCCGACCTGATCACCGGCCGCACCGTCGACCCCACCCTGACCGGCACCGCCTGAGGGAGAACACCTGGCCCCGGTGTATCCGTCGCGGGGCCTCGACGCTCGGACGGGTGTGAGCACCGGACGAGCGACCGTGTCGTGGCCCTACCTCGAGCTGCTCGAGGCAGCCCACTCGCTCGGCCGCGCGGACGGCGGTCTCGCCGCGCAGGTCGAACCGGCGGGCTCGGTCGGCCCGCAGTCGACGTGCTGCCGGGGCCGCGAGCCGGAGGAGTTCGCCCGTCTCCTGTGGGCCGACCGGCCGGGTGCTCCCCCGAGCGGCCTCCGGGTGAACGCGCCCCTCTGGTACGCCCACGGCTTCTCCGAGGGCCTGGCCGCCGAGCGCCGCCAAGCGGTGACCGCCGCCGGAACGGGCTCGCTCCCGCGGACCTCCTGAGACGCCGGCCGGCTCAGCCGTGGGCCTGGGCGGCCGCGGCCTCCTCGCGGTCGGTCGGCAGCGCCGTGTCGACGGCGGGCTGCCGGGTGTGCGGGATGAGGAACGACATGGCCGCCGCGGCGATGCACAGCGCGCCGGCGAGGAACCAGGCCAGGTCGTAGGAGCCGGTCACGTCGCGGATCACACCGCCGCCGAAGGCCGCGAACGCCGACCCGACCTGGTGCGAGGCGAACACCCAGCCGAACACCACCGGCGCCCGGGGGCCGAAGAACTCGCGGCACAGCGCCAGGGTCGGCGGCACGGTGGCCACCCAGTCCAGGCCGTAGAACACGATGAACGCGACCATGCTGACGTGCAGGTCGGGCCCGAAGAGGGCCGGCAGCAGGAACAGCGACAGCCCGCGCAGCCCGTAGTAGGCCAGCAGGAGCAGCCGCGGGTCGGTGCGGTCGGTCAGCCAGCCCGACAGCACCGTCCCGGCGATGTCGAAGACCCCGACGACGGCGAGCAGCCCGGCCGCCGTGGTGATCGGCATGCCGTGGTCGTGCGCGGCCGGGATGAAGTGCGGCTGCACCAGCCCGTTGGTCGACAGCCCGCAGATGAAGAACCCGCCGGCCAGCAGCCAGAACGGGACCGTCCGCGCACCGGAGAGGAGCCCGCGCAGCGCCGTCCGCGCAGCGCCGGTGCGCACCGGGTCGGCGTCGTCGGCCGCCGTCCCGCCGTAGGGGACGACGCCCACGTCGCGCGGCCGGTCGCGCAGCAGCCACAGCACCAGGGGGACGACGGCCAGCGCGGCCGCGGTGGTGCCCAGCGACGCCGAGCGCCAGCCCCAGGCCGCGTCGGCCGCCGCGACGAGGGGCAGGAACACCAGCTGCCCGGTCGCCCCGCCCGCGGTGAGGATCCCCGACACCAGGCCACGGCGGGCCACGAACCAGCGGCCGGTCACCGTCGCCACCAGCGACAGCGCCATCGACCCGGTGCCCAGACCCACGAGGAAGCCCCACAGCAGCACCAGCTGCCAGCTCGTGGTCATGAAGACGGTCAGCCCGCTGCCGGTGGCGGTCAGCAGCAGCGCCGCGACGACGACCCGGCGGATGCCGAAGCGCTCCATCAGCGCGGCGGCGAACGGCGCGGTCAGCCCGTAGAGCGCCATGTTGACCGCGACGGCGGCCGAGATGGTCGTGACCGACCAGCCGAACTCCGCGCGCAGCGGCTCGATGAGCACCCCGGGCACCGCCCGGAACGCCGCGGCGCCGACCAGGGCCAGGAAGGTCACCGCGGCGACCCACCAGGCGGGGTGGACGCGGTACGTGCGCGGCGCGGCGGTGCTCGTCACGACGGAGAGCATGGCGGACGCGGCGGACGACCGGACAGTGGCCGGGAGGCCAACACCTGGAAGGATCTGGCCATGACGACAGGCTCGGTCGTGGTCCGCCCCCATGACGTCGCCGTCCTGGCGCTGCCCGGCTCCATCGCCTTCGAGCTCGGCCTGCCGCACCGGCTGCTGGAGTCCGCCGTCGACGCCGACGGCCACCGGCTCTACCGCGTGCGGGTCGCGACGCTCGACGGCGGCCCGGTGCGCACCTCGGCCGGCTACTCGATCACCCCCGAGCACGACGCCTCGCTGCTGGCCTCCGCCGGGACGGTCGTCGTCCCGGGGGTGTACGGCGGGCCGGCGATGACCGACGGCACGCTCCCCGACGGTCTCGGCGAGACACTGCGGGCCGCCGCCGGGCACGCGCGGCTGGTGTCGATCTGCACCGGGGCGTTCGTGCTCGCCGCCGCCGGCCTGCTCGACGGGCGCCCGGCCACGACGCACTGGATGCACGCCGAGGCCTTCGGCCGCTTGTTCCCCGCCGTCCGGCTCGACCCCGGCGTGCTCTTCGTCGACGACGGCGACGTGCTGACCTCCGCGGGCAACGCCGCCGGCATCGACCTGCTGCTGCACCTGGTCCGCCGCGACCACGGC
>Ga0326721_10000587_pt1 | contig 11143 bp, 18 predicted proteins | sample SGPome_FD_203951 | JGI IMG/M metagenome (GOLD analysis project Ga0326721, IMG submission 203951) | Soil microbial communities from Southern Great Plains, Lamont, Oklahoma, United States - SGP_1_2016 | ecosystem: Engineered > Artificial ecosystem > Soil microcosm > Unclassified | place: USA...
ATTCGCTCTCGTCCTCATTGACCACCGTGACGCTCCCCGGCTCCCAGGTAAAGAACGCCGGGTCGGAGATCGAGTTGTCGCTGTAGGACAGCGTGGTGATGCGCAGGCTTGCCGCCTCCGGTAGCGTCAGCTCCCAGTGCCCCAGTGCTCCGCCGACATCAGCGCCCCTGATAACTGAGTCAGGCCCAAGGGTAGCCGTTGCAAACGTGCCTTCCGGTGTGAACTGGTAGTCCACGCCACTGCTGTAGATCGGGAACCAGGGCATAGCGAACTCCGAAAAGAAGACGGCCGGCCGAGTTACCCCGCCCGGCCGCCTGGCCCTCACCGCCTGAGGGTTTACTGTGCGGCGTCGCGCTTCTCGCGCTCGGCCTCGATCGCCGACATCACGCCGGCGCGCTGCTTGCCGGCCTGCTCGTCCTCTTCGAGCTGGTCGAGTTCTTCATCGGACAGGCCCGCCAGCTTCGCGGTGATCTCCGCCACCGTGCCGTCGGATAGCTTCGTGCCGCCGGCCGAGCCGGATTCGGCATTCGCCCCGGCCTTGGCCTGCGCCGCGGTGAAGCCGATGCGCTTCTCGAAATCCCGCAGCTTCGGATACAGCAGTTTGCGCGCGCGGTCGGACTCGGCGTTGGTGCCGTACTTGCTGACCAGGCCGTCGAACGCGGCCTGCACGTCGAAGTCCTCGACCTCGACATCCTTGGAGTCGTGCTCGTGGACCAGCTCCTCGCCGTAGATCTCCTCGATCAGCGGCTGCTCGTAGTCGTACACGACGACCGGGATTTTGGTGCTGGCATCGCGGTCGATCAGCAGGGTGACCTGCGTCAGGGTCTTGGTGGCCATTACTGCACGCCCTCCAGGGTCAGTTCGGTGGCCGCCGCCGGCGCGGTGGTCACGTTGGCGCGGATGAAGTCCGGCAGGTCGGCGATCTCCACCGGAAACGTGGTCGCCGAGTTGAGGGTCTGGATCGTCGTGTAGGTGTCGGCGGTGCCGTCGGGCTTCTTCGGCGCGCCCTGCAGCTGCACCACGCCAGTGCCCAGGCCGCCGGCCGGGCCGTACAGCAGACCCTCCCGGCCCTGGCCACCGAGTAGCGGGGTGACGTTCAGCGCCACGGCAGCGCCTGCGCTGACGGTGCCCGGAACTGCGATCTTCTTGATGTTCGGCATATCGGTCTCCTGCCGGCGAGGCGCACCCCGCCGGCATTGATGGGTCAGGCGATCGAGAAGACCGCGTTGCTGTTGCGCTTCTTCGTGGTCAGGCCGTAGTCGGCGGTCTGCCCGAAGTAGTGCGTGTAGCGGTCGTAGACGCGCGGCGGGGTGCGCTTGACCATCCAGCGGCCCTTCACCGGGCGCAGCTTGATGGTCTTGCTGTTGAGGAAGTAGCCGCGCTTTGCCCACGGGTAGGTGATCGGCCCCAGGCGCGCGTCGAGCGCGTCGAAGGTCGGGTCCCAGGCCACCGGCACGCCCTTGAACGCCAGCGACTTGGTGGACGGGTCGATGGTGATGCCGCCGGTGGAGTTGGCGCCGACCGTGATCTGGCGGCTCATCACTTTCAGCGCGTCCGCCTGGATGGCGTCGTACATGGCCGAGCCGACGAAGATGGCGTTCGGCTGGCCCATCTTTCCGTAGGTGACGGTCTGGCGCCACAGCGTTTCCATGTGGCTGATCAGGTTGCCGGCGGTGGCCGTGCTGATGCCCATGTCGGCGAAGTTGCGCCAGTACGGCGAGGTCGCCGCGTCGATGCCGCCGATGACGCCCACGGTCGGCGTGGTGCTGACGAGCGCGACCAGGCCCGGCACGGCCTTCGGGTTCGTCGAGCCGTCCAGATGCACTTCGATGTCCCAGTTTTCTTGGAAGCCGTCCTTCAGCGTGGTCCAGTTCTCGTCCAGCAGGTTGACGATCTGGATCTTCTCGGCGTCGGTCATCACCGCGTTGCGGTCATCGGTCAGGATGATGCCGTTGTTGGCCAGCTCGGTCTCGTTGAGGGTGAAGCCGTCGTGTGCTTCGTAGTGCTGGAACGGCGCCTTCCGGACGGTGTCCTTCCGGTTGTAGGTGACCTGGTCGTCGCCGGTGTAGTTCTGGTAGTTCGAATCGTTGGAGATCCGCACCTTCTCGTTGAAGATGCCGTTGCCAAAAACGGAATCCTGCTTGTTGGCGATCAGCCACGAGGCGAACGGCCGATCGGTGGTGAACTGATCGATCGGGTCGTCGGTGGAGTAGGTCTCCAGCTGGCGGTTTGCGCCGGCCAGGAGCTGTGCGGTGGTCAAGGGCATGGGAAAGCCTCGAAGGGAAAGAGAGGGGGCCGCTGGGGCCTTGGTCTTTCCGCGTTCGAGGAGTGCGAACCCTCTTACAGCACTACCGGTGGCGAATCCGGCTTACGTCACACGCGGGTGTCGGCGGTTGCCGATGGCGGGACAATGCCACTGCTCTGGAAGCTGTCAACGGGCAAAAAGAAACCCCGCCGGGCCACGACGGGGTTTCATGGGCGACCGGGTTCTCCCAGTCCGAAATCAGCCTGCTGCCGTTGCTGCGCCCGCGGCCAGCTTGTCGCGCAACCGGAAGCCCAGCAGCGGCCAGATCTTCGCGACGGCGTTCTGCCGCGCGATCTTGCGGCCGATCTCCACGTCGAAGTTCTCCGGGCTGGCGCAGGCGGACTCGCCGGTGACGGTGAAGCCGTTGCGCAGCACCAGCACGCAGAAGGTCAGCAGGCGCAGCGGATGGTCTGCCGGCACGGGCGGCTGGAACTCGTCCGGCACGACACCCGTGGCGCCGTTGATGTACCACTCGCTGCCAATGGCAGCCTCGATGTCGTCCGGCGTCACGCGCGGCGCGTTCAGGCCCTTGGTCCGGATTTCCTGTTAGATCTGTTGGTCGGTCATGGCGGTTTCCGATGGGTTGATGGTAGCGGCCGCAGTATCAGCGCGCCTCGGAAGGGGTCAACGGGCGCCCCTGGTCTGCGAGACGCGAAGGCCCGCAGGTAGCCAGCTCCTCCGCGGTCGCCGCCCAGCCCTGGCACGCGGCGGCCTCCTCGATGCACTCGCGCGAGTGCTTGCCGTCGGTCGCGCCGCAGTTGCGGCCGGCGCAGGGCAGTGGCGCGTCCCGCTGCATCACATCCCCCTCGCCCGCGCCTCTTGGACGCCGAAGTCGAACGCCTCGTGCGCGTTCTTCGGCTTGGCGGCCAGCGCCGGCGCACCGCTCGGGCGCATCGGCGACGGCGAGGCCGGCCGCGCCGGTGCTGCGGCCTGCACGGGTGGCAACGCCGGCAGCTGCTGGTAGGCGGCCTGGATCTGCGCGGCCCACTGCTGCGGCGGCAGCGTCTGCTGGATCAGCGCCATCGTGGGCGCCAGGAACTGGAACTTGCGCTGGAAGTCCGGGTCCGAGGTGCGCAGCTGCTCGCCGAGCGCGGCGACCTGCTGCAGCCCCTGCTGCTCGGCCTGCTGCGCCTGCCAGTTCTGCTTCTGCGTGGTCTGATGCTGCTCCTGCAGCTGGCTGCGCTGGCGGTGCTGGACGATCTCGGCCGCGGCTTCGCGGGTGATGTCGCCGGCCTTCACCTTCTCGGCCAGGTCGGCGTGCGCGGAGAGCGGATCGAACCCCGGCGCCTCGCGGCCCAGCTTCTCGCCGAGCCACTGCAGCTCCTTCTGCATGACGTCGTAGGCCTGGGTCATCGCCTCGGGGCTGCCGGAATTCACCGCGCGCAGGTAGTTCAGCGCCGCCCCGAACTGCTCCGGCGTGGCGCCGGTGCTGGTGACGGTCTGCTCCCACTCGTCGGCCCGCACGGCCTTGGCGCGCAGCGGCTCGACCTCGGCCACGCGCTCGGACAGCTCACGGAAGCGCTGCGCGGCGCGCTCGTTCTTGATGCCGAGATCCTTGATTTCGGCCTCCACGTCGGCCACAGGCGCGGCATCGGCCGGAGGCTGGGCAGCGGCAGCATCGCCTGCTGCGGCGCCCGCTGCAGCAGCCGGAGCGGCGGCATCAGCAGCGGGTGCGCCCTGCTCGGCCGGCGGATCGACCGGCAGCACCGCACCGCCATCGACATCGATCCTGCCGGCGGCTTCCGCCTGGCGCGCTTCCTCCACGCCCTGGGTGAAGGCGTCCACTACGGGCGCAGGTGCAGCTGCATCAGCGGCCGGCGCAGCGATCTCGGTGGCCGCATCCTGGGCGGGCGCGGCAGTGTCGTCGGCCGGGGTGTCGGGGTTCTGGTTCTGGTCGTTCGGGTCCATGTTGCCTCCTCAGGCGGTAGGGAGTTGTGCGTCGATCGGGGACGGCTGCTGCTGGCCCATCATCTGGGCGAGTTCGGGCGGCAGGCCTGCGCCTGCCCCTGGCGCGGCGGCTGCCGGCGGGGCCATGCCGGGAGCCTCGGGGCCTGCCAGCTGCGCGGGCGCGGCCGGGATGAAGCGCTCCGGGTCGATGCGGTCACCCGTGCGGTCCAGCGTCTCGATCACCAGCTGCTCGAATGCGTTCGACAGGTCGATCGGGCTGGAGCCGCGCAGCTGGCCAATCTGCATGACCGCCTGGCTCAGCTGCGGCAGGAGCGCAGCCCACTGCTGCTGGCGCGCCGACGTGTTCGGCTTGCCGCTGCTGCCGGCGCGGATCTCGACGTTCACCAGCGCCTGTAGATCCTCGACGCCCAGCGACTCGGGCCAGAAGGCCTCAGGCCCGGCCAGCACCACAACGTCCTCGTGCGGCAGCTCCTGCAGCGCGACCTCGGCGGTGTACTGCGCCAGCTCGGTGAACATGCCCTCCAGGCTGTCCCGCATGTAGCCGGTGCGCGACTCGGTGCCGTGCTGCTGGATCTCCGCCTCGGTGGCGGTCTTCGCCGTCCGAATGGTCGACGACAGCGCCTCCTGGATGCCCCAGATCATCTCCAGTTCGGCGCGGATCACGGCCGTGTCGTACAGCGCCGGGTCGATCTGGTTGTACTGGATCGGGAACAGGACGCCGTTCGGGTTCTGTCCGTTGAGGTTGAGGCCGATCATCTCGCCGGCCACGCCGGCTTCCATCTTCTCCGCCTCGGCCTTTTCCACCGCCCCGTTGTCGAAGCCCATCTTCGGGATCGCGCGCCGGCGGTGCTCACGGTAGTTCGTGCGGATGCGGTTGTACTCGTCCAGCAGCGAGCGGGAACGGCTGATCAGCGACTGCGGGTGCCGGTCACCATCGACCCACACCGGCGCCCACTGGAAGAACGGGTAGAAGCGCGTCGTGCCCTGGCCCGGCGCGTAGGGCGCGCGCGCATAGCGGTCCAGGCCCTCGCACAGGGTCAGCACCGTGTTGGTCTTGATGTTCCACAGCTCCCAGATGCAGACGTGCGCCTGCGCGCTGTTGGTGGCGCCGACGCCGGACCGGAAGGTCTCCGCGTCGTCGGCCGTCACCTCGTCCTGGCTGCCTGCGGGGCGCTGGCGCACATCCTGCTTTGCCTGGAAATACTGGCTGGCGTTCTGCACGACGTCGGCGATCAGCGGCAGTTCCGCTTTCGCGTCGTCTGCAGTCTTGAATGACCTGTGCGCGATCCACGGCGAACTGAGGTAGTGCTTCAGGCTCGGCGCCTCCGTCGAGACTTGGATGTCCTCGGGCCGCACGAAGTCGAAGAACATGCCGCGACTCAGCACCACCTCGACCTTCGCCTCCAAGCCGATCATTTGCTGCTCGTACTCGGCGCGCAGCGCGTCCGGGTTCGGGGCGTCGCCAGCGGCCAGCTCTTGCTCGATCGATGCTACGCGGCGCAGGTTGTCCTGCATGTCGGCGATCTGCTTGTCGATGATCGGGTCGCGCTCGGTGCGGTTGTGCCACGACCCTTTGATCCAGCCTATGCCAGCCGTCAGCCCGCTGCGCACCATGTCGTCTGCCGACAGCTTCAGCTTACCCTTGCGCCACAGCGAGCCGATGACGATCTCCAGGGTCTTGCCCAGCATGCGGGCCTGCTCAATGCGCGCCGGGCCGCAGGACGGCGCCGGCAGCACGTCGGTGTCCGGATCGCGGGCGTAGAGGAAAGCCGTCAGGATGTCCACGTAGGTGCCGGCGATGTTCACCATCACGTCGTAGACGTCGCTGTTGGCGTCGCCGCGACAGTAGGTGCGGTCCTTGGCGTAGCCGGCGCGCGCCGCCTTGTCGAAGTCGCGCGCGTCCTTGATCGCCTGCAGCCACTTCTTGCAGTCGGCGGCCTCGGCCAGCTTGGCCTGCGCCTCCTGCTCAACGGCCTGCTCCGCCTGCAGCGCGAAGTCGACCCCGAGCGCCAGGGGATTGGGTTCCATTGTGGTCGGGGTCATAGCATCTGCCTTTTCCGCTGTGCGGGATCTGTGTCGGGGTCGCGCTCCTCCAGCCAGTCCCGGCTGAAGGGCTGGATCGGCTTGCGCCTTGTGACGGAGGGGCTTTGCGCATCGCGCATGTCGTCCAGGGCGCGACCGATGAGGCCGCAGACATCCACGCCATCGTCCTGGTTGCCGGGTAGGCCGTTGAACGCCACGAGCTGATCGACCAGCCGATTCGCCCAGGCCTTGCCACGCGGTAGGTGGACGGTCCCGGCGTGCGCCCTGGCCCGGAAGCCAGCCACCCGCGAAACCTTGTCGGTGACGCTGGGCAGCCACTCACGCATCACGCGGACCTGCATCTCCCGCATGAGGCGCGTGCGCAGCGGGCCGATGGCCTTCTCGATCACCCCGGACTCGCCGTAGGTCATCACCGGGCGCCAGCGCTTCGCCAGCTTCAGCTCGGCGGTGATCGTCACGTCCGACTCGTCCTGCCCATACCACCAGTCCCGGATCCATATGTCGCCCCGCTCGTCCACGCCGAAAACCCCGTGCTCGGTCGAATCCGGGTCATTCGTGATGGACTTCTTCGTGACCGCGTAGTCGCTGGCGCCGTAGATGCGCAGGCGCTCCGGCACCTCGTCCTCGTCGTACCACTCAAACCAGGCAGCCTCGAACTGGTTGCCCTCGTCGGGCCGCGGCCGTTGCTGGTAGAGCGACGCCCAGGTGCGCGCATTGGCCTCGTACTGGCGCCAGTGCTCTGGCGGGAACCACTCCGGCCACAGGTACTCGCCCACCTTGCGGCCCAGGGGATCGTCGGCACGCTCGGCCTTGGCTGGGATGCACAGCACCTCCCACACCTGACCGTCACGGCAGAGGATCTGCCCGCTCTCGCCGCCGTAGTTCTGCGGAAGGATGGAGCCGGCCAGGTCCTCGGGATGCCAGCGCGTCTGGATCAAGATAACGCTGGCGCCCGGCTTCAGGCGCGTCAGCAGGTCGTCGTCGTAGGCCTCGCGCGTCTTCTTGCGCACGGTTTCCGAGTTCGCCTCCTCTCTGCCGGCCACAGGGTCGTCGATGATCAGCAGGTCGGCACGGGCAGACGTCACCGCCCCCAGGATGCCGGCCGCCAGCAGGCTGGATTCGTTGGTCAGCTCCCACTCGTTCACCGCGGCACTGCCAGCGCGCAGCATCACGCGGTCCGGCCAGATGGCGGCGAACTCGGAGCTGTTGACGATCGCCCGGCACCGCTTGGATTGGCGCTCTGCAGGGCTGGATGCGTAGCTGGCGAGGATCACCTTAAAGCCAGGCTGCCGCCCCATCGCCCACGGCGGGGTCACCACGCTGGCGTAGGTCGACTTGGCCGAGCCCGGCGGCAGGAACAGCATCAGGCGCCCCATGTCGGCGCGGATGCAGCGCTCCACGGCGTCCATGATCAGCCGGTGATGCGCGGCCAGCGTGCTCTCGATGGGCTTGAACAGCCACTCGTTTGGGTCGTCGCTCATCGGAGCGCCCGGGATCGTGATTGCCTGGCTGAAGCCGACCAGCGACTCGCGCGCGCGCCGTCGGCGCAGCAGCTCGGCCGCTGCATCCGACTTCCTGACCTCAGTCAACGCCACGAAGGCCTCCGGACGCCACCGCCAGCAGTTCCTCATCGCTCATCTGCTTGACGTGCCGAACCTCCAGCGGGCTGTCCTTGTCACCCTTCAGCGTCATGGACTCACCGTAGCGCTTGGCGTTCTCCTTCCCCGCCTGCCACTTGATGGCGTCCATCATCACCCGGGCAGCTGTCGGGTCGATCTTCTTCTCCCGCACCTCCTCCATGATCTCGTCCAGCCGTTCGAACCGAGCATCGGCGCGAAGTTCTCGCGCGCGCATGTATTGCTGGCGGAAAGCCTCGAACCCGATCGTCCCATCAGGATCGTCCGTCGCCAGCCAGCGGAAGATGGTCTTCTGGTCCGGCATGCCGTCTTCTTTGCATGCAGCCGCCACGCTATGGCCCTGCGCGATCAGCATGCACAGGCGCTCAGCGGTCTCTGCGTTGAAACTGGAGGGGCGCGCCATCACGCCTCCAGCCCGGACTGATCAGCGCCGGCCCACGTCAGCACGAAGACCACAAGGTCAGCGTCGCCCGCCGGACCGCATGAACCTCTCCGGATGGACTGGAGGAACGCGTCCAGCAGCGGGAGGCCAACGAGCGGCAGCATCAGGAGCTTGGGATGCGCCAGGAAGACGGCCAGGCCATACTCGCGATAAACCCCGAGTATGATCTCCAGGCCGATCAGCGCCCACACCAGGGCCGCAGCCACCACCAGAGCATGAAAGAGGGCCATCAGGTTCGCCCCCTGGTAAAACACCCGCTCGCACGGCGTGCAAGGTCACCCAGCCTTCCGGCCAGGCCGCCACAACGTGGCTCACCGCTCACGGGCTGCTGGCTGTTCCCGACACCTGCCAGCTGGTCGCCCCTGTATTCGTACCGCCCAAGGGTGGCGGTTGATGCTTGTTCGGTGCCGCTGAGCCAATAGGCGCGCGGTCGCGGATCGATCCCGCCCACGCTCCCGTCAGGACGCACAATGCTCGCGTGCGCCTCCGCCATGCGCGCCAATCGCTCGTCCTGGCGCATCAGCCCTCCACCATGCGGATCTCGTCGTACACCTGAGCGGCGCTGACGAAGCCGATGTCCAGGAAGTGCTGCCGCAGGTCGTCGATCAGTTGGTCCGCCTGCGGGCACACCGCGCGGCCGCCCCGGGCCGGGTCCGATGCGTAGGTGCCCACGTGCCAGGTCGGGTGCTGCTTGAGCATCCGGTCCGCGCAGGCGCTGTCCTGCTTGATGACGTACACCCGGCCCTCTGGATCACCGAACACGAGGCTGCCGACCTGGCGGTCCCGGCGGTTGGCGCGGATGCGATTGGCAGCGGAGGTGGCGAGTGGGTTCATGTCTTCGTGCGTGTCGGCGGTTCCCAGCGGCACCGCGTCCCGGTCGTACTGTCGATGCGGGCGCAGCGTGCGATTCGTGACAGGTATAGCCGTGCTGAGCGAGGGATCAACGGACATGGCGGTCTCCAGTGGATGGCTGCCGGCGGCGCTTCAGCTCCTTGCGCGCGCGGTCAGCGAGTCGTTGCTTGCAAGCGGCCTCGGCCTGCAGTCTTGCCGCCTCGTCGCCCAGCACTTTCGCCAGCGCGGTGAGTCGTTCGTCGGTGTAGTGGCGCAGGGTCTCGATCACGCGCGCGCCTCGTTCGCAGCTCGGCAGAGTTCGTTCGCTTGTTCCACGCTGGACTGAAAGACGGCGCCTCCTGGCCCAGATAGGCCGACCACCCCTCCCGGCCCGCATATCTGCGGCAACTTCCATGGGCCGACGATCTCGACGTGGTACGGGCCGGGGGTGAGACTGTTGGGCTCCCAACCCTGCATCTCGGGGCTAGTCAGCGGCATCTGCGCCTCCCGTGATCCGCACAACGATTTGCCCGCCATTCCGCACCTCGTCATGGAGGACCGGGTGAACCCGGAAGCGGCTGTCGTCTATCCCCAGCGCATCGGCCAGGCCATCGCGGTATGGCTTGAACCGGCCCACCACCCCGTCGTCGTCGAACTTGCGGTGGCTCGGGCGGTACATGTTCAGCCACAGGTGCAGCGCGCCCGCCGGAAGCACGATGCTCTGCCAGCCGGCCGCTATCGCCAGGACCGCAGCCTCTTTCCTCGCCGCCTTGGTCGCGCGCGCCTTGATTGCCCAGTGGCCCCGAGCGTTCTGGGACAGATCTTTGCTCGGCCAGGGCAGCACTAGCTCGATCACGCCGACCTCCCGGTCCGCCGCTCGGCAGCCCATACCCTGGGCATGTGGCAGGCTGCGTTGTGGCGGGCGTTGCGGATTTGGCTCAGCTTGGCCTGGGCCAGCGATCGGACACGCATGCGCTCGATATCCATGATCGACCTGGCCCCGGCGATGACGTGGTGCGTCTGGTTGCGATACGCCGGGTAAGCAGCCCGCCACTGCTCCAGGCTGGGGAACTCGCGGCCCTCGAAGACGAATGCACGGGGCTTGCCTGGGCGCTTCATGCAGCAAGCCTCGCGATCGTGACCGCCAGCGCGTCGATCTCGTCCATCTTCATGACCGTCCACATGCGGCGCTGGCCGTGCAGCCCGTTGAAGCTGCCCTGGTGGCAGTCGTCGCATAGCGCCACGGCGGTGAAGTGCTGGCCCTGCTTGATGTGGTGGGCGGCGCTGGGCGGCGGTGCGTTGCACAGGCTGCAGGGCAGCAGCTTCACCGCCTCCAGGTGCGCGCGCTCGGCCGGCGTTAGCGGTTTGGAGTTCTTCGTGCGCATCAGGCCACCTCCCCGCGCATCCCGCGCTCGAAGCGCTCGGCCTGCTCCTGGTAGTAGCGGAGCCGGCATTCATCGCCCGGGAACTGCTGCGCGCACGTCTCGGCCGCGGCGCGCCACTGGGCCGCCTTCGCTGCCACGGAGTCGCGGAAGATGTCCATCTGGTCGTCGGAGCGCATCAGGCGGCCTCCGCGAAGTCGCGCGGGTTGAAGCCCATGCCCAGCAGCACGGTGTCGGACCAACGCACCGGACGGGCGCGCAGCCGCTGCTCGTCCGGGTGGTCGCCGATCTGGATCAGCGCGGTGATCGCCTCCGCGGCTTGCGAGCGGGACAGCTTCAGCGACGAGCCGCCGAGCATGATCCAGCCTGAGGCGCCCTCGCCGCGGTCGATCGCCGGCATCATCCGCCAGCCCAGGATTGTGCCGGCGACCATGTGCCGCCAGTCGTCCTTCGTCAGGCGGTTGCCGTGCCATTGCAGTTGTTCGGACAAGTCGCCGCAGACGGCGTTGAGCATGCGGCGCTGCTTGTCGGTCATGGCGCCTTCGCCGCTCAGGCGCCAATCGTCGGGGCGGATCTCGCTCATCGGCTCGGCTCC
>Ga0326721_10000588_pt1 | contig 11140 bp, 9 predicted proteins | sample SGPome_FD_203951 | JGI IMG/M metagenome (GOLD analysis project Ga0326721, IMG submission 203951) | Soil microbial communities from Southern Great Plains, Lamont, Oklahoma, United States - SGP_1_2016 | ecosystem: Engineered > Artificial ecosystem > Soil microcosm > Unclassified | place: USA...
ATCTCGCCCTCCTGGGCGGGCTCGCCGGTCTGCGGGTCGAGGAGCTCGACGACGAAGCCCGGCAGCGGCCGGCCCATGGCGCCCGGCACGACCGGCTGCCCGGGGGTGTTGGCGATCTGCAGGGTGGTCTCGGTCTGCCCGTAGCCGTCACGGATGGTCACGCCCCACGCGTCCTGCACCCGGCGGATCACCTCCGGGTTGAGCGGCTCCCCGGCGGAGACCGCGGAGGTGGGGGGATGCTGCACGCGGTGCAGGTCCGCCTGGATGAGCATCCGCCACACGGTGGGCGGGGCGCAGAAGCTGGTGACGCCGGCCCGGTCCATCTGCTCCATCAGCCCGCTGGCGTCGAAGCGGTCCTGGTTGTGGATGAAGACGGTGGCCTCGGCGATCCAGGGGGCGAAGAAGTTCGACCACGAGTGCTTGCCCCAGCCGGGGGACGCGATGTTGAGGTGGACGTCGCCGGGGCGCAGGCCGATCCAGTACATCGTGGACAGGTGCCCGAACGAGTACGAGTAGTGGGTGTGCTCCACGAGCTTCGCCTGGGACGTGGTCCCGGAGGTGAAGTAGAGCAGCAGCGGGTCGTGGGAGCTCGTGGGCGCGTCCGGGACGAACTGCGCGGGCGAGGCGGCCGCGTCGGCGTAGGCGTGCACGGGACGGTCCAGCCGCTCCCGCACCGCGGCGGCCTCCTCCTCGGCGCCGACGACGACGAGCCCGTAGTCCCCGTCCACGGAGGCGAACTTGGGCGCGTTCTGCGCGTCGGTGACGACCCAGGAGACCTTGCCGCGCTGCACCCGGTCCGCCAGGTCCGCGGGGGGCATCATCACGGCGGTGGGGATCACGGGCGCGCCGAGCTTCATGCCGGCGAGCTGCGTCTCCCACAGCTCCAGCTGGTTGCCGAGCATCAGCAGGATGCGGTCCCCGCGCCGGACGCCCAGGCCCCGCAGCCAGTTGGCCGTGCGCGCGGACGACGCGGAGAGCTCTCGGAAGGTGCGCCGGAGCTCGGTGCCGTCCTGGTCCACGATCCACAGTGCGTCCCGGGCGCCGCGCTCGGGGTCCGCGGCGATGTGGTCGAACCAGTCCAGGGCGTAGTTGAACTGCTCCATCCGGGGCCAGCGGAACTCCTCCCGCGCCCGGTCGTAGTCCTCGCGCAGCTCCAGGAGCCGGTCGCGGACCGCCTCGTACTGCCGGGAGACGTCCTGCTCGGGGACGTCCGCCTCGGACCCGCCCTGCTGCGGGACGCCGGCGGCGGACGCCGCGCTCGTGGGGACCGGCTCGACCATCGGGGACCTCTTTCTCCGCGTTCTGTGCTTGCTCCGCTTCCGGGCGGACCCGTCCGGCCGGCCCTCCCGTGCAGTCTAGTGCCGCGGCCGCCGGCGCCCCGGGGGCTCCCGGCTCTGCGAGGATGGAGCCCCATCCCGGTCCCGTGAGGAGTTCCCGCCCCGCCATGACGTCCCGAGCCCCCGACGCCCCCGCCCGAGCCGGCGCCCGCGAGTGGGGCGCGCTGGTGGTCCTGATGCTGCCGGTGCTGCTCATCTCCGTGGACAACACGGTGCTGAACTTCGCCCTGCCGCAGATCTCCCGGGAGCTGCGGCCCACCGGCCGTCAGCTGCTGTGGACGGTCGACGCCTATCCGCTGGTCCTGGCCGGGCTGCTCGTGCCCATGGGCGCGTTCGGGGACCGGGTGGGCCGGCGCCGGCTGCTGCTGGTCGGCAGCACCGGGTTCGCGGTGGTCTCCGCCCTCGCCGCGTTCGCCCCCTCCGGGGCGGCGCTCGTGGCCGCCCGGGCCCTGCTCGGGGTCTTCGGGGCGATGCTCATGCCGACGACCCTGTCCTTGATCCGCAACATCTTCGCTGAGCCCGTGCAGCGGCGCACCGCCATCGCCGTGTGGGCCACCGGCTTCTCCGCGGGCGGTGCGCTGGGCCCGATCGTGGGCGGGTTCCTGCTGGAGCACTTCTGGTGGGGGTCGGTGTTCCTCATCGCCGTGCCCGTCCTCGTGCCGCTGCTCGTGCTGGCCCCGGTCCTCGTGCCCGAGTCCCGCGATCCCCGGCCCGGGCCGGTGGACCTGGCGAGCGCGGCCCTGATCATGGGCGCCGTCGTGGCGCTGCTGTGGAGCCTCAAGAGCCTCGGCTCCGAGGGCCCCTCGGCCGTCGCCGCGGCCGCGGCCCTCGCCGCCGCCGCGGCGGGGACGCTGTTCGTGCGCCGCCAGCTGCGCCGGCCCGTGCCCATGCTGGACATGCGCCTGTTCCGCCGTCGGGCCTTCACCGGGGGCCTGCTCAACAACCTCGTGGCGTCCACCGTGTACATCGGCTTCCTGTTCTTCGTCTCGCAGCACCTCCAGCTGGTGGAGGGGATGGCCCCGATGCGGGCCGGCCTCGCCCTGCTGCCGGGCGCCGCGGTGACGGTCGTCTCGGGCCTGCTCGTGGTGCGGGTGGCCCGCCGCGTGCCGCCGGCGCTCGTGGTGGGCGGAGGCCTGCTCGTGATGACCGCCGGCTTCCTGCTGGTGGCCCTCGGGGACCTGCGCGGCGGGACCCTGCTGGTGGTGGCCCTCATGGTCGTGGGCCTGGGCTCCGGGGCGGCCCAGACGCTCGCCGGGGACCTCGTGCTCTCCCAGGTCGAGCCCGAGCGGGCGGGGGCGGCGTCGGCGATCTCCGAGACCGCCTACGAGCTGGGCGCCGCCCTCGGCGTGGCCGTCCTGGGCACGGCCGTCACCGCCACCTACACCCGGGCGCTCACCGTGCCGCCGGGCCTGTCCCCGGAGCAGGCCGCGACCGCGTCGGAGACCCTCGGCGGCGCCGTGGACGTGGCCGGGACCCTCGGGCCGGCGCCGGCCGGCGAGCTGCTCGCCGCGGCGGTGGGGGCCTTCCAGACCGGCGTGCACGTGTCCGCCGCGATCGCCGCGGCGCTGCTGGCCGGCACGGCCGTCGTCGTCGCCCTGCTCCTGCGGCGGGTGCACGGGGCGCCGGAGCCGCGGGACGCGGCGCGGCCGTAATGTCCGTCCTCGTGGGAGGGGTGTTCCCCCGTGCGGCGTGCAGGAGCACAATGGCAACTGCCCGGCGCTGGAGACGACCGACGAGACAGGACGTGAGGACATGATCGATCCGAGCCGTTCCCGACCGACCGAGCGGCGACGGGCGCCGGCCCCGCCGCCCGAGACCACGGGGCGCTGGGTGGTGGTCTTCGACGCCGACCTGCCGGACCCCGAGCCCCTGCTCCGCGAGGCCGGGCTGACGCGCGTGGCCACCGACGGGCAGGCGCTCGCGGGCCCGGAGGGCCTGCCCGCGGACGTCGACGCCCTCGTCTTCCCCGTCCTGAAGGTCGCGGTGGTGACCGGCGACCAGGAGCGGCTGGCCCGCCTGCAGGCGCCCGGGCAGGGGGCCGCACGGGTGCTCTCCGTGGCCCCCGAGCTCGTCCACCGCGTCCGCGCGGAGGTGCCGGGCGGGTGGGCCGAGTACCTGGAGGGCTACCGCGACGGCGTCGTGGACCTCAGCGACCGGCTCATCTCCCGCGGGACCCCCGAGGAGGAGCCGTCCCCGACCCCGCAGCTGCCGCCGTGGTTCCGGGACGACGACGCGTCCACCTGGGGGCTCAAGGCCGTGCAGGCCACCACGTCGCCCGTCTCCGGAGCCGGCGTGCGGGTGGCGGTGCTGGACACCGGGTTCGACCTCGGGCACCCCGACTTCACGGGCCGGAACGTGACGACGCAGTCGTTCATCCCCGGCGAGAGCGCCCAGGACGGCCACGGACACGGCACCCACTGCATCGGCACCGCGTGCGGCCCCCTGGCTCCCGGCGCGGGCCGCCGCTACGGGGTCGCCCACGGCGCCGAGGTGTTCGCCGGGAAGGTGCTCAGCAACGAGGGCTCGGGCACCGACGCCCAGGTGCTGGCGGGCATCGAGTGGGCCCTGCAGAACGGGTGCGCGGTGATCTCGATGTCCCTGGGCGCCGACGTCACGGAGGTCTCCCCCACCTACACCGCCGTGGGCCTGCGGGCCCTCGAGCAGGGGGCGCTCATCGTGGCCGCGGCCGGCAACAACGCCGACCGGGTGAACGGGAACTTCGGCTTCGTGGGCGCGCCCGCCAACAGCCCCTACATCATGGCCGTGGGGGCGCTCAACCAGCAGCTCGACGTCACGTTCTTCTCCGCCCGCAGCCTCCCCGTGCGGGGCGGGCACGTGGACGTCGCCGCCCCCGGACTGCAGGTGTACTCCTCCTGGCCCATGCCGCAGCGCTACGACGTGATCAGCGGCACCAGCATGGCCACCCCGCACGTGGCGGGGGTCGCCGCCCTGTGGGCCGAGGCGACCGGCCTGCGCGGCCGCGAGCTGTGGTCCTCGCTCGTGCAGGAGTCGCACCGGCTGCTCTCGCCGTCCGCGGACGTCGGGTCGGGCCTGACCCTGGCGCCGCAGCAGTGAGCGCCGCGTCCGGCGGGCAGGCCCGGCGGGCCGGTGCGGTGCGCGTGACGGTCGTGGTGGACGAGGAGCACCGCCCCGGCCTCGCGCAGCTCTGCGACGGGCTGCGGGCGCAGGGCATGCAGGTGGAGCAGGTCCTCGAGCAGCTCGGCATGGTCACGGGCGAGGTGCCGGAGAACAGGCTGCCCTCCGTGCGCCGGGTCGAGGGCGTCGTCTCGGTGGAGCCGCAGCACCGCCACCGGATCCCTCCGCCGGACGCGCCGGTGCAGTAGGAGCCGGGCCCGGCCCGTCGCCGCCCACGCCGCCCGGGTAAGCTGGGCGACCGACCAGCTCACCTGCGGGCGGAGGATCTCCCTGCCGTCCGCGTCCCCGTCTGCGAGGAGAAACATCCCATGACCGACCCCCAGCGACCGCACCGGCCGAGCATGCCCGCCCGGTCGTGGCGCGCCGCCGTCGTGCCGGCCGTGGCCCTGCTGGCGCTGACCGGCTGCGGGTCCGACTACCCCCTGGGCGCGGAGCAGGAGCGCGCGGCCCAGCAGGGCGGATCGGACCTGTCGGGAATCCTCACGGGCGTGGGGTCCTCCGCCCAGAACGCGGCCATGCTCACCTGGCGCAGCGGGTTCGAGTCCCTGCACCCCGGCGCGCGGGTGCAGTACCTCTCCGCCGGCTCCGGCGCCGGCCGCAGCGCCCTGGTCGGGGGCGGCACGGACTTCGCGGGCTCGGACGCCTACCTGGACGAGGAGGAGCAGGCCGAGGTGCGCGAGTACTGCGGCCCCAGGGGCGCGATCAACGTCCCCGTGTACATCTCCCCGATCAGCGTCGCCTTCAACCTGCCGGGGATCCAGACGCTCGACCTAGACGCCGCGACTATCGCGGGCATCTTCCGCAGCGAGATCACCCGCTGGGACGACCCGGCCATCGCCGCGCAGAACGAGGGCGTCGACCTGCCGGACCTGCCGATCACCCCCATCTCCCGCGCCGACGACTCGGGGACCACCGAGAACTTCACCGACTACCTGCACTCCGTGGCCCCGGAGGTGTGGACCGACGAGGAGGACGGCAGCTGGCCGGAGGGGCTGCCGACCGAGCGGGCGCAGGGCAACGCCGGCGTGGTCAGCCTCGCCGCCCGCACCCAGGGCGCCGTCACCTACGCCGACGACTCCCTCGTGGACGAGTCCATGGGCAAGGCGAAGGTCAAGGTCGGCTCCGAGTACGTGGCCGTCAGCGGCGAGGCCGCCGGCACCGCCGTGGGTGAGGCCAGCCGGGTCGAGGGCACCGCGGAGCACGACATCGCCCTCGAGCTCGACCGGGACCCGGACGCGGCCGGGGCCTACCCCGTGGTGCTCGTCTCGTACCACGTGTATTGCACCAGTTACGAGGACCCCGAGACCCTAGCGCTCGCCAAGGCCTTCGGCCACTACGTGGTGAGCGAGGAGGGCCAGCATGCCGCTTCGGACGCCGTCAAGAGCGCGCCGCTGCCGGAGAACCTGACCGTCGAGGCGCAGGCGGCGATCGACTCCATCAGCCTGCGCTGACCGTCACTCGATCTCCGCGGCGCCCCAGGCGATGGTCCCCAGGGGCTCCCGGTTCTTCTGCCGCTCGTGGGCGCACGACCAGCACCAGGGTCCGCAGATCGGCGGGGCACCGCAGCTGCAGAGCCGGATCCGGGCCATGGAACTCATCTCCAACGTGGACGGGGCGGGCAGGTGGTGGCCTGCCGGGAGGCAGCCCGCGCAGGGCCCTCACCCCTGTTACCGGCGCCGGGCCGTCCGTGGATGCACCGACGGGACACGAGAACGACGAAACCCCCTCGGCCGCCGGGATCCCGGCGATCGAGGGGGTTTCCCCCGGTGGGCCCCGTGGGGCTCGAACCCACGACCCATGGATTAAAAGTCCACTGCTCTACCAACTGAGCTAGAGGCCCGCGCTCCGCCGCACCACCCTCGGTGGCCTCCGGAGCGGGCACCACTCTACCGCACGGGCCGGGCGGACCCCGGCCCGCGGGGCCCCGCGCCCCGGCCGCCCCGGGACGGATGGGGCGCACCCGGCCGGCGGCTAGGGTGGGGGGACCCCCGACCGACGCCGTTCCCCACCCGACCCCGACCGGAGGACCCCCGTGGCCCAGCTGAGCACCGAGGCCGAAGCGCGCACCGACATCGACCTGTTCGGCCCCTCTGCCGTCACCGACTACCTCGCCCAGGTCGTCGAGGAGCTGCGCGGCGAGCGCGGCGGCGCCCCCAGCGACTCGATCCCCGCCCTGGCCGAGGCGGACCCGGAGCGGTTCGGGATCGTCATCGCGACCGCCGACGGCCACGTCTACGAGGCCGGGGACACCGGCGCCGAGTTCAGCCTCCAGTCCATCTCGAAGGCGTTCACGTACGCGCTGGCCCTCAAGGACCTCGGCGTCGAGGCCGTGCACGAGAAGATGGACGTGGAGCCCAGCGGGGACGCCTTCAACGAGATCTCCCTGCAGCCCGGCACCGGACGGCCCGCGAACCCCATGATCAACGCCGGCGCGATCGCCTCGACGTGGCTCGTGCCCGACGGCGACCGCGACCTGCGGCGCGACCGGATCCGCGAGACCTACTCGCGGTGCGCGGGCCGGGACCTGGCGATCAGCCCCGAGGTGTACGCCCAGGAGCACGACGCCGGGGACCGCAACCGGGCCCTCGGCTACCTCCTGGCCTCCGCGGGGATCATCGAGGGGGACCCGGTGCAGGGCCTCGAGGACTACTTCGCCCAGTGCTCCGTGCTCGTCACCTGCCGCGATCTCGCTCTCATGGGCGCCACCCTGGCCAACGGGGGCACCAACCCGGTCACCGGGGAGCGGGTCTTCGACCCGCGGACGGTCTCCCGGACCCTGTCGGTGATGAGCTCCTGCGGGATGTACGACGACGCCGGCGAGTGGATGGTCCGGGTCGGGCTGCCCGCGAAGTCGGGGGTGGGCGGGGGCATCGTCGCGGTGCTGCCGGGACAGCTGGCCGTCGCCACGTTCTCCCCGGCCCTGGATCGGCACGGCAACAGCGTGCGCGGCGTGCTCGCGTGCGAGCGGCTCTCCCAGGACCTCGACCTGCACTTCAGCCACACCGCGCGCGTGGCCCGCTCCACGGTCCGGGCGAGCTACCCGATCGACCAGTCCCCGTCGCTGGTGCGCCGCAACGCCGAGGCCGAGTCCGTGCTGGCCGAGCACGGCCGCGAGGCGGTCGTCGTCGAGCTCCAGGGCGACCTGCTGTTCACGGGCGCCGAGACGGCGATCCGCACGGTGCGGGACGTGGCCCTCGAGGCCCGCTACGTCGTCGTGGACCTGCGGCGGGTGGACGTGATCGCCGACTACGCCCTGCCCCTCCTGGCCCGCACCCGGGCCGAGCTGCAGGAGGCCGGCCGCACCGTGGTGGTGGTCTCCGGGGACCGCGGACTCGCCGGCACCTTCGAAGGCGAGCCGCCGCTGCAGGTGTTCCCCAGTCGTGCGGCGGCCGTCAAGTGGGTCGAGGACGCCCTGCTCGAGGAGCACGGCGGCCCCCGGTGCACCCCCGACCGGGTCGGTCCCGTGGAGTCCGAGCTGCTCTCCCGCCTGGAGCCCGACGACGCGCGCGCCCTCCGGGCGCGCACCGTCGAGCGGACGTGGAGCGCCGGGGAGAACATCCTGCGGGCGGGGCAGAACTTCGCGGGCATCCACCTGATCGTCAGCGGCGACGTGTCGATGTCCCTGCGCACCCCCACGGGGGAGCGCGTCGAGCTGCAGATCCTGGGCCCCGGCATGAGCTTCGGCGAGCTGGCACTGGGCTCCGGGAACAAGCAGCACGTGACGCTGAGCGCGCTCGGCGACGTCACCGCGCGCGTGCTCGCCCCGGAGGTGCTCGCCGAGCTGGAGCGGGAGGACCCGGTGCTGGCGCTGCGGCTGTGGAAGGCGCTGGCCCGGGACGGCTACGAGCGCGCCGACCAGCAGTGGCGGGACGCGGCCGTCCACGCCTCGGCCACCGACTGGTGAGCGCTCCGTGGCCGGGCCACGCCTCCGGCCGTACGCTGGACGCATGAGCGACATCCCGCGCCACCACAAGCCGGTGAGGTTCTCGCCCGGGAAGTTCGAGGCCCACGAGGGCGGGCCCGACCCGGCGCGCGTCTCCGAGGCCGCGCACCTCGCGGCCCACGCCCTCGTCTCCCGGGGGCGGGCCACCGACGACCCGGAGATCACCCGCCGGCTGATCGAGCTGACGGACGAGCAGGGCCTCGAGGGCATCGCCGAGATGTGGGCGGAGGCGCCCGCCGTCTCCCTGCCCGGTGCGCTGTGGCGGCTCTACGCGCTGCGCGCGGCGGTCCGCGCGGACCCCGTGCGGATGGGCCGCTGCTTCGCGGCCGGGCGCGGCACCGCACAGGTCTCCCACGTCGTGGCCGGGGTCGCGGAGCCGCCGGGCGCCGAGGAGATCACCACGATGGCCGACGCGATCCTCTCCGGCGCGTTCCGCGGGAAGTTCGACGTCGCCCTCGAGCGGTTCGCCGCGTTCTGCCGGGTCATCGCCCTGGGCCGGATCCGGCTCGCCGACACCGGGCAGGTGCCCGTCGTCGATCCCGCGGCCGCACGCCGGCCGAGCCCCGTGGCTCTCACCCAGCGCCTCGAGCGCACCGCCGAGGAGCTCGAGGCGGCGGCCGTGGCGTGGCGCCACGGGCACCTCGACTGACCCCTGCCCCGCGGGGTCCCGTGCGGGATCCCACACCGGCAGGCCTTGGCCTGCGGGTCAGGTCGACTACCATGGACGCAGGTGTCGGGCCGTGGTAACCCCGGGCTCCAACTCATAGCCGCCGCGAGCGGCCTTCCGCCGAGAGGCGTTCCCGGTCCGACACCGCCTACTTCTCCCCCTGTCTCTCCCCCGCGACCGGCGCCCCGGCCGATTCCGCCGCCCCGTGTACAGTGGGTCCCGCCGCGATCCGCGGCGCCGGTACGACGCCCAGGACGGTCAGCAGATGGCTCTTCGCATCTTCCCGGAGGACGAGCAGGTGCTGGACCTGCTGGCGGACATGTCGGGACAGGTGACGGAGGCCGTGCGGTTCCTCTCCGAGCTGCTCGGCAGCCCTGACACCGCGCCGAGCACCCTCGAGGGGCTCCGGGCGTGCGAGACCCGCTCCACCGACCTGTACTTCGCGGTGATGACCACCGTGCGCTCCACGTTCGTGATCCCCGTGCCCCGGCAGGACGTCTACGTCCTGGGGCACTGGCTGAACAAGGCCGCGGAGGAGCTGCTGGCCGTCGCCGAGGCCCACGTCGCCAACGGGCTCTCCCGCCCGCCCTCGTTCGCCACCGACCAGCTCGGGGTGATCGTGCGGATGTCCGAGCTCACCACGCGCGCGATGCGCAACCTCAGCAGCCTCGAGGGCCTGGACGACTACTGGTACGAGATGCTGCGCCTGGGCAAGCAGGCCGAGCGGATCAACCAAATGCACATGACCCACCTGCTCGAGAACCACAAGCCGATCCAGGTGATGCGCCGGCAGGGCGTCGTCGACCGCTTCCTGGCCGCCGCCCGGGCGCTCGGGCAGGTCTCCACCGAGGTGGGCCGCATCGTCGTGGCCGAGTCCTGACGCGCCGTGCTCCTCGTCCTCACCGTCCTGGGCCTGCTCCTCGCCGCCGTCTCCACCGGGGTCAACGGCTTCCACGACGCCCCCAACGCCCTGGCCCTGCCCGTCCGCGCCCGGGCGCTGACCCCGCGGGTCGGCCTGGTCCTGAGCGCCCTCGTCAACGTCGTGGGGGTCATGACGGCGGGGTACCTGCTGGCCGACTGGGTCTTCGTGGCCGCCCCGGTGCCCTACGGCGTCGTGGGCTCGGCGACGCTGGTCTGCGCGCTGGCGACCACCGTGGCGTGGAACCTGCTGACGTGGTGGCTGGGGATGCCGTCCTCGTCGACGACCGCCCTGGCGGGCGGGCTGGTCGGGGCGCTGCTCGGCGCCCACGCGGTCGACCTGGGGTCCGGGAACCCCCTCACGGCGGAGACCCTCAGGGCGATCGCCACCCCCCTGATCGTCGCGCCCCTGGTGGCCTACGGGCTCGCCTGGGTGCTGGTGGTGCCGCTGGTGCACCTGCTGCGCCACTCCGAGCCCGCCGCCACCACCTACCGCTCCCGGCTGGTGCTGGCCACGGGAGCCGCGGCCGTGTCCTTCGGCCACGGCATCAACCACGGGCGGCGGGCGGCGTGGGTGTTCACGACGCTGCTGCTGTGCGCCGGCGTGCCCGTCTCGGCGGGCCACCCGGAACCGTGGATCCTGCTGCTGGTGGCCGGGGGTCTGGCCGTGGGCACCCTGTTCGGCGGCTGGCGGATCGCCTACACCCTGTCCTCCCGGATGGTTACCATCGACCCCTTCCGGGGCGCCGTCGCCCAGGGCGTCGCCGGCTCCCTGCTGTTTCTGGGCGGCACGCTCATCCCCGTGCCCATGTCCTCGTCCCAGACCACGGCGGCGGCCGTCCTGGGCGCCGGCCGCCAGCAGCGCTTCCACACCTTCAACACCCGCGTCGTGCGGCGCGTGCTGATCGTGTGGGCCCTCACCGTCCCGGTCTGCGCGCTCGTCTCCGGGACCTTCTTCCTGGCCCTCTCTCCCCTGCTCTGACCCCTCCCGCGGCCGCGCCCGCCTCCGGGAACGACGGCGCCCGCCCCGCCTCGGACCGAGGTGGGGCGGGCGCCGTCGTCGCGCGGGCGGGGCCGGCTCAGCCGAAGCGGCCGGAGACGTAGTCCTCCGTCTGCTTC
>Ga0326721_10000589_pt1 | contig 11133 bp, 10 predicted proteins | sample SGPome_FD_203951 | JGI IMG/M metagenome (GOLD analysis project Ga0326721, IMG submission 203951) | Soil microbial communities from Southern Great Plains, Lamont, Oklahoma, United States - SGP_1_2016 | ecosystem: Engineered > Artificial ecosystem > Soil microcosm > Unclassified | place: USA...
ACCTCGCAGGCGTTCGCTACCCAGGGCACGTATTCGGTGGCCTACACGATCACGATCACCTGAGCGAAAGGCCCAGTTAGCACGTGGTTACGCAGCTCGCATCGGACACGTTCACCGGTACCAACGGTGATGCGTGGGGTGCGACGTGGGCGGCAGGCGAACTCAGCACCGGCGCAAGTGCGCTGATCCAGAGCAACGTCGGGCGGATCACTACCGCGTCGGCCGGTGGGTACTCGGGGGCCTCGACTCGGAAAGTCAACCTCAGCAATCCCACTGACCAGGTGTGGCTGATGAAGTTCCGGTGGCCGACCGGGGACGAGTGTTACCCGGGGATCTGGATGCGCGCCGGCAACGACGTGCTCGACGCGCAATCCGGGTATTGCTTCGAGCTGAACCGGCCGGGGAACAACTGGAAAGTGTTCAAGACCACCAGTTACACCGCTACCGACCTGGCCACGGCGTCCTTCACGTTCACCTCGAACACCTGGTACTGGGTGCGGTGCGGTGTCGTCGGCTCGGATCTGAAGCTGAAGATCTGGGCCGATGGCGCGGCCGAACCCAGTGCGTGGACGTGGGAAGGCACCGACAGCACCTACGCCGGTGCCGGCCGGTGTGGGATCAGGGTCGGGCCGGGCAACACCGGCTCGGCGAAGTTCGAGATCGACGACTTCGCGTTGGACGACGCGTTCGCTCTGGCGTTCTCCGCCACGGCAACTCTGACCGGTTCCGGGTCGCTCACGGCGTCCGGTGCCCCGAAACCCACCGCGTCCCCGGCGGTCGCCGGGTCGGGTGCGCTGACGACGACCCGCACCCCGGCGTTCGCGGTCGCTGCGGCTATGGCCGGGGCAGGGTCGCTGACGACGACTCGCACGCCGGCCATCGCGGGAACCGCGACGGTGACCGGGTCGGGTGCGCTCACCGCTGCTGGTACCCCGGCGGTCATTCAGGCGGCGGCCGCGCTGGCGGGGTCGGGTGTGCTCACCCTCGACCCGGCACCAAGCTTCACCAGGCCCGCCGCCCTCGCGGGTGCCGGTGCCCTCACAGTTCAGGCCGGGCCGGCGCCGTCCGACACGATGGACCGGGCCGCGACCGGCACGCTGGCGGCCACGGGCACTCCGGGTGCCGTCCAGGCGGCCGCCCTGGCCGGTGTCGGGGCGCTGGCCGCTACCGGCACCCCGGCCGTTCCGGGTGCCGCAGCACCGGCTGGTGCTGGCGTTCTGGCCGTGGCAAGCATTCCGCAGCTGGTCGGTACCGCGACGGTCGCCGGGTCGGGTGCGCTTACCGCGTCCGGTGCGCCGGCGCCCTCTGCCACCGCGGTGCTGGGTGGGTCGGGGTCGCTGGTCATGTCGGGCGCATCGATCGGGTTCTCCGGGACAGTGGCCCTGGCGGGGTCCGGGTCGCTGGCCACGACCCGCGTGCCCGCGATCGCCGCAACTGCCGGGCCGGCCGGGTCGGGGGCCCTGGCAGCCCGGGGGGTACCGAAGCCAACCGGTACAGCGACCCTCTCCGGGTCTGGGGCGTTGCTGGCGGTCGGAACCCCCCGGATCCCCGGAGTTGCCCTCCTATCGGGCGCAGGCGCGCTGTCCGCGACCGTTGTGCCCACGCCCAAGGTCACGGTTGGTCTGGGTGGCACAGGGACTCTCACCCTGGACCGGACTCCCGCGGTGCCCGGGGCCGCGACCCTGGCCGGTGCGGGCGGGCTGACAGTGGCGTTGTCGGGGCAGCGTGGCGCGAGAGGTACCGCCCGGCTCGGTGTCACGGCCCGCAGGATCCGGCTCGGCCCGGACGAGGGCGGGTCCTCAGCTCGGGCGACGACTGCTGTGCTGGACGGTTCCGGTGCCCTCCTTTCGCTCGGCGTCCCGGGATGGGGTGGGGAAGCGATGCTGGCCGGCGCGGGCGCGCTGACGGCCCCGAACCCGGCCCCGGGGATGTTCGGTGCGTCGGGCCTGGCCGGCGGCGGCGCGCTCGCGGCCGCCGGGGTTCCCGGGTTCCTCGCAGGATCGGCACTGGCCGGGGTCGGTGCCCTCGCCGCCGCTGGTACACCGGCCGCGCCCGGGACCGCAGCCCGGTCCGGGGTTGGGGTCCTGGCCGCGGTCGGGACACCCTCCGTGCCGATCGCGTTCCGGGCCTCCGCGACCGGCACGAACGGTGCTGGTACCGGCACGTCGATCACCGTGACCATTCCTGCCGGTGTCCAGGTCGGTGACGGGATGCTGATCGTGCACACCACCCGGTCGGCGACCGGTGCGACGGACACCATGACCACCCCGACCGGGTGGACCCTGGTCGACACGCAGGCGAAGAACAACACCCAGTCGGTGCTGTACAAGCGGGTCGTGCAGGGCGGTGACGCCGGCACGCTCGTGACTCTGGCGGGGTCAGCCACGACGGGGCGGGTCGCGGTCCTGGTCGCGTATTCCGGGGTCCACTCGACCATCATCGACGCCGAGACGTCCGCCTTGGATCAGGTTTCCGGGACTGTGCACAGCATGCCCGCGCTCGCGGCCACTTCGTTGGCGGACTGGTCGGTGGAGTTCTGTTCCGACCGGGGCGGGCCCGCGTCGACGGGGTTCACCATCAGCGGATCCGCTTACACGTCCCGGGAAACCATCGTCGGTGGCGGCAGCTCGTCGGTCACGGGATCGGTGGCCGACACCAACGGGGTGATCGCGTCACTGTCGTTGGGTGGGGAGACATGGACCGGGACCAGCACCAACGCCAACACGATCATGTATGTCGTTGCGTTGAAGGCGGCTTCAGCATGAGGAGGGCCCGATGACAACTGACGCGTTCTTCGTGGGCAAGGTCGTCCCGCTGCGGTTCCTACTCACCGACGAGGACGGCGAACCCGCCGACCCCACCAGCTATTCGCTGACGGTCCGGCGTCCGGACGGCACCGATGAAGCCCTGGTCGCGACCAACCCCGAGGTAGGGGACTGGCGCTGCGACTACTTCCCGACCGTTGACGGGCGGTTCGTTGCGACGTTCGTTGCCACGGGCGACGTGGCGGACGCGATCGAGGACACCTTCGACGTCGCCCCGCCCGCATCGGCCGCGGTCACGGTGGACCAGGTCAAGCAATACGCCGGCGCGAACAGCGGGATCGATCAGTGGTCTGACACCGAGCTGGCTACCACCCTCGCGGCCGAGCAGTCGGCGCAGGCGCGAGCTTGCCGGATCGACCCCTACTCCCTCGACCTGCAGGAGGCCCTCAAGCGGCGGGTCGTGCGCAACCTCGCGCTGCGGGCGCTGCCGATCGGGATCGCCGGCGGCGCCAACTTCGAACCGACCCGGATCGCGAAGCGTGACCCCGAGATCCGCCGACTCGAGGGCCCGTACCGGAAGGTCGTGACCGGGTGAGTGTCACCACCGCTCGCCAGGACATCTGCGACACCCTGGCCGAGGCACTCGACGGCACCACCTGGTACCCGAAGCGGCCCGGCACGCTGCGGCCTGACACCGGGTGGCTCGTGCTGACCGGGCTCACGTCGGAGGGCTGCACCCACGGCGAACTCGCGGTCAGCTTCAACGCAATTCTGGTCCTCGGGTCCAACGAGGCAGCTGCCTCCGAGGCTGTCGATGATCGAATCATTCTGTTCCACGAGGCGTTTCGTGGGTGGGCGCGCACCGTTTCCAGCGTCGTACCGGCAGAGGTGCCGGTTGACGACAACGTTCTGTTCACCCTGGTGGCAACCTTTCAAATGGAAGTAGGGACGACGTAATGGCCGCTCTTGGCACCCGCAGCTTGACTCTGACCATCGACGGAACGGAGTACGCCGCGCAGGTATTCGATGCGAAGTTCGTGTCCGCAGCCGCCGACTCCGATGACGTCACCTACGCCGAAGCTGGCTCTGGCGGCGGCCGCCAGTACACCCTCGATATCGTCCTCACCCAGGACATGGCGGCAACGACCCTGTGGACTCAGATCTGGGAGAACACGGGGGACGACGTGGTGGCCCTGGTCCGCCCGTACGGCAATGCGTCGGCCTCGGCCAGCCAGCCGCACTTCACCGCGACGGTGAATATCCGCGAGCCGGAAGGAGATTTCATCGGTGGCACCGCGGACCTGTCGACGTCAGCCCGCCAGAAGATCGAGGTCTCCTGGCCGTGCTCGGCTAAGCCCGCCCGGGTCACGGCCTAACCGTGGCCGGCGGGAGCGTCGTCAAGGTCCAGGGCGTCAACGAACTGGCTAAGGCCATGCGCCAGCTCGGCGTGAAGTTCGATGACCTCAATGACGCGTTCTCCACCATCGCCCAGCAGGGTGCCCGACTGACTTCGGAGTTCGCCCCGTACCGTACCGGCCGGTTGTCGCGTGCGGTGCGGGGCACGAAGACACAGAAGAACAAAGCCGTTGTCCGGGTGGACCTCAAGAAGGCCTCGGACTACGGCGGGGTCATCAACTACGGGTGGCCGAAACGGAACATCCAAGCGAGCGAGTTCATGCAGAAAGCAGATGCTGCGCTGCTCCCGTACGCGATCAACCTGATCGAGCGGGACGCGCAGGAAGCGATACGACGAAGGGGTTTGGGATGAGCACCGCAAAGAAGACACCCGAGACTGAACGCGCCGAGTACGAAGCGGCTCTCGCCGCAGGGAAAATCCCGATGAGCGAGGCGTCCGAGATGCTCACCAATGGTGAGATCCGGCTGATCGAGAAGCATTACGGGGAGCACTTCGACCCGGACAAGATGTCTCCGATCGCGATGATGGGCGGGATCATCTGGGCGATGGAACGCAGAAAGCCGGTCACGAAGGGCGCCAAGAAGTTCGACTGGGCGGACGTTGACCTGATGACGCTGAAGGAAGACGAGGAGTACTTCGCGCCCGAGCCGCCCGAGATCGACGAGGAGTCCCCCTCGGGGGAAGACGACGCGCCCGACGCCTGAGGGCGCGTCAGCGGGCGCTACTGGGCGCATGGATGGGCTGGTTCCCGACCGAAGAGGAATTCGACCGGCTGACCATGTACGAGCTGGACGAGTTCAATCACGTGATCACTGAGAAGATGGAAAGAGGTCTTTAGATGGCGGGCCCAGTTCGGATTGCCATCCTCGCGAACGCCTTTCAGGCGATCCGGGAAATGCGCCGCACGGCCCGCGAGAGCGAGCGTATGGGCCGGGCCCTGGAGCGGGTCAGGGAGGTCGGCAGGAACGTCCGCAACAGCATGGGCCAGCTGGCCAGCGGCCTCCTCAAGGTTGTCGGGATCGCGGCGCAGCTCGCGGCGACGTTCTCAACGCTGGCCCCGGTGCTACTCAAGGCCGGTGGTGCGGTGGTGAATGTGGCTAAGGCGGCAGGCAATGCCGCCCCTGCACTGGCCGCGTTCGCTGCGGCTGCGGTGTTCATCAAACTGACCCTGACCGCGATCGGACCGGCCGTCGGGAAGGCCCTGTCCCCGGTCACTGAGGGGTTCAAGAAGGCCGGGACAGAGGCCGGGAAGCTGGCCAGCAAGGGTGTCAAGCCGTTGGCGGCCGCGTTCGCGAAGCTGGGGATGCCGGTCATCTCTGCGGATATGAACACGATCGCCAAGGCCACTAACGGTGTGGTGAAGGGATTCCTGAACTGGGCTAAGTCCGGGCCCGGTCTGAACGCGCTGAGCCACACCACCCTGGCCACGGCAACGGCTTTCAAGAATGTGGCCCCGCACGTACAGCGCTTGGCGATCGCCCTTGCGAGCATGATCGGGCGGATCGCCGGGGTTTCGTTGAAGGCCGGATCGGCGGGCCTGAGCGGTATTCTCGACAAGCTATCCACCAAGCTGGACAAGATCACCGCCGCGTCAGTTCAGAAGGGGTTCGACGACCTCAAGCAGGCTTTCCTCTCGATCAAGTCGGCGGTCGTCGCGGTCGGTGGTGCTGTGCAGAAGGTCATCGACTTCTACAAGAAGTTTGAGACTCAGATCCGCGCGGTAGCGGATGTTTTCGCGGTTCTCGCTATCGTCATGGCGGTCGCGTTCGGTGGCCCGGTTGGTATCGCGATCTTCGCTGCGATCGGGCTGATGATCCGCCACTTCGACGAGGTCAAAGCGGCAGTCCAGAAGGTCAAGGACGCGTTCAAGTCCGATGGCGCGACGTCGTTCATGGATGGTCTGAAGCAGGTCGCGGACCAGGTGTTCCCGGCGCTCAAGAAGGCGTTTGAGGACATCAGGACCGCCGTCCTGCCGACCCTGAAGGAGATCCTCGCCTCAGTCAAGAATGACCTGATTCCCGCGTTTGGTGGGTTCCTGGTGGCGATGGCCCCGGTCGTCGCGTTCTTCATCACCACCCTGGTCCCGATCATCACCAACGCAATGACAACGATTCTCGGGGTGATCAAAGGCGCCATCCAGATCATCACCGGGATCTTCACCGTCTTCACCGGGATTCTGCACGGCGACTGGTCGCAGGTATGGGAGGGAATCAAGCAGATCCTCTCCGGCGCGGTGACCATCCTCAAGGCCCTGGTGACCGGCCTGTGGAACGGAATCAAGGCCGCATTCGATGCAGGCAAGGCAATTGTCATCGGGATCTGGAAAGGCCAGTGGGAGCTGGTCAAGGCCGCCATCGGCATTGCGGCCTCGGCCATCGCGGGCAAGCTCACGCAAATCAAATCAGCGATCTCCAGCAAGTTCTCCGAGATGAAATCCGCCGTCAGCGCGAAGATGCGCGAGATCGTCACCGCCGTGCGAGACAAGATCCAGGCCGTGAGATCGGCCATCACATCGATCGATCTCGGTGCGGCCGGCCGGGCGTTGATCCAGGGGCTGATCAACGGAATCACATCGAAACTCGGTGCTCTGCGTGACGTCGCCAGCCAGGCCGCGAACACCATCAAAGGGTTGTTCCCGGGGTCGCCGATCAAGCGCGGTCCGCTGAAGTCCTGGAACGGGGGCGGCGCCGGCAAGAGGCTGGTTGATCTCCTGATCACCGGGATCAGCTCGCGGACGAAGGCCCTGTCGGTGGCCACGCATGCGACCGCCAGCACGATCGGCACCGGGATCGTCGGGTCACCGAAAGACGGGACCAACGAATTCGGGTGGTCCAAAGGGCTGACCGTGAATGTCAACTTCACCGGGGTCGTGGGTGACCCGGTAGAGGTCGGCCGGCAGATCGACCGGGTTGTGACCAAGTACTACAACGCGAATGGGCGGAGGGCGAAGCAGCATGACTTCACGACCAACGTCTGAGTTCGGGAAGAACTTCGACCTGTCTCTGCTGTCGCTGACCGCGGACCGGCGGGGCTTCATCGTCGGGCATTCGCGGCTGGGTATCACGAAACTGCGGGAGACGTCCGCAGGCCTGGTGGACGTCCTGGGCGGGTACACGTCGATCGTCGTGAATCTGGTGTGCCGGGTCGTCGATGGGGCGTGGATCGAACCTGAGGTGTCGTCGATGTCGTTGACGACCCGAGATCCGGACGTCTTCGAGGTCACCGACGGCGACGAACTTGTCCTGACGTACGACGCGGCAATCATTTTCACGGGGTTCGTTGCCGGGTCCTCACTCGATTCAGAGATTGATGTCGACGACGGCAACGAAGAAAAGTTCACGGTCCGGCTGCTCGCGTACGGGTACGAGGCGATCAAGAACAGGCAAGCCGCAGTCGGCACCGTCCAAACCCTGTGGGCCGTCAAAGGCGGTACCGAGAGAGTCATCCAATGGGGGTCAGGTAAGGTCCGCGCCCGGGCCGCGGACATCACCGGCCGGGCTGTGCTGGTCGAGGACGACCGCGCAGACGTGCAGCTGGAGGAAACCCTCGCCGTCGAGACCGACGTCACCGGCACCCAGGGGGACCTGCTGGCGGAGCTGGCGATGCGCTCCGGGGTGCTCCTCGACCAGTCGTCCGGCACTGCGGTGTCGTTCCGGTCGTACCAGGACAGCCCCCGGTGGGTGCTGGAGGACGAGCATGTCGTCTCGGGTTACATGCTGGCTGTCGACCGGCAGTCGACCAGCGCCTTGGTCGTCACCCGGAAGGAAGACACGGATTACGTGCGGTCGTTTAGGGCCGGTGGGCAACGGGTCGTTGCCGAGGCGGAGATCTCGACCAAGTTCAACAGCGAATGGGACGCCGGGTCGGTGGCCGCGTACGCACCGCTGATCGGCCGGCCGTCGGCGTATCTCGCGTCCGCGCGTGTCCCTCGCCACGATGACCTGGCCATCCCGTCGAGGCTGCCGATTCTGGCCCGGTTTCGGCACGGCGGGGCCACGTACGAGGGTGCCGTGGTGGGGATGACCCACAGCATCCGTAAGGACCGGTGGATGATCGAACTGACCTGTGAGCCCGGCACCCTCGTGACCCGGGAGTCACAGCTCAACCCGACCCCGGTGCAGCACCTGCGGATCAGCGTGAACGCTGGGACCGCGACCCTGACATGGTCGGACGGAACCCTCGGAACGGCGCATGGCACACCCCTACTACCGAGCTACTTCACGATTGACGCATCGCTGGCTACAAAAGTCGCTGTCGGCGAAGAGCTTCGGGTGTTCAATGCGGCGGGGGTGGAGAAGGAAGACACCATTTTCACGGTGACCGCCATCAGCGCGCCGGCCTTCGCGGCGATCAACGTCACCGTGACACCGGCGCCGGCCGCGAAGATCGTCGAGGGCGACGTGGTCCGCTACGCCCATTACGGTCCGAAGCCACTCGGGTGGGTCGTCTATTACCAGCGCAACCCCGTGTTCGGTGCTGTCGACAACCGGGCGATCGGCCCGAACACGATCGGGGAGCCGCCGCTATCCAAGAAGGTCTACTCACCCACGGCGGTCATCACCGGGCTGTCCAACGGCGCTGATTACCGGTTCACCGTCTACGCGCTCGGGTCGGAATCCGATGTCAGGTCGGCGCCCTCGGATTGGGTCAGCACCACGACGACGGATGCCGAGGGCCTGGAGCTGATCACCAGCAATGTCGACACCGACTCGGTGGATCTGGACTGGACGTGGACCGGGGTCACTCTGACCGGGTTCAAGATCGGTAGGGACGGAGTCGACTCGACCGGGTTCGGAGTGTACGAGACCACCGTTGACGCTGCGACTTTCGCGGTCACGTTCGACAAGTTGCTGGGAACCACCGAGTACCACGTGTTCGTCGCGGCGATGGTCGGCACGGTCGAGGTCGAGCGGGTCACCGCGACCATCACCACCGACACCGTGGTCATCGGCCCACCCGACCCCGGCAACCCCGGCGCGGTCATCCCACTGGTCGGATTCAGTGGGCTGGTCTTCAACTCGACCATCTTCACCGCGGACACGTCCGCTGCCGGGGCGACCGCGTTCGGGACCTACCGTGGCCGGCCGGTCGATGGGTTGATGTACTTCCCCGGCCGGCAGTCGTGGGCTGACCTGAATTGGCATCCGGCCGATCATGCGGCGTGGGCGCAGTCCGGTCACCTGCTCATCACGTCGATTCCTCACGCGCCTGAGTCCGAGGGGGCGCTGATGAACAGCAGGGGCGCGAATAACGCGTACGTGGCGCAGCAGCGGGCGCTCGGGGCGTCGATCGTGTCGCAGGGTCTGAACGTGTCCACGCACGCCATCCGGGTTGACTGGGAATGCAACGGTGACTGGTACTACTGGTCGATCAAGAACGGTGGTGCTGGGGCACTGAAGTTAGCGCTGAAGAATTTCGTGGTCAACGTCCGCGCAGGCGGCGCAACGAACGTGAAATTCGACCTCTGTTTCAACAATGGGCCATCACAGTCCGGTGCGGACTACGCGGCGTTCCCCGGTGCCGAGTACATCGACGTCATCGGGATCGACTCCTACGACTGGTTCAACAGCACGTTCGACGATACGGACTGGGCAGCGAAGATCTCCGGTCGCTCACCCGGCCTACAGAACCTCCGAGACTTCGCCGTCGCACAGGGAATCCAGTTCGCCCTCGACGAAGGCGGCAACATCGCCATCGGGCAAGGCGACGGTGGAGGCGACAACCCGTTCTACTGGGAGAAGATGTTCGAGTTCTTCACGGACCCCCTGAATGTCCCTTACTGCGCGTGGCATACCACGTACAACCACGCGGGTGCCCCGGACGTCCTGCACCACACGTTCGACCCGTACAACCCGAACAGCTTCGCGTTCTACTCGGATATCACACATTGGGGCGGTTTCTGATGGGCGGCTACAAGCAGTGGGCTGACGGCGACGCGCTGCTCCCGGGCGAGATCGACGAATTCCTGATGGGGCAGACCCGGATGCGGTTCGCCAGCGCGGCGGCGCGGGATGCGGCGATCACGTCCCCGGTCGAGGGGATGACGGTGTTCCTGGCGACCACTGGGCTGGAATACACGTTCGATGGGACGTATTGGGCCGCTCGGTTGCGCCGGAAGAAGAAGACCGCCGTCCAGTCGGTCACCTCATCAACGAGTGTCGTTGATGACACTGATCTGAAGGTGACGCTCACGCCCGGGCAGTACTTCGTTGATGCGTGGTTGCATGCCACGGGCAGCACGACAGGTGACATCCAGACGATGTGGACGTTCTCAGGCACCCTGACCGACTCCGCGCGGATCTGCGTGGGGCCGACCCAAGCAACAACGAACGTCGAGGGCGGCATCGGCGGAACCCCGGTCACCCCGGCGGTCACGGTCGGCGTGAACCACATGGCTGCTCACCTGATCGCCACCGAGGTTTCGTACGGGCTCGACGGGTCGAACACGTCCGCGATCCATGAGCACCTGTCGTTGGATGTCAGCGGCACCGGTGTGCTGAAACTGCGGTGGGCGCAGCACGCGGTATCCGCCACCGCGACGAACCTGTCCGCCGCCTCGCATCTGCGGGTCGAGCGGGTAGCGGAAGACGTCTGATGGAGGGGAAGTTCACGTCCCGCGAACAGTTGGTCAAGTGGATGACCGCGCACGGGGCGCACCAACCGGAATGCCCACTGCCGACGGGTCGGCCCGAGGTGCACAACCCACCCGGTGCTCCCGACTGGTCCGAATGCACCTGCACCTGAGGAGGAACCATGGTTGTTTCGCAGAACGGGTGGCCGGCCTACTCGACCACCCGGCATTTCACCCGGTTCACCGCTGGCGGCGCTGGATGGTGGGCCGCCAACGACGACGTGGCCGTGGTGTTCGCCGAGTTCATCCGCCAGTTCGTCAAGCGCATCGAGTCGTTGAAGGGCCCGATCCTCGACGACTGGTCGTGGGCGAACCGCCTG